>JAEAMG010001483.1_pt1 | contig 17680 bp, 13 predicted proteins | sample 8958741 | NCBI WGS metagenome assembly JAEAMG01 (sample SAMN16933256, study PRJNA681125) | bioreactor sludge metagenome | isolation source: anaerobic bioreactor treating anionic surfactant - SDBS | place: India: Bengaluru | collected 2019-02-28 | reverse complement strand
ACGAACGCGCGCAAAAAGTCGATAAAGGCGCGCACCTTTTCCGCAATATGCTGGGTGTTCGGATACACGGCATACACGCCCTGCTGCGGGAAGGCGACCTCGGGCAGCAGGCGGCGCAAACGCCCCGCGCGCACGTCCGCCTCCACCAGCCACTGCGGCAGCAGGGCCACGCCGCAGCCGCCCAGGGCAAAGCCCAGCAGGGCCGAGGCGGAGTCGGAATGGATGGCGGCGTCGTCCTGCGCGGCGAAGGCGGCGGTGCCGTCCGGCGTCTGCACCTCCCAGCGCAGCGGCGAAGCCAGGCGGCTGTGCGCCAGCCAGCGCGCGCGCTGCAAGTCGGGCAAGCTGGCGATGTCCCTGGCGGGCAGGCTGGCCAGGTAGGCGGGCGAGGCGACGGGCCAGATCGCATATGGCTCGATCAGCGCGGCGCGGTAGCTCGAATCGTTGAGTGAACCCATGCGGATGGCCAGGTCGTAGCGACCCGAGATCAGGTCTTCATGCGAGGACGACGAGGAATGCTGGATCTGCAGCTGCGGATGGGCGGCGGCAAAGGCGATCAGCGCGGGGATCACCGTGCGGCTGCCGTATTCGACGGTGGTGGTCAGGCGCAGGGTGCCGCGCAAGCCCTGCTGGCCCTGGCGCGCCGTTTCGATGGCGCCGTGCGCTTCGCTCAGCACGCGCTGGCAATCTTCGTAAAAGCGCCGTCCCACGTCGGTCAGCGCCAGGCTGCGCGTACTGCGCGTGAGCAGCGACACGCCCAGCTCCGCCTCCAGCTGTTTCAAATTAAAACTGACGACGGCCTTGCTCTGGCCCAGCACGGCGGCGGCCGCCGTCAGCGAGCCGGCGTCGACGATGGCGATGAAAATACCCAAGCGGTCAAGACTGATCATAAATAAGAATGAGGAGGCATGCGGGTTGTAGAGGTTTGTCAAAATTTCTTTGACAGTGTAATCGGGGCTGGCCCGTTACGCAAATGACGATGGGCGCTTAAGCTGGCCGTTTGCCATTCGGAGCACCATGGACTATCGCAAAAAGGTCGCGGCCATCTATCTGCTGGGGTTTTTCGTTGACCTGATCAACATGTTCATCACCAGCGTCGCCTACCCCGACATCGGCCATGCCCTGCACGCTTCGGTGGCGCAGCTGGCCTGGATCAGCACCGGCTACATTCTCGGCCTGACCATCGTCATCCCCGCCAGCGCCTGGCTTGCTGCCTATTATGGCAGCAAAACCGTGTTTATGGCATCGTTGCTAACTTTTTTATGCGCCAGCATCGGCGCCGGCCTGGCGCCCTCGATCGAGGCGCTGATTGCCTGGCGCTGCGTGCAGGGCTTGGGTGGCGGCTTGCTCATTCCGCTGGGCCAAAGCATGACCTACCAGTTATACAAACCTGCCGAGCGCCCCGGCCTGTCCTCCGTCATCATGCTGGTGGGCTTGCTGGCGCCCGCCCTGTCGCCCGCGCTGGGCGGCGTCATCGTCGATAGTCTTTCCTGGCGCGCGATTTTCTACCTGAACGTGCCATTCGCCGCGCTGGCGCTGCTGCTGGCCGCCTGCTGGCTGCGCCCCGACCCACCGCGCGCGCAAGTGCCCCGGCTCGACACGGGCGGCCTTGTGGCGGGTAGCACAGCCATCCTTTTGCTGTTGCTGGGCCTGACCATGCTGGGCACGCCGGGCCAGTTGCCGGCCGGCGCCAGCGTGCTGGCGCTGGGCGCCGCCTGTGCGTGGGGCTATGTGCGCGGCGCCTTGCGCAAAGCCACACCGCTGCTGAACCTGCGCCTGGCCGCCGAACCGCTGCTGCGCGTCTCCATGCTCATGTATCTGCTGGTGCCGGGCGTCTTCATGGGCGTGAGCCTGCTGGCCATGCTGTACCTGCAGGGCGTGCTGGGCATGCCGGCATCGACGGCGGGCGCGCTGATGCTGCCATGGGCGCTGGCCTCATTTGGCGCCATTTCGCTGACCGGCAAAAGCTATCGCCACGTGGGTCCGCAGCCGCTGTTTATCGCGGGCGCCCTGCTGCAGGCGGCGGGCATGCTGATGCTGCTGCGCGTGGATGCGGCGGGCCAGGTATTCTGGCTGGCCAGCGCGTATGCAGTGATGGGTTTTGGCGGCGGTTTGTGCAGCAGCACGGCGCAAAGCACGGCGTTTTTGCGCACGCCGGACGGGCAATTGAGCCAGGCCAGCGCCGTGTGGAATATCAACCGCCAGCTGGGCTTTTGCCTCGGCGTGGCGCTGCTCAGCGTACTGCTGAATGGCTTGCTGGCGGCGCACGGAATATCGACGCTGGACGACCCCGCCCAGCACGCGCGCGCGGTGCAGGTTTTTCACTGGTGTTTTGCCCTCGCCGCCGCCTCGTGCGTACTGCCTTTGGTGCTGTGCGCGCGCATCGATAACCGCGCCGTTCTCGACCTTTTACATCACCATGGAGTAGCGAAAAAATGAACGCAACGAACCCCTGTTTTGACGACGTTTTATCCACGCACGCGCTGATCCGCGACTGGCTTTCCGGCGAGGCGGCGACACCAGAATATTGCGCCCAATTGCTGGCGCATTTTTCACCCGCTTTCACGATGGTGGCACCCGGTGGCAAGCAGCTCGATCACGCCGGATTGACGGCGTTTTTCCGCGCCGCTGGCGGTAGCCGTCCGGGTTTGCAGATGCGACTTTCCGACCTCGTTTTAATCCAGGAAAGCGCGGCCGGCGCCACCGTGTCCTACCGCGAATGCCAGTCGCTGCCGGGTGGAGAACACACCGAGCGCCTGTCGACCGTCGTGTATGACAAAACACCCACTGGCGCCCTGCTGTGGCGCCATCTGCACGAAACGTGGGTGGTTTAATTTAACTCAAATCATGCAAGTCTTTTTGCTGCGCCGGCGCGATGGAAAACTGCGAGAAAACCACTTCCAGGCCACCACGTTCCGGCGTGCAGCACATGGGGCCGACCAAGTAGCGCGATGCCGCGGGAAACGGCGCCAGGCGCAGCAGCGGCCAGCGCTGGCCATCGGTCGAATACTGCACCCGTATCACGCCTTGCGCCACCGTCACGCGCAGCCAGAAACCGTCCGGCATGGCGGGGGCGGTGCTGACGGCCCAATCCGATTTGTCCAGGGTCAATACGCTGCTCAATAACAGCTGGCCGTCGGAAAATTCGACACCGCATTTGATCCAGTTTTGTGCGTCGACGCGCACCATCATGCCGGCCTGGTCATACAGCGCGGAATACTGCGCCGCCACGTGCAGCTGCGCCGTGAAATCGCCGGCGATTTCCTCTCCGAAAAAGTGGCCGCTGTCGCGGATAAAACCATACGAGGTCTTGCGCCAGAAATCGGTTTTTTCATTGGTCGTCACGCGCAATTGCGCGCCTTCGGCGGACCAGTTTTCCGGTGGATTGAGCCAGCTGCCTTGCGTGAACATCGCATCTCCTCGTGAGCAAAAAAATGCTACATAGTTTGCCCCCATCCCAGTGCCTTGTACAGGGCAATCGCATCGATGTAGGACGCCGTTTCCGCCAGCAGCGCTTCGCGCCGGATATCGAACAAGGCGCGCTGGTTTTCCAGCACCGCCTGGTAGCTGCCGGCACCTCCCTGATAGCGCGTGCTGGCGATGCCGAGCGCCGCATTGCCGTGGCGCGCCGACTGCAACAAGGAGGCTAAACGCGTCTGGTTTTCCGCCAGCTGCGTGACGGCGTTTTCCACGTCTTCCTGCGCGATTAACAGGGCCTGCGCATAGCGCGCCAGCGCGCCGTGCGCCTCGGCTTGCCTACCGCGCAAGCGTGCCCGCACGCTGCCCAGGCGGAAGGCAGGATAGCTGACGGTAGGCGCCACCTCGAAGGCGCGCGCGCCGCCGTCGAATACGCCGCTGCCGCGCAGCGCAAAGAAGCCCAGGAAACCCCCGAGGCTCAGGCGCGGATACAGGTCCGCCGTGGCGGCGCCCACATCTTCGCTGGAGGCGGCCAGCAGGCGTTCGGCGCGCACCACGTCGGGCCGCTGCTTGATCAGCTGGTTGACGTCGCCCAGCGGCAGCTGGCCCGCCAGCGGCGCCTGCTGCCGCGGCGTGGTGGCCAGCGCAATGGCACCTGGCGCTTGGCCGCTCAGCACATCGAGCCGGTACTGCGCCTGCCGCAAGAGCGCCTGCAAGCGGGGAATGGCCGCCTCGCTGCGCGTCAGGTTGGCCAGCGCGTTGTGGCGCTCTTCCGGCAAGCCGCTGCCGGCGCGGATGCGTGCGTCGGTCAGGGCCACCGTATCGCGCCAGCTTTGCACCTGCGCCTGCGTCAGCGCCAGGTTTTGCTGGTAGCCGAGCGCCTCGTAGTAATTGCGCGCCACCTCGGCGGCGATCGTCAGCTGCACTTGCCGCAAATCCGCCTGCGCCGCGTCGGCGCGCGCCTGCGCCGAGCGGGTGATATGCGCCAGGCGGCCGAACAGGTCGATCTCCCATTGCGCATCGAAACCCGCACGCGTATTCGTGCTGGCGGCGCGGCTATCGGGCGTGTTTTGCTGCACGCTGCGTTGCCATCCCGCCTGGCTGGTGACGGCAGGCAGTTCATCGAGGCGGCGCTCGTCGAAGATGGCGCGCGCGGCCAGCAGGTTGGCCTGCGCCTGCGCGATATCGAGGTTGTGTTCGAGTGCGCTGGCGATCAGTTGCGACAGGCGCGCATCGTCGAAGAACGTCCACCAGGGGGCGTCACTGGTCGCCGTTTGACCTGGCGCGAATTGCGCTTGCTGCGGACTGGCCAACTGGACGTCGGGCGTGCCCGGCGTGACATAGGCGGGACTGATGGCGCAGCCGGCCAGCAGGGGGAAAAGGCAGACGAGATAGCGGTAATGTTTCATACGGATTCCTTCAGCGCCTGTGACAAATCTCGCGCGCGTGGCGAGGCATGGTCGGCCGTATGACGCCGGGCCAGAAAGGTGTACACGGTGGGCAGCACGAACAGCGTGAAGAAGGTGCCGATCAACATGCCCGAGACGATCACTACGCCCAGGCCGAAGCGGCTGTTGGCGCCCGCGCCGGAAGCGAACAGCAGCGGCACCAGGCCCACCACCATGGCCGCCGTCGTCATCAAGATGGGGCGCAAGCGGATCTGCGCCGCCTTGCGGATGGCGCTGAGGCGGTCCAGCCGTTCATGCACCTGCAATTCATTGGCAAATTCCACCATCAAAATGCCGTGTTTGCTGATCAAGCCGATCAGGGTCACCAGGCCGATCTGCGTGTAGATGTTGACGGTGGCGTAGCCCAGTGCCAGCGGGATCAGCGCGCCGCAAATCGACAGGGGCACCGTGATCAGGATGATCAGTGGGTCCGTCAGGCTTTCGTACTGGGCCGCCAGCACGAGATAAATCACGACGACGGCCGCCAGGAAGGCCAGCAGCAGCGCATTGCCTTCCGTGGCGAACTGGCGCGCATCCGATTGCCAGTCGTAGCTGAAGCCCGGTGGCAGCGTTTTTGCCACGCCATCGAGGAAGGTCACGGCGTCGCCCAGGGTCACTCCCGGCGCCGGCACGCCCTGGAAGGTAGCCGCATTTTGCTGGTTGAATTGCGTCAGCATGTTCGGCTCGATTTGTTCGCTCACCGAGACCACGGAGGACAGGGGCAGCAGGCTGCCATCGTCGGCGCGCACGTACTGCTGCGTCAGGGCTTGCGCCGTGAGCCGCTGTTCGCGCGGGCTTTGTGCGATGACGTCATAGGCGCGGCCATCCATGCCGAAGCGGTTCAAATAATTCTCGCCCACCAGCACGGCCAGCGATACACCGATGTCCTGCATGCGGATGCCCAGGCTGTTGGCCTTGGAGCGGTCGACGCGCACTTTCACCACGGGGTTGTTGTAATCGAGGTCGCTGTCGACGACGGCGAACAGGCCGCTTGCGCGCGCGCGCTGCTTGACGTCTTCCATGGTGCGGAACAGCGTGGCGTAATCCTGCGCGCTGCGCAGCACCATCTGCACGGGCAAGCCGCCGCTCGATCCGGGCAAGGGCGCCAGCTGGAAGGCGAAGATGCTGGTGCCTTCCACGTCGCCCACGGCATGCTGCAGTTCGGCCTGGATGACAGCCGCATTGCGCGAGCGTTCGGCCCACGGCGTGAGGTTGATGCCGCCGATGCTGGACGCCGGGCCTTCGCCGCCGTTGATGATCCAGCGCGACGCCGTTTCGGGGATATTTTTGTAGATGGTATCGAGCTTGTACGAAAAACGCTCGACGTAATCGAGGTTGGCATGCTGCGGCGCCTTGATCGCCGTCAGCACGCTGGCCTGGTCTTCCGCCGGCGCCAGTTCGCGCTGCGGCAGCAGGTACAAAAACGGCAAACTCACCATCACCAGCGCGGCGAAACCGGCGCTCAGCCAGCGGTGGTGCAGGGAGCGGTCCAGCAGGCGCGCATAGCGGCTGGTGAGGCCTTCGAAGAAGTGCTCGGCGGCGCGCGCCATGCGCCCTTCCGATTGTTTCGGCTGCAGCAGCAGAGAGCTCATCACGGGAGACAAGGTTAGCGCCACCACGCCCGACACCACCACGGCGCCGGCCAGGGTCAGCGCGAATTCCTTGAACAGCGCGCCCGTGAGTCCCCCCATCATGCCGATCGGCGCATACACGGCCGCCAGCGTGATCGTCATGGCGATCACGGGCCCGGCCACTTCGCGCGCGCCCACCAGCGCGGCCGCCACGGGCGTCTTGCCTTCCTCGATATGCCGGTGCACGTTTTCCACCACGACGATGGCGTCATCGACCACCAGACCCACGGCCAGCACCATCGCCAGCAAGGTCAGTAGATTGATGCTGAAGCCGAAGGCCAGCATCAACGCCGCCGCACCCAGCATCGACAAGGGGATCGTCACGACGGGAATCAGCACGGAGCGCAAGGAACCCATGCACAAATAGATGACGATGACGACGATCAGCAATGCTTCGAGCAGGGTGTGCGCCACCTCGTCGATGGACGACTGGATGAAGCGCGCCGTCTCGAACGCCAGCTCGACTTTTACGCCCGGCGGCAGGGTTTTCTGGATCTCGGGCAGCAGTTTCTTGATGCCGTCGACGATCACCAGCGGGTTGCCGCCCGGCGTGGGTGACAGGCCCAGATACACGGCCGGCACGCCGTCCATGATGCCGCTCGTTTCCGTGGCGGCCGCGCCCAGTTCCACCGTGCCCACGTCCTTCAAACGCACGAGTGCGGCGCTGTCTTTTGCATCGCCGCCCTTGGTGATGACCATGTCGCGGAACTCCGCCACGCTGGTCAGATCCGTATTGACGCTGATGTTCGAGACGACGAATTGTCCTTTGACTTTGCCGGGCGCCGCCTGGTAGTTATTGCGCCGCACGGCGTCGGCCACGTCGGCGGCAGTCAGGCCGCGCGCCGCCAATTTTTCCGGGTCGATCCACAAACGCATGGCCAGCTGCTGGCCGCCATATACGTCGACTTTGGCCACGCCGTCGATGGTGGCGAACATCGGCTGCACCACGCGCGCCAAGTAATCGGTCAGCGCTGGCGCCGGGACGCTCTCGCTGGCAAAGCCGACATAGGCGACGGCCGACGAGTCGCCGGCCGAGCGCTCGATGACGGGGTCAAAAGCGCCTTCGGGCAGCTTGTAGCGCACCTGGTTGACCTTGGCCATGACTTCCGTCAAGGCCTGCGTGGAATCGCGGTTCAGTTCCATGCGCACGGTGACCGTGCTGCTGCCCTGCACCGAGGACGAGGTCAGGTAGTCGATGCCTTCCACCGACGATACGGCTTGCGCAATCGGCTGCGTGACAAAACCCTGCATCAGTTCCGCCGAGGCGCCCGGATAGTTGGTGGTGACGGTGATGGTGGACGATTCGAGCATCGGGTATTGGCGGATCGGCAGCTGCTTGATGGCGATCACGCCCAGCATCAGAATCAAGGTGCTGATCACCAGCGCCAGCACGGGGCGGCGTACGAATAAATCGGTAAATTTCATGGTGATGGCCTTCCCTTACGAACCGGCCTTGGGCGCGGCGCGCTTGGCCTCGTCCAGGGTGTTGGCCACGGCTTGCACGGCCATGCCGTCGGCCAATTTCAGCTGGCCCGAAGCGACCACGCGCTGCCCTTCGCGCAAGCCGTCGATGATGGCCACGCGGCCCCCTGCCCGCTCGCCCAGTTTGACGCCCACGCGCTTGACGGTGAGCGGCTGTTTTCCCTCTTGCTGCGCCACAAACACCGTGTCGCCATACGCGCTGTAGGTCACCGCCGTTTCCGGCACCGTCAGCTGATGGCCCGCTTCACGGGCCACGCGCACGTTGGCGTACATACCCGCCTTCAGGGCGCCGCGCGGATTGGTCAGCGCCGCCTGCACCTGCACCATGCGCGAACGGGCGATCAGCGGGTCGATGGCGTTGATCTTCGCCGTAAAAACGTCGCCGGGATAGGCGTCCACCAGCACTTGCACGGCCTGGCCCGGCGCCAGTTTCGCGCTGCTCTGTTCATCGAGGGCGAAGTTCACCAGCAGCGACTTCGTATCGATCAGGCTGGCTACCGTATCGGCCGCGTTCAGGTACTGGCCCGCGTGCACCTTGCGGATGCCCAGCTGCCCCGCGAACGGCGCGCGGATGGTTTTTTGCGCGATCAGCGCCTCCGTCTGGCGCACGTCGCCCAGGGCCGCGTCGCGCGCGGCCAGGGCGCTGTCGAGCTGCTCCTGCGTGGCCGCCTTTTCCTTCACCATCTGCACCGTGCGGGCATGGCTGCTTTCCGCGTTTTTCAGCTGCGCGCGCTGGCGCAGCAGCATTGCCTGTTCTTGGGCGTCATTCAGCTGTACCAGCACGGCGCCAGCTGCCACCTGCTGGCCCGATTCGAAGCGGATCTGCGTGATGCGTCCGCCCGTTTCGGCCGCCACCTGCACCTGGCGCGCCGCTTCCAGCTCGCCCACGCCAGCGAAGTAGCGTTCCTGCGTGCCCAGCACGACGGGCACCAGCGCCACCTTGGTGGCCGGGGTGGCGGCATCGGCCGCATGCGTAGCGGCCTGTGATGCAGCGCGCGGGTACAGCGCGGCGCCCGCGACGGCCAGGGCGATGGCCAGCGCGGAAGCGCCGACGAGTTTCGTATTCATGATGTAGTCCTTTACGGCAGTACAAAAAGACAGAGGCGCAGCGGAGGCTGATCAGGTCCGCTGCGCGTTGAAGAGGAAGAACAAACCCAGGGTCCACAGCAGCAGCACCAGGTGCGTCGTCTGTAAGCCTTCCTGCGCGATCCAGTAGCCGAACCACAGGCCGCCCAGGTGCATCAGCAGCAAAAAGGCGGCCATGGCGCACAGGGCCAGGTTCAGCCAGGGCAAGCCAGCGGGCAGGCCGCCGCCGTGAAACAGCGTCACGCCCGTCCAGGCGGCGCTGGCGGCGGCAAGTTGCAGCGCCAGCACCACGCCCAGCGATAGCCGGTGCAGGGTCAGTGAGGTTAGGGCGCGGCGCAGCAGCGGCGTCTGGATGGTCGGGTCCTGGCGCAGCGGGTCCATGCGCATGGTGTTGCCGATGGCCCAGACGGCGCCGTGGAAGGCGTGCAAGTTGTTGATGGCGGCCAGGCTTAGCCAGATGGCCAGGCCGGTAGCGAGGATGGCGTGAAACAGCCAGATCGAGTGTTGCAGCTGCATGGGATTCCCGTCCAAAGAGTGTCTTGCCGGCAAGCGGACGTGGAAACTCCTCGACAGCGGGGAGCTACCGGCCTATTATGCAAGCAATTAGTTGGTTAACTGGCCCCATGATAGTTGAGTGAAATGAATTACACAAGTAAACGTTTGGATAATAGCGAAGCGCCGCAAACCACGGAGCGCATCCTGTATTTCATCAAGACCAAGGGACCCGTCTCCACGGCGACCCTGGCCAAGACCCTGGACATGACGGGCGAGGCGGCGCGCCAGCAAGTGCAAAAGCTGGTGGCGGCGGGTCTGATCGAAGGACGCCAGGAAGCGCAGGCGGGCGCCGGGCGGCCGCGCCAGAACTGGGTCTTGACGGAAGCGGGCAATGCGCGCTTTCCCGACACGCATGCGCAGCTGACGATCAAGCTGATCGGCTCGGTGCGCCAGCTGTTCGGCGAGGCGGGGCTGGATAAACTCATCACGCAGCGGGAAGAGGAAAGCCGCGGCGCATATGCCTTGGCATGCTCGGCGCCGGACTTGCCCACGCGGCTGCAGCAGCTGGCCGCCGTGCGCGATGAGGAGGGTTATATGGCCCGCGTGGAAGCGGACGGCAAGGACTGGCTGCTGATCGAAGACCATTGCCCCATCTGCGCCGCCGCGCGCACTTGCCAGGGCTTTTGCCGCTCCGAATTGCAGCTGTTCCAGGAAGTGGTGGGGCCGGGCGCCAGCATCGTGCGCGAGCAGCATGTGCTGGCGAACGCCATGCGCTGCGTGTATCGGATCAGGGTGCTGCCCTAGTCTTTCGGAAACAGCGGCCAGGTCAGCAGCGCCACCAGCCCCGCCAGCCACCACACGACGGGCCAGTTGCTGGCCGCCAGCAGGTGCGGGATGGCGATCGGCGTGAGGAACAGCCCCACGTAGACGGCCGTATTCGCCATGCCCAGGGCCGTGCCCGCATTGGCGCCGCCCGCTTCCGTCGCCAGCTCCGTGTAGGCCACGCCATGCCAGGCGGACACGGCGATGCCGGCAACCACCACGGCGGCCATCAGCAGCCAGCCCGGCGCCTCCGTCCAGGCGATGCATCCGAGCAAAATGAACGCAGCCAGCGCCACCAGGGCCGAGCCGCGCAAGTAGGCGGGCCGGTTCGCGTGGCGGTCCGTGTGGCGTCCGCTCCAGATGCGCATCACCATGGCGCCCGCCTGCAGGGCCACCATTACGGCCGTGATGTCCGCGAGGCCCAGGTGGCCATGGTCGTGCAGGAACACGGTGGCGTAACTGAGCACGGCAAATTGGGGCACGCACAGCAAGCCGATGGCGGCCACCATGCGCCAGACTTTGCGATTGCGTAAAGGTTGCGGTGGCATCACCTCAGACACGCCCGTGGACGCGTTTTGCGGCCCCGTGGCGGCCTCGGCAGAGAAATCTGGCTCATGCATCCAGCGCCACGTAAAAAACGCCGACAGGCCGCATATGAGCGCCAGGGCGCCAAATACGGGCATGAAGCCATAAGACGATGCCAGGCTGGGCAGGACGAGGGCGCCGAGGCCGCCACCGAGCGGCACGGCCGTCTGGCGGATACTCATGGCGAAACCCCGTTCGCCGGCGCCGAACCAGCGCATCACGGCGCGGCCGCTGGCGCCATTCACGCTGCCGCCCAGCACGCCCACCAGCGCCAGCCCGGCCGCCAGCGCCCATAACGGCGGCACGGAGCCGTCAGACGGCGTGATCCACAGCAGCAAGGTCAACAGCGCCAGCATGGTGCCCAGCAAGCCCGTCAGCAGCACGGGGCGGTCGCCCCAGCGGTCGGTGGCCATGCCCCACGGCAATTCGGTCAGGGCCACGCCCAGGCCCATGGCGCCCAGCGCCACCCCCAGTTGCGTATTGCTCAGGTGATAGCCGCTGCGCAGCCAGATGGCCGTGGTGGGCATGCCGTTGGCGGCGGCGGAAAAACTGGCATTGGCGGCCACGCCGACGGCCAGTACCTTCCAGCGGTGGGCATCGCCCAGCGCGGGCGCGGTGACAGGAAGGGAAACGGCAGGGCAGCTGGTACTCATGGCATATAGGGGAAAAGTGGTTGACCCTGAGAGTGTTGCGCAGTACGATCATTCTGAATATCAGATAATTTACGTTACACCATCCCATAAAATCGGACGATTGCATTTGCCCCATGAGCCTGCTGAATTTCGACATCGCCTTCTTGCGCAGCTATGTGGCCGGCATCGAGCTGGGCAGCTTTGCCCGCGCGGCCGACAAGGTGGGCCGCTCCACCTCGGCCGTCAGTGCGCAGCTGAAAAAACTCGAGGAGCAGGCGGGCATGCCGCTGTTCCGCAAGGATGGCCGGGGGCTGGCGCTGACGCCGTCCGGCGAAGTCCTGCTCGGCTATGCGCGCCGCCTGCTGGAACTGAACGACGAGGCGGCCGTCGCCCTGCGCGGTGCGGAACTGGAAGGCTGGATCAGGCTGGGCTTGCAGGAGGATTTTGGCGAGGCGCTGCTGCCCGAGGTGCTGGGGCGCTTTGCGCGCGCGCATCCGAAAGTGCGCATCGAGGCGCACGTGGCGCGCAACACGGCCTTGATGCAAGGCCTGGCCATGGGCCAGCTGGATCTGGCCCTGCTGTGGGGCGGCGCCTGCATCGCCGACGTGGCGCAGTATCCGCTGCCGCAGCGCCAACAGATTGCCGAACCGGCCATGCGCTGGATCGCCTCGTCCAGCCTGGCCTGGCGCCCCGAGTCGGGCGAACCGTTACCCTTGATTACGTTTGACCGCGACTGCCTGTTCCAGCGCTGCGCCACGCAGGCGCTCGATGGAGCAGGGATCGCCTGGCGCACGGCGTTTACCAGTCCCAGCCTTGCGGGCCTGTGGGCGGCGGCCGCCGCCGGGCTGGGCGTGACGGTGCGCACGGCGTACGGCCTGCCCTCGTCCGTGCGCGCGCTCGACCATGTGGACGCGGGCTTGCCCGCCCTGCCCCCGTTGTCGCTGGAATTGCTGCATGCATCAACCGTGCCCAGGCCGCCCGCCGAGCGCCTGGCCGGCCTGATCATCGAGTCGCTGCAACAGGATGCCGCTTAAAACGCCTGCGCCGCGGGGCGCAGCACGATTTCATTGATGCCCACGTCGTCCGGTTGCCCGATCGCATACGCTACGGCGCGTGCCACGGCGTCGGCGGGAATGGCTTGCTTGTAAAACTCTTTCAAGCCGGCCGCGCTTTCCGCGTGGCTGCTGCCGCCCGTCAGTTCCGTGTCGATGGCGCCCGGCAAGATGGTGGTGCTGCGGATAGTGCCGCCGCTGGCGGCCAGCTCATGGCGCAAGCCTTCCGAAATGGCGCTGACGGCAAACTTGGTGCCGCTGTAGACGGTGCCGCCGGGACTGAAGACTTTTTGCCCTGCCACCGATGAGATGTTGATGAAGTGGCCGCTATTTTGCGCCTGGAAATATGGCAGGACGGCGGCGATGCCATTCAGCACGCCCTTGATGTTGATATCGATCATGTTGTTCCACTCGTCGACCTTCAAGGCGCTCATCGGCGCGATGGCCATCAGCCCCGCGTTGTTGATCAGCACGTCGACCTTGCCGAATACGGCCAGGGCTGTCTCGACCAGGCGCTGCAGATCCTCTGGCCGGGTGACGTCGGTCTGGGCAATGGCGGCCTGGCCGCCGGCGGCCGTGATTTCTTCGGCGATGGTATTGAGCAAATCCATGCGCCGTGCACCGAGCACGACGGACGCGCCGAGTGCGGCCAGATGGCGCGCGGTGGCTTCACCCAGGCCGCTGCTGGCACCGGTGATGACGACGACTTTCCCTGCAATATATTGACTCATGATGGATTCCCTGTAGAGGCAGCGGCTGCTGCGGATGACAGTTGCGTATTTTTTGCTGTGCTGCCGAACTGGGCAGTTTCAAGGAAGCAGCCATCCGCCTGGCCATTTCACCGCAGGCCGTGACGCGCGCGGTGCAGGAACTGGAACGCTTGCAGGGCGAATTGCTGTTTCACCGCAATACGCGGCAGCTATAGCTTAGCGCATTTGGTGCAAAATTGATAATTTTTTCGCAGCAGGCCTTGCAGCAGGTCGAGCACGACGATATCGACAGCGGTGACGAACTGGCCGGGCTGGTGCGCCTGACGGCGCCCTGTCAAAGCGTTAGTGGGCCGCTTGCCGGGCGATCAGCGCGCGGCTGTCGAAGGCCAGCACGGTCACGCCCGCCATCGCCACGGCCAGCGCCAGCAGCATGCCGCCATAGCCGATCTGGTCGAGGAGGGCGCCGGCCGCCAGCGGCACCAGCATGCGCCCCGCCGCGAACAGGCTTGCCTGCACGCCGTAATCGGCGGCGCTATGGCCGGGCCGCGCGAAGTACATCATCAGGCCGAATGCCAGGCTGGCCGCCGCGCCCATGGCCAGCGCCACCAGCAGGGCGGCGGCGATGAAGCCTGCCGGCGGCGGGCGCAGCAGCACGGCCAGCGCCAGGGCCAGCAAGGCAAGCAGGCTCAAGAGCGTCACGGCGGGCAAGGCCTTGGCGACGCCGATGCGGCGCGTCACGCGCACGGCCAGCAGGCTGGCCAGCGCCGCCACGCTGCCGCCGCCGACACCGGCGATCAGTGCCACTTGCTGGGCAGCGAAACCATGGTCGAGCAGCAGTGGCTTCAGGTAAAACCAGGCACTGCCGATGAAGGGAAAGCACAACAGCAGCAAGGCATTCCAGCGCGGCGCGGCCGGCTGCGCAAAATAGCCGCGCCAGTCGGCGCCCCGGTGCGCTGTGGCATCGCCGGCATGCGCCGTGCGCGCGGTTCTCCCCAGCAGGAGCAGTCCCGCCGCGCCCATGCCAATCCCCGCTGCCATCAGCCAGAATGGCGCGCGCCAGCCCCAGCGCGTTTGCAGCAACAGCATGATGCCGCCGCCCACGATGGCGCCCAGCGACAGGGCTGCCGAACGGATGCCGCCCGCGCGCAGGCGCTGCGCTTCGGGCAGCACGCGGATGGCCAGCGCATTGACGGGGATATCAGCCCAGGTGGTCAGCAAGGCGACGGCGCACGCCAGCGCGAACAGTTCATTGCGGCTGTGCAGCAGTTCGCGCCGTCCCATGAGCAGCATCAGCGCCGCCAGCAACAGGCACAGTGCAATCGCCCATGGCCGGTAGCGCTGCGTGCTGGCATCGGCCGCGCCGCGCCGGCACTCGACAGGCAAGGCCAGCGCGAACTTGAACAGTGCCGGCAAGCCTGCCAGCTGGAACAGGCCGATATCCATGCCGGACCAGCCATGTTGGCGCATGATCAATGGCAAGCCCAGCCACAGATAGATGCTGGGCGCCGTCAGAGAAAGGTTGAGCCAGCCGAACAGCGCGTGCAGCAGCGTGATGCGCAGCGCCGGCTTCACCGTCCATCCTTGCGGGCGATCAGCACTTGCACGGGCGCCATGGGGAAGTCGCTGGCCTGGTATTGCTCGATGCGGGCAAAGCCTGCACTGCGCAAGTGCTGTGCCAGTTCCCCTTGCCGCGTGACGGCGCGGCCCAGCATGCGCATCGGCAAATAATAGGGCAGCACTCTGGCCGCATCGTCCGGCGTCGGCGCGATTTCCGCCTGCACGCACACCAGCACGCCGCCAGGTTGCAGGGCCGCATGCATCTTGCGCAGGGCCGCCGGCATGTCCGGCACGAAGTGCAGCACGGACGAGCACCACAGCATGTCGTAGCCGCTGCCGATATCGTCGGCAGCCAGGTCGCCGCCGATGGTATCGAGGCGCGCCGACAGTCCGGCATGGGCGATATTGGCGGCGGCTACGGCCACGGTTTCCGGCCAGTCGAAGACGCTACCCTGCAGGCCGGGATGGGCTTGCGCCAGCGCAATGGCAACCCAGCCGGGACCGCCGCCCAGGTCCAGCAGGCGCAGCGCCGTGTCGCGTCCCGCAAACGGCGCGATGCGCTCCATCACGGACAGCGCGGCGCGCATGGTGACGGCGCGCTGTTCCTGGCCGATTTGCTGTTGCGCGGCGGCGGCCCAGTTGACCCCATTGGCGATGTTGCCGGGGGAAGGCGAAGCCTTGCCGCCCTCGCGCACGAGCGTGCTAAGCTGCGTGGCGAAATGGCGCAGCGCGTGCAGCCGGTACAGCCAGGCATCGCCACAAAAGGCCACGGAGGCACGGCAAAAATAGTGCAAGCTCGTCGCCGTGCAGCGGTAGCTCGATTCGCTGTCGCCCAAGCCTGGGGCCTCGTCGCGTTCGAGCACATGCATGCTCCATAGCAGTTCCAGCAACAGCGCCGTATGCGGCGCATGCAGCGACAATGTCCGGGCCAGCTGCGTGGGCGTGTGCGGCGTGGTCAGCACATCGAAAATGTCCAGTTCCAGGGCGGCGGCCAGCGCGTCCGCCTGGACCGGCGCCACAGCCAGGTCCCAGTAGGGTTGCAGTGCATGGGGGGTATTGAATGCCATATGATTTCCTTTCAAAAAATGCAGGTGGATCAGCGTGACCAGCGCAGGCGCAGGCCCGCTTCGCGGGGCGGGCTGACGACGCTGACGATGCCGTTCTGGTAGCCCACCGCGTCGTAGCGGCGATCGGCCAGGTTGCTGACATAGACGCTCACATCCCAGGCGCCCGTGCGGTAGCCGGCATTCAGATTGAGCAAGCCATAGCCGTTGCGTCGGTAGCGGTTGGCCGCATCGAGGAAGATGGCGCCCGTGCCGCTGAGCGCAGCCTGTGCATGCCAGCCGCTGCCCGCGTCGTAGCGCAAGGCGACCTGGCCGCTGCGGTCGGGCGCGAACGGGTTATGTTGTCCGTCATAGTTGTTGGCGCCATCGCGGAAGTGCCCGAAGCGCGTGCGGTTGAGTGCCAGTGCCGCCTGCAATTGCCAGCCGCCGCCGAGCAGGTAATCGAGCTCCGCTTCGGCGCCCGTGGAGCGGGCGCTGGCCGCGTTCGTCAGGTAGACCAGGCCGGGGCTGGGCATTTGCTGCACCTGCATGTCGTCTACCTGCATGCGGTAGAAGGCAGCCGCGTAGCGCAGGCGTTTGCCGGCAAGCCAGCCTTTCGCGCCCAGTTCCAGCGCGCGCACGGTTTCCGGAGAGAACGCGGTGTAACGCGACGAGGGCGCGAAGACGTTGTAGCCGCCCGCGCGAAAGCCCTCGCTGGCGCCGGCATACAGCAGCAGCGCCGGTGCCGCTTGATATTGCACGGCCAGCTTGGGCGTCAGCCGACTCCAGGCGCTGTCCTGGCGCACGCCCGCAGGCGTGCTGTAGCGCACTTTGTCGCGCTCGTAGCGCGCGCCGCCGTTGAGGCTCCAGGCGCCGCCCAGGGGCACGTTCCAGTCGGTGAATGCCGCCGTTGAATTACCGCCCAGTTTGGCTGCGCTGCGGCTCAGGCCCATGGGCAGTTTCTGTTCGTTCAGCAAGTCATGGTCGTCGCGGTCGCCATACAGGCCCGCCAGCCATTGCGCCGTGCCCAGCCGCCCCTCCAGGCGCACCTCCTGCGAGGTGGTGCGGAAATGGTGGTCGCGCGCGATGTGCAGCAGGTCGGCCGGGCGGAAATCCGTATCCTGCTGCGCCTTGTCGAACACATCGCTGCGCGCCGTGATGGCGCGCAGCTTGATGCCGTGCGCCAGTTGCCGCGTCACATCGAGCGAGACGCTGCTGCCGCGCATGTGGTTCCAGCTGGGCGTGCCCGATTGCACCGTGGCGCGCGCGGCCGTGGGAGCGGCCCAGAGCGCGGCGCCATCGTCGTAGGAAAAATGCCGGTAGCGCACGATGGCGTCCGTCAGCGCATCGGGCGTCCAGCGCAGCGCCAGCTTGAGGTTTTCGCTGTCGCGTCCGTCCTCCTTGCGGCCCGTGTTGCGATTCGCGATAAACCCATCCTGGCGGCGTTTTTCGCCGCTGATGCTGGCATACAGGCGGTCGGCGATCAAGGCGCGGCCAAGGTCGGCGCGCAAGGCACGTCGGTTGCGGCTGCCCGCCTCCACTTCCACGCTGCTGCGCGGCACATTGCCGGGTAGTTTCGAGTAAATATTGATCACCCCCGCTTCCGCATTGCGACCGTACAAGGTGCCCTGCGGGCCGCGCAGCACTTCTATCCTGTCGATGCCCAGCAGGTTGTCGTCGAAACCCTGCGCCATCAGCACGGGTACGCCATCGTTGAGCAGCA
>JAEAMG010001491.1_pt1 | contig 17690 bp, 13 predicted proteins | sample 8958741 | NCBI WGS metagenome assembly JAEAMG01 (sample SAMN16933256, study PRJNA681125) | bioreactor sludge metagenome | isolation source: anaerobic bioreactor treating anionic surfactant - SDBS | place: India: Bengaluru | collected 2019-02-28 | reverse complement strand
ACAAGGGAACAATACCCTTGGCACGCAGTTCATCCTCAAGACGCTCATAAACATAATCCAGCGATCCGAATGAGGTGAACAGGATAAAGGCATGGCCCCGCGTAATTCCCAATATGGTGCGGATGTCTTCCACGGCTTTCTCGAGAAAGTCCGGCCCATTCGGGGCCGGTCCGTCCGTAGGCACGCACATCAGCGCCTGGCGCTTGAAATCATAGGGTGAGTCCAGGAGTAGTTCCCGCACGCGCCCTTCTGCGGTCAGATCGAGCCCGATGCGGTTCTTGCAGTAATCAAACTGTTTGCGTACGGCCAGTGTCGCGGATGTCATAACGACGCTGCTTGTCTTGGCATACACCCATTCGGCCAGAGGTTTGCCCACGGCGAGGGGGCATCGGGCGACACGCACCTTTGAATCGTCCGTACTGTGTATTTCAATCCAACGCACGGTGTTATCTTCCAGGGTTTCCGCCGTGCATTCCGCCAACGCCTGGGCTATCTGCTGCAACCTGCGCAGGCAAGCGGCCAACTCCACCGCTTCCAGTTGTATCGGCGATTCCTCGCCAATTTCCAGGGGCCGTATGGTCTGTAATCGCTCCAGCAAATCCTCTCCAAGGCGGATCAGGGTCTGCGTCTGAAATATCGCGGGTATAACCATTTCTTCGTGCAGGACACGTAATTGCGGGTCATTGAGAATCTCCGGAGTCAGACGCCATTGAATTTCCTTTCCAATACGGCCGGAGTTTGCGGACGTATACTCGCGTAAGGCCATGAAGGCATCATCCAGGGCCTCCCCAGTCAACACTACCGCCGGTTGTACCTGTTTGTCAATCAGGTCCACGTAGGCCTGATATTCTTCAAGGGAAACCTGCGGACAGTTGCGCATCAGTTTCAGTTTTATAAAAGGAAGCAGCCCCCGTTCCTGATGAGCCTCGATTCGGAGGAGACGTCCCATGGTCTTGTGCATGTTGGCAAGCGTCGCCGAATTGCCGAAATATTCCGTGGCCGCATCTTCGATACTGTGCGCCTCGTCAAAAATAATCCGCCCGTAACTGGGCAGCACAGCGGTAGCGGAGAAATCCCCGGTTTCGCGTTTGATGGCCACATCCGCAAACAACATGTGGTGATTCACTATAAGCAGATCAGCCGCGGCCATTTCCCTGCGCGCGCGCATGAGAAAGCAATTACGAAAATGGCGACAGCCTCCGCCAATACAGACGTCCGCTTCGCAGCACACTTTTTCCCACAATACCCAATCGGGCATGAAGGGCAATTCACTCTTGCTGCCGTCCTGGGTAGTTTCGGCCCACTCGATAAGACGGCGTAATTGTTCCAGCCGGTGGGGTTCCTCAAACAGGGTTAGTTCGGAAAAGGCGCGATCAAGTTTGTGCAGGCAGACATAGTTGCTGCGCCCTTTGACCAGACAGGCGTTGAAATCCATGTTCAGACAGGTGCGCAGTAGGGGCAGATCATGCAGGATAATTTGTTCCTGCAGGTTGATGGTACGGGTTGATATGACTATACGCTCCTTGTTGCGGATTGACCACAACACCGCCGGCAACAGATAGGCCATGGTCTTGCCGACACCTGTTGGCGCCTCGATAAGGGCGATACCATCGGCATTGAAGGCAGTCGCAATAGCCTCGGTCATGGTGACCTGCTGCGGGCGCAGTTCAAAACCGTCCAAATTTTTAGCCAAGGTGCTATTCGCTTCAAAAACACACGCAAGTTCTCGGGCGTTGAGATGCTCCTGTCTCTTGGGAAGAAAGGGCTCTACCACCACATAGACATGCGTGGTGTCATTGTCTACGATATACACACCGTGCCCGTGGGCGCTGTAGATAGCCGCCAGTTCCAAATCCGCGTCACTGGGCTCGAGATTGCCGGAAGGGTGGTTGTGCAACACCACATCGCGCAGTTCCAGCATGGCAAAGAGCGCCGGCGCGGCGTGTGCGTGGCCCCGCGCCAAAACACGTACGGAGGTCAGCATGCCCGACGCATCCAGAACGCCCGCACAGAATACTTCATTACCCCCGGCATCCTGAATATGTCTTTGCAGTTCGTCTGCCGCTTCACGTGTCATTCTGTTCAGAATTGATTCGCCAAGAGCCATGTTCAACCTTTTCTATGAAGGCCCCCATTACCACGGTGGGCGGTATGTTCCCCCTCTCTCCCCCTGCGCTACTACCCCCGGGGATGAAAGGTTCTGTGTGCCTGCGCAAGACGTTCCGCGCTGACGTGGGTATAAATTTGGGTAGTGCCGATATCGGCATGCCCCAACATCTCCTGTACCGACCTCAAGTCCGCACCACGATCAAGCAGATGGGTGGCAAAGGAATGGCGCAGCATGTGTGGCGCCACATTTTGGGGAATATTCGCAAGGGCGGCATACCGTTTTACAAAGCGCCAAATCGTAGTTCGGCTCAAACGTTTCCCCGAAGAGCCAATGAACAGGGCGTCATCGCGACGCGCCCATTTTCCCCGTACCGCAAGCCAGGCCAGCGCCTTATCGCAGGCGGTGCGGCCCAGCGGCACAATCCGGTATTTGGAGCCCTTGCCATAGATGCGTACGCTGCCCTCATCAAGGTAGACATGCTTCAAGGGCAATGCGGCCAGTTCCGAAATACGCAGGCCACAGGCATAAAAAAATTCCAAAAGCGCCGCGTCGCGAATCCCTGCCAAAGTGCCCATATCGGGCATCCGGAGCATCTGTTCCACTTCTTCGGATGACAAATGGCGGGGCAGGCGTCTTACCAGGTGAGGTGTTTCAATCAAGTCGGTGACATTTTTTTCGCAGAGGCCTTCATCCCAGAGAAATTGATGAAATCGGCGAATCGCGCTGAGATGCCGTGCTATAGAACGGGCCGACAATCCTTCCTCCTGCAATTGCGAAAGATGGACAGTCACCTGCTCGAGGCCTATATCCGCAGGCGATGTAACAGGCTCTCCTTCTAAAAAACGCAGGTAGATACGGATATCGGCGGCATAGGCGCTCAACGTCTTTTCCGAGAGGCCCGCTTCAAAGACAACGCACTCCATCACCCGGACAAAACACGTCATCACGGGTATTTCCCACGCCGCCGCCACTGTGCTCTCCCAAAAAACGCCTCGATGTCGTCTCAAGACGACATCGAGGCGCAGTCTATTTACTCAAACGTATCTATCGCGCTGGTTAGCCGGCCAACGTAATCTTGAATTCGGCGCGGCGATTGAGTTTACGATTCGCGGCCGAGTCGTTAGGAACAGCCGGACGGTCAAAGCTGAAACTCTTCGTCTGGATGCGGGCTTCCTCGATGCCATTCTCAATCATGTACTTCTTCACGGCGTCCGCGCGGCGCTGGCCCAGACCCATGTTGTACTCATGGGAACCGATGTTGCACGTGTGCCCTTCGATGAGAACCGCGTCACCGGGATACTTCTTCATCTCGGCAATCAGTTTGTCTACTTCGGCCTTGCCTTCCGCTTTCAGCACGGCCTTGTCGAAATCAAACAGCACATTGTTCAAAATGATGGCTGTGCGCGTCGGCGCTGCGGGCGGCGCTTCCGGCGGCGGCGGTGTTTCTACTACCGGAGCTTCTTCCTTACAGCTCTGATACACAATACCCCGATTTCCCCACAGTTCCGCATCATCCACATTGCTCGCAGGGCAAACCGGCCACCACCAGTAACCGCACCGGTTCATCTGGGCCGGACACCTGCCACTTTCGGGTTGTGGTTCCGGAGTTGACCCCGTCTTACCCCACCACGACATATCATCCCACACTTTGGCGGCCTGGGCAGGCACACCCGTGGAAATCACCGCCGCCACAATCGCCATTACCAAAAATTTCTTCATCTTGTTTCTCCTTCTCGCTAAAGGTTCTTTTGTGAGCGCCCTTCCACAGATACTCTTTACAAAACAAAAAACATTTACACTATCGTCGAGACTGTATTAAACCAGAAATCACTCCTAAAAGTCAAGTAAAATTTTACCAACTCCAGAAATAATTTCCGGACAATACAATACACAACGTATTTTGCGATCATTGTACCACAATGGGTATGGTTTCGCAAGTTATTTTATGCCCCTTCCGGAAAAACGATTGGACACCTTCCCATCAGGCTCGCAAAGGGCTGAAACAAGGTGATAGGCGCCTTGTTTTTTGCCGACTTTCCAATAGTCAAAATGACTGTTTTTCATGAATGCTGACGTCATAATCGCGTGCGGCTTTTAGAACAGTATAGGTTTTTTTGCCGTCTGACGGGAACCGTAAGTCTGCAAATAAACAGCAGGCATTCCGGGTACCTTCAAGCAACAAATAAGTAATCCACCAGTTCCCTGTAATTCCGTGGTTCAAGCCAGGCGCGAATGTCATCGCGGGCACCCCTGGCGCCAACAGCTGCGATGATGAAGCAAGCCCCGGAAGGAGGAAGGTCTTCGCGTTCTATTACCTTTATTTCGTGTATGGTCCGGCCAATCTTTCTGGGATGCACATCTACGACCGCAAGCGGCGGCATGGGCCATTCGCGCAGCCATTTTTTACCGACTTCACCGGCGCCCCACTGAATGAACGCGGTCTCTTTGCCTTTCAGGTAGGTCTGAAAGAGAAAATGCCTCTTCATCTTTCGAAATGCGGCAGGGCTATACCGCTGGTCAAGCATGGAGAGACGCTGAGGATGTTCACGCCACTGAAGGAGATAGGATGCCGATTTTACGAAGCGGCCGCCGGCCAACCATGCGCGCATGACAAAATCATAGTCTTCGGGCCAGTCCATTTGCCGATATCCGCCCAAACGCTCGTAAAAAGAACGGCGCATCATGAAGGTCGGATGGGGTATGGGGCATTCCACAAAGAGTTCTCGTACCATCGCCTCATGACTGGTCAATCCATTAATCCAGGCTTCGTACCGCTTTCTGCCGCTGCCCACAGGATCACCCAACGATAGAATGCGACCGCCGCACAAGTCAAGATCGGGGAACGTTTCAAACAAACCCAGTTGCAGGGAGAATCGTTCCGGCAGGGAAACGTCATCCGCGTCCATGCGTGCCAGAAATTTGCCGCGCGCCTCGGTGCAGGAGCGCCGCAACGCGGCTACAATGCCTTCATGAGGGCCGTCAAGCACACGGATACGCGAGTCGAAGGCGGCATAATTGCGCAAAAGGCGGAATGAGTCATCGGTGGAACCGTCATCTACAGCCACCAGTTCCCAATCCGCGAACCGTTGGCCTAAAAGCGAGTTCAAAGCATCCGTCAAGGTCGCTGCCGCATTGTAAACGGGCATGATAACGGAGATACAGGGGGTATACATGGTCGTCATCAGGATTCCAGCATGATACGTGACGCTCTAACCAAATGCAGCGGCGCAGTCCGGCAATACATGGTCATCACCCTGGCTGCTAGGGCCTGAGGGGAATATCAAACTGTTGGAGAAACGAATATACCCGCTCCGTAATAAACTGCCGGGTTTGGTTCAGGTTGGTGATGATCGGTTCCACATTGTCGGCAGATACGGGCTGACGCCCGAAGATACCCTTCACCTCCACAAAAACCTCGTTGTTACTGTGCCGGAAAGACTCGATGTTCAGGTGCAGTACTCCCGCATGCTCGTTGGTTTCCGGAAACACGAACCGCAAACCGCCCGTAGCAATGGGACGTTGAAAAAACGGATTCACCCGTCCGGCCAACTGGCAGGCATTATCCAACAGGAACACGCGGGCATCCTCATAATGGGTCAAGGCGAAGGTGGAACGTACAGTGACCGAATGAATGACAATTTGTGATACCGCCCGCGCTTGCATAATCATCGGCGCCGCGAGCCGCGCTTTTTCCATAAACGTGCTCAACGGAATATCCGCCCACTCTTCCACCATCAATTCCCGATCCGGAAGAAATACCAGCAGGGACTGGGCTTTTCCCCGTTGGGAGTGAAACTTCGCCTGCGCGGTGTTGTTCATCTCGATATTGTCATAGCCTGCGCGTGTTTGTGAGAGTTCATAATAGAGCTTCTGTAATTCCTGGCGTTTCAGAGCAAGCGGCTGATGAATCATTTCTATACAAAAATGAATTATTCGATCTTCTGTCTGCATGGTATCAATATACCTTTCGCGCCCACAACCCCTACTTTGATAACCTTTACGCGAAGGCTGGGCTTACCCGTGTGACGGCGGTTATTCTATGGCCACGTTATCCACAAATACGGCGGATTCGTCCTGGGTGGTTATCAGATTGGAATGACTGTAATATATAAAGGCAAGAAGGACACTTTGGCCGGTCGCATAATCGCTTACATCTATGTATACCGGTTGATAATACCCCAGAAGGAGGGCGTCCTTCTCGGTCCATTCGGAAAGGATCTCACCATTGAAAAGCACCTGAAGATTAAACGGCATGTCAGACTTGGGTATGGCTAGGTCAAATTTCAGGTAAATTTCCTGTTGGGAAGGCAATCTAATATCCTGGAACAGGGTGGCCGATTCGAAATTAAACTCCGCACTATTACCGAACCAGGCCCAACGCGAACCAGAGGAAGCGCCAATGCCGTTGACACTGCCGCAACTGGTATCGCAAATGGCACTCATGCCCGTTTGGGAAACCATTGTCCAGTCATTCGTATCCAATTCAAAATCCCCGTTTTTAACGACTATGGTTTCCCCTTCGCCTTCCGTTTCTCCCTCGGCCTCTCCTTCCATAATGATGGGTTCCAGGAGCGCGAACTCAGCCAGAATGGTTTCATCGGCATAAATCCGCTTTCGGGTGGGGTTGATGGTGGTATTGATACCCGTACCCACCCATCTCTGGAATTTATAGCCCTCGTTGGGTATGGCCGTCAATGAAACCTCAGCACCTGAAAAATAGGTGGCTTTATCCGGATCTATCGCGATAATACCGCCATCAATCGGCGTTACTGTAAGGGTTAATACATGGTAGGCATTGGGTGGACACCCCGCCAGCAACCCCATGGCAGCCAGTGAAATAACGATCGTTAACGCTGTGGCAACTATCTTATGAGACATGGCCAAGTCTCCCTTTGGTTAAAACATGGTTTGTTGTATTTCCATTTCATCTTCCACTGGGTTGTATCAACCCCTTGTGGCGAAGAAAAAGTTACTGTCGGTTTAACAACTCGCCCAAGTTGCGAAAAACTTCGATAATAAAATTAAATAAATCAAACAGGTCAAACAGAAAATCCATCACGTCTCTTTCAGAAGCCTTATTCATTGCCCGTCTCCTTGGCCGTCTCTTCTGCCGGAACGGCCGGTTGCTGCATCTTCGTTAACAGTTCCGTTTGTTCTCCGTTTAACAGAGCAAGGCTGATACCCGTAGCGTGGTGCAGAGCCTGCCAGCAGCGCTGCAGGCCCACCCGAGCCTGGGCCAGCATACCCATAGCTTGTACAAAGTCATTCTGCGCCTGGTTTAATTGTACCAGCATCGCTTTGCCTGCCTTGTATTCCTTATCCACCAGGTCCCGGTTTTTCTGTACGCATTCCGCTGCGCTGCGATTGAGGGTAAACGCTTCCTGGGCCGACTTCAGGTCCAGAAGCGCTTTGTTCACTTCAGCAGCGATCTTTTGTTCCGTCTCCGCCAGATGCCACTCGGATTCGCGTCGCGCATGCTTGGCTTCTATCAATTCCGCCCGGCGGCGCCCCCCCGAGAACAGGTTCATGGAAGCATTGATGCCGACGGTAGTCGTTATACGGTCGCCGCTGATCCCCGTTTCATCTATGTTGGTGGTCTGCGAGGAAGCGAAGGCGGCAATCTGCGGGGCGAACTTCGCATACTCGCGACGAACAGTGGCCTGGGCCCGCTTCAGGCCCTTTTCACGCTGTTCCATGTCGGGACGATAGGCATAGGCCAAGGCAAGCATGGCCTCCGTATCGGGAAGCGCCATGGTGTCAGGCGTTTCCGATTCGAGTTCCGCAAGCTGGAGGGTATCGGGAAGATAGCTCTCCTTATATCCCAGTAATACCGCCAGTGCGATCCTCGCCATTTCATACTCACGCCTCGCGCGGAGCAGATTGCCTTTGGCCGCATAAAGGCCCGTCTCGAAGTTCAGCACGTGGCTGGTGGGACCACGCCCGATTTCCCGGCGCGCCTTGGCTTCCTTGACCAGGCGCGTGAAAAAGGCAATGGCGGATTCGGCAATGACCACTTGTTCACGCGCGTATTGGCCTCCATAGTAAGCCTGGGCTATGGCGTCCAGCAGAATGCGCTGCCCGTCGCGATAGGCGGCCTGCGCCTCCCCGTACCCGTGCCTTGCCATGGCATTCGTGAATTCCCGGGCAAATCCGTCAAATAAAAGCCATCCTGCGGTAAGATTGACGGAGGAACTTTCCTGCGGGCTTTCCAAAAAATCCCGGGCCATATCCACAATGTCTTCCGTGTCGTTCAGATAGGAACGAATGGTGCGCCGATCACCAAGGGTGAGTGTGGACGAGTTCACGTAATACATGTAAAGTTCGTGCCGTATCGTGCCCAGAATGTCGTCCGTCTCGTCCAGATACTCGTCAATAGGTTCTACATATTCGGAGGGCAGCCAGGTGAAAATATAGCGGTAAGTCAAGTCTATTTGCGGAAAATACATGGACCGCGCCTTGGCCACATATTGACGCGCCTGCTCCACCCGTTCCGCGCCCGCAGCAAGAGAAAGGTTTTGAGCCAGCGCCTGACGTTGCGCCCCAATCAAATCCAAAACCACAGCGGATGATTGAAGCACACTGGTATTTTCCTCACCAACCTCATGCTCTCCCGGTTTCTCCAAGAACAAATCCGTGTCGTCCTCTTTCGAAGAATCGGGTGTTCCGGTCTCCTCCTTCACCGCGATATCAGCGTCTGTGGCTTCTAAAATACCAGGCTGTTTTGAAATATCAGGCGCTTCGGTTTCATTTTGGGTATCGCTGTCGGTGGACTCCAAGAACCCCGGTTCTTTTAACGTGTGGGAATAATCAAGGCCGCTGATATCGCCCGGGGGAGTGTAGTCAATCGTAGGGATATCGTCCAAGTCACTGGAAACTACCTGCCCGAAAGCCCCTGGCACCATCAACAGTAACAGACAAAACAAGGCCGTTCCCAAAGGGCGCGTTTCTTTGCCTGTTCTTGATAGTTGTGTTAATCCATCTATACGCATAATATTTTTGTGGGGCGCCTCATGAACGTCATTACTCGACAAGATTTTGGAACCGCGCCGGTTCCACTTCTTCCGGTGTCGGCATGACACCCGTCAAAACCCAGTGAAAAATTCGCCGTGCATCATTAATAATACATAAAGTACAAGGCACAATCAACAAGGAAACAAACATGGAAAAGAGGACACCGGAACTCATGGCAAGGGCCATGGGAATCAACATTTGCGCCTGGGTATCCTTTTCCAGCATAAGTGGCGCCAGTCCGCCTACCGTAGTGATGGTGGTCAGGAAAATGGCGCGGAACCTTCTGGCCCCGGCCCGGCGCACCGCCTCGTAAAAGGGCTCTCCATTGGACACGTAGGTATTGACGCAATCCACAAGAACAATACAGTCATTGACCACCACGCCTGACAGAGCAACAAAACCCAGGATGCTCATGATGCTAATATCGTAGCCAAACAGCAGATGTCCGATAAGCGCGGCGCCGGAACCAAAAGGCACGGCTATCATGACAATGATGGTCTGCAAATAGGAACGGAACGAGGCAGCCACCAGAACGAAAATGCCCAGCAGCGCTAAGGGATATCCTATTTTAAGATAATCCAGGGCCTCGCGGAAATCCTGCTGCTCCCCTTCGAAAGACAGGGTCATTCCCGGGTACTTGCGCACCAGTTCGCGCAGGAATCCGGCCTTCAGTTCGGCAACGATTTCGTTTGAATTGGCCTGGGAGGTATCTATTTCAGCGGAAACGGCCACGCGGCGCTGCCCGTTGGTCCTCTGGATGGAGGTCACGCCGGCTTTGTATTCAAAATCGGCTACGGAGGTCAAGGGCACTTCCTGTACCTTGGGCGGTAGATCAGGAAGTTTGATTCCTGCTTTCATTTTGGCCTCGTTCATGGCTGTGGTCGTCATGACGCCCTTGTGCGGCATGGAAACACGGACGCGCATTTTTTCAAGTTCGGACACCTGGGTGCGCTCATCTTCCGGGTATCGAAGGCGTATGCGAAGGTTGTTGTCGCCCCGCTGCACGCGCATCAATTCCTCGCCAAAATACCCGGTGAAGATCTGTTTCGCCAGGTCATACACGTGCAAACCGAGGGCGCGCGCCTCCGGTTTTAGTTTGAGGTTAATCTCTTTTTTACCGATACGGAAATCATCTTTAATCTGGTAAACCCCGTCATAGGTGCCCAGTTTTTCTTTGAGTTCCCCCGCGGCCGCCGCGAGTTGCTCCAGGTCGTTTCCTTTCATCCAGATATCTATCGGCCGCCCCGGCGGGCTGGTAGTTTCATCGCCACGAATGGTAAGAGAAATCGCGCCGTTGATCTCGCCGATTTCCCGTTCCCAGGCGGCCATAAGCTCATTGATATGTATGTTCCGCTTCACTGAATCCAGCATCTCGACACGTATCGTCCCGTAATGAGTGCCCAGGTCTATCTGGCCGCGTTCATCCAGGTGGGCGCCCGTCAGGGAAAATACATTATGAAGCAGAGGCTCCGTGCCGGGCACGGGGTAGAGTTTTTCGAGACGGCGCGCCGCCTCTTCTATCCGGATTACCGCGGCCGTCGTCACGGCCATGGTCGTACCGCTCGGAAACTCCACGGACGCAGCCATACTGTTGCCATCAATTTTGGGAAAGAAATCCACCTTGACAAAGCCGCCGGCAAACATCCCCCAGCATAACAGCATAATGGCAATGGCAATGGAAGCGGTTACATAGCGCCATCGCAGCGTCCACCAGACGAAAGGTTCATACTGCTTCTCGATAAAGCTTTCAAGTCCGTGGTTGGTGAAGCGGTGAAATGCCAGCCCCATCCGGGAGACGATATTCTTGCTCTTGTCCGGAACATTCATGTCAGGCAGGTGATTCAAATGGGCGGGAAACATAAAGAGGCACTCTATAAGAGAAAAGATAAATGCCGCAATGGTAACAATCGGCAAGGTGCCGGCCAGACGTCCTACAAAACCCGGAATAAAGAACAAGGGAACAAAGGAAACCATATTTGTGGTGGTTGAGGCGATGATAGGCAGACCGACTTCGGCGACCCCCTCCACGGCAGCCTTTACCGGCGGCAGGCCTCGTTTACGGGCAGTATAAATGGCTTCCCCAATGATCATGGAATTATCCACGACAATGCCCAGCACCATTACCATGCCGAACATGGTAATCATGTTCAAGGTAATGTCGTAGTAACGCATCACAATGAAGGTGCCCGCAAAGGCCAGGGGTACATTTACCGACACCCAGAAGCTCAATCGAATATCCAGAAAAAGCCAAAGCAGGATAAACACTACCAGGAGTCCGGAATACCCATTTCTCACCAGCAGGTCAATGCGGTTCTGCAGCAGAGGCGCGAATCGCGCCCAGGGTTCCAATCTCATACCCTCGGGAAGTTCCCGGTTTTTGCGCGCCACATACTCGTGCAGGATGCGGTCTATGCCCAGCGTATCTTCTTCATCCGTCTTTAAGATATGCAGGATGACCGCGTTCGTACCATTGAAGCGGGTTACGATATCCGTGTCGGCAAATCCATCCGTAACCGTGGCAATGCGGTCCAGGGTAATGTGATAGCCTTCCGGGCGCGACAGGACAATGATGTTGGCGAAGTCTTCCGCGGTGTAATTGCGCCCCAGGGTACGCAGCCGGATATGCTCCCCTTCCGTGCGAATGGTGCCGCCGGGGGCGTTCAGGCTATTCGCCTTGATGGCCAGGGCCACCTGTTCCAGCGTAATACCGTATTCCCGCAATTTCTCTTCGGATACCTCAATGATGATTTCGCGGTCCCGCTCGGCCAGTTTTACCTGGCTGATGCCGGGAAGTGCGATGATCTCATCCTTAATCTTCTGCGCGTAGTCCTGCAATTCGGCATCCGAAAGGTCGGGGCCCGTCACGGAAAGCAGCATGACCTGCACCCGTATCAGGAATTCCTCGACCACAGGCCTTTCCGCGTCGGGAGGAAGGGTGGTGATGGCATCCACCGCCGTCCGGATATCATCCTTTACCTTGTTGATGTCATACCCTTCCAGGACTTCCACGTCGGCGGTGCAGAAATGCTCATTGGACAGGGTATGATAGTTCTTAATGCCCTCGACGCCTTCAATAGCCTCTTCGATCTTGCAGCTGATGCCTTCCTCCACTTCCGCGGGATCCGCGCCCGGCCAGAAAACGGTTACGCGCACCGTATCCATCCGGATGTCGGGAAAGGTCTCTTTGGGCAGGTTCATCAGCGCCCATGCTCCGCAAATAACGACGAAAAGCATGGTGATGTTGGCGTAGACGCGATTCTTTACGAAGATGGTAAAGAACTCTCTCATGGAGTTGCATCCGTTACCGCGGATTCCGCTTTCTGCAAACTGTTCTCAGCGGCATGCGATGCCTCCGATACCGAAGCCGCGGAATGGCCCTCAGGAAGGTCATACTCGAGGAGAATGCCCGGAGACGGATCCACCAGCCGGGTCAGTATGACCAGGTCCCCCGGATTGAGTCCCTCGTCCACGAAGGATTCCTCGCCCTGATTGCGCACCGTATTCACCTTCACGCGCCGCAGGCGTTCGCCCTCGGCTATATAGGCCATGTCGTCAAAGGTCACGGCCCAATTTGGCAGACGGTACACGGACGCCAACGGGTTCCCCGTGATTTCAACCCTGCAGAACATGCCTTCCACGAGTGGCAATTTCTGCTGTTCCGCGGTGCGGGTGTCCTGGGTGATGCGAATCGCGACGGTCACCGTGCGCGCCATCGGGTCGAAGCGTTCCACCCGGTCCAGCATCCCGGTCCAGGTTACCGACGGGTCTTCCGTCCAACGAATCATGCAGGGGGCCGGCGCCACAGGGCGGAACCAGTTCGGCGCCTCCGTCTTGTCTTCTTCCAGAAACGGCAGCCACTGGCGCGCATCGCGGCTGTCCAGGGGAACGGATACCTCGAGGGTGCTGTCATTGGCGAGCAGCAGCACGATCAGCCCGGGCGCCACCGCCTGGTCTACCTCGATTTGCTTGTGCTGTATCCGCGCCTTGAAAGGCGCATATTCCTCAGTCCGTTCGAGCGCCAGGTCCGCCAATTCCAGCGCGGAACGGCCCGCCCGCAATCCGGCCTCCGCCTCCTTGATGCGCAGGGGATACAGGTCTATAGCCTGTTGCACCTGATCAAAGGCATCCTGCGCCTTGCGGTAGTTAATCTCGGATAGGTTTACCATGCTCTTGGAACCCACGTCCTGTTCTTTAAGCAAGGTGCTGTCCCGGTTGAATTCCTCAAGGGCAATATCCCGGGCGCGCTTTATCGTTTGCAGCCGGTTCTTGTCACTCTCGTATTGCTGTTTAAGCCCTTGAACTAAGAGTTCGAGGCGTTCAATTTGCGCGCGGCCCTGGGCTTGCGCCGCAAGATAATCACGCTGGTCTATCCGGTAAAGCAGTTCGCCTTCCTCGATGACCTTGCCTACCTCCAGGTCAGGATGAAGATAAACTACTTTCCCCGCCACTTTGGGCGTCACCGCAACCGAGGCCGCGGCATGCACTTCGCCGTAACCGCTAATAACGACAGGACAATCTTCGGGATAGGCGGCTTTAACTTCCACACGGACCTTGGCGGGGGGCAGTTCCACAAGCGGCGGGGGTTCCCGCAACGAAGTAAGCCACATATTGCCGAAGACACCCGCAATAAGAATGACAACACCCAACGCCACACGAAATACAATCGAGGGTCTACGTTTGGGTAGCTGACTCATTTCGATGGACGAAATGCGTTCCTGGTCATCAGTATCTATGTTCAACCGACCTCCACTACACATCTTCCGTAAAAGAAAGGATTTTATTCCGGCTCTTGACCACGGGAGCTATTCTCTCAATAATAAGACCGTGGATTCAATGTAATGTCCCTGTTCCTGCGGTTTTTCTCAGGCGCCGCTACGGGTCAAGCTCACGGATTCCCCCCCAAAAACTTGAATGACCGTGTACAAGTACTTGCGTTATTTGCCCAGGACATATTTATTTCTCGCAAAGGGATTGTCGTAAAACCACCTTATAGGGCAAATGATCAGACGCAACCCGGGTTGTGTCGTCATAGAGAATGGCGGATGAAACCGTTTCGAATTCAGATCTTACCAAGACATAATCAATGCGGCGGCGCGGCGCCTGCGCCGGCACGGTACCGGACGGGGTATCCTCCCCCTTTACCAGGGTATCCTTCAACCTTGCCGTCAATCGCTGCATGGCCGGGGCCGTAAGGTTTTCGTTCATATCGCCCGCCAGAATGACCGGGTTCTTGCCCAGGGCGGCGACAATAGCCTCGGCCTGGGCAAGGCGCTCCTGCCCGTTCAGCCCCAAGTGCGTATTCATCACGTCAATGGGGAAACCTTGCCACGACACGGTTACCGTCAGGCATCCCCGCGGCTCGGCATTGACAGGATTGGGCAGGGCCATGTTGTGATGGCCCGATACCGGCAGCCGCGTCAAAATGGCATTTCCATAGTCACCGCCATCAAACTGGTAGTTCGGCTCGAAAAACACCTGCATGTCCAGCTTCTCGGCAAGCAACGCGGGAAAATCAAGACAGCCCGTACGGGGAAGGTTGCGATCCACCTCCTGCAGGCAGACCACATGGGGCGCTGAGGCCTTGATAACGGACACAATGCGGTCAAGGTCCACCCGGCCATCCATGCCCTCCGCGTGGTGGATGTTATAGGTAAGTACGACGAGGTCTTCCGCACCGGAAAGGGGCATGCCGCACGCCAGAACGACGCCGCACAGGAATAAATACACTTGCTTCACGCTAAATTCTCCAGAGCTTCGTCATTGCTTAAAAGATGGACTTCTTATATCATAAACGGCACATTCCCGGCACATTCTTTTGCGCCGGGCTGGAAACACAGCGCCGCCTGTCTTGAATCCGCGCCACAAATATGATATCCTTGTATTTAGGAATCATTCTTATTATGAAGAACCGGGAAGCCATAAACAGGCGGATGGAAGACTTTTCCTGCGATTGCGCGCGGCTAGGGCTGAAACATACCTACCAGCGAATGGAAATCTTCCGCATCGTCATTTCCACCGAGGAGCACCCGGATGCCGTAACGGTATACAAGCGTGCAAAAAAACGGATCCCTACTATCTCGCTGGATACCGTTTACCGAAACCTGAAACTGCTTGCGGCGCACGGCCTGCTATCGGTGGTGGGCACGAGTCAGGAACATCTTCGTTTTGACGCCAACCCGGGTCCGCACCATCATTTCACTTGCGTGAAATGCCATCGGATTTGCGACTTTGCCTCGGAAGTTCTCGATGGGCGGCCGATACCGGACGAAGCCCAGGCATTTGGCCGGCCCCTGTCGCAGCATCTGGAAATCAGGGGAATATGTATGACGTGTCTGCAAAAGGAACAACGCAAATGTCGTTCTTCCCTTCGGGAACGTCCGTGAAGACCCGGAAAAACAGGCATGAAAACCCAGGCATAAATTCTCTCAACAAGGTTACAACAAACACAGGAGAACAGGTATGAGCGATTCCGACAAGAAAAAACTAACCACCAACGGGGGCGCGCCGGTGCCCGACAACCAGAATGTACTGACAGCGGGGCAGCGCGGCCCGCAGCTGTTGCAGGATGTGTGGTTTCTCGAAAAACTGGCCCATTTCGACCGGGAGGTCATCCCGGAACGGCGCATGCACGCCAAAGGTTCCGGCGCCTTCGGAACCTTTACGGTGACCCATGACATTACCCGCTACACCAGGGCTAAGATTTTTTCCGAAATTGGCAAGAAAACGGAGACTTTTACCCGCTTTTCCACCGTGGCAGGGGAACGGGGCGCAGCCGATGCGGAACGCGATATCCGCGGCTTCGCAACGAAGTTCTATACCGAGGAAGGCAACTGGGACCTGGTCGGCAACAACACGCCGGTCTTTTTCCTGCGCGACCCGCTGAAGTTCCCCGACCTTAATCACGCCGTCAAGCGCGACCCGCGTACCAACCTGCGCAGCGCTCTGAACAACTGGGATTTCTGGACCTCGCTGCCCGAGGCACTGCACCAGGTCACCGTGGTCATGAGCGACCGCGGCATCCCCGCCACCTACCGGCACATGCACGGGTTTGGCAGCCATACCTTCAGCATGATCAACGCCAAGAATGAGCGTTTCTGGGTCAAGTTCCACCTGCGCACCCAGCAGGGCATTAAGAATCTCACGGATGCGGAGGCGGAAGCCATTATCGGTAAGGACCGCGAAAGCCACCAGTGCGACCTGTACAACAGCATCGAGAAAGGCGATTTCCCCCGCTGGACCATGTATATCCAGGTCATGCCGGAAAAAGAGGCGAAGACCTGCCCCTACCATCCTTTCGACCTGACCAAGGTGTGGTTTCACAAGGACTACCCGCTCATCGAAGTGGGTGTGCTTGAATTGAACCGCAACCCGGAAAACTATTTCGCCGATGTGGAACAGGCCGCATTCAACCCGGCCAATGTGGTGCCCGGTATCGGGTTTTCCCCCGATAAAATGCTGCAGGGCCGCCTCTTCTCTTACGGCGACGCGCAACGATACCGCCTGGGCGTGAATCACCACCTGATTCCCGTCAACGCAGCCCGCTGCCCCTTCCATAGTTACCACCGCGACGGTGCCATGCGCGTGGACGGCAACTACGGTAGCACGCGGGGTTATGAACCCAACAGTTACGGCGACTGGCAGGAACAGCCGGAATTCAAGGAACCACCCCTGGCGCTTGAAGGCGCGGCGGACCACTGGAACTTCCGCGAGGATGACGATGACTACTACACGCAGCCCGGCAAACTTTTCCGGCTGATGACGCCCGCCCAGCAGGAAGCCCTGTTCGGCAATACGGCCCGTGCCATGGGCGATGCGCCCAAGGAAATCAAGATACGCCACATTGGCAACTGCCTGAAAGCCGACCCCGCCTATGGTAAAGGGGTTGCTGATGCGCTCGGCATTCCCTTAAGCGAGGTGCCCCAGGGCAAGTAACACAACAACAGCAACTTGATAGCCGCCGGAATGGTCGGCTTTACAGGCCATTTCCGGCGGCATGCAATATTCCCCCGGCCTTTCGGTTTAATGACAAGACCGGTCCGGTTTGACATTTGCCCTGTCCGTTATATATGATACTTTTCCAAGTTGTGGGCAGAGCGTGGGGGACTCTTTTGGTGAATGATCAATAACAATGAATTTTTGGAGTTAGTGCCATGCGCGTATTATCCTCTTTACGAACCGCGAAGACTCGCCATCCCGGCTGCAAAGTCGTGCGCCGGAAAGGCCGTGTTTATATCATTAATAAAATCAACCCCCGTTTTAAAGCGCGACAGGGGTGACACACGCCGTCGGCAGAATGGCCAACGCCCGTCTGTAGAACCTTGCAGCAGGCGCGCAGCTGCGGGGGTTCCGCCTCCTGTTGAATCTGACGGAACGCTGCTATTCAGAACAATAAAAGTTCGGGACCATGTTGTTCCGAACTTTTTTATTGTTCCTGTACCTGCATAGAAACAAATACGTTTTTTCACTTGCCGTGCCAACGAAAAAACTGTGTTGGACTAAACGCAGACTGAGCGAAAACGGGGACTGGCTCCAGCGCGAGGCAATGACACGATACTGCAACGAGATCTTA
>JAEAMG010001487.1_pt1 | contig 17710 bp, 4 predicted proteins | sample 8958741 | NCBI WGS metagenome assembly JAEAMG01 (sample SAMN16933256, study PRJNA681125) | bioreactor sludge metagenome | isolation source: anaerobic bioreactor treating anionic surfactant - SDBS | place: India: Bengaluru | collected 2019-02-28 | reverse complement strand
TGGGCGCTGGCGGCCTGACGATCAGCGTGTCGGATCTGAACGGAACGATCGCGCAATCGGCGGACACCGCGGGCGGCGACCGGACCGACCTGACGGCCAACCCGTCGATGGCGGCCGGGATCACCGGCGACGCGCCGATCAAGGCCATCGCCGATGCGGTGGGCGCATTCGCCTCGCCGCAGGGCGCGGTTGACGCGACACTCGCCGCGTTGCTCAAGCGTTTTGGTTTTGGCGCAACGACTAACGCTGTGTCTGAGGCTGTCGCGTCGGCGTGTGCCGGGAAAAGTTGCGCCGATTGTTCCGATGGAAGTTGCACGGTAAAATAATCGGCTATTTGATCGCCAGATTACTTACTTTAGAACGGGAGTTTTTAACCCCCCGCCGACCTGTCAGTGAACTGTCATTATATGGCCGTTATTTGAGATGGTAATGTGGGGTTTTTATTGGGGTTTTTGCATATTTTTCGTGCCTTGGGGAGTTCGACTCTCCCCGCCTCCACCATTTAACCGTTGATAATCAACGGGGTGCGATGGAAGAAATGCGGCTTTCTCATTTCTTCCTCATGAGGGCGTCACCGATTTGAAATCGGCGGCGCCTTTTTTTATTTCGCCTGAGCCTTGGCGTATTGGATGACGGTCGATTCGCTGTCATGTCCTGTCCACGACATGATCCACTGGATCGACTCTTCGTCTTCGAGACGGCGCAGTACTGACCGCCTACAGATGCACATTGTTTTGGTTCAAGGGGCACAATCAAAAAAGACTATGCTGTTTCAATTATCCGCGTACTCTTATTGGTGTGGCGCGATCAAGTTGTCCGCTGCGGGGAACGTGAAGGCGGGCTTTCGGTCCAGAACCGCTTGGCCGAAATCCAGCAGCGTATCGTTGCCGATCTTACGGATCGCGATAGGCTTAACCACGGTGTTGGCGACCCGGCCGACGATCCGGCCCTTGACGTTCTGAAAAAAGCTGTCACCGGCTTGCCGACTTTTCACGGAATCGATGCGGACACCCACCCGCGGCGGTGTTCCGTCGCGGACGAACGCCAACTGGTTCACGCGGGCCACGCGTTCATTTTCACATCGTAAAACGCCGTTGGCCGACCGCACGTCTTTCAAGCCGATGGTCACCGGACTGGTGCCTCCACGGTCGTCAAAACGCAGGCTGACGGTCGTGACCTTTTTCACGCCAGTCTCGATCAGGCCGCCGATCTCGACCCGGCCCTTGCCCGGACCCTCAAATCTTATATAGTCGAGTTGCTTCTTCAGCGTGCTTCCGGACGCCAGGCGACGCTCGTTCCTGCGAATGTTTCTCGACTGATCGACGGCGTAATGCCGAAATCCATGCCCGGAGACATCGAAGGCCAGATTCAGCAAAAACCGGTCCGGCCGATCCTCCTGGCAGATCGATGTCACCCGGACCCGCAAGGTGTTCGTGGGGCTTTCCGAGACGGTCACCGGCTCCGGCGAGATCAGCGGGATGAAAGACAGGAAATCCGCGATCGCGATGCCATTTGTGCCTTGTCCCGTATAGTCGAGCGTCACGACAGGACCCGAAGCCGGGGCACCGGAACTTTCGGAAACCGATGCTCCGACCTGAAGTGACATCACGAGCCAAACCGAAAACAGAAGGGGAAGCAAAAAAATATTCATGGAAGCACCCTCATGGTTTGTTCTCCCCGGACTGAGAGCCGGCGCATGTTGACACGTTCATGGTTTTGAAACAGGGCCTGGCTTCAAGACGAGACCTTCAACGAAATCGTTCGTTTTAAAAAATGCCGCGGCGCTTACGAGCTTGCCGGCAAGCGTGAGGTTCTCGAAGGTGAGATTGCGGATGCGGGCGTCGGCCTGACCCCAGAGGATTTGGGGTTCCCCGAGAACGCTGGGCGCGGTGATGGCGATGTTTTGGAAGAGGAGTCCCGACAGGTCTCCGTTCCCGCGCTTTTCCACGTCCTTTGAATACGGTTCAGGCATCGTCATGCAGAGGAAGAACTGCTGCAGCGTCGGGCGGGGGTCCTCGATGGTGATGCTACGGAAGATCACGTTCATCCCGGCGGCTCCTTTGCCTTCACCGCGCATGTTGAAGACCCGTCCCCCGCTCCAGTGGTGCCATTTGGCTCGCGCGTAGATCACATCGCAGTCCTCTACCACCAACTTGCGATCGGCAAGCCGGGGCAGGGCGCTCAGGACAAACGACGAGCCGTTGGCGTCGTTCCAGAGCACGACACGGCGGATGCCGAGGCCGTTCATGTAAAGCGAGTCGTCTTGGGTACGGATGAAGCAGTCCTCGATCAGCGTGTTGCCGAAGGGATTGATGCCGTCGCCATTCGCTCGCCAGGTGAAGATTTTGGTCCAACGGACCTCGTTGGGATGTCCCGCTTCATAGGGGCTCACCAGCATCAGCGAATGCGTCGCCGAGTCGGCGATGGTGATGCCTTCAACGCGGGTGTCCGTCGTGCCGACGATTTCGATGGGGCGATAAAGCCCGTGCTCCTTCTCTGAAAGCGCCGGCTCGACATACTTGGGATGTTTCAGCCGTGATCCCGACAAGGTGCCGTGGCCGAAGATGCGGATGTGATGGCCGTCGCCCCAGCTCCGGTTGGAGAGCGTGCCGTACACGATGGCGTCACCGGGGATGTAATACTGGCGGTTCGCGCGAAGCGAGAAAGCAAGCCCGATATCGTGAACGCCCGGCAGAAAATAGAGCGTCGTCCAGTTTCCGTCGGAGGGCGGCGTCTCGCCGGGCGTCACGGCCAGCACACCGTGAGCGCCAAGCTTCGGTTTGCCGTCGAGCGGCGGGTTAGCAAAAAGCGAAATCGTGTGAATCGGCGGCCCTTTGTAACCCTTGCCTGTGTCTTGCCCATCCATCTGGCCATCGATATCCACGGCCACGAGGCAGGGTTTGTCGAGTCTGATCAGGACCCTGCCCTCCCTGACGGAGCACGCGGAAGCTTTGCGCTGCGGGTGCACCGCCGCGGAACGGATCGGCTGTCCGTTGAAGCGAGCGATTTCGATCTCCACGGCTCCGGCGGTCTCGAGATTCACGTAGGTGTGCGTCCAGCCCGCCAACGTGTCGAAGTAGCCATCCGTCTTCTTTTCAATGGTCTTGCAGACGGTTTCCCACGCGAAGGCGCTCTGCCACTCGCTGCCCGGGCAGACCGAACGCGCGCGCACCGTGTAATGCGCTGAGGCTGCGAGCCCCGGCACCGGGGGATAGACAACCAGTCCGTCGGCGGCACACGCAACGGATTGCGAACAGACTAACAAGGAGTAAAGGAGTGCGCGTGTGTGTGTCATGGCGACTTGATTAAACACCCCCTATTCTCCATGGAGTCGAGCGTGAAGCCGTCCCAGGCAGTGAAAGACGAAAAGCGGCATTCCGTTCCGGTCTGAAGGTGAACGTCTTCCGTTTTCCAGGGCGCTGCTCTCTGAAACCAAAGAGGCAGGCGGAGCCCATGCTCCGCCTGCCTCTTTCAAGCCCGTGTTAACGCAGCCACATGAGCGTGCCGCCCACAAAGCGCAGCTGCACACTGCCGTCGGGGCGGTAAATGACGTGCCAGCGGGCATCAGGAAGGTTCACGGGGTTAAACTTACCGGTCCGCACTCCCGAGCACGTCATGATCGTGTAGACTTTGTCCGTGTTCAGTTTAGCCGTGTCCACAACCTGAAGATCCAAGTTCGTCAGGTCGATGTTGCCCTGAACGTTCAGCAGGTCGCTCTCTCCGGCTAAGGTCACGTCCACAAGGTATTTGCCTCTGAGCGTGGCGCCCGTGAAGGACAGCGCCACCGTATTCGTGCCGAGGACGCCCGTGCCGGCCGGCGAGAAGACGGACTCGACGGTTCCGTTGATGACCTGACCTGTGCCGCTGATCAGATTCGTGACGGTGTAGCCGCTGAGATCGAGCGTACCGCCCGCCAGCACGATCGGCGTGTTGGGCATCAGGGCGGCCGCGGTGCCCAGCTTGAGCGTACCCGCCGCGATGGTGGTCGCGCCGGTGTAGGTGTTCGCGCCGGAGAGGGTCAGGGTGCCTGTGCCGAGCTTGGTCAGTCCGCCGCTGGCGTCGTTCAGGCCGAGCACGCAGTCGTCGGTGAGCGCCATGACGGTGTAACCGCCCCCTGCCAGCGACACAATCGGCTTGTCGCCTGACTGGTACCCCGATCCGGGGGTGACGATGGTGATGCCGGTCACACTGCCCTTGGTCGGGCTGCCGTCAGTCAGGTCAACGGACGCGATGGCCGTTGCGCCGGTGCCGCTGCCGCCCGTGATGACCACGACCGGCGCGCCGATGTATCCAGCCCCACCGCTGCGCAGGGGGATACCGGTAATGCCGTAGCCTTTCGGCGCCAGCAGCGGCTGGAGGACCGTGACGTTCACGTTGGTCGTATCGATGACCGCGCCACCGGGATAGACCGTCGCAGCGGTCAACCCCTGGAGGAAGGTGGTTTGGCTCGTATTGGCCTTCAAGGTCCCGCCATTAAAGTTGAGGAGCGACGGCGTGGTTGTGTTGCCCGCATAGACGCGGTTGGCGACCAGCGTGCCACTGTTCAAGTTAACCACCGACAACAGGTTTGTCCCTGCCGTCGACAACCTGAGGTTGCGGCTATTAACGGTCGTGTCAAAAACCGCATTCGAGCCGAGCAGGTTGATCATGCAGAACGAGTTCCTTGACCCGTTGTGGTTCATCGAAACCTCGTTCCCCGAAGGGGGATTGCGCATCCTGCCGCCGAAGAGATTGATCGCCGAGGCACTGTTGTTGATGTTGATCCACCCCATGATCAGCCAACTGCTGGAACCGGTGACGGTTACATCGCCATCGTACAGGTCGAAAGCCGCATTGAGTCCGTTATTTCCCGGAACGCTCAACCAACCGGTCGCCAGCGAGCCGCCGTTCATGCGGTAGTAGCCATAACTCCCGGTGGCTCCGGAGCCGACCGCCAACGTCTCCGAACCGTTGACTGCGGGACCGGTGCCGCTGATCACGTACCCGCCCTCTTGAATCACCGCCGCTGGGGCCGAGCTATTGCCGACAAAGAGCCTGTCGAGCCTGTTCGAACTGGTTGCCGCGAAGCGCAGCGTACCGCCTGTGACCAACGTTCTTCCGCCGTAGGTGTTCTTGCCGGTGAGGGTGAGGGTGTTGGTTCCATACTTCACGAGGCCGAGCGTCTGCGTGAGGTCACGGTCGTAAAGGAGATCCCCCCCTGCCGTGTCGATGCCCAGATACGAGAGGACTGTGCCAAACGACGCATTCGTAATGACCGCTTCGATGTGGTCCTTATCCCAGCCCTTTTGCGCATCGGCGGAATAATAGACCGCCAGGGTGCCGTTGCTCAGGACGCTCACCTTTCCGGCGACATCTTGGCCGGGCAGCGAACCGGTGTATTGGGCGTAGAGCGTGCCATTGCTCACGATGGTGGTACCCGTGTAGGTGTTGGTAAGCGCGCTGAGGTAGATGGTTCCCGCGTTGTTCACGATTACGGCGCCGTTTCCGGACAGCGCGTTGGTGAAGGTGGCGCTGCATCCCGAGCTGGGCGACAGAATAGCGGAGCCGGTCAGCGTGACGGGACCGGACCAGACGTTGTAACCGCTGCCGCTACCCGCAGAGATCGCGACCGTGGAGTTGGTCACGAGGGCCAGCGTCCAGCCCACCGGATAGAGGTTCTGGAAGCTGTTCATTTGCAGTTTTGTCCCGCTGCGGACGGTCAGCGTGTTGGCGGCACCGCCGTTCAGATTATTCCAACCATCCAACAGCAACCCGCCCACGTTGACATCGATGTCGCCGGTGCGGTCCTCGCCGTTCGGGAAGACGACCGTATTGTAAAGCCAGACATTGTTGGTGCCGACCTTGGTGATGTCATACCCGTTCATGATCAGGGTCGGGGTGTTGGCGCGAAGGTCCCAGCGCGCGAGACCGCCGAACGTCGTGTCGCCGGCCAGCGTGATCTTGCCGAAGGCGTTGCCCTGCTCGATCCCGGAATTGTTGACGATCGCGCCCTTGTCTTCGACTCCCTTGCCGCTGACCGTGAAGGTTTCCGCCAAGTACAGCGTGTGCACGGCCTTCACACTGCCGACATCCAGCGTGGCGCCGGGCTCGACGACCGTGCCGATCGCGGTGCTGCCGAAGGTGGCATCCGAGTTTGCCACGATGGTTCCCTGCTTGACGGTGGTAAGTCCCATATAGGTGTTACCGGCTCCAAGCGCCAGCTTGCCGCTTCCGCTCTTAGCGAGCGCGCCGTTGCCGCTGATCACACCGGCTAACAGTTGCGTCGAACTGCCGCCGAACTCGAGGGTGCCATTGTTGATCAACGTCGCGCCCGAATAGGAGTTGGAACCTGTGAGCAGCACCGTGCCGACACCGAACTTGGACAAGCCGGAGGCCGCGTTGTTGTTGGCGACCGCCGCGTTGACGGTCAGCTTCTCCGCAGCGCTCTGGTTCTCGAGCGAGAGCGTGCCGCCCGACGTCAGCGCCATGAGGGCTCCGCTGTTCTCCGCCTGCCCGATGGTCAGCGCCGCCTTGCCCACGCCAATCATGAGGCGGGAGGTCTGCAGCGCCTTCGTGGCGGTGTTGTTAGTCATGGCCACGACGGACGCATACGTCGTTTCCTGCCGCACCTCAAGAACCTGGTTGGTCCAAAGGGCTTCCAGCGTGATCGGACCAGCATCGCCAGGCTCGTTGATCACCGCCGAAATGGCGGGATTATTCGTGATGACGGCGTTGGGGACGTTGCCACGCGCCGCGACGCCCTGCTCGCCGCCGGCACCCGCATAGACGCCCTTCGCCGAGCTGTAGAGGGCGAGGTTGGTGCCGTTGATGAAGGCCCATGGACCGATCATGCCGTCCGCCAACCCGGTGATAAAGATCCGGTTCTGGGCGTTTTCGCCGAGCCCTTCGCCGACGAAATTCACCGTGCCGCCGACGCAGGTGAGGGACGCGAAGGTGAGCGCCGAGGTCTGCCCGCCAGCGGCCCGGGAAGCGAACACGGTGTTGGTGCCCGCACTGACCGTGAGTGCCCCGAGGGTTTCCGAGAAGTTGGCCGCGCCGCCATCGTGGCTGAAGCGGAGGCCGCCGCCCGCGAGCGTGACCGGAATCGTGTTGATGATCCGGTCCGGCCTGTTCGACAGCACGGTGTTCGCCAACACCAGCGTGCCGTTGCTGATCACCGTGATGCTGCTGACGTTCGTGATCATCCCGTTGAGCCCCGCAAGCGCCGTCTCACCCGGTCCGGCCAGGGTCAGGGTGCGCGCCCCGCCGTTCACCATTCCCTGCAGAACCAGCCGATTAGCGGAGGCGAACTGCGTGTTGTTGGTCAGCGTGATCTTGCACGGCACCGTGTTGGTGCCGGTCATGCTGACCAGCGCGCCATTCACCGGGAACAGTCGCGTGTCGCCGGTGCCATTCAGGACCACCTCAAGCCGGTTGTTCGGATCGGCGATGCTCACGCCGCCGTCGAGGGCCAGCGTCCCGCCGCTGCCGATCGACACGATGCGCGCCGTGCTGGGCGTGCCCAGCGCCTGATTATTGGCCAGGACCAACGTGCCCTTGTTGCTGTCGGCCAGCGTCACGTTGCCATCGAACGTGTTCGCGCCCTCAAACCGCAAGATGCCACCCGTGCCCAAACCCCACGAATACTGGGTGGTGTCCTTAATGATGCCCACCCCTGCGGCGCCGCTGATGACGGCGTCGATGACCATATCGACATTCGAGTGGATGCCTTGGTTAATCGTGAAATTGCGCGTGGCGGCACCCAGCGACAGTTTGCCGCTGAGCTGCGCGCGCCCCGTCGACGCTGCGGTGAAAATCAGATTATTGCTCAGCGTCAGCGTACCCGTGCCGGTATCGATGCGGGTGAGGCACCCCTGCACAGGCGTGATGTTCAGGCCGTTCACGGCCAGATTGCCTCCTGCGGCCGTGTTCGTGATCGCCGTGGAATCTGCCGTCGCGCCGTACGAGTTGATGGTGACCGTGCCGAGGCTGTCGCTGGAGCCGTTGAAATCCAACAGGCCGGTTCCGTTGAGGGTGATCGCATTGGTCCCGATCATGTCGGGATTCGCGCTGGACGCCGCATACTGCAGCACAGCCCCGCTGTTGATGGTGAGCACCCCGCCGTTCGCGATCGCGTTGACCGGAGCCGTGCCGCTCGCCTTGGCCAGCAGCAACTTGCCGGCGTTGACCGTCGTCGCGCCGGAGAAGGTGTTTGTGCCGGTACCGCTGAGCGTCAGCGTGCCGGTGCCGTTCTTCACAAGGGACTTCGCGCCCGTGGCGATCGCACCGCCGAGTTCCGTGTCGCCGTCACCGTTCACCGTCAGGTCCTGCGTACCGCTGATGTTACCCGAGAGGGTCAGCTTGCCGCCGGCTTGTAGCGAGGCGAGATACACGCCGTTGCCCGTCAGGGTAACCGGACACGCGATGGTGTGGTTGCCCGAACGGTTCGCCAACGCGCCACGGATCGGCCCGATCAGCGAATCGCCTGCGCCGTTCAGGAACAGGTTCGTGTAAAGTGCAGGGAACACGATCGTGCCATTCGAAGCATCCAAGGCCAGCGTATCGACATTGCCGATGCTGAGGGTCCGCCCAGCAGACGGCGTGCCCAACGAACGGGGATGGTTCAGAATGATCGTTCCGCTGCCATCAGGTGCCGACACGGGGCCGTCAAACGCGTTGGAGGCGCTCAGCCGCAGGACACCCACGCCATTCTTGGTAATGCCGAACCCCGCCGCGCCGATGATCGTGGCGGAAATGTCCATGTCAACCGTTGCGCCGGCCGCGACGCTGTTGTTGACCGAGAAGGTCCGGGTTGCGCCGTTCAGGTCGAGCTTGCCACGGATCGTGGCCATGTCGGGATCGTTGAGCGCGCTATAGGTCACGTTGCCGGTAAGCTTGAGCGAGCCCGTGCCTGTCTGGACATACGTCGACGAGCCCGCGGGACCGCCACCCATGACCAACGCGGGGACGGTCAAAGCGCCGTTGGCGGACGAGTTCGTCACTCCACCCGAGTAGATCGTCAGCGACCCGAGGGTATCCGAGTAGCCCGCGAAGTCCAGCACGCCCGCATTCCAAATGTTTACCGCGGGTGCGGACAGGTCGCCGCCCGCCGCATAGCGCACCGTGCCGGCGTTGACGGTCAGAGGTCCGGTGAACGTGCTGACCGCGCTGAGCACGAGCGTGCCTGCGCCATCCTTCTCAACCGTTCCCAAGCCGTTGGCGATCGGCACGCCCACGGTGAGGGTCCGACCGGAGTCGACCCCGAGGAAGAGCGTGCCATTAGCCTGGCGCGTGAGGGTGCCGGAGCTAGTGCCGCTGCGCGTGAGCGCGAAATCATTCGCACCCGTCAGGGAGAGACGACCGGACGCCAGCGACAGGCTGTTCGCGTCGGAGCTGCCGAGATTGACGACGTTCCCGATGCCGGGACTGTCGATCCATAGCGAGTTCACCGTGCGGGACGCATTCAGCGGCTGATGGAGGTTGTTCGTCGTGTACAGGGTGTCCAGCCCGGTCTGATCGAGCGTTCCGTTGAACTCCAGCCCTTCGGCGAGCGTGAAGGCCCGCACACCGGTCTCAAGACTGTAGTACGCCGGAACACCGCCAACCGTGGCGAAACCGAGCAGGCCTTCACCCAGCCCGGTAAAGAAGACGCGGGGATGGTCACCGGCCGTGCCGAGCGTACCGTTCGAAGCCGTAAAGTTCACCGAGCCGCCGCCGACGACCGCCGCACCGAACACGACTTCGGCGGAAGAGCCCGCGCCCGTACCGTTGACGATATCGATCGTCGAGGCACCGTTGAAGAACGACGCCACGCCGAGCGACTCGCCGGAAGCCTCGCCGTTCTTGCCGACGAACCGGAAGGTTCCGCCCTGGAAGGTGATGCCCGAGGACACGCCCGCCAAACGGTCAGGCTTGTTGACGTCCGAATTATCGAGCAGCAGCGTACCGTTGCCGCTCAGGGTATAGGCGGCTGTACCCGCAGGGGTCGCCATTGCACCGTCGCCGCTGAGGGCCAGGATGCCATTGTTGACCGCGAACATGCCCGTGTAGGGATGCCCGGAAGAGGTGATGTCCATACGGCCCGTGCCGGTCTTTGTCAGAAGCGCCGTCGTCAGGGAATTCGTCAACAGGCCCGAGAAGGTCGAAGCATTGTTGTTGCGCCCCGCGGTCAGCGCGTTGCCCTGGAGGTTGACCAGACCGGAGCCGGCCAGCGAGCCGATAGTCTCCGCGCCGTTCACGAGGAACAGGCCGTCGACCGTGAGATCCGGCTCATCCGGAATCGCGTTGGCGGTGTTCATCAGCGTGGCGCCGGGGATCACGGTGATGCTGCTGCCCGGGAGAGCCGTGTTGATGCCCAAGTAGGCGTTCAGGTACACCGTGCCGAGCTTCGGCAACAGAATGCGGTCGAGCACGTTGGTCGCGCCGATGGTGAGCGCGTGGTCCTCCAGCGCAAAGCGCTGCTGAACTTCCAGCGTGGTGTTCGACGTGGCGGCGATGGTGCCGCCGTTCGCGCCGATGGCCAGCACGCCGTTGGCGGCCGACGGCAGGATCCGGCCCGCATAGTCGTTGACCAGCATACCGCCCAAGCCGGTGGAGGCATCCTTGTTGAGGGTCATGACGGTCGTGCCGGCGACGAGGGGATTGGCCGCACCATTGTTGCCGAGAAGCTCATAAATCGGCGCCTTGCCTGCCACACGCGAATCGAGCGTATCGGTCGGCGTACCGAAGCCGCCGACCGCGAGGCGAATGAGCTGCCCCGGCAAGAGCGAGTCGGCGATGGCATCCGCCTGCGGTCCGGTGAAGCCCGTGGTGGCGGTGAGCTCGAGGATGGAGCCACTGTTGAGCGTGATCGCGCCGGAGCCGGTCATGCCGCCCGTATTATTGGCGATGATTTTGCCGCCCGCCTCGACCGTGACCGCGCCGTTGACACCTGCGGGGGTTCCAAACACCAACGTGCCGCCATCCTTGATCCGGGCGGAGGCGATGCCGGTGCCGGAGCCCATCGCGTTCATTTTGTTCACGTTCAGGGTGGATCCGGCCTGGATCGCGAAGGTCACCGGCTTGCCAGCCGAGTTGTCGCCGTATGTCGCGGTGGAGTTGTCGAGGATCAACGTCCCAATCACGTTGGCCGTCAGCGGTCCGGCCGGGGCGATTACGGGACCGCCCGGTATGGTCCAGTTGCCCAAATACAGTTGCGCCGGGGTCGTTCCGGGCCGCACCATGCCTTGGAGCCAAATCTCATCCGTGCCGGGCGTCACGTTGATCGTCCCGACTGACCAGCGCCGATCCGAACGGTCGGTACTGACCCCCTTGAAGGCTGTATTACTGCCGATCGTGATCGCGCCAGCCACATTATTCTGGTCACTGATCACGCCGTAGTACAGGTCCGCGTTCGTGCCCAGGTTCTTGACGGTGTTGAGGCTTAAGTTCAGGGGTGCCGTCAGGGTGAAGTTATGTGCGATGATCGCGTCGGGCGCCAGCGTGATGTTCGGCGTGGCCCCGGCGACGCCGAAGCCGCGGTCCAAGCTGTTCAAGCCCATCCCCGCAGACCACGTCCCTAAAATGACGCACCCGGGACCCACATTGAACCTGTCATCGCTGGTGTAGGGCACGGTGACAACCTGAAGCTGGCCCCCATTGACCGCGACATAGTCGTCGCCGGAGGCGTTCGCAGTCGCCCCGATATGGTTCAGCACCAGCGCGCCCGCGTCCACCCGCACCGGTCCGGTGCCCAGATAGCGCCGGTTCGCCGTGCCACCCGTATTCAGCGTGCCTTCGTTGACATAGGTTCCGCCCGAATAGGTGTTATCAACGGAGCCGTCCAGCGTCAGCGCTGCACCGCCGTTCTTCGTGAGCGTGATCTTACCGCTGCCATTGTCGGTGATGAGGGAGCGGATGTAGGTCGTGTTCTGGAAGACCGAGACATCGAGGGAGGCGTCCGAACCCGAGCCCGCCGTCAGCGTGGAGGGATAGCTGATGACCATCTGGTTATTCGGAACGCCGCTGATCAACTGGCCGCTGGTGATCGTCAGCTTGTTCGTCGGCGACCAATAGGCCGTGGCTGCCACGTTGATGAGCAGCGAGTTGACGGTCTTGTCGGCGGCGAGCGGCGGGAAGGCGGTCAGCGCGGCGGTCATGCGCACGTTCTCGTTCGCACCCGCGGTGTTGATATCGTTATTCGCCACGGTTTTGTACTCCGCCGCCGCCAGCGCGCGGATGCCAGCCGTTCCGCTGTGGGTGACCCAGTCGCTGCCGTACCGGGCACCGGGCATGATGCTCATCGTCGTCGTCCCCGCCGCGCCGTCGCCGCCCTTCAGGACGGGAGGCGACGTGAAGCGGACGTGGGGCGCGTTGAGCGCCGCCGTGCCGAGCGAACTGCCCGCGAAGTTCACATGCGAGCCCTTGGCCTGCGTCACGTCCGAGAAGACCAACTCCGGCGTGCCCGACGCGCGGGTCGCGTTGACGGTGTTGAAGCCGGAGTCGAGGGTCAGCGGGCCGAAGTTCTGCGGCACAGTCGCGGAATAATTGGCGCCGTTGAGCGTCAGCGTGCCGCCTTGGAGCTTGACAGCGGGGCGGTTGCCGTCGGTGCCGAAGCGGTTCGGAGCCGAGCTCACCGAGCCGTTCACATTATCTTCGATATAGAAATTGCCGCCGCGCTTGACCGTGATGGTGTTTGCGGCCGTCATGCCGGGAAGCGTCACGCCGATGCCGGAGGCCGCGCCGGGAATGGCGCCGACCTTAAAGACACCGCCATCGGTGTCGACGGTGATATCGCCCTTAAAGGTGTTTCCGGTAGAGCCGCCCACCAGCATCGTGCCCGCGCCGGTCTTGGCCAACGTCTCGTAACCGGTGAGGGGTGCGGCCGAGGAGGAGTTGAAGTTGCGCGGCACATCGAACCCGGAGGCCGACGAGGGCTGCCAGTTGGTGATGGTCACGGTGCCCGCGTCGGGGCTTCCGGCCATGTACCCGCCCGCGATCAGCGTCAAGGTCACGGTGTCGGTGGCTTGAACGAGATAGTTACGGTTAAAGAGCGGCGCGACGATGATGTCCGCCGTCGCAGCCCCGGAGGGAATGGTGACCGAGCCGCTCAGATAACTCAGGTCCACGCCGTTGACGGCTGTTCCGGAGAACGTGTAATAAACGGTCAGCGGAGCGTCGGAAGCGGCACCGCGCGACACGGTGAACACACCCGTGTCCAGCGGCACCTCAGCGGCCAGGGTATCGGTGGCCTGCAGTGTGACGGCCGCTGTCAGCAGCGTCTCCGTGGCCGGGGCCCACACCGCTCCGTACGCGTTCGTCGCGGCGTAGCGGTAGAAGTAGGCCGTGCCGGACGAGAGGCCGGTCAGGTTTTTGGAGAAAGCGCCGGGTGCCGCGGGTGCCGCGAACCAGTTGGTGTTCGCCCACGCGCCGGCGTTCGCGCCGCCATCCTGCGTGCCCCAGTAGACGGCCACGGCCGTCGCGGCCATGCCGGTCGCGCTCAGATAGCCGTTCAGGGTCGCAACACTCGCGGAGACACCTGAAGCCACGAGGTTGGTGATCTCGGGATAGCCGGTCGACTCGACCGCGCCAACCGCCGGAAAGACACTGTTGGACGCGGCGTTCATGTACTCGGCCCAGATCCAGTTGGCCGAGCGAGGCACGGAGGAGATCCGGACCTCGTCCATGAAGCCAGTAAGGTAACCGTAGGTGAAGCCTCCGAACTTGTAGGGCGCGTAGACGGGCGTGCGCGGAGACGCGAGGCCGGTGCGCACCAGAGACCCGTTGCAATAGATCCTAGGCTGCCTGTTCAGATAGGTGACCGTGACGAAGTTCCAGCCGCTGCCGATATTCGTCGAAGCCACGGCCAAGGGAGGCATGTAGGCATTCGCGTGCTCATAGACGGACAGGCCGTTGGTCCCGACGGAAAGTCCCGAACCCGCGGAGGAATTTCCCCCGATCTCCACGTCAAACGCGTACTTCTGTCCCGACGTTCCCGTTGTCGTCGTGGTCGATTCGGGGTCGATCTCGTGACCCAGGGCGGTCTTGATCCAGGCCGAGAACGTGAAATTATCGTAAGGCCTACCGATATTTCCGAAACTGACCAGATCATCCACACCGTCAAACTGGAGACAGGTGCCGATCGCTCCGGGCACCGCCTGGGCCGGGCTGCCGGTCACGGTGGTGACGCTCCCGACCATCGCCGAATTGCCCACCGTTCCGTTGGTTTCCGACAGATGCGCCACGGAGACGTATTTCTCCGACCAAGTCGCTCCGTTGGAGGTATAGGCGGGTGCCGTCAACCCCGCCTTGCGCCACAGCATCCAGACCGTGACGTTATTGGTAAAGACAGGGACCTGCACCCAGACGCGCGACTGGCCGTTGGTGTCCCAACTTTCGATTTCGTAAGGCAACTCGCGGGCCATCGCGCCGTCCGTGAAACGCAGGTCGGCGTTCGCACCCGAGCGGAACTGGCTGTAGCTGAAGCCAGGCGTGCTGACATCCAACGTCACGAGCACCGGGAAATTGGTGAGCGTTTCCGCCTTGTTGTAACCTGTGAACTGCAGCGGCATGCGCAGGAACCACGTGTCCGGCGAAGCGTCGTCGTCCTGGATCGAGACAACGGCGGAGTTGCCCGCCCCCGTCAGATAATTGCAGGGAACCAGTGTGGCCACCACCGACTCGGAGCCCTCCTGCCACGCCGTATCTTCGAGCGGTGTCACGACAAACTCCGCACTGACCGCACCGGCGGGAATCACCACGCTTCCGCTCAGCGCCGCATAGTCCGAACCGCTGACCGCCGACCCGCTGAGCGTGTAGTAGACGGTCAGCGCTCCGTTGGTGTTCGCGGCCGGGCGGGTGACCCGGAAACTTCCCGTGTCGGGACCCGTTTCGGACGCCGACGCGTCGGCCGCCTCGATCGTCACCTGATCGGTCGCGAACGTTTCCGAATTCGGGGACCAGGCGGTCATCAGATCGTTTGTGACAAAGAACGTGTAATAATAGAGCTCGTTCGACATCAAACCACCGATCGCCTGGCTGACCGGACCGTCCCAATCCTGGAATCGGCCGACGAACGCGTTCGTCTGCCAGTTCGCGGCCACTTTTCCACCGTCCGACGTGCCCCAAAAGACATAGACGTCAACGCCCCAGCCTTTGCCGTACAAGTCACCGTTGAGCGTCGCGGTGCCGGCCGTCAAGCTACCGGTGCTCACGGGGTTATTGGTGATCAGCACCAACGGGGTAGAACTGCTCGCATAATACCACTGACCGGCCTGAACCGAGGGATTGACATAAGCCTCGACGCCTCCGGGCGGCGTGTACCAGAAGGCGAGGCCGTCGCCGCCTGCGCTGTCCTGGCTGAAGAACATGAAGTTGTAGCCCTGTCCGGCCGTCAGCGTCCGGCTGCCGATCCCGTCCCACGCATACGTGCCCACGGCGTCCGCGCTGTCGAACACGCCGTCATCGCCGGTGTCCATGAACAACCAGCCCCTATCGTCCTCGCTCCAGCGGAAGGTGTAGGTGCCGCTGACGGGCGGGAAGAAACGGCCGCTCAGTGCCGCCACGAAGTTGTCTCCGGGGCTGCCCCCGAACTCGTTCCAGGAATTGGCCGGTCCGGAAAGGACGATGTTCTTGCCCGACAATTCAGTTGTCGCGAGAACGGTGCCGGCTTGGGTGCCGGTGAACACGCGCGTCGGCGAGATGGAATATGCGGCACCTCGCAGATCTACGGCCGAGGGGGCGAAGGCCACGGGCTGAAACACCGAGCCCCGCAAACCGAGGGAATAGCCGGCCTTGCCGACCGACGCCGGCAGCGAGAACGTTGTGGAGGCAGCAGCCCAGGCGCTGCCGGCCTCGTTCGACGCGAGGCAGATGTAGTAGTAGGGAAAACCGCACAAAGCTGAAACGGTGGTCGAGAAAGCCCCCTGCCGGACGTCCGTCAATTTGACCACGTGTTCATAGTTTGTCGACTGGCCGCCGTCGACCGGTCCCCAGTAGATGTAGATGTCCGAGGTGCCGCCCGCCGTCAGGTTGCCCTGCAGGACGGCTTGGCCGACCGACACGGAAGCGCCTGCGCCGTTGTTGACTGCCGGGGCCGTTGCGGTGACGAAATTTTCGGAGGGTGTGGCCCAAACCATGGACACGGCATTGGAGGCGAGGAAGGTGTACCAGTTGGTGGCGCCGCCGGTCAGGCCGGTGACTTGACGCGTCAGGTTAAACATGCCGTTCGAGTAAGTGCCGATGAATGCGCCGTTGGCCCACAGCCCCGAATTGGTGGTCTGATCGGCATCTCCCCAGTACGCCCACACATCGCAGGATGTCCCGATGGCCACTTGCGCGTTCATCCACCCCGACGAGGCGGTCACATTCGTCGCGGGCAAATTATTGATACCGATCGTGCGGACCAGAATCTGAAGCGTGCGGACCGAAAATGTGCCGATGTTGGAGTTGTCAAACGTCCAGTCAACGCCACCGTTTACCGGCGTCGGGCAGTTCCCGATTCCCAAGTTGCAGACACCCGCGTTGCCCCACTGATTGTACCCGAAGAGTGTTTGCGACGCGCCGTAGTTGTGGATCTGCATCGAGGCGTGTCCGGGCGAGGCGGAAGCCCCGCCGTCGCCGCAATCGAAGGTGCTGGCGTTCGCCCCGGGGACACCGTAGTCATTGCCGGTACCATAATTGCTCGGCCAGAACTCGAGGTTGACGGTATTGATGCCGTCGCCTTCGGTGATGCCGCCCACGTTGGAGCGGATGGTCGCATTCGAAGGGTTGGCGGTGTCATACGCGTTGTGGCGAAGGACATAGTTTCTCGGTATGCCTAACCGCGCCGCGTTGGTGGTAAACGCAGTCATCGAGACGTAGACCCACTGCGTCTGGCCTGATGCCTTGACCAGCTCCATGTAGTAGGCCACGCGATCGAAGGAGCCGGGCACGATGGAAGCCGAGGCGTTGATCGAGTAGGGATTGGTCGTCAGATTCGCAGCCCAACCGGGACCACTCGCCGGAATGGGAAATTCATAAACCATCGTATAGTTAGCCGCTTCCGGCACGTTGGCGAGCAGACCGGTCGCCCGGGCCTCCCAGCCTGCCGCGAGCAGCGCGAGCGCCGCCACCGTAAAACGCGAAATCCGCACGCCATCCGACAACCGTCCAAACATTCGGTTCAAGGTAACCTCCAGTCTCATTTCCAGCACGGCCAACATAACTCAGGGAAGCCCTTTCATAAGCGCTTCCCTCAGCATTTTAAAGTAACATTTTTTAAGCGTTGATATAATGTATCACAAAATGACTCGTCAATGTCCATCTATTTCGGGATGTGATTTTTTGGGCCTTACAAACCGACAACTACAATATAAAACAAGTTGTTGTGGAAGTATTCAGGAGTCAGGATTCAGGAGTCAGAATGGAATGATCGACAAAGAGCGTGGACACGAAGATCCAATCATAAACAAGGAATGTCCAACACCCGCCGGAAACGCGCCTTTCACATGGATATACGGCATTTCGTCAGAATCTGCGGGTGGCCAGCGACCCTCTAACGGCATGGACCGGCTGGGCGCTCTGCCGGGCACGCACCAACATTGTCCCCAAACCGCGCGACTCCGTGTCTGACGCGGGACTGGCAGATAGCGCATGGACGTGAGCATGGACACGCATGCGGGCGTTCACGGGCGGCAACAACAGGATGCCGGAGCCGCACCCCGCCTGTGTCCGCAGGAACGGACGCAGATGCTTATCTGGCGTCCGTCCCGCG
>JAEAMG010001474.1_pt1 | contig 17771 bp, 20 predicted proteins | sample 8958741 | NCBI WGS metagenome assembly JAEAMG01 (sample SAMN16933256, study PRJNA681125) | bioreactor sludge metagenome | isolation source: anaerobic bioreactor treating anionic surfactant - SDBS | place: India: Bengaluru | collected 2019-02-28 | reverse complement strand
TTCGGGCGACCTTCGCCGATCTGCCGCAGCTTCCGGTACAGGTCGATGCTGTTCCAGCGCTGCAGAATCTCCGGCTCGCGCTGTGGCAGACCGGCCTTCATCGGAAATGCCGTGGACGGCAGATTGAGGGTCGCTTTGTAATCGGTCATTTCAGTCCTGACTCGTGGGTGAGTGAAGCCCGCCAATAATCACGGGCGGCGGCGATATCCGCATCTATCGCCGTCTTGAGTGCCTCCAGCGAGGCGAAACGCTGCTCGTCGCGCAGCTTGCGATGAAAGGTTACGCATACCCGCCGGCCGTACAGGTCGCCCTGGTAGTCCAGCAGATGCACTTCCAGATGCGGCTTGCCATCGCTTTCGACGGAGGGACGCGTGCCAATGTTGGCAACGCCGGCCAGTTGCTGGCCTTCCAGCTCCAGGCTGACCACGAACACCCCGCTCAGCGGCGTGCTGCGGCGCTTGAGCTGGATGTTGGCGGTTGGCGCGCCGAGCTGGCGGCCGAGCTTCTGCCCATGCATGACCCGTCCACCCAGGCTGAACGGCCGGCCCAGCAGCGCCTCGACCGCGCCCAGATCGCCGCCAGCCAATGCCTGACGCACGCGCGTGCTGCTGACCCGTTCGCCATCCACCTCGATGGTGGTGGCCGCCTCGACTGTAAAGCCCTCGGCAGCGCCGGCCTTGCGCAGAAAATCGAAGTCGCCGGCGCGGTCGCAACCGAAGCGGAAGTCGTCCCCCACCTCCAGATGACGCACGCCCAGCCCCTGCACGAGCGTGGCATGAACGAACTCGGCGGCACTCAGTTCGCGCAGGCGCCGATTGAAGGCCAGGCACAGCACCCGGTCGACGCCTTGCTCGCTCAGCAGGCAGAGCTTTTCGCGCAGACGGGTCAGGCGCGCCGGCGCCTTGTCCGGAGCGAAGAATTCACGCGGCTGTGGCTCGAAGATGACCACGCAACTGGGCACACCCAATTCGGCCGCACGCTCGCGCAGACGCGCCAGGATGGCCTGATGCCCCCGGTGCACGCCGTCGAAGTTGCCGATGGTGGCGACGCAACCCCGATGCCGGGGGCGCAGGTTGTGAAGGCCTCGAACCAGCTGCATACGCACTTCTTGCTTGAAAAGTGGCCGATTATACGCATGTGCGGAGCATCCCGGACAGGTTTGCTCCCCACCGCCCGGTGCGATCAGTGGCGAAAATGCCGCGGTCGCAGACCGAGCATCACCAGGCCGGCGACGAATGCCGCCAACCCGGCACAAATCAGCAGCGTCAGACGCAGCGCCCGCTGCTGCCAACCCCAGGCGAACCATTCCGACGAGGGCACATTGAGCCACCAGACCACCGCCACCATAGCGGCGCAGCCACCAGCCAGGCGCAGCGCAAACAGCCACCACCCGGCGGCGGGTCGATAGACACCGATCTTGTAGAGCCCCCAGAACAGCAGGAACGCGTTCAGCATCGACGACAGCGAGGTCGCCAGCGCCAGACCGACGTGCTTGAGCGGCCAGATCAGAATCAGATTCATCACCATGTTCGCGACCATGCAGATGATCGCCACGCGCACCGGCGTCTTCAGATCCTGACGAGCGAAGAATCCCGGGGCCAGCACCTTGATCAGCATGAACGCCAGCACGCCGAGCGAGTACGCCTGCAACGCGCGAGCCGACTGGACCACGGCTTCCTCTGTCATCGCCCCGTAAAAGAACAGCCCGGCGATCATCGGCTCGGCAAGGATGCCGAGCGCCAGCGCGGCAGGCACGCCCACCAGCAGGACCATCCGCAGCGCCCAGTCGAGCGTGGAGGAGAACGCCTGCGGATCGTCACTGGCATGCTGACGCGACAGACTGGGCAGAATCACCGTACCGATGGCGATGCCGAACGCGCCCAACGGCAACTCGGACAGGCGGTCGGCGTAGTACAACCAGGAGACACTGCCGGTCTGCAGGAAAGAGGCCAGCACAGTATCCAGCAACAGGTTGATCTGGCTGACCGACACACCGAACAAAGCCGGCACCATCAGCAACATGATCCGCCGCACCCCCTCATCGCCCGGCTTGAACCTGGGCCGGGGTAGCAATCCCAGCTTCGCCACGTAAGGCAACTGGAACGTCAGCTGGGCGAAGCCGGCAATGAACACCCCCCAGGCCAGCGCCATCACCGGCTGATCGAAATACGGCGTCAGGAACACTGCCGACACGATCATGCAGACATTCAGCAGCACGGGAGTGAAGCCGGGTACAGCAAAATGCCCGTAGCTGTTGAGCACGCCGGAAGTGAAGGCGGTGAGCGAAATCAGCAGCAGGTAGGGAAAGGTGATGCGCAACAGCTCGCCGGCCAGCTGCATCTTCGCCGGATCGTCATGAAAGCCCGGCGCGAACACCATCACCACATAGGGTGCAAACAGCACGCCCACGGCAGTCAGGCCGGCCAGCACCAGGCCGAGCATGCCAGCCGTGCGATCGACCAGCTGCTTGACCTCCGCCAGGGAGCGCTTGGCGCGATACTCCGACAGCACCGGCACGAACGCCTGGGCGAAGGCCCCCTCGGCGAACAGCCGGCGCAGGAAGTTGGGGATCTTGAAGGCAATGAAGAAGGCATCCGCCGCCGCCCCGGAGCCAAAATAGCTGGCCACGACCATATCGCGTACCATGCCCAGCACGCGCGACAGCAGCGTCATGACACTGACCACCGCGCTGGAGCGCAACAATCCGCCCTTGCCGTTGTTTTCGGACATCAGTCTTTCCTGGAATCGCAGCGGGTATTCGGCATGACGCAGCGCGTCAGCCGGTTCGTTGGCCAGATACGACACGCAACGAGGCGGCGAGTTTAGCCGCCGCCCACCTGTCCGACCAGCTTCGCGACTCTGCGGCACAGGCTTGACAAGCGCGCGGCGCATCGGCATGATTCGCGGCCTTATTTGCTTTGCAATCCCCACGTTTTCGAGGAGTTCGACGGTGGCCAACAGCCCTTCCGCCAAAAAACGCGCAATTCAGGCTGAGAAGCGTCGCAGCCACAACGCCAGCTTGCGCTCCATGGTCCGCACCTACATCAAGAATGTGGTCAAGGCCATCGACGCCAAAGACCTGGACAAGGCCCGCGCAGCCTACACCGCAGCCGTACCGGTCATCGACCGCATGGCCGACAAAGGCATCATTCACAAGAACAAAGCTGCTCGTCACAAGAGCCGCCTGAACGGCCACATCAAGGCCCTCGGCGAAGCTGCTGCAGCCTGATTACGCTGCAAGTTCTTTGAAAAAACCGGCCTCGCGCCGGTTTTTTCATGTCTTCGCTTTTGTCTTGCGCCGCCAGCGCAATCAGCGGGCAGTCGGCCAGGGCAGCACAGGGATCGCCGTCACCGCATTCTGCGGGCTACCCTCAATCACGCGATCGCTATAGACCAGATACACCAGAGTGTTTCGCGACTCATCGAAGAAGCGCACCACCTGCATGGTCTTGAACACCAGCGACGTCCGCTCCTTGAAGACCACCTCACCATCCTCGAGCTTCTCGGCAAAGCGAATCGGCCCGACCTGACGACAGGCGATCGAGGCCTCGGCCCGATCCTCGGCCAACCCGAGCCCACCTTTGATTCCGCCGGTTTTCGCGCGCGACAGGTAACAGGTCACACCCGCAACTTTAGGATCGTCGAAAGCCTCGACCACGATCTTGTGATTCGGCCCGAGCCACTTGAATACCGTATCGACCGAACCGATTTCTTCCGCCATTGCCAGGCCCGAAAACGCCAGCCCCGCCGCCAGCCCCACGAAAGCCGCACGCATAGCCACCTCAGACCAGAATCATGTTGTCGCGATGCACCAGCTCCGGCTCATCGACATAGCCGAGCAACTTTTCGATCTCATCCGATGGGCGCCCGAGGATTCGCTGCGCCTCGGCAACGCTGTAATTCACCAGCCCGCGCGCAACCTCCTCGCCCTGCGGACCGACACAGACCACCATCTCACCGCGACGAAAACTGCCCTGCACCGCCTTCACGCCAACCGGCAGGAGACTGCGATTGCCCTGGCGCAGCGCATACACGGCCCCTTCATCCAGCGTCAGGGTACCGCGCGTCTGCAGGTGCCCCGCCAGCCACTGCTTGCGCGCCGCATGCCGACTGCACTCCGGCGCGAGCAACGTACCCAGGCGTTCGCCAGACTTGAGCCGCGCAAGCACCTGCTCGATGCGCCCGCCGACAATCACGGTATGCGCACCGGAGCGCGCCGCCAGTCGCGCCGCGCGCAACTTGGTCTGCATGCCGCCGCGCCCCAGCGCACCCCCGGTACCACCGGCAACGGCATCCAGCGCCGGATCGTCGGCACGCGCCTCACTGATGAGATTGGCATCAGGATTGGTCCGAGGATCAGCATCGAACATGCCGTCGCGATCGGTAAGAATGACCAGCAAATCGGCTTCGACCAGATTGGCCACCAACGCAGCAAGCGTGTCGTTGTCGCCAAAGCGGATTTCGTCGGTGACTACGGTATCGTTCTCATTGATGACCGGCACCACACCGAGATCGATCAGCGTGCGCAGCGTGCTGCGCGCATTCAGGTAGCGCTTGCGATCGGAAAGGTCGTCATGAGTGACCAGAATCTGCGCAGTCTGCTGATCGCAACGCGCAAAACTCGACTCCCACGCACGAATCAAGCCCATCTGCCCGACCGCCGCAGCCGCCTGCAACTCGTGCACAGCCTTCGGCCGCGCCGCCCAGCCCAGACGGCTCATGCCGGCAGCCACCGCGCCAGACGACACCAGCACCAGCTCGACACCGGCAGCACGCAAGGCCACCATCTGGTCCACCCAGACGGCCATTGCCGCCTGATCGAGACCACGCCCATCGGCGGTCAGCAGCGCACTGCCGATTTTCACCACCCAGCGCCGCGCACCGCTCACCTTGTCCCGCATCGTTCCCGCCTTGTCATTCGGCCAAAACCTTTCCGGGGCGGCCGCGCATGAGCACGCCTTCCCGACTTCTCACCCGAACCTGCTTGCCGTGCGCCCGAACTCAGCGCACGTAGAAGATCTCGGCACCACCCTCGTCATCATCATCGTCATCGAAGTCGTCATCATCGACCTCGTCTGCCGCCTTGACCCCCGCGCGACGCAGCGCACGCTGGTCGTCCAGCTCCTGCAGACGCGCACGCGCCTCGTCCTCGATCTGACGATCGAGCTCGGCCAGCGCCTCGGCATACTGCGGGTCCTCCGCGATGCGCAGCGTACGCTCATCGAGATAGCGCATGATGGCCTGAGCCAACGCCTCGGTACCGTCGCTTTCCAGCGCCGAGATCACAAACACCGGCCCCTTCCAGTCCAGCCGCTCGACCACCTGACGCATGCGCTCTTCGCGCTCCTCGTCGAGCAACTGATCAGCCTTGTTGAGCACCAGCCAACGATCACGCTGCATCAGTGCCGGGCTGAACTTCTCCAGCTCATGCAGGATGATCTCGGCGGCATCGGCCGGATCACTGCCATCCGGCGGCACCATATCGACCAGATGCAGCAGCAGACGGGTGCGCGCGAGGTGCTTAAGGAAGCGAATGCCAAGCCCGGCGCCCTCTGCCGCCCCCTCGATCAATCCGGGAATATCGGCGATCACGAAGCTCTTGTAGCGCCCCACGCTGACCACACCGAGATTCGGCACCAGGGTGGTGAACGGGTAGTCGGCAACCTTCGGCTTGGCCGCGGAAACCGAGCGAATAAAGGTGCTCTTGCCAGCGTTCGGCAGCCCCAGCAGGCCGACATCGGCCAGCACTTTCAGCTCCAGCTTGAGATCACGCGCATCGCCCGGCTTGCCCGGCGTGGTCTGCCGCGGCGCACGATTGGTACTGGATTTGAAACGCGTATTGCCCAGCCCGTGCCAGCCGCCCTGCGCCACCAGCAGGCGCTGGCCCGCCTTGGTCAGGTCGCCCATGATTTCCTGGGTCGCTGCATCGATGACCGTGGTGCCCACCGGCACCGGCAGGATCAGATCCTCGCCCTTCGCGCCGGTACAGTCGGTGCTGCCACCCTTCTGCCCGTTCTGCGCATGGAAGCGACGGGTGTAGCGGTAGTCCACCAGCGTATTGAGGTTCTCGTCGGCCTCCAGGTAGATCGAGCCACCGTCACCGCCATCGCCGCCGTTGGGGCCACCCTTCTCGATGAACTTCTCACGCCGGAAGCTCATCATGCCGTTGCCGCCGTCGCCGGCCTTTACAAAAATCGATACTTCATCGACGAATTTCATGGGAACGCCTCCCGTCACAGGACGGGCTTAGGAAACAGAAACGTAAGGATCTTGCAAAAACGCTTGAGCCACACAGCCCTTTGCAAGAGCCTCACAGGATACAGAAACAAAAAAGCCCCGTCGCATGACAGGGCTTTTCCAGCAACGCCGCAGTTAGGCTGCGACGACGCTCACGTAGCGACGGCCAAAAGCGCCCTTCACTTCGAATTTGACCACACCTTCGACTTTGGCGAAGAGCGTGTGATCCTTGCCCATGCCAACGCCATAACCGGCGTGGAACTGGGTGCCGCGCTGGCGAACGATGATGTTGCCGGCCTTGATGACCTGGCCACCAAACATCTTCACGCCAAGGCGTTTGCTTTCGGAATCGCGACCGTTGCGGGTACTACCGCCAGCTTTTTTGTGTGCCATGAGTTCAATACTCCTGTAGGGGGATTCAGGCCCGATTAGCCCTGAATACCGGTGATTTTGACCTCAGTGAACCACTGACGGTGGCCCTGACGCTTCATGTGGTGCTTACGACGACGGAACTTGATGATGGTGACCTTGTCATGGCGACCCTGGGCAACCACCTCAGCGGTAACCTTGGCACCATCAACCACCGGAGCGCCGATCTTCACGTCGTCGCCGTTGCCAACCAGCAGAACGCGATCAAAAGTGACAGCTTCGCCAGTCGGAACTTCGAGTTTTTCAATCTTGAGGTATTCGCCTTCGGCAACCTTGTATTGCTTGCCGCCGGTCACGATAACTGCGTACATCTGTGTATCTCCGTTAATCCTGCTCACCCAGCGCTTTATAGAAGGTATTGGTGGCTGGCATGGCTGCATGGGGCCGGATGAGACGCCCGTGCAATTGCGTAAGGCAGGGAAATGCCCGTGGGGAAAGTTCAGGGTCCGCGATTGTACGCACGCGACAGGGGTGACGCAAGGCCCGGTGGCGCTCGCCTTGACAGTGCCAGAGCCGGCTCATAGCATGCCGCGCAATCTGCGAGGAGTCCCTGATGCAACCCCAGTCTTTCTACCAGGTAGTGGCCGACGATTTTGCCGCTGTCGACGGCATCATTCGCAAGCAACTGACCTCGCGCGTTCCGCTGGTGGAAAAGATCGGGGACTATATCACCTCGGCGGGCGGCAAGCGTCTGCGCCCCCTGCTGGTGCTGCTCAGCGGCAGCGCGCTGGGGCATCAGGGCGATCAGCTGCGTCTGCTGGCGGCGATCATCGAATTCCTGCACACCTCCACGCTGCTGCATGACGACGTGGTCGACATGTCCGGCATGCGTCGCGGCCGCTCGACGGCCAATGCCCTCTGGGGCAATGCGCCGAGCGTACTGGTGGGCGACTTCCTCTATGCCCGCTCGTTCGAAATGATGGTCGAACTCGGCTCGATGCCGGTGATGCGCATCATTTCCCAGGCGACCCGCGTGATCGCCGAAGGCGAAGTGCTGCAACTGTCGAAGGTTCGCGACGCCAGCACCACCGAAGCCATCTACATGGAAGTGATTCGCGGCAAGACGGCGATGCTCTTCGAGGCCTCCACCCATAGCGCCGCTACTCTGGCGGGCGCGACTGCAGAGCAATGCGAAGCGTTGCGCACCTTCGGCGACCAGCTCGGCATCGCCTTCCAGCTGGTCGACGATCTGCTGGACTACCAGGGCGACGCAGAAACCCTGGGCAAGAACGTCGGCGACGACCTCGCTGAAGGCAAACCCACCCTGCCGCTCATCTACACCATGCGCGAAGGCACCGCCGAACAGGCCGAACTGGTTCGTCGCGCAATTCAGAAGGGCGGCGTCGAAGATCTGGAAAGCATCCGCAGCGCGGTCGAAGCCTCGGGTGCACTGGCCTATACCGCACAGCTGGCACGCGACCATGTCGAGCGCGCCATCGGCTGCCTGGAACTCATCCCCGCCAACCACTACCGCGACGCGCTGGTGGAGCTGAGCCGTTTCGCCATCGCCCGCACTCACTAAGCGAGCCACCCTTCGCGCCAATCGGCGCTAGCGAAATCCAATCCCTCTTTTCCAGATCACCGCTTCGCGCGGCGGTCTTTCTGCGCTTGCACTTTCGCAAATAACAATTATTCTCATTAAGAAATTTAACTGGAGGTGCCGCATGACTTACTTGATTGATGCCTGGCTGGATCGGCCACAACCGTACCTGCGCATACTCGACCGGCAAACGGGAACAATCTGCGTGTCGCTGGAAGGCGAAGCTCTGGAGGAACTGCGCGAACAGGGCGATCTGGACCTGCACGAGCTGAGCACCAGTGAACCCTGTGTGCTCAAGGAACAGGTACGCAACCTGTTCCTGTACAGCTATGCCCGGGCGTTGCGCCCGTAGCGAAGCGAGGCGGCAGGAACTGCCGCCTGCGAATCAGAGCACGTCGAGCAGCTCGACATCGAACACCAGCACGCTGTGCGGCGGGATGCTGCCGACGCCCTGGGCACCGTAGGCCAGCTCGCTGGGCACGTAGAGGCGCCATTTGCTGCCGGCGTTCATCAGTTGCAGGGCCTCGGTCCAGCCGGCGATCACGCCACCGACCGGGAATTCGGCCGGCTGGCCGCGCTCGTAGGAACTGTCGAACACGCTGCCATCGATCAGGGTGCCATGGTAATGCGTACGCACGTTGTCTTCGCGAGTCGGACGAGCGCCCTCGCCGGTCACAAGCACTTCGTACTGCAGGCCGGACGCCAGCACCGTGACGCCGTCACGCTGGGCATTTTCAGCCAGGAACGCGCGCCCCTCGGCAGCAGCCGCCTCGGCCTTCTGCTGCGCTTCGGCCTGCATGCGCTCGCGAATGACGGCGAAGCTGGCGTTGAGTTCCTGCGGACTGACCTGGCTGGCAGCCCCGGCGAACGCATCGCGAATACCGGCGATCACCGCATCCAGGCTGACCCCCGGCGGCGGGTTGTCGCGCAGCTGATCGCCCAGCTGGCGGCCGATGCCGTAGCTCACGCGGGTTTCGTCGGTAGAGAGGTTGAGTTCGGTCATGCCGAGGCTCCGAAAGGCGAAAAAGGGCCGCTAGCCTAGCACAGCTCGCCACCCTCTCTGCGCCTGCGGCGCGGACGGAGTCAGTGCTTGGTGAGCTTGTCCAGATAGCCCATGACGAACGCCGAAAGCACGAAGGTCAGATGAATGATCACGTACCACATCAGCTTCTCGCTCTCCAGCTGCTGAGCGTCCATGAACATGCGCAGCAGGTGAATCGACGAAATCGCGACGATGGACGCCGCGACCTTCATCTTCAGCGAGCCGGAGTCCATCTTGCCGAGCCAGTCGAGCTTCTCCTTGCCCTCGGCGATATCCAGCTGCGACACAAAGTTCTCGTAGCCGGAGATCATCACCATCACCAGCAGGCCGCCAACCAGCGCCATGTCGATCAGCGAAAGCAGCTTGAGGATCAGTTCGGCTTCGCTGAGCGCGAGGATCGCCGGCAGGATGTGAAATATTTCCTGGAAGAACTTGATGGCCAGCGCCAACAGCGCAAACGCCAGACCGAAATAGATAGGCGCCAGCAGCCAGCGCGCGGCATACATGGTGTTTTCAAGAAAGCGTTCCATGAGGCTCTCACAACCAGGGAGGAAATTCGGCTGGCGAGTATACGCAGCACGAAATGACGGACAAGCCGAGGATGTGCCGCGATATTACGCTGTGGATAACGCCCGAATGAATCGGCAACGCTCAGGCGCTCACCGCTGCGCAAGCATTACTACACGGCAGGTCACCTCTCCGGCCGCGACTCCCAACCGCCGAGGAAGCGCGCCTGATTGGCGTTGACCCGGCGCAGTTCGGCCTGCATGTGCAACTGCCAGATGGCCGGATCCTCGGAGGGGCAATAGCCCTGCCCCTGCAGGTTGCTGGCGATCATCTCCAGCACCGATTCGGCCATGCGCGGCCCGCGGAACGGGCCCTGCACCTTTATCGCCGTGGGCTGCGAATCGGCCAGCCCGGCCGCGCAGAGCAGCGTCCACAATCCATTACCGCCCGCCAGCGGGCGGATCATGCATTCGATACGGGTCACCAGACCCAGGCATTGACGATTCAGGCATAGCGCGTGCGACATGGCGGCGGTCCTCGCGACCTGGCTGCCGCAACGCCGAAGGCCAGCGCTGCCAGGCAACCTGCTTATCCCCACAGGCTGTGGATAAGTCTGTGGATGGACGGTGAATGGAGCCTGCCCGGTAGACCCGCCGCCCGCGCTATCGTTCCGCTTGTTAGGCGAAAAGTGCCATCTATTTGCCTTCTTCGTTCGCCGCCTTGGCGCCGGCCGGGCGACCCTCTTCAGCCTTGTCGTCATCTTCGAGGCCGATGGCAGCGATATCGCGCAGCCGTTCCACCACGCGCGCATTCACGCTGCCGGACGGAAAGCGCCCCTGCTCGTCCGCTGCGCCCACCTGCTCGCCGACCAGCAGCGACAGCGCCTCATCGACCTGACGCACCGCGTAGACGTGGAAGCGCTCGCAGCGAACCGCCTCGAGTACCCGCTCGTCGAGCATCAGCGTAGCGACGTTGGCGAAGGGAATGATCACCCCCTGTTCGCCGGTCAGCCCGCGCGCCTCGCAGAGGCGGAAGAAGCCCTCGATCTTCTCGTTGACCCCGCCAACCGCCTGCACCTCGCCGAACTGGTTGATCGAGCCGGTGATGGCGAAACACTGTTTGAGCGGCGTGCGCGACAGCGCGGAAATCAGCGCGCAGCACTCGCCCAGCGAGGCGCTGTCGCCGTCGACATAACCATAGGACTGCTCCAGCGCGATGCTCGCCGAGATCTCCAGCGGAAACTCCTGCGCATAGCGGCTGCCCAGATAGCCGGTGAGGATCATCACGCCCTTGGAGTGGATCGGCTGGCCGAGGTTGACCTCGCGCTCGATGTCGACGATGCCCGAGCCGCCCGGATAGACGGTGGCGGAAATGCGCGCCGGCATGCCGAACGCCGAATCGCCCACCTCCAGTACCGTCAGCCCGTTGCACTTGCCGATGGCCGCGCCTTCGCTGTCGATCAGGATCACGCCGGCGAGAATGTCGTCGAGGATGCGCGCCGACACCCGACCGGTGCGCGTGGCCTTGGCCTTCAGCGCACGTTCGATGTGGCCGACGTCGGTCACTTCGTCCTTGGCCAGCTGACGAATGAAATCAGCCTCGCTGACCAGCTGGAACAGATCGCCGATACGCGCCGACAGCCGCCCCTGGTGCTCGGCCAGTCGTGCGCTGTAGGTCGCCAGGCGCGCCACCGCGGCAGCGCTCAGCGGCGCCATGCCCTCCTCCGAGGTGCGGGTCTTGAGCAGCTGGGCGAATTGCTCGAGGCTGTCCTCGGCCAGCGGGATGTCCTCGTCGAAGTCCACCAGCACCCGGAACATCTCCTGGAAGTCCGGATCCAGGTCCTGCAGCGTGTAGTACAGCTGGCGCGAGCCGATGATGATGACCTTGACGTTGAGCGGAATCACTTCCGGCGTCAGCGTCACCGTGGCCAGGCGGCCCAGCTCGGCCAGCGGCGACTCCATCTTCAACTTGCGCGATTGCAGTGCGCGCTTGAGCGCGTCCCAGACGAAGGGATATCGTTGTGGTAGCGCTCGCGCTCGGCCTCGGGCAGCAGGGCGAAATCGGCTTCGTCCAGCGCCTTGCCATCCTTCATCGGGGTGAAGGCGATATTGCTGGCATCGCGGTACAGCGCGATCTCCTTCTCCAGTGCGAGCTTTTCGATGATGTCCAGCGCCTTGTCGTAGCGCTGATTGAACGCGCGATCGATGGCGCTCTTCTTCTGCTGAAAGCTCGGGTGCTCGAACACCGCCGGAAAGGTCGCCAGCAGGTTGTCGATCAGCTGGTTGATGTCGGCGATGAAGGCCGCCGCACTGCCCGGCTCCAGCTTGAGCACACGCGGCTCGCGCGGTTCGTCGAAATTGTTGATGTACAGCCAGTCGGCCGGCGTCTGCAGGCGCTTGCCTTCGGCGCGCAGATAGCGGCGCACGAAGGAGAAACGACCGGTGCCCGGCTCGCCCATGACGTAGACGTTATAGCCGGGGCGCGGCATCGCCACGCCGAACTGCAACGCCTCGACGGCCCGTTCCTGGCCAAGCACGCCGAGGAACGGCTCCAGCTCGTCGGTGTTGGTGAAGTTGAACTGGCTGGGGTCGAACGGACGGGTCAGCGCATCGGGTGCCAGGCGCAGCCCGGCCGCGATATTTTCAGACATCGGGAATCCTTGAGGATGGCACGCGGGCCACGATTGATGCCGCCATTCTGGCGTCGCCACCGACACGCCGCAAGGCTGCCGGCTGCAGCGTCGGTGCTTCGGGCCGAGCCGCGTCCGCGATCGCACGAACAGGCGAACCCGAACCACGCTGTCACACGCCGACACACTTAGTCGCAGCCGTATGTCCCCGTCGGTTTGATTCAGGTCAACCGTCCGCGCAGCTGAAAGGGGCTTGCTAGAGCCTTCCCAAACAAGGAGACCTATCGTGATGCGTCCCTCTCACGCCCTGTTGCTTAGCAGCCTACTTTTTTCCGCCTCGGCGCATGCCGACGAGCTGCGCGAACGCGCCAACGCCGTCTTCAAGCCGATTCCGGCCAAGGTCACCGAAGTTCGTGGCAAGACCGTCAGCGAGAACCAGGCATTGCTCGGCCACAAGCTGTGGTTCGATCCGCGCCTGTCCAGCAGTCACATCATCAGCTGCAACAGTTGCCACAACCTCAGCATCGGCGGCAGCGACAACGTGCCGACCTCCATCGGCCACGGCTGGCAGAAAGGCCCGCGCAACTCGCCGACCGTGCTCAACGCGGTATTCAATGCCGCGCAGTTCTGGGACGGACGCGCCAAGGACCTGCAGGAACAGGCCAAGGGCCCGGTGCAAGCCAGCGTCGAAATGAACAGCACGCCCGAGCGCGTCGTCGCCACGCTCAAGAGCATCCCGGAGTATGTCGCCGAGTTCGGCAAGGCCTTCCCCAACGACAAAGACCCGGTCAGCTTCGACAACATGGCCTACGCGCTGGAGGCCTTCGAGGTCAGCCTGACCACGCCGAACTCGCCGTTCGACCGCTTCCTCAAGGGCGAGGACAAGGCTCTGGATGATCAGCAGAAGAAAGGCCTCGCGCTGTTCATGGACGTCGGCTGCAGCGCCTGCCACAGCGGCGTCAACCTGGGCGGCCAGAGCTACTTCCCGTTCGGCGTGATCAAGAAGCCGGGTGCGGAGATCCTGCCGACCGGCGACAAGGGCCGCTTCGCCGTGACCAACACCGCCAACGACGAATACGTGTTCCGCGCCGCGCCACTGCGCAACATCGCCCTGACGACGCCGTACTTCCACAGTGGCGAGGTCTGGGAACTGGAACAGGCGGTGGCGATCATGGGCGACAGCCAGCTCGGCCGCCAGCTCTCCGAAGATGAGGTCGGTGCGATCACCGCCTTCCTCCACAGCCTCACCGGCGAGCAGCCCCAGGTCGCCTATCCGCTGCTGCCGGCAAGCACCGCCAGCACACCGAAGCCCGAGTAAGCGGCTCTGCGATCCCGACGCAGACGCATCGGGATCGCCCTGGGCGCAACGGCACCCCTCGTCCGGCTGGTTGGACAACCCCGGATACCTCTACTAGCCTCGAGCAAGACATGACCAAAGTGAATGTCGCTCATGGCTCTGAAGCATGCCCGATCCGGTGAAGTGATCCATCTGCTGCATGCAGACCAGCTTCCCGAACTCAAGTCACAAGCCCTCGTCAGTACGCCCGAGCTGGAGGTCATGCGTCTGGTGCTCAACGCCGGGCACGTCGTTCCCAGCCACGCCGTGGCGGGCTCCATCACCATCCATTGCCTGCAAGGCAGCATCGAGGTCCAGGCCGACGGGCGCCGGCAGACGCTGCACGCCAACGACATGATCTATCTGGCCGGCCAGGCCGAGCATGCCTTACAGGCCATCACCGATACGGTCACGCTGGTGACCATCCTGCGCGTGCCGGCGCCGCCCTGATCGCGTCGGCCGCAAGCACCGGACTTCCCCCGCCACGTCACTCCACAGAGGAATGCGGCCTTGGAAAGAGCTTTACGGATACTCAGCTTCGTGGTCCTCGCGCTGATGCTGGTTGCCATTCTGTACGCCGGCGGCATCGGTATCACCCACTGGACAGGCATCGGCGTGTGACGGCCGTTGAGGCATCTCCATGAACAAACGACAAACCCGCTCCTTCGCCGTCATCTCCACCGCCATCGCCACGGTGGTCTTCCTCGGCCTCACGGTGGACAGCCACCGGCAGTTTCCCAAGCTGACCAACGCCGAGACGATCACCCCCGAGGTGACGCGCGGCAAGGACGTCTGGCACGCGAAGAACTGCATCAACTGCCACACCCTGTTCGGCGAAGGCGCCTATTACGCGCCGGACCTGACCAAGATTTCCCAGCTGCGCGGCGCGCCCTACCTCACCGCCTTTCTCAAGGACCCAGGCAGGTTCTACGACGAACAGCGCCATCGCCGGCTGATGCCCAACCAGAACCTCAGCGACGAGGAAATCGCCGCGCTGATCGCCTTCTTCGACTGGGTCGCCAACGTCGACAACCAGGGCTGGCCGCCGCGACCGATTCTGGTCACCGGCTCGTCGATTCCCGGCACCGACCTGACGCTGGCGCAGCAGGACGCTTCCGGGCCGGGCAAGGCCGATGCCGCGCTGCCACCGGGCGCGCGTCCGATCAGTGGCGCCGAGGATCCGATCGCCAAGGGCGAGGCGCTGTTCCGCACCGCCAGCCCGGCCTGTAATGCCTGCCACTCCATTGCGCCGGGGGTGAACCTGGCCGGGCCGACGCTGGCGGGCCTCGCCTCGCGGGCCGAACAGACGATGGCCTCGGCGGACTACAAGGGCAGCGCCGACAGCGTCGAGGCGTACATCCGCGAGTCCATCGTCTCCCCCAGCACCTATCTGCATCCGGGCGACATGTATTCGGCGGGCGGCACCTCGTTCATGCCGAATACCTACGCCCAGTCGCTCACCGACGAGCAGCTCGACCAACTGGTCGCGTACCTCGCGACATTCAAATAACAGCGGCAGCTGCCGCGGGACGACACTTGTAGAGGTCAGGCTATGCGCTACAAATCACAGTCCGTCGCTTATTGGTATTTCGCCGTCGCAATGGTGCTGTTCGGCCTGCAACTGGTGTTCGGCCTGCTCTCGGCAGCGAAATACCTGGGCCCCGATCCGCTGCTGAACCTGCTGCCCTTCGACGTCACCAAGGTGATTCACACCAACCTGCTGATCGTCTGGGTACTCACCGGCTTCATGGGCGCCACCTACTGGATGGTCCCGGACGAATCGCGCAGCGAGCTGCACAGCACCAAGCTGGCCTACATCCAGCTCGGCCTGTGGGTGGTGATGGGCGTCAGCGCCATCATCGGCTACCTGTTCCGTTTCGGTACCGGCAACAAGCTGCTGGAGCAGCCACTGCCGCACAAGATCGTCATCGTCATCTGCATGCTGATCTTCCTCTACAACATCGGCATGACGATCAAGAAGTCCGGCCGCTTCACCACCACCGAGGGCGTGCTGTTGCTCGGTCTGGCCAGCGCCGCGGTGCTCTACCTGCCGGCCCTGCTGCATTACGAGAACTACACGGTGTCGATCTACTACCGCTGGTGGACCATTCACCTGTGGGTCGAAGGGGTGTGGGAGATGATCCAGGGCGGCTTCCTCGCCTACCTGCTGATCCGCCTGTCCGGCGCCGATCGCGAGGTGATGGAGAAGTGGCTGTACGTGATTGTCGGCCTGGTGTTCATCGCCGGCATACTCGGCACCGCGCACCACTATTACTGGGTCGGCGTACCCGGTTACTGGCTGCCGCTCGGCGGCTTCTTCAGCGCGCTGGAGCCGCTGGCGCTGATCGGCATGGCGATGTACGCCTACTACGCCATGCGCCGCTCGGGCTTGGCGCATCCGAACAAGCTGGCGCTGCACTGGACCCTCGGCAGCGCGGTGTTCACCCTGTTCGGCGCCGGCCTCTTGGGCTTCGCCCACACCTTCCCCAGCGTCAACAAGTGGACCCACGGCACGCTGATCACCGCCATGCACGGCCACGCCGCGTTCTACGGCGCCTACGCGATGATCGTCATGGCGATGATCGTCTACGCCCTGCCGTCGCTGACCCGCGGCCGCGAAGAGGAAGGCGGCACCATCGGCTACTGGGCGTTCTGGCTGCAGCTGGCCGGCATGTTCGGCATGACCCTGTCGTTCGCCACCGCCGGCATCGGTCAGGTCTACCTGGAGCGCATCCTCGGCATGGGCTATCTGGATACGCAGCTGAAGATCCAGATCCACTTCCTCATGCTGGTGGCCACCGCCTCGATCTTCGCCACCGGCGTCGGCCTGTTCATCTATGACTTCTTCCGCCACCCGCGACGGATCGAGGTCGAGACGGACGAGGTGCGGCCAACCAGCGCTCCGGCCCGGCACGTACTGTGACCGACATGAATGTCTCGCCCATGCCGCGCGGCGAACGCCTGCCGTTTGCGGCTGCCGAGCCCTGGTACCAGCCGCATGCCGACGAGGTGCAGGTCTTCGAGCAGTGCCACGCGCGCCAGCTGGCGGTGATGCTCAAAGGGCCGACCGGCTGTGGCAAGACACGCTTCGTCGAGCACATGGCCTGGCGCCTCGGCCGGCCGCTGGTCACCGTGTCCTGCCACGACGACATGACCGCCAGCGACCTGCTCGGGCGCTTCCTCATCGGCGCCGATGGCACACGCTGGATCGACGGTCCGCTGACCCGAGCGGTGCGCGAGGGCGCCATCTGTTACCTCGACGAAGTGGTCGAAGCGCGCCAGGACACCATCGTCGTGCTGCATCCGCTGACCGACTACCGGCGCATCCTGCCGCTGGACAAGACCGGCGAAACCCTCGAGGCGGCGCCGGGCTTCCAGCTGGTGGTGTCCTACAACCCGGGCTACCAGCGCATGCTCAAGGACCTCAAGCCCAGTACCCGCCAGCGCTTCGTCGCGCTGGAGTTCGACTTCCCCGAAGCCGAGCGCGAGGCCGCCATCGTCGAGCGCGAAGGCGCCATCGACGCGCCCACCGCACGCGCACTGGTCAGCCTCGCCGGGCGCCTGCGCGCGCTGCAGGATCGCGGATTGGCGGAGCTGCCCAGCACCCGCCTGCTGATCGCCACGGCGCGCCTGATCGGCAGCGGCGTCGCGTTGCGCAGCGCCTGCAACGTCGCGCTGATCGCCCCGCTGTCGGACGACCCCGCGCTGGTCGGCGCCATGCGCGAGCTGGTCGACCTGACCTTCGTCTGATGGCCGAAGCCGAAGACGTCGTCACCGACGTTGCCCGCCACGCCACCGTTTACGTTCAGGCGCTCTGGCGCCGGCGGCGCGAAGCCGCAGCACCGGCACTGCCGACCCTGACGGACGTCGCCGACCACCTCGACCTGCTGCTGCATGCCAGCCTCGGGCAACGCTTCACGCTGCGCGCGGCGCAGCCGCCGGCGCCACCGACGCTGCTGGAGAAACTGTTCCGCCGCGTCGAGGCGCCCTATCCGCAGCACGCCGTGCCGGCCACCGATGGCCGCACGATCTGGCTGCCGGCACGCCTGGA
>JAEAMG010001478.1_pt1 | contig 17854 bp, 12 predicted proteins | sample 8958741 | NCBI WGS metagenome assembly JAEAMG01 (sample SAMN16933256, study PRJNA681125) | bioreactor sludge metagenome | isolation source: anaerobic bioreactor treating anionic surfactant - SDBS | place: India: Bengaluru | collected 2019-02-28 | reverse complement strand
CCTCGGTGCTTTGTCCTACCTCTGGCAGAAGGACGGGGAAACAATACCGGAGGCCGACACGGAATCGTATACCCTTCTTTCGCTGACGCCTGAGGACGCGGGGTCATATCTAGTGATTGTGTTTGACGAGGTTACTGATGTTGTTCAGAGCAATACCGCCGTTTTGAACGTTACCACCGAAGGTCTGCCGCTTTCCGGAGTTGCAGGTGCGGTCGTGCTGCTGGCAGTATTCGGCCTCGGAGGCGCCTTGGCAATCCAACGAAGGCGGCGGTAGTCACGGAAAAGAGTTGATCCACGTGGGTGCGCCTGCTATCAGAACCAACCTGCCGGGAAAATCCCTGTACTACTATTTGCTCAGAAACAGTGAACAGGAAATAGTGATGCATTGTAATAGGGCAAAGGCTGACGTGAGACCTTGAACTCGTGTACAAGCGTGGTCTATTATGAGTGGCGGTGTGGCAAGCATCTGCTAACAGGTGCGGGAAGTGCATCTTTTGGAAAACGGTTGAACAATAACACTACCTATTGGAGGATATCCAGATGCGATTTGTAGTGAAGTCTATGGCGGTTCTTTTCTTGACGTGCGTGCTGTACGCGGCAGGATGCGCCTCGGAGGAGGTGACTTCAAACACACCCGAGCCCACGCCGGTAAACCCTTTCGAACTGCAGGGCAACTGGTACAAAGCGAACTTTCATGCCCATACCACCACCTCGGACGGTGATGTGGACTTGCCGACACGGGTGGAACAGTACAAGGGCGCCGGCTATTCGATACTGGCGGTGACGGACCATGAAAAGACCAACGACGTCACGCCGTTCTGTACGAATGATTTTCTGTTAATCAGCGGCATGGAAACCCATCCTGCCTCACCAAATTCAGAAATGCGCTTTCATTTCGTCTGCCTCAATGTACCGTTGGACCTTTCGTTCGCGAAGGAAATAGGCGCTGAAGAACGGATAAAGACCGTGCTGGGAAAAGGGGGTTATGTAATCGCGGCGCATCCCTATTGGTGTGGATTCACCATCGAGGAACTGTATCCGCTCAAGGCCTATGGGGTGAACGCGATGGAAGTCTACAATGCCACGTGCCGGTTCTGCGGGCGTGATGTGAGCTCGGTGCATTGGGATGAGTTGCTTGCAAAGGGGTGGCGGCTCCCGGCTTTGGCGGTGGACGATGTCCATAACGACAATTCGCTGCATGTGGGTTGGACCTGGGTACGAGCGGAAGCCTTGACACTCGACGCGGTCATGGCGGCGTTACAGTCAGGCGCTTTCTACGCCTCGACGGGACCCGAATTCAGGGATGTCCGCATTCAGGACGGGGTCGTAAAGGTGGAGTGCTCTCCTGTCGCCAAGATCCAGTTCTTCTCGAATGCGCCCAATGGTATGCAGCTGCTCGCCAAGGACGCACCGCTTACCATGGCGTCGTGGGAGCCGAAGAAGAAACTGACCTATGTCCGCGTCGAAATCACTGATGCCAACGGCAAGGTAGCATGGTCGCCGGCGCTGTATTTCTGAAATCGCCTCAAGAGGCGCCACAAAAATTTCAAGACTTGGGCCATAACACAGACCAAGCGGGGGGTTCAAGACGCCAAGTCTTGTGCCATGTCGTACAGGGTTGCTGGCATAATCCCAATATCCACGTCGAAGGTGTGCAAAGAGGATTTGGCTCATGTCCTTTTTTCTGATAGTGCAACATTGGCAGAAGTGCATGTCAGAAAAACAAATGGCGTATCACAGACAACCGTCGCACAATGACTTTTTGCACCCGAATCAATTCAGCAATAAAGGAAGAGGTGCCTCAAAATTCAGATAGGGCTGCGAGTATTCTTCTTCACGAAACCCATTTCACACCCCTAATAAGGCAATTCGCGGACTTGATTTTTCGTATTCAATATTTTATACTAGGAAAACTTCTTCGCACGTGTAAAGAAATAACGAGGTTGTGGTCCGTTGGAAAAAATTGTAGGGATCTTAAGTGTAATTCATTAAATTCCAATGAGACAAGATAAAAAGATGGGAAACAAAGACCGTCGTTGGATAAATGTTTGTATGTTCAATAGTAAGTAGTAAATAGCGACTAATTTTCTTTTGAAGGTCAATCTTGTTACTCTATTCGCAATCTGTTGGACTTTGTCTAAGTTTATGAGTTCAAAGAAGCGATATGGTTAACAAAAGACCTGTAGCGACTTAACGTTTTCTTATACGAATTACTAACGGAAATGTACTGTGGGCAATAGGGCAATAGGATATAGGCAGGTTCAATTCGCATGACATCATGAAGTATTTAGAATGTAGATAATGAAAATTTAATATATGCGGAAAAGTAAGGCTTTCAGTCTCTATTCTGCTTAGAGTTCAGGTAGTAGTGGTACGACTTTGTGTTAAAAGTATCTATGAATCACCAAAAAGGAAAGGGAAATTCTATGAACACAATGGCGAAAAGGATAGTTCTTGTTTTATGTGTTTTGACGCTAACGTTAGTAACGCAAGGATGTATTACAACGAAGAGTTATGTAGATCCATCATTTCCAAAAATAGACCTTTCAGAGGTTCAATCTCCTGATGGTACGGCTCAACCTCTTGTGCTAGATTTTACATTCCTTCGAAATGGAACAGCCGTTTCAAATGTAACACAAGCGGTCAGGCCTAAGATTGAGGCTATTCTTGCAAATACAGGTTACTTTGCGCCCATTCTTACAAGCAACGAAGCATCAGAACAGCAATTGACGATAAAACTTGATAATATTACTGACATTAAGGATGCCGTAGGCAAAGGTTTCGCTACTGGTTTAACTCTTGGTTTGGCGGGAAGCGCAGTAACGGATGGATACATCTTTTCCGCATCTTTTCAGAAGACAGGCAAGGATCCCTTCGAGAACACATATAACCATACAATTTTTTCAACAGTGGGTAATGCTAAAGGGCCCGAGGGGCAGACTCCTTTAGAAACCGCTGAAGCGGTAGATGTCGTTCTGCAGGAGCTTCTGCTTAACCTTGTTAATGATTTGAAACTTCAGGGATACCTTTGAGTTTATTTACAAGGTCCCTCAGTATAATTGTCTACACTAAATTGTCACACAGAGTGCAGACATAGTTGGGCTAAACGGCTGTCGCCTGACAGAAAGCCACGCCTGTGGTGGAATACCTGTTTGTACTTTTTGCGGTTTTGCTACCAGTGACCGCAAAAGCGGGTGCAGACAGCAGCGCGCGATACAAGATCTCGTTGCATCATTATGTCATTTGCCGCGTGCGGGAACCAGTTCCCGTTTTCGCTCAGTCTGCGTTTAGTCCAACAAAGTTTTTCAGTTGGTTGGTTGCCAAAAACATATTCAATATTTTGGAAATCGTCAGCTTTGTAGTCCCCCAAAGTTTTTCTTGTTCCGCCAACTGTAAAAGCGTATTCGTATTACAGTCCTTTGGGTCCTTTATGTCTTTTAAGTCCCTTGTTTTGGAAAACCGCTTCTGAATTCAACCGACGTTTTGGGTTGAATAAGTCCACATTCCAAAAGGCGTATCCAATGGTCACTTTTCCGCAGTGTTGCGGGGCGCTTAAATGCCTTTGCCGTTATTGTAGCCTTGCCATTGGCACGTCTTCCCCCTGTACTTGGCGCGCTTGTTCTTTAGGCAGATAGGTTCCGTAAAAGATGGCGTTGCATTCAATCCATTGCGAAAGACGCCGGTATTCCTCCTCAATCAACCACCGGCATAGCCGGTGGTTGCTGATTTGAATATATAGTATTTGCGATTCCGGCAGCACAGGCAGTGATTGGTAGGAATGCCGCCCGCGAGGCCTGCTCTCAATATCCTGCATTTACATACACATACCAGCATCCGGACGAAGTCGTTCCGCTTATGTTGACAATCACCCGTTCCGATCAATGAAGGTAACAGGAAATTTCCTGGTCATCGGATTTATTTAATCTTAACGCAATTTCCGAGACCGGGTACAGTGGTTTCGTGGCTCGAATGTACAGCAATCTGCAACTCTTTTCACTTTTCTTTGAATTGTGGTATGATTTAGTTTTCCAGGCAATCAAGGTTGAAGAAAATGACTACCACTCCTGCGCAAGGTAATCCGTTGAACGATGAAGGTCACATTGATGTAGTGTGTCTTTCATGCTTCAATGTCCTGAAGATACCCCTTCAGTATGCCGGTAAAACAGGGCACTGCACCCATTGCGGCGAAAAGATTGAGGTGCCTCACCTGTCTGCCTTAAACGGCCAAACAGTTAAGCCCCCGCCTGTTTCTAAAAAGAACAATATTAAAGCGGGCGAAGCTGCATCCACTATCGTGGACGAATTCAAAGAGAAAGCGGAGTTTATTATCGGGTTGTTGGCTGCTACAGGTATCAGCAGTGTTTGGAGCCTGGTTCTTTTCGCAAAAGCGGGCACGGCGCCCCTGTTCTTTTGTATGGTTGCTCTCTCACTCTTTCTCACTGCATCCAGTCTTTTTTTTATTCTTGGCAGAGGCGCGTCAGCCCGTGTGTACACGCGACTGGGACTGGATGAGGAACTCTGCCATAACGCGCCGCTAAACACCTTGAATATCATCCTGGGAATATTGTGCCTGACCCATTTCGTTCCTCTCGGCCCCTTTTTACTGAATAGTATGGGTTTTTTTAAAACCACACCGACAGCGCAAAGCCTGTTGCTGTATACGGTTTGTTTCGGCATTTTCCCCCTCCTCTTTCACGGCTTTTTGCGGCGCGGCAACCTTTGGATACTATCGGCAACAATTATAGTGTTCGCCAGCTTCTTTGTCGGCAGGTATTTTTATATTTCGAATGCCTCCGGCTTCAGCACCTTCAATATCTATTACTTCATCGAAATAGCCGGGTCGGGCCCGTTTTTCTACTGGGCCCTTTCCGGGGCCATTTATCTATTATCTATGATGGCGCTCTTTGTGTGCTGGCGCTCCAGTGGAGCATAGCCCAGCTGGTTTATCTTCCTGCCGCTACGACCTCTCCTGTCGTTTTATGCCACGGGTATTGTTCGTAATCCAGGGCTATTCACTATGAAAGAGCGTGAAAGCGGCACGCAAGCCAGGCTCTTTAATTGCCCATCGCGATTAGAGGCGTCAATCATAGTCTATTTTTTGTTTGCCAATGTTGCTAATTGGTCATCTACCTTAGCAATAGGATATAATAATGAACGCGGGTCGCCGAGACTAGTTTGCGTTGTTTTATGGACGGGTTCGGCCCGCATGCCTATAAGGAATCATTGCGGTATGGATATTGTGCCCAACGGGATCCGGACATTCAAAGAAAGAGATATGAGTTCGGAAGGCGGACATTGGCGTGAATATACCTATGCTGATTTGTCCCATTCCCGGGCCCACTACTTGTTGGCCATAGAAGCACTGCATAGTGATCTGGGCTATGCCAGAACGACCGATATCGCGGAGATGCTCGAGGTTTCCCGGGGCGCCGCTTCCATGGCGCTGACCCAACTGAAGAAACGGGGCTGGGTTACGGAAGACCCCAATCGCTTCTTGCTGCTTACAGAGGATGGCCGTCACATTACCGAATTGATTGCAAAAAACTTCGATATTCTGCTTGCCTTCTTCACCGAGGTGCTGGGTATGACGCGGGAGGAAGCCCTGTCGGATGCCTGCAAGATGGAACACATCATCACGTTGGATACGGGACAACGGTTGTTCCGGCTGACCCAGATGATATCGAGAAACCCAAGCTTCTTTGCCAAGGTCAGGAAGGAGATGAACCTCCTGTCCAAGGACGCTCCCAAAACCTGCTGACCCTCCCTGTTAGCCCTGTTGCTCTTTGGAATCTGCCGCTCCTGTGTCCCGTTGCGATAATCTTTCGAGGTGTTCCCTGATCTGAATCTCATGACCCCGCTCATTGGGTTTGTAATATATTCCCCGAGGTACACCGTAGTCCTGCGGCACATACCCCTCGTCGAAATCATGGGCATACCGATAGCCTTCACCCCGGTGTAATTCCTTCGCGCCGGGATAGGATGCGTCCTTCAGGTGTCCGGGTACGGCCACACTTTTCTTTTCCCGCACATCCGCCAGGGCCTTGTCAATGGCTAAATAGGAGGCATTGCTTTTGGGGGCGCAGGCCACATGAATGGCGGCCTGGGCGAGTATAATCCGTGCCTCCGGAAAGCCGACAAACTCGGCGGCCTGAAAGGCGGCATTGGCCACCACTAACGCCATGGGGTCCGCGTTGCCCACCTCCTCCGAGGCGGCGATGCAAATGCGCCGGGCAATGAAGCGGGGCGTCTCCCCCGCTTCTATCATGCGCGCCATCCAGTAGAGCGCCGCGTCCGGGTGACTGCCGCGCATGCTCTTGATAAAGGCGGAAGCGGCGTCGTAATGTTCATCTCCTGCGCCGTCGTAGTGCAGAATCTTTTGCTGTATGGATTCCGCCGCAATTTCCCGCGTAATATGGATGACACCTCCTTGAACTTCGGTGGTCAGCAGGGCAATCTCCAGGGCATTGATGGCGCGCCGGGCGTCTCCCTCGGCGTATCGGGCGATATGAGTTGCGGCCTCTTCCTCCAGACGTACTTCCGCTTCCGGGAATCCACGCCTGGGATGCGCCACGGCGCGATAGAGCAGGTCACGCAGGTGATGTTCTTCCAGCGGCTTGAGTTCAAATATCTGGGACCGCGAAAGTAGCGGCGCCACCACGGAGAAATAGGGATTTTCCGTAGTCGCGCCAATCATGATGATACGCCCGTTTTCCACATGCGGCAGGAGGGCATCCTGCTGGGAACGGTTGAAGCGATGGATTTCATCCACAAATACGATGGTCTGCCTTTTATTGATGGCGTACCGTTCATCGGCGCTTTTAATGACGGCCCGAATATCGGCAACCCCCGAAAGCACCGCGTTAAGCGCCTCGAATCCCGCTTTGGTATGTATGGCAATAACACGCGCAAGCGCGGTTTTCCCGCAGCCGGGCGGGCCGTACAGTATCAGCGACGTGATCCGATCCGCCTCAATGGCGCGGCGCAACAAGTTTCCCGGCGCCAGAATATGTTCCTGGCCGATGATTTCGTCAAGGGTGTGTGGCGCTACCCGCCGGGCAAGCGGTGCATCCTGTCGCGATGGAAGCGGCCGGGAGCCGGAACCGGGTTCTTCGAATAAATCGGGTGTCATGGTATATTCCGTTCTTTGACATTCTGGGGCGTACCCAGCGCGCAGATAAGAAAGCACAGCGGGCTCACGAAGACCCACAGCCAGGTCCAGCCAATTTTTATGCCCACAAATTCGGGAAGCATATAGGGTTGAAGCAAAAACACCGCAACGATGCCAAATCCAAGGGCCGCATAGACGCTTTTTGTGTTGCCACGCCGGGTAAACAAGGCCGCGCAAAATACACCCAGCAACGGCGCCAGCGCGAAGGCCATAACACCCAGCGCGAAATCAATCAAAGTCTGGCCGCCTCGCTCCTGCATAATAATGGCGCCGATGGCGAAGGCGGTCAGCAGTGCGCCCATTATTCCGACGGCCAGGCGCGATTGTTGCAGGTTGGGCAAGGCCGCGTCCCCGTTCCGGGAAAGGTTACCGGAACGGTATGCTTGCAAGGGAGCGTATACATCCGCAATCAAGCAACTGGCCATGGCCGTGATGGCCGAATCAAAAGTACTCATAGCAGCGGCGAATAAGCCCGCCATGGTCAAGCCTCGCAGGCCCGTGGGCAGGTGATACAGTACAAACTGGGGAAATACCCTGCGCGTATCTTGAATAATATCCTGAGGAGCCGAGGAGCCCATCAAATCGGGGCGCTGATAATACACAAACAAAAGCAGCCCGATGCTTAGAAACAACAGTACCACGGGAATGCTGACGAAGATGGAACTGATAAGCGCCCAGCCTCCATGCCAAGGAGACTTCGCTGTCAATATTCGCTGAAGCATGTCCTGATCCACGCCATGGGTGGATACCCCCACCACGGTCATGGCGAATATGCCCGACCACAGGGTGAAAGGATTGCTGATGTTGAAACTGGTATCCACCACCAGCAGTTTGTTTACACCATCGGCATCGCGAAGCGCGTGCAGGATATCTTCACCGGAAAGCGGAATGAGCTGCCACAAGTATATCAACGCGAGCAGGGCTGCCGAGGTAAAGATGACGAGTTGAAGCACATCGGTCCAGATAACGGCGCGAATGCCGCCAAAGATGGTATATAGTGTGCCGACCACGCCCAGGATGACCACAGCAAAGATTAATTCATTTCGTGTCGTGTCACCCGAAAGCATCAGGGCGAACCCAATGGCCGCCATGAACAGCCGCGCGCCTGAGGAGAGGAGGCGCCCGAAGAGGAACATGACGCCGGCAGCGGATTTGGCGCCCATGCCGTAACGCTGTCCGAGATAACCGTAGATGGTTATAGTGCCCGCGTTATAGATGGGCGGCACAAATAGAAACGCAATGATAAAGGCCGCGATCACGCTGCCGATATTTGTAATGAGATAAGTAAGGTCGCCTTCAAAGGCGACCTGCGGAACACCAATAAATGTTGCCGCGCTGATGGCGGTTGCCACCACCGAACAGGCCACGGCCCATGCCGGGACCGACCGGCCTCCCAGGAAAAAGTAACGGGAATCTACCTGGCGGCGCGAAATATAGGCGCCCATCGCCAGCACAACAGCCATATACCCAATAACAACCGACCAGTCCAGAAAACTAAATTGTGGACTCAATAGTTATTCTCCTTTTCATTGGTCTGTCGGCAATTTCCCGTACTTGTCACGAGGCTTCCACTTCAGAACACGATAGGGTTTGCAGGCAGAGGTCGGGTTTGTTTGTGATCAGAGCGTCCACCCCCATGCCGGCAAGATGACGCATATCCGCAGGTTCATCCACCACCCAGACGGCGCAACTGAAGCCCCCGTCATGAAATCGTTTGAAGCGGCATTCATCCAGGGATTCCTTGTTGATATTAAAACCCGCTACCCTGGTTTTTTCGCCGAAATGGACATAATCACGCCAGATATTGGGCGGTTCCTCCAAGTCCATCCCCAGGAATTCAAAGCGGATATCAGGCGCCTCGCGCAGGAATACAAGGGCGATAATGGGCGAAAACGCCTGAGCGACAATACGACACCGACCCGTGTAAGGGCGGATAACGTCTATGGCACGGCGCGCCATGATAATGCTTTCCGCACTGATTCGATGGGCGGCATCATAGAGATATTGCCAGTCACGGTTGGTCAAGACATCCACATCCGCAATGACTTCGAGCATGTCCGGAATACGGGGCGTTTCATCCACGGCACTTTTTAATTCCACATAGACCCCTGTGGCTTCATCTGCGAGATCGAGTGCTTGTTCGAGACGGGCGACACGCTGATCTGAAAATTCCGGGGCAAACCAGGAACCCACGTCTATCTGGCGCATATCACTCATGAGCATGTCCACTACGGACACATGTTTGATGCAGAATCGGCTGATGTCCCGGTCATGGAATACCGCCAGCGCGCCATCCCGGGTCAGTTGCACGTCAAGTTCAAAGTAATCGGCGCCCAGGTCTTTGGCTCTTTGAAAGGAAGCCAGCGTGTTTTCCGGAGCGTAGGCGCTGGCGCCGCGATGCGCAATAATGGCGGGACGATTCGATGGAGAAGAAGAATACGGCTTGTTCATGTATAAATCCTTGAAACGGGTTGGATGGGAATAATTATACAGAATAAGCGGCAAGAGACATAAACAGGCGCCATGCAGGAAGATAGTACGGTGTTAACAGATTTGTGTTAGTCCGGCGGGTGCATGCGGCAACGTTGCAGCCATTCATGAAACGGAGGATGTTCCAGAGGATTGTCCGGCATGAAAAAAAGGTGCGTTATGCATTCGCAGTCACTGCATCCAAAGCAGGGTATCGAGGAGGCCATAAACTTCGCCAAATCTGAAGCAAGGGTGCATTCACGCCGTTCAGAGGAACGGATGGGCAGTATTTCGACCACTTCAGCGGCGGCGCGTAAATAGTCCAGATGCCAATGCATCTGTTTGCGTTTACGGCAATGACGGGCGATGCGCGCATTGAGACCTCGCATGGCGGAACCTACATAGGTGTAATACCCTGGGGCAAAGTCAATTTCACCCAAGGCGCCTATGGTCAGACGTTCGGGGCAATCCAGTCGAAGCACGGCAAGATACGCGCCCCGGTCATTTGCCTCCCCTTCAATAAAATCCCAGGGAATGGGCAGAAGACTTTTACCCGGCTGAAAAGACAGCATATTTGTCCACGATACCGGCAGGGCCATAAAGGGAACCTGTTCGCGAACAGCCAACATGGTTTGCGCAAAAGCCAGGTCCGTATGATAATCGGGCATGAAACATCGCACCTGATCCGTTTGCACAATAAACAGCACATGACATCGTCGGCCCGTCCGCGCGAGGTCAGACAATTCCAGCAGATGCCGCTTTCCCCGTTCCGTAACCGCGTCCGGGAACATGGCGACGCCGTTGCCAAACAGGGTGCAGGATTTTACTTCAAGATATATCTCGCCGTTATCGTCTTCCAGCAGAAAATCAAAGCGGCTGTGTCCTACCTTGACTTCACGTCGTATGATACGCGCCTGCTCCAGCCCGGGCACGGCATGATGTGTCAGCAGCGATTGTGCCATTTCATTGCACCAATGGGTATGCAGCATGACCGGCCTGCCGTCGCGTTCCACCGCCAGTACCGTAAAACGGGTTGCTCGTTGAGCGGCATCTGTGCACGTATCAAGTATATGAAGTATTGCCCCGGGAAACAGTAATTCTGAAAGACGGCCGGGGTTGGGCAGGAAAGCGCGTATAACTCCGTGCGCGTTGTCCTGGCTCGTTACAAGGAAACGGTTGGGCCTGGATAGAAAAGCGGCCTTGAAAACAGGACGGCCTTGAAGTGGCAGCGCATATTGATTTCGTTGTATGTTTAATCTGGCCGTCATAGTACCTATAAATCCGTGCGGGAAATGGGCAGTATAACAGAAGCCTAAAACCTTCTTGGAATTCCGTGTCCAATAAAGAATGCGATTCAGAGGCCTTCTGTGCTATCTTCAATTGCGGTGCCTGTTGCCGATTGCACTTCATCTGAAGGAGAAGCCATGCATCTTCATCTTGACACATTTCCTTCCTTGACGGTTGTTCCGGCCGTGGATGCCAAAGGACGCCATCATTCTGTGGGTTTCTGGCATGAAACAATGGATGTTGACGCCGGAAGTCCCTTGCGCGAAACCCTTTCTTGCGACGTTGCCATTATCGGCGGAGGTTTTACCGGCCTTTCCACCGCCTATCACTTGAAAGTTCTGAAGCCGGACCTTGACGTGGCGTTGTTGGAATCCGCCGTCATCGGCCACGGCGCCAGCGGACGCAACGGCGGTTTTGTCATGCCGTTATTGGGGTGGGACTTGCTCTATGCCGTGCAAAAACTGGGCGACAGCACCGCCCGGATGGCGTATCGCATGATGTATGACGCCATTGACCATGTCAAGCGGATTGTAACCGACAACACTATCGCCTGTGACCTTGAGGCAACGGGGTATCTGTTGCTGAATACTTCCAAGTCCCGTGAGCGCCGATCACGACGTGAGTTCGAGGCCGCGCACCGGCTCGGATTTGACCACCAGTGGCTTGAAGGAGCGGCGCTACAGGAATATATCCAATCCGACCAGTTTATTAGTGGTGTCTTTGATCCGCATCCCTGTGTAATCAATCCCGCTAAATTGGCTCGGGGCATGAAAGCACTCGTAGAAAGACTCGGCGTCCGCGTCTACGAACAGACCCCGCTTTTGGAACTTCAGGATGGCGCCACCGTGATATTGCATACCCCGGAAGGAACAATTCGGGCGAAACAGGTAGTGCTTGCTGTTAATGGATATGCCGAAGCACTGGGATTCATGGTATCCCGCATCATGCCTGTCCACACCTTCATCGTCCTGACGGAACCCTTGACGGAGGAACAACTCGCATCCGTGGGATGGGCTTCAAAACGGACAAGCCTTGAATCGTCCCGCAACTTCATTCACTATTTCCGCCTGACCGCGGATAATCGCATCCTGTTCGGCGGCGAGGATGCCAAACTGTATTATCGGGGCCGTTACTTTGACCGTGATGAGACTGTTTTCGCAGCACTCAAAGAGCGGTTCCGTTCCTATTTCAAACCGCTGGCAGAGGTCGCCTTTACACACGAATGGGGCGGCGTGTTGGGGGTGACACTCGATATGTTCCCTTCCTTCGGCGCATCTGGCGAACACAATTCTATTTTTTATGGCGGCGGCTATTCAGGACATGGGGTGGCACTCAGCAACTATGCCGGCGCCGTGTTGGCTCCGCAAATGTTGCACACCGCGGGAACAACCGTCGAGATGCCCGAAGACTTGCCCTTTTTCTACAATCGCAGGCCGGTATGGCTGGGCTTTGAAGCTCTTAAATATCTGGGCGTGCAGGCGTATCGTGCCGCGCTGCACCTTCAAGATTTTTTACAGGGCGCCTAAAATTAAGGGGAGCGCATAGGACATGCAGGGCAGGTATGACGTGCAGGATGGGAGTAATAACAGGATTGTGGCCTCAGATACCAAGCCAGAAGTTTTGATCCCCTGCCTTCCGCGCGATGATTTGCTTTTACCATCCTGCTGGTCTTTGCCCGTCTTATCCCAAAATAGGCGGTCTACCGATTAAACACTTACCATCCTGAATCGTTATAACCCATAGGAACGTTCGCGAACCGCTTTCCGGAAAAAGGATATTGACAAGTGGAATCAACCTCCCATGCAGACTGGGTTCGGACGGCGCTGGAACGGTTTGAACAACCGCTGTTGCGCTATGCACTGCGAATCACCGGCGATGTGGAAACCGCTCAAGACGTGGTACAGGACACCTTCCTGAAACTGTGTCTGGCGGACCGCACAAAGATACAGGAGTACCTGGCGCCCTGGCTCTATCGCGTGTGCCGGAACCGAGCCCTGGATGTACGGAAAAAGGAGCAACGCATGCAATCGGTAGACCCCGTCACTCTGGCGGCACAACCAAGTCCCCAACCTCCGCCACGCGACGTGGCACAGGGACGGGAAACGGAAACACTGGCGCTGGAAGCTTTCGCAGAACTTCCGGATAACCAGCAAGAGGTGTTCCGACTCAAGTTTCAGGAGCAATTGAGTTATAAAGAAATCAGCGAAGTGACCGGCTTTCCCGTTACCAATGTACGCTACCTGATTCACATTTCCTTGAAAAGGGTGAGGGAACGACTGCGTGAACAATTGGAGCAGATGCCCCCTTCCGTAAAGGAGACTTTACAATGAATACCCCTATTAATGTCAACGACCCTCGTTTAATAGATTTTGTATTAGGCGAACTTGAAGCTGAGGAAGCCGCCAAACTGAACGCGGCACTCCAGTTGCCGGAAAACCAGGAAGCCCTTCAGGAAACGGAAACGTTAAGGGCAGCTATTAACATTTCCAAGGCAGCCCTGAAAAATGACGCCGTGACTAGTGTAAATGGATTGAGCGAAACGCGCCGTCAGGTTGTTCTGGAGACGGCACGGCTACAGGGTGGACCCCGTCAGAAACGTTCCATGCGCTGGGGAACGCGCCTGGTGGCGGCTGCCGCAATTCTATTGCTATGCCTGGGACTTGCGCTTTATTTTGTGAATGAATTGAAGCCCGGGATAGATACCATGATAGCCATGAACAATCAGACGGACGCGAGGGCGCCTGCCGATACCGGCACACAATTCCCTCTTGAAGCGTTTCCGACAGAAACGTCCTCCACGATTCCGGTGCCCAAGGAATCCGTTGAAGGACAGAAGGGAGAGGCGGCTTCAACGGCAGAAGCCCCTGATGGCGATGAAGAATCCGTTCCAGTGCCCATACCAACACCCGAACCAGAACCGGCAGAGCCTGAAATTGCTTTGCCTGTGCCGGTGCCTCCACCGGCCGCTTTATCAGTACCTGAAATGGAACCTGTGGCACCGGAACCCGTATCGGCACCTGAATCTGAACCTGTGGAACTCGTCCATGCTCCATCACGGGAACCGGAAGGAAAAGAAGTTCTTGTCGAAAAGTACGCTCCGGTACAAAGGAGTGGTAGAGCGGCTCGACCAACATCGAAAAGAAACGAAGTGCGTTATTATGCTGAGCCACCTTCAATGACAGTTGCACCTGCCGATGCTAGGACAGTCTCTCCGAAGGAGAACCGAATCCAGGAGCCTTTACCAGCAAGTCCTCCTGTAGAAATGCCGCAGGCGGAGTCAACCTCCGTTGTTGATGAAGAGGTGGTGTCCGGCGACTTGTATCCTGACGTGTATATTTCCGGAGGAAACTACACCGCCATGTTAAACTTAAACCTTGTTCAAGATAAGAAGAAAGTTGAGCGCGGTGAGGCCTATATCATTCCACCACCGCATCCGCCTTATCCGGGGGGGGAATTGTATTCTGAAATAAAGGAGCAACCTTTCCAGCGCACGGATGAAGCGCCTCTTTCCACTTTCAGCCTGCATCCGGACACGGCGGCCTACACTAATATCAAACGCTTCCTGGAACAGGGGCAGCGTCCACCGGTGAACGCCGTGCGCATTGAGGAAATGATGAATTACTTCAAGTACAATTATCCGCAGCCAACAGGGCGACACCCCTTCTCCGTGAATATCGAGGTGGGGCCTTGTCCCTGGGCATCCGACCATCTGCTCGCTAAAATCGGTCTGCAGGGGCGCGATCTCCCCCGTCAAGAGCGGCCGGCGGCAAACCTGGTATTTCTCATTGACACATCAGGTTCCATGGACGCTCCCAACCGATTGCCTTTGGTCAAGGAATCGTTGAAGACGTTGGTCGAACTACTCGAACCCGAAGATCGTGTAGGCATTGTAACCTACGCGGGCAGCAGCCAGGTTGCCCTCAAATCCACGCCCCTTTCCAAGCGTGACCGTATTGTGACTGCGATTGAAGGACTTAGCGCAGGCGGATCAACTCATGGCAGCGCCGGTATTCAGGATGCTTACGATCTCGCGGAGAAGCACATGATAGAAGAAGGCATTAATCGTGTGATTCTTGCCACTGATGGTGATTTCAATGTGGGTGTCACCAGCCATGAAGGTCTTTTGTCACTGATCGAGAAAAAACGCCGTAGCGGTATCTTTCTTACGGTTCTGGGATATGGCATGGGCAACCTGAAAGACGCCAACCTGGAAACGCTTGCCACCAAGGGCAACGGTAACTACGCCTATATTGGCTCCTATAGCGAGGCGCGGCGTATCCTGGTAGAACAACTGACCGGCACGCTTATGACGATTGCCAAGGACGCTAAAATCCAGGTGGAGTTCAATCCCGCCCGGGTGCGTTCCTATAGGCTGATCGGTTTTGAAAATCGTCAACTTGCCCACCGCGACTTCAATGACGATACCAAGGACGCCGGTGAAATCGGTGCGGGACATTCCGTTACCGCTTTGTATCAGATTGTGCCTGTCGGCGCGCCTGTCGAGCCGGGAGTGGACGACTTGCGTTATCAGGAGCCGGAAAGGGAGCCCACTCCAAAACCTGATGCAAAAGAGGAACTACTGTTTGTAAAACTGCGCTACAAAGCGCCGGACAACGATACCAGTGTACTTATGGAAGTCCCGGTTCCCGCACGTTCCGTGAACTTGGAGGAAAGCACCAATAATTTCCGCTTTGTCTCGGCGGTGGCCGCTTTTGGGCTTGTCCTGCGGGATTCCGCCTATAAGGGTGACGCTGACTTTGAGATGATCCGCAAATTGGCGACGGGGGCGCTGGGCGAGGATCCCAGGCGTGAGGAGTTCCTGGATCTGGTTGTCACGGCAAAGACCCTGATAAATCCATAACTTGGAAGTTTACAAAGGCTTACACTCCGCTGCGCATGCTGCCTGATATTGCCGCAGCGGAGTGGATTTCTTTATGCCCTTTTTTTTATGCACGTCCCATTTCCATGAACATCAAGGATCGTCTGAAAGGGATGAAGTAACCTGGTAACATGCCTCGAAAACTGCGTCCGAAAATCACAACGCTACCCACTTTAATTGTGGACTGCAATTACGGTATTATTACACGATGGAATTGTCCAAAATTAAGTTAAAGGTGTAAGTATGCATTCCTTTGGTGGTGAAGAAAGAAGGCGGTACCCACGCAGTAAGCGCGCGATTCAGATGTTATTCGAAGACGGCGGCCCCGGCATTCTCAACCATGTAGACAACATAAGCGAGAGTGGCGTACTCTGTCATACCATCAAACCGGTTGCTTTGATGACGCGAACGGGCGTCGTGATGAATTTGCCCAAACCGGTGGAATATCGCATCGAAACGGAAGGTATTGTCGTACGGTGCGACCCGGAAGAACGAGGCGATGACCACTTTAACGTGGCCATTTATTTCCCTAAACTATCGGAAAAAGATAGGGAAGCCATCCGCGCTTTTATTTCCCTGGATATTCAGGATGGGGAATGTACTAAGCCATAAAAAAGAGCAGCATCCCCTTGTCTTGACAAACGTGATGCATACTCAGCGCACGGGTATTGACAGCCGCCCAGCAACGATTCCGCTGATTCCTTAAAAGATAATCGGCGGTTGGTACTATACTTATCCAATCACAACAACATGAGGAACCTCCAATGAACAACAATGGATGGACACGTCGTGCCTTTCTGGCTGCCGTAACCACCGCATCCACGGCCTCGCTCCTGAGAACTCCCCAAGTAAACGCAGCCCGGGTAATACCGCGCAAACTTTCCCCCAATGAAAAAATCAATGTAGCCGGTATCGGTGTCGGCGGCAAAGGGTTTGGCGATATTATGTCGTGCCGCAGGGAAAATGTCGTCGCTCTTTGCGACCCTGACACGGAGCGCGCCGGTGAGGCGTTTTATAAACTTAAAGACGCCAAACAATACAAAGATTACCGGGTAATGTTTGAGGAAATGGCCGACGAGATTGATGCTTGCACTATCAGTACCCCTGATCATACCCACGCACCGGCCGCCTACTTGGCCATGAACCTGGGAAAACACGTCTATGTACAAAAGCCACTGACACATACAGTGGCCGAGGCGAGACTGCTGACCAAAACGGCTGCGGAGAAAGGTGTGATCACTCAAATGGGCAACCAGGGCCATTGTGGAGACGGCGTTCGGGAACTCTGTGAAATGTTGTGGGCAGGGGCTATTGGCGATGTGAAGGAAGCCCATATCTGGACCAATCGTCCTATTTGGGCCCAAGGCATGGCGGAAGTGCCACCGGAAGAACCGGTTCCGGCAACTCTGGACTGGGACCTCTGGCTAGGGTCCGCTGCCACACGTCCTTACAACAAGGCCTATGTACCTTGGGTATGGCGCGGCTGGTGGGATTTTGGATGTGGCGCCATTGGTGATATGGCCTGTCACATCATGGATCCTGCCTTCTGGTCCCTAAAACTTTATGAAGCGGAATCCTATACGGTGGAAGTGATCAGCCAGGAAGGAATGACGGCATTGTCACCTCCCTTGAAATCAGTCATTAAATACGAATTTCCCGCGCGCGGAACCATGCCCCCCGTCCAGGTATACTGGCATGATGGCGGCAACTTGCCTCCGCGTCCCGAAACCATTCCCGCAGAACAGAAACTCGGAGATGGGGATAATGGTTCTTTGTTTGTCGGATCTAACGGGTTTCTCACGGCTGGCGAATATGGCGGCGATGCGCGCTTGATGCCTGACGAAAAGATGGCAGATTATAAGAAGCCGGATCCCTCCCTGCCGCGTATTCCAAGGGAAGATCCCTATCGCCATTGGTTGGGATGTATCCGTTCCGGAGAACAACCCGCTTCTAACTTTTCTTATTCCGGACCGCTTACCGAAGTAGCCAACATGGGTAATGTCGCCCTCCACGCCTTGGGGAAGAAGTTGGAAATAGACGTAAAGGCACTG
>JAEAMG010001477.1_pt1 | contig 17855 bp, 11 predicted proteins | sample 8958741 | NCBI WGS metagenome assembly JAEAMG01 (sample SAMN16933256, study PRJNA681125) | bioreactor sludge metagenome | isolation source: anaerobic bioreactor treating anionic surfactant - SDBS | place: India: Bengaluru | collected 2019-02-28 | reverse complement strand
ACGCACGGCGGAGGCGGCCTGGGCGCCGGTAAGGCCGCAACTTGCAGCCACATTAATCAGCATCAGGTGGTTGTCTGTGCCGCCCGTGGCCAGCGTAAAGCCAAGCCCGGAAAGGGCCGCCGCCAAGGCGCGGCTGTTGGTGACAATCCGGCGCGCGTAGTCTTTGAACCCGGGGGCGTTGGCTTCCCGGAAGGTCACGGCCTTGGCCGCAAGCACGTGCGGTAGCGGCCCGCCGATGACCAGAGGACACCCCTTGTCCACGTACTCGGCGAATTCCTTATTGCATAGGATAAACCCGCTGCGCGGGCCGCGCAGGGTCTTGTGCGTGGTCGAAGTGACGATGTGGGCGTGCGCGACGGGATTCTCATCGCCTTCAAAGACGCCGCCCGCGACCAGTCCCGCGAAATGGGCCATGTCCACCATCAGCACGGCGCCGGCCTTGTCCGCGATTTCCCGCATACGCCGGAAATTGATGAGGCGCGGATAGGCGCTGTACCCGGCTAGCAGGATCAACGGGCGCAGGCGAAGGGCCATGGCCTCGATTTCATCATAGTCCAGCAAGCCCGTTTCCCGGTTCACGGTATAGTTGTACGATTCAAACATCTTGCCCGACAGGTTGCGACGGTAGCCGTGGGTGAGATGGCCGCCGGAGTAATAGTCCATCCCCAGGAGCCGCTGGTTGTTCAAGGCTTCCCGGATGCTGTTCCAGTCGTCAGACGATAGCTGCATAGGATTGGTGGTGCCGAATTTTTCGAGGCCAGGCACTTCGACCCGGGCCGTCAGCACTGCCCAGAAGGCGATCATGTTTGCGTCGGCGCCGCTGTGGGGTTGCACATAAGCGTGTTCCGCGCCAAAGAGTTTGCAGGCTTCATCGCGCGCGATAGCCTCCACTGTGTCCACATTGTCGCAGCCTTCATAAAAGCGCTGATAGGGCACGCCTTCGGCATACTTGTCCGTGAGCAGGTTGCCCATGGCCAGCTGGGTGGCCGGGGAACAGTAGTTCTCACTCGCAATGAGCTTCAGGTAGCGGCGCTGATCTTCGAGTTCCTGCACGATGGCGCCGGCCACTTCCGGGTTGTCCCGGGCGATAACCGACAAATTGGCCAGGTAGGCCAGGAAAGTCGGGTCTATCGTGTCCGCGCTATGGATGCGCAAATAAACTTGAATAGGTGTATCGGGCAACATACGCCTCCTTTTCCTTTAGTCAACGCTATAACTGTCAGGGGAAACCGTAACGTTATAGTACCCCCCCAGCCGGAAATGTTTCAAGCAGGGCGGGGAATCCTTGTTCTGTTCAGAAAGCTTCGCCGGCTGCGCGGGCAAGTACGTCGGTGAAAACGTTGTGGATGTCGCGGTTGAACAGTACGAAGCGCACCAGCGTCAGGCCCTGGTGCTCCCCCAGGAAGTCCTTCACTGTTTTTACGGCTACCGACGCCGCGTCCTCATGGGGATACCCGTACACCCCGCAACTGATGGCCGGGAAAGCGATGGTCTTGACGCCGTTTTCCAGGGCCACCTCGAGGCTGCGCCGGTAACAGGACGCCAGTAATTCCGGTTCGCCATGTTTGCCGTCCCGGTAGACCGGGCCCACCGTATGAATCACGTATTTTGCCGGCAGGTTGCCGCCTGTCGTGATTTTCGCGTCGCCCGTGTCGCACCCATTCAGTTTGCGGCACGCTTCCAAAATGGCCGGTCCGCCCGCGCGATGGATAGCGCCGTCCACGCCGCCCCCACCCAGGAGGCTTCTATTGGCCGCGTTTACGATGGCGTCCACCTGTTCCCGGGTAATATCGCCCTGATTCGCCTCTATCTGTGTTTCATGGATCATAAGTGCCATCTTTGTGCTCCTTATCAGAAACCTGATACTCAAATCAGGCCTTCATTCCGAATTCGCTATAATAGTATGGTACGGTTTTTCTGATAGCCCCTATAAAAAGGCATTCCTCGTTACCGTAAGTAGCGAGACATTTTCCCGGATGTCCCGGGATAATCAGTACCTCGTCTTAACTGCTTTCCGAAGATTGTTCCGGCGATAAATACCGGGACCAGCAGGCCCGTCAGCAGGTAGGCCACCTTTCTTCTTGTAAATCCGTGCCATTTCGCGGGCGTATACAGGACCAGTTCGGTGAATTCCCGGGGGAACCATCGCAATATATCCGCCTGTCTGGCTATCAAGAGATTCGGGTGACGCCGTACCAGTGCTTTGTAAAAGAGGTCCGCGGCTTCGGGATCACGCACTTTCAGCCAGGTACCGCCACGGTACAGCGCTTCAGCCGCCAGGACATTGTTGTTCGGCAGCATATTGGCGCATTCCCACATCAGATTTGCGGCAACATACCGATAATGAAATCGCTTGTTGATTTTTATTGTACTTTTTGCAATTCGCTCCTTTGCCTTGGGAGTAAGCAAGTCCTCCGACCGGGCTAGAACATCAGCGTCATCATAATACTCACACCCGAGCAGCAGTCTCCAATCTGGCGCCATCTCCGTGCCCAACAAATCCATGCCGTGACGGCGGATTATAAGGGCGGCTTCGAAAAGGTGCCTGGCGCGCAGGTTCGGAGGGGAAAATTCGTCGTTCGCATTTTGTAAATGGTTGGCCACGCCTCTGGCCTTTTCCGCAAGCGGTATAGCGTTATCCGATTGATAATCAGTCAAGCCGGTGTAACTGGAGATTGTACTCCCAGGAAAATGTTTGATCGCTGCTTCCCAACGGCCTTCCCGGGCAAGGCGTCTCGCAAGAAGATGCCGGAGCAATATCATCCACGAAGGGGCATCTATGCTCCTTTCAACTACGTCATAAAAAGAGTCTTTTGCAAGGGCGCCAAGAAGTTGGCTGTCGTTTTTATATTCCCGAATAAAGTTACGCAATTCCTTCACGGTCAAGATCCGTTCAGCGACAAATGCGGCATCTCCCCATTCCCCAGCCAGAAGCAGGGCTTTAAGTGCCTCGGTGTAGTCGTCGGCTAGAAGTTTTGCTCCGGCCGATTCGCCCAACAAGACTTTTTCGCTGGAAACTTTCCTGTTGCAGTTCAGAAAACGCCAACACGTCGTGTCGGGAGATCGGGCCAGGTCTTCAAACATCTTCGTGCCTTCGTCAAACCGTCCCTCCTGCAGCAATAATTTTGCCTTGACCCATACTGCCCTGGACGCATCGGGTGGACTTTGGTCAACCCAGCGTGCGGCCAGGTCCATTTCCCCGCACTGATAAGCGCACCATGCCAGCAAGTCCGCGCCCGCACACGGGCCTTCCTCAGGCAGCGTGGCGGCTACTTGCAGCCAATTCGGACATTCGTCCTGGAAGGTATCCTCGTGGCAACAAATCCAGGCTGTAAGCAGTTGGCGCGTCAGTTCGTCTTGAGCAAGAGCAGGCGGTATGGTTTCCCTTGACAAAAGTTCGTTGAACGCCTCGGACAATAATGCACGTCCTTCCTTTCTGTTGCCGGGGATTTCCCTGAACTTCACATAATGATGGAGCGCTGCCACATAGTCGCCGATGAGATATGCGGCACGCCCCTGCATTTGCCAACTGTCCATGCCAAGCAACATGGAATCCTGGAAACCGGCCTGGGCAAACTGGCGGGTTTGCTCAAAGCAGGAAATAGCATCAGCGGGCGCATCGAGCATCAACAAACTTTTACCGAGCATATATACGGCCCACACACTGCGCCAGTGCCGTTCTTCCGCTTCAAGCGCCAGCAGTTCCAAAAAGCGGCGTCTGGCTTCCGTATAGTCCTTATTATAGTAGGCTGCCGCACCGCGCAAGTACAACGCGAATTCTTCGGGTAATCGGGACAACGTTTCTTCGTATGGGGAGAGATCAAAGGGGCGGATTCCCTCCGTTTCGGGCGTGCTGCTGGAGGGGAAATACTTTTGTTGTGCGAGTGCATCCGCGTATTCGAGTAGCGCTTGTCGGAGGGAGGCATAGCCGTCCAACACGGGTTGCACATCCGATTTATCGCCAAGACAGGCCTTTAAATCCCCCAGGTCCGTTTCCAAAAAATCCTGGGAAGGTTGCTTGTACAAATCATCGGTCTCACGCAACATCGCCTCGGGGGATATGGCCAGGATATGGGCATACTCCTCCTCGAATATCATTTCAGGCAGATCAAACACATCGCGGCCGCCTGCGGAAAAATAATCACTGGGCGGTTCCACGACGCATGACCAGGCGATGACAGCCGGTAATGGCAGAAGGAGTATCAGGCAACATAGAATCTGTTTCAAGGCAAAACCTCCACGGTCATCACGGAAAACATGCTTTCTTGTCCAGGCTCCGGCGCTTCTACCCACCAGGCGGCTAGTTTCGCTTCGCCATGTCCGGGCGCGGGGCCCGTGATTTCAAGTTGTTTTTCTTTATTCAAAACCTGCACGTGAAACCCGTTTACGGCATCGGAGGCGCGAATGACGTCCCATTTCCCGGTAACGGGGATGCGGATACCCGGCGGTTGATAGTCTCCAAGATTTTGGACCCATACTTCAAACAAATGCTCACGGGGAGTGCGGATTTCCGCTTGTACCTTCAGATCAGGAGCCTTGCCCGCCATTACCGTTTCCAATACCGGCCAGGACCAGTTGAAGGTATCTGAAACAATGGGCAGGCGAAACCATACAATGCCCCGGCAATGGGGCGGGCGATGGACTGCCAGTGACCGCACCACCCCGGCCAACGCGGCCGGATCGGCATGTAGGTCTTTGTACGTCCATCCCGCCGGATTTCCCTGCAGGGTCTCCGCGCCAATGGCGGCGAATGCCCCTGCCTCATTGAAAAAGACACGATAGCCATAAGTGGGAAGGGCAACGTAATAGGGTGTGCCGCACCGATTGGCGCGTTCCACCCAATCATTTATTTTTTCCGTATCGCAAAGCATGGTCATGCTGTCTCGGTCGCGAGGCCGTTCCAGACCGTGGACCTGCAGCACAAAATGGTCTAGTCCCCGGACCAATCGGGAAAATTCCGCCTGGGGCAACCATGTCGGTAGTGCGGTTATGGACAGGGGAACGTCGGGAAATACTTCCCGTATTCGTTCCAGCAACGCCGTATACGCCTGAAGTTCCGCGGTGGGACAATCATAATCCAGCTGGAGACCGGTTACGGTCAGGCCGTAACGTTTTACAGCATCCAACGTGCCTTGGATAGGGTCCATAAACTCGCGTTCCAAAGGGGCTCCGGCATCCGTGAGACCGGTGCACGAACGAAACACCAGCCAAACACTACGTCCGGAGGCGGCGAGAGCTTGCCAGTCTGCCCTAACCCCAACATAATGCAGTCTATCGTTTTCCCGTTCCAGTTCTCCCGCAAGCACCATAAAACAACACGCTTTGGACGCCGCCTGCTCTACCGCGGTCGCGACTTCAGGAACCCACATCCGTTGCCACACATACATGCTGTGGGATAACGGTCCGAGTGGGGGGGACGGACATGTATTGGTGCCGCATCCCAGACAGGCGCATAACGCCATAAACAGGATAAAACGCATGGGCAGCATGTGTGTCCGTTGCGCGTGATGGCGATATTTCAGGTGTTTGTTGACCATGATAACCGTTAAAGATGCCCCTTATGACAATGGGAACCTTGCCCAATTATACAGAAATCTCCCGGAAAGGCACCTGTTTTGTAATGATGTAATACAAAGTTATTTTCGTTATGATTCTAGCCAATGGAGGTGAGGATGACAGAGTGTGCGACATTGACGATACACAATGAAACAAAGGGTATATTGTAAACAGTATGGACTCCGTAAAGCCCGTAGGGAGGATTTGATAACCCAAAACAGGTTCCTGTTTGCCGGCATTTTTCGTGAATACTCCCGGTTACATCTCCGCCACAGCGATGTAATTTCTCACGACGGGCAATCCCATAACCCGCCTGTTGGTGAAATGGCAAAAAATTCCAATCAGAGATCTTGTCTGTGTGCCCGGGATATGTTTACAATGTCCTCTAAACCCTAAACTTTCAATAAGGAGACCGCCCATGATGTCAGCACGGACCCTCTTAATCTTGACGCTCACCGTAGTGGCCGGCCTGGCCGCCGCCGAAGATCTGGAAACCCTCTTCGCGAACCCGCCGGACGTGACAAAGCCCCGCTGCTACTGGTATTGGATGGACGGGCATATTACGAAGGCGGGCATCACGAACGATCTCGAGGCCATGCACCGCTTCGGTATCGGCGAAGGCTACATCGGCATCATCAGTGGTCAGAGCGGCATGGACCCGAAACCGGAACCCATGGCGCTCACGGACGAGTGGTGGGACTTTATCATACACGCCGTACGCGAGGGGCGCCGGCTGGGCGTGGACATCGGCTTCTTCAACTCCCCCGGCTGGAGTCAATCGGGCGGCCCTTGGGTGCAACCGGATCAGGCCATGCGCTATGTCGCCTTGCCTGAAACGCTTCTGCGCGGTCCCCAACACTTTGAGGGTAAGCTACCTGCGCCGGAAGGCCCTTTCCAGGATGTCGTCGTGCTGGCCTTTCCCGCGCCGCAGGGTGAAGACGTAGTCGCGCCGGAGAAGAAACGCACGCCGCGCAAGATAGACTTTGAGGCGGCGGAACCGTTCACGGCGCGCAGCATAACGATCATGCCCGTGAAGGCGGTCAACGTGGAAGCGGAATTGATGGCTTCCGACGACGGCAAAGAATTCCGTTCCGTAAAAACCTTCACTATAGACCGACATAATCTCAATATCAATGTCGGCCCCGTGCCACTCGCGCCGGTAACGGCCGCTTTTCCGGCGGTGACGGCACGCTATTTTCGACTGGTCTTTTCGGGGCCCTGCGAGGTGGGGGAGGTGCACCTGTCCCCGGCAGCGCGCGTGGAAGCCCACGCGGAAAAGGCGCTGCTCAAGATGTTCCAGGATCCGCTGCCGCCCTTTGACTTCTATTCATGGCCGCCCCAGGCGGAACCGGAATCGCCGGACCTGAAGGTTGCGCCGGAGGTGGTGTTGAACCTTTCCGCGATGCTGGAAGCGGACGGAACGCTTCGCTGGGACGTGCCGGAAGGCGAATGGGTAGTCCTGCGCGCCGTGATGACGCCCACAGGCACGAAAAACAGCCCGTCGCCGGAGGAGGCTACGGGCCTGGAGGTAGACAAAATGAATCGTGCGCCCCTTAAAGCGCACTTCGACGCCTACATCGGCAACCTGCTCAGCCGCCTGACGCCGGACGAACGCAAGGCGCTGAAGCATGTCGTGGCGGACAGTTACGAGATGGGGCCGCAGAACTGGACCGACGGCTTCGCGCTAACCTTCCAGTCCTGCTATGGCTACGACCCGCTTCCCTGGCTGCCCGCCATGTCCGGGCGCATCGTGGGCAGCGCGGACCAAACCGATCGTTTCCTGTGGGACCTGCGCCGGCTGGTGGCCGACCTCGTTTCGCGCGAATATGTCGGTGGACTGCGCGACCTGTGTAACGAGCAGGGCCTCAAGATGTGGCTCGAGAACTACGGGCACTGGGGCTATCCCGGCGAGTTCCTCCAATACGGCGGTGAATGCGATGAGATCAGTGGCGAGTTCTGGGTGAACGGCGACCTGGGCAGCGTGGAACTGCGCGACGCCGCGTCCGCTGCACACATCTACGGTAAGCCCATCGTCTGGGCCGAGGCCTTCACCGGCGGTATCCCCTTCGCTAATTCCCCCCGCGACCTCAAGGCGCGCGGTGACTGGGCTTTTTGTGAGGGCATTAACCAGTTCGTCCTCCATGTCGTCATTCACCAGCCTTGGGAGGATAAGCGCCCCGGTGTCAACGCGTGGTTTGGCACGGAATTCAACCGCCATAACACCTGGTACGACCATGCCGCGCCCTGGGTAGACTACCTGCGCCGGTGCAGCGTCATGCTCCAACGCGGTATATCGGTAATAGACGCGGCTTATTTTATTGGTGAAGACGCGCCAAAGATGACCGGAGTGCGCCGGCCCGAACTACCCGCAGGCTATGACTTCGACTATATCAATGCCGAAATTATCGAACAGCGCCTCGAGGTGAAGGACGGCTTTTTCGTACTACCTGACGGCGTGTCCTACCGCATACTCGTGTTACCCCCGTCCGAGACCATACGGCCTGAACTACTGACGAAGATCAAGCGCCTCGTGGAAGCCGGGGGCGCGGTCTTTGGCCCTGCGCCGGAACGTTCACCCAGTATGGAAAACTATCCCGCCTGCGATGACGAAGTAAAGAAACTTGCCGCCGAGTTGTGGGGTGAGGAGCGCGTCATGACTGGCGATAGCCTCGACGGGGCTTTTGCGGAACTCCAACTCACCCCTGATGTCGTATGCCCCGGGGACATCCTCTGGAAACACCGCCGCGACGGTGATACGGAGATTTACTTCCTGTCCAATCAGCGGGACACCGCGCGCACCGAAACGATCTCCTTCCGGGTGGACGGCAAGGCGCCGGAACTGTGGTGGCCGGAAACCGGCCGCGTGGACCGAGAGCCGCCCTTCACCGCCGCTGACGGGCGTGTGTCCGTGCCCCTGGACTTTGATATCCACACGTCCGTCTTCGTGGTCTTCCGCAAGGCTACCGATATTCAGGAACGCAAGGACCCCGAACGCAAGCCGCCTGTGGTCCTGGCGCAGGTTGACGGACCGTGGACCATCAAGTTCCCCTTTGGAGAGGAAACGTTCCAGCAACTTGCCTCCTGGACGGAACATGGGAAAGACAACGTGAAATACTTCTCCGGCGAAGCGGTATACCGCACCGTCTTTAGGGCTCCCGAGGCCCGCGGAGGCGTCATGCTTCACCTCGGTGAGGTTAATGATATTGCGGTGGTGCAGGTCAATGGCCAGGAAATGGGAACGTTGTGGATGCACCCCTACAAGATCGATATCTCCGCCGCTTTGAAACCCGGCGAGAACAGCCTTGAGATTACCGTGGTCAACCCCTGGAAAAACCGCCTCGTCGGTGATGCCCAACCGGACGTGCAAAACGCCGGCACTTTTACCAGTCAGAAGGTCATTAAAGCCGACGCGATCCTCAAGCCCACAGGTCTTCTCGGCCCGGTGCGTATCTTGGGGGAATAATCACAACGACAGCATGTGACTAAACAGTGACGCAAGAACACTGCAGTACGCCGCGCCGTGATACGCCGCAGGGCGAATAACAGGCATTGCGATTGGAAGCGGATTTGTATAAGACTGTTGGACAGTAACAAGTCTTGTTCAGTTGCCTTAAGTCAGTACCATTAGCGCCATTCCAAACCACCTCTTCATTTAAGCGATGAGCGCGCGCACTTTTGCCAGCAGGAGTTCTCCGGCGATTGGTTTACTGATGACGTCGGCATAGGGTACCTGATCGGGATCGAACTGGGCATCTGAGGGATTGAGCATGGAGGAGAACATGAGGATGGGCACTTGCTTGCCCAGTGTTTCCGCCACCTTATAGCCCGTATTGATTTTTTCCATCATAATATCAAGGATAATGAGGTCCGGTTTTTCCGATTCGAAGGCCGCCAATCCAGCAGCGCCGCTTATGGCGGTTTTTACGATATAGCCTTCCGCTTCCAGCAGGCTCTTGCAGAAAAAATGAATATCCGGATCGTCATCAATTACCAGAATGGTTTTTGCGGGCATGATGCTGTCTCCCTAGTTGAGGCGGCGCGCCTCACACTCCTTCATAGTTTACAGTTTCGCGGCGGTAGAATCCATTTTGATGTCGCGCAGGCGCACTGTAAAGGTGCTTCCTTTATCGGGAATGCTGGTTACGGAGGCATCGCCATTGTAAAGCATGGCGACCTTTTTTACCACGGCCAGCCCCAAACCGCTGCCCAGAATACCAAAGGTCTTTTCATTTTTGATGCGCACAAAAGATTCGAAGAGCTGCGTCGTCTCTTCTTCCGTCATACCGATACCCGTATCGGAAACGGCAATGGTGATTCCATCCTCGTCGTGTTCGCACCGCACTTCCACTCGGCCGTTATCCCGGTTGTATTTCACCGCATTCGAGATAAGGTTGTTGAACACCATCTCGATTTCCCCAGCATCGCCATGGATACAAAGCGCGGGGTCGCATTGAATCTCAACGCTAATATTGCGCGCGTCGGCATCCGGCTGGATGGTGTCTCTGGCGATTTTCGCAATAGCGGCAATGTTGACGCTTCCCAGTTCCCGTTTTTTTTTGCCGGATTCGATGCGGGTCAAATCGAGCAGATCTATGATTAACTTGCGCATGAAATGGGTGCGGGTGCGGCAACGGCGCAGCATTTCCTCGTAAACGGCCGGGTCGTTGCCTGCCGTGTGGTCTATGATGGTATTGAGAAATCCCTCGATGGCGTTGAGCGGTGCTTTCAGTTCGTGGGCGAGCACGGACAGGAACTGAAAGCGGACCTGGCGTTGCTCCTCGGCCAAAGTGCGCGCCTGTTGGGCAATCACGATATGGCGGGCGGCTTTCTGGAGCACATGCTCCAATTCCTCCGGGGTAAACGGCTTCGCCAGGAAATCATAGGCGCCGCTCTTGGTGGCGCGCACGGCCGTCTCGATGGAGGCATAGGCGGTAATCATGATGACCAGGGTATCGGTCAGGGTGGGCCCAATTTCCTCGAGCAGTTCGATACCGCTTATACCCGGCAATTTAAGATCGAGCAACATGATGTCGGGGGGCGAGGTGTTCTCGATGAAGTCCCGCGCCTCTTCAGCGGAACCTGCTTGCTCAAAATCAAAAGCGACGGTTTCGCCGATGTCGGGCATGGCGAACTCCAAGGACTCCAAGGTGCGCTCGATGGCTGTACGAATATACACTTCATCGTCCACCACCAATATGCGCAGGCGCTTCATGTATTATCCTTTCAACAGGCGGGACACCTCGCGCCGGAGTTGATCGAAACGGACCGGTTTGTCGAGCAGCGCGTCCGCTTTAATCCAGGAACGTTCTTCTTCGGTGGTGGCGTCAAAATCCAGGCCGGTTTCGTGGGTAACGGAAGTTACCATAATTACCGGGATGGTCGGGTCTTTTTTCTTGATTTTATAGCAGAGGGTAAAACCCATATCCGCCCGTTCCATCATCAGGTCCAATACGCACAAGTCCGGTCGCGTTTCGGCGAGCGCGGCCACGGCATCCTTGCCGTTGGATGCCGTAAGCACATTGAATCCCGCCGCGGTAAATTGTGCCTTCAGTTGGAACAGGAAATCCGTGTCATCATCCACCAGGAGTATGGTCTGTTTTTTTTCCGGTGGCGTCTTGGTATCCGTCATTGTTGGTAGTCTCCCTGGGGCTCGTAGTATCGCCGGGCCCTTTTGTGTACTATATCACCCGTGTTCATGCCGCGGCAACAGCACCTTGAATGTCGTTCCGGTTGGTCCTTTCGCAGGATCGCAGTTCGATTTGAAGGAAATATCACCGCTGTGCATTTTCACGATGCCATAGGTAATGGAAAGACCCAGTCCGGTGCCTTTCCCGATGCTTTTCGTAGTAAAGAAAGGTTCAAACACTTTTTTGACGATTTCGTCCGGAATGCCGGGCCCCGTATCCTGTACCTCAATACAGGCCTGGCTTTCCTTGTCCGAAAGCGTCAAGGTCAACGTGCCTTCCGCCTCGCCCATGGCGTCGAACGCATTGTTGACCAGATTGAGAATGACCTGTGTGATCTGATCCCGGTCTATGTCAATTATGGGGTTTTTCATTTGGTCCCGCACTTCGACCCGGATACCGTCGGGCGCAGGGCATCCCTTGAGGCAGGACTGTACCGTATCAATCAACTTTACCGGTTGGCGCAGTACTTTGTTCTGCCGGGCGAAATGAAGCAATCCCGACACGATTTTTTTGCAGCGGTCCGCTTGTTCGGCAATGGTGGTGAGATCTTTGCCAAGTTTCTCGGAGTTGGCAGCCTCCCGCTTGAGCAGGTGCGCGTACATGAGCACCACGCCCAGCGGATTGTTCAACTCGTGGGCGATGCCCGCGGCCAGTTGGCCCATGCTGGCCAGCTTTTCAGAGTGCATCAACGCTTGCTGCGTTTTCTGGAGTTGATTGTTCGACAGGGCCAGATCGCCTACGGCCCGTTTTAGTTGTTCAATCGTATAAGGCAGACACATTTCCGTTTCCGCGAGGCCTTTACAAATCGCAACAGCATGCTCCTGGCAGGTATCATACCCGCAGGCGCCGCAATTTAAGTGGTCTTCGGGCCCCAGTTTATTCATGGTTTCCAGCGCTTTTTGAATCTCCTCCTCCGAGGGCAGTGTGTATCGCTGGTCATGCTCCTGGAAATCCCGCGTCAAACAAAGGCCTTCATATCGTTCCATTTCTTGTCGCCATCGGTCATAATTCGTTTCAGCGATGCGCCGGCGCGCGTAACGACTGACCAGGCTTCGGCGTCGAAACAATGGCGCGGGGTTAGTGATCCCTGGTCCGGAGATGCAACCTTCGCAGGCCAGCACTTCAAGCAGGGTCACATCCACATCGGAGGATTGGAACTCGCGAATGGCGCCCACGAAGGGCTCGCGTCCGTCGGCGGCCACAATCTCGCCCGACATGAGGTCTTCAGGCAGATTGGCCGCCTGAAGCATGCCTCCGCTGATGGGGAAGAGCATGCCCTGACCGCTGTGCGGCAAATCGAATTCCGAGGGAATGATTTTCTCCGGAGAAATGGAAGCCGCATAAAAAAGGCGGCGCAATTCAGAGAAGGCCAGGGTGGCGTCAATTTCGCGTGGCAACTCTGGGCTGAGCATTTCCCCCTTCTTCGCAATGCAGGGGCCGACAAAAATGCAGTGAACATCACGTCCATGCAATTGACGAACGACCCGTGCCGTGGCCACCATAGGGGATACAATCGGTGCCAGCGAGGCCACCAGCTCGGGGTGGTAGCGTTCCACATAAGCCACAATGGCCGGGCAGGTGGTTGCGATATACCGGCAGCCCGGAGTATTTTCAAGAAGTCGTTTGTAGCCCCGGGCGACGAGGTCGGCGCCAAAGGCCACCTCATGCACGTAGGTAAAGCCCAAGGCCCGCAACATGCCGATGAACTCGGTATAGTCGCATTCGGCGAATTCGGCCGGAAAACTGGGCGCTACCAACGCGGCTACGGGCATATTTTCCTGTAAAAGAAGCCGTGCGTTAGCCGTGCAATCCCGGACTTGTTTGGCGTTTTGACTGCATACGCGCACGCAATTGCCGCACCCGATGCATCGCTCCGGCATCACCTCCGCCTGGCCTTCCATGATGCGAATGGCCTTTGCGGGGCATTCGCGCACGCAGGTGAAGCAAACGCGGCAGCGTTCCTTTATTGTGTTGACAACGGCTATGTTTGTGGTGGCGTCCATGCAATGTCCGGATTACAGTAGTACCTCTCGTTTGGCATAATGGGTATGCAACAGATGATGGCTCTTTTCGCCGAGCGGTTGCCCGAGGAATTCCTTGTAAAGGCGTTGTATTGACTCGTTCGCGTGGGAGGTGCGCACCTTTTCAGAGGCGTCAATTGTGTACAAGGACTGCATGCGCTTGGTAATGGATTCCCTGCTGGTGGACATGGGCTGTCCGCCGCCGGCGATGCACCCGCCGGGGCAGGTCATGATCTCGATGAAATGCAGGTCATCCCGTCCGTTGCGCACCTGGTCGAGCAGCGCTGCCGCGTTCTTGAGTCCGCTGGCTACCGCCACGCCGACCTCGAGGTTATCAATCTTGACATGGGCCTCCTTGCACCCGTCCAACCCGCGCACCGCAGTCACGTTCAGGTCCTTGAGTTCCCGGCCTGTGATCAGGAAATGGGCACTGCGCAGCGCCGCCTCCATCACGCCGCCCGAAGCGCCGAAGATTTTTCCCGCCGTGGTGCGTTCCCCAAAGGGTGTGTCCGCATCTTCCGGTTCCAGGGCCTGCATATCCAGCCCGCGCATGCGGATGAGCCGGGCAAGTTCGCGCGTGGTAAGCACGGCGTCCACATCGGCGTGGGTTTCGTGCAGCATCTCGCTGCGACCGGCCTCAAATTTTTTGGCCGTACAGGGCATGATGGACACACTATATATTTTATCCGGATCAACGCCTTCCCGTTCGGCGAAGAAACTTTTGATGATGGCGCCCATCATCTGCTGGGGGCTCTTGCACGTGGAAATATTCTCCAGAAAATCCGGGTAGTATTGCTCGGCAAATTTTACCCAACCGGGCGAACAGCTGGTAATCATGGGCAGTTTGCCACCGGTTTTAATGCGGTGCACGAGCTCGGAACCTTCTTCCATGATGGTCAGGTCCGCCGAAAAAGAGGTGTCGAACACCCGGTCAAAACCAAGGCGACGCAAGGCCGCTACCATGAGCCCGTCGCAGTCCGTGCCCGCCGGAACGCCGAATTCCTCGCCGATGGTCACGGACACGCTTGGCGCATGCTGTACCACCACCATGCGCTTGGGGTCGTTCAGCGCATCTATAACCCCCTTAAGATGATCATGCTCATGCAACGCGCCCGTGGGACATGCGAGGATGCACTGTCCGCAGTTGATGCAACTGGACAGATTCAACCCTTCATCAAAGGCTGTGCCAATATGGGTGGCGCTGCCCCGCCCGATAAAGTCTATGGCCGACACCTGTTGCACTTCTTCACACACGCGCACGCACTTACCGCAGAGAATGCACTTTTCGGGGTCGCGAATCACGGACGGACTTGATACATCTTCCTTATAGCGGCTGCGCTCGCCCGTGTACCGTCGGCGGCGCACGCCGAGGTCGGCCGCCAGATCCTGCAACTGACAGTCGTTATTGCGAATACAGTACAGGCAGTCGTCCGGATGATTGGCCAGCAGCAGCTCCACAATGGTTTTGCGGGACAGCAATACCCGGGGGGAATGCGTTTGTATTTTCATGCCTTCGGCAATGGGGAAGGAACAGGAAGGGATTAACCCAGGCATTCCTTCAACTTCAACAACACAAATGCGGCACGCGCCAGTGGGGGTGAGTCCCTCCACATGGCACAGGGTCGGAATTGTGATGCCGATACTTTTCGCCGCTTCGTAGATCGTGCTGCCCACGGGGGCTTCGCAAGGTTTGTTGTCAACGTATATATTCACCATGAGTCAGTTGCTCCTTGTAGGGTTGGTTGTCTATGTAAAAACAGGTGCCGGGCGTTCATGCGGTAACGCTGAGTTCGTCTTCGAACTGGCGCAACTGCACGGCGTCCACACGGCATACCGTCGCACAGGAGCCACAGCCGATACACTTGTCCACAAGAATGTAATGGGCCTGTTTGGGCTCGCCGATAATGGCTTCCGCAGGGCAACGCTTGGCGCACAGCGTACAACCGATGCACTTTTCCTGATTGATGGTGAAATAGCGCAGTTCCTGGCAGACGCCCGCCGGGCAGCGACGTTCATATATATGGGCCTCGTATTCGTCCCGGAACCATCGCAAGGTACTCAGCACGGGATTGGGCGCGGTCTGGCCGAGCCCGCACAGGCTGGTATCCTTGATGACCTTGGCCAGTCGTTCCATATACATAATACCCTGGAAGCGTTCGAGCGTGGATTCTTCGGTCTCGTTGCGATACCCGCGTGTGATGCGCTTAAGAATTTCAAGGATGCGGCGCGTGCCTTCACGACAGGGAATACACTTGCCGCAGCTCTCGCGTTGGATAAAGTCCATAAAGAATTTGGCGACATCCACCATGCAGGTGTCTTCGTCCATGACGACCATGCCGCCCGATCCCATGATGGCGCCAACGGTTTTCAGCGAATCATAGTCCACCTCGATGTCCAGGTGCTGTGCGGGAATGCATCCACCCGAAGGACCGCCCATCTGCACCCCTTTGAACTGGCGGCCATTGGGGATGCCGCCGCCAATATCGAAGATAATGCTGCGGATGCTCGTGCCCATGGCCACTTCGACCAGGCCCGTGCGCACCACCTTGCCGGAGAGCGCAAATACCTTGGTGCCTTTACTGCCCGGCGTGCCCATGGCGGCGTATTTTTCCGGTCCCATGGCCAGGATGGGAGGTATGTTGGCAAGGGTTTCAACATTATTGATTACGGTGGGCTTGCCAAAAACGCCCTTAACCGCCGGGAAGGGCGGTCGGGGGCGGGGCATGCCCCGCTTCCCTTCAATACTATGAATCAGGGCGGTTTCCTCGCCACAGACAAATGCGCCCGCTCCCATTTTCAATACAATATCAAAATTGAAGCCGCTGCCCAGGATGTTCTCTCCCAACAGGCCGGCGGCTTTCGCCTGCGCAAATGCCGCCTGCAGGCGCTTGATTGCAAGCGGATATTCCGCCCGGATATACACATAGCCCTTTGTCGCGCCAATAGCATAAGCGGCAATGAGCATGCCCTCCACAAGGCGGTGGGGCGCCCCTTCAATGACGGCGCGGTCCATAAAGGCGCCCGGGTCGCCTTCGTCTGCGTTGCAAATCAGATATTTCTGGTCGCCTTCGGCCATGCGCGCAAATTTCCACTTGCGTCCTGTAGGAAACCCGCCGCCGCCGCGGCCGCGCAATCCGCTTAATTCAATGGCATCGCAGACCGCCTCCGGAGTCATCGTTTCCAACACCCGTGACAACATGCGATAGCCGCCATAAGCGATGTATTCATCCATGCTGTTGGGGTCAATCTCACCGCACTGGGCCAGCACGAAACGGGTCTGGGGCGCGAAAAACGGATGCTCTTTCAACAACGGTACTTGCGTCCACGGCTTGAGTCCGCAGGTATCCATCTGACCAATGACCGCACCCTCGGGAATGGTGCCGCCAAATACCGATTCGAGCAGTTTCGGTGCTTCTTTTTCAGAAACTTTCATGAAGGATACACGTGTGTGCCCGGGCATCTGTATGTCCATAATGGGCTCGGCGCTGCACATGCCGATGCATCCCACTTCGACAATATCGCCGTCCACACTATGGGCATCAAGCCAGGCCCGCGCCGCTTTCAGGGTCTTGGCCGCGCCCGCGCCCAGGCCGCAGGTGCCTGTACCGATATATATCGTGGGCCTACTGACATCTTCGCGCCGCAGCTGCGTCAATTTGACGCGCAGCGCCTCCGCAAGTTTGGTGGCATCATCGCTCTTGAGCCATGTCTTCAGTTCTTCTGGCGTGAAAACGCTTGAAACTCCGGTGCAGCCGCACCCGCAGGGTGTATGGGTTGAACTACTCATTGGATTCCGCCTCTTTCTTCAGGGTTTTGAAAACCCGCTCCAGTTTTGATGCGCTCGCTTCTGCGTAAAACTCATCATTGACCTTGACAACGGGCGCCAAGCCGCAAGCGCCAATGCACGCCACCACTTCCAGGGAAAACATGCCATCGCTCGAGGTTTCCCCCACATCCAACTTCAGCATCTGTTTGACATCGTTCAGGACGCCGGCGGAACCTTTCACGTGGCAGGCAGTGCCCCGACAGACCTGAATATGGTATTTTCCCAACGCCGCGAAACGAAACTGATTGTAAAACGTGGCCACCCCGTAAATCTTGCTGGCGGGAAGATGCAGGTATTCACTTACATGGGCAATCATGTCCCGTGATAAATAACCGTATAGGTCCTGTACTTCCTGCAAGATGGGTATAAGTGCCTCCCGGCCCGCATTCGGATATTTGATAAGAATATCCTGTAAGTCCGAAACAACGGTCGTTTCCGCTGTACTGTCCATAACAGTTCTCCTCGAGGGTTAAAGAACCAACCAAACGGAACAGAAATCGTAATTATCTAGCAAGGTCTCATATAAACCTGCTTCTAATCCAAAAAAAAATAAAACATAAACGATACAGAGACTGGCTTCAGCGCACAAGGAGGACTGAGCGCGGAACAACAAGATCAAACTGTGCTGGGGTCAATCCCTGCTTTTCACGGTCATGTTGAAAATGCAGATAACGATCGACCCTGTCAGGCGCAGTTACCAGGCATCTTTGTTTGGTCAGCCCCGATTTCCTACGGGGGGGCACGGACAGTCAAATAATGGATCCA
>JAEAMG010001475.1_pt1 | contig 17860 bp, 14 predicted proteins | sample 8958741 | NCBI WGS metagenome assembly JAEAMG01 (sample SAMN16933256, study PRJNA681125) | bioreactor sludge metagenome | isolation source: anaerobic bioreactor treating anionic surfactant - SDBS | place: India: Bengaluru | collected 2019-02-28 | reverse complement strand
GGGTGCCGTATGCCTCCCTGACTGCATTTGAAAGGATACGCGAGCTGATACTCCTCCTGTTCACCGAGATGAACATCTGGTACTGATTCTTTCTCGTGAGTTCAGGGACCGAGATGTATCCATCAACGAAAATTCCCTCACTCTCCGCATGCACCCTGATCATCTGCCGGGATACGGGAAGGCCGAACAGGTGGATGATCGTATCCATGAGTCTGCCTCCTCCGGGTACTGAAAGGATCTTCCGATCGTTGTGAGTCAGTTCGAACGCTATCCCTGGATGAGTGATGACAAGGCGCTCGATGAATCCGGTAATGCGTGCAATTTCAGATGATACCGTTTTTTGAAATTTCTCGCGTGCAGGTGTGTTAAAATACAGCTGTTCGACTGTGATCACAGTCCCAAACGGGCATCCTGTCTCAGAAACCAGGAGGATCTCTCCCCCCTGGTTCACGATTCGTGTCCCTGATATCCCTGCCCCTTCGCGGCTCTTCGTGACGATGGTCACCTTCGCCACCGCTGCAATGCTGGCAAGCGCTTCGCCGCGGAAACCGAGAGTGGAACAGGCGAACAGGTCATCGATGCAGGCAATCTTGCTGGTTGCGTAGCGGGCAAAAGCCAGTTGTGCATCGTCCGGGCTCATGCCACACCCATCATCACTCACCTGGATCGAAGTGATCCTGCCTTTCTCCGATGTCACAGCGATCCTGATCCGTCCTGCACCGGCATCGATCGAGTTTTCACAGAGTTCTTTTACTACGGAGGCTGCCCGCTCCACGACCTCCCCGGCCGAGATCCGGGATACCGTGCTCTCATCGAGGACCTGTATCCGGGTGCCCTGACCGGGCGTCATCGCTCAGTCACGCTTCCTCTCCCCTGCCCGCTTTTTCAATTCGTAGAGTATCCCGAGGGCATCCCGTGGGGTCAACTGATCAGGATCGATCTTTTTCAGGTCGCTGACAACGGGATGTTCGACGAGAGGGGGTGCATCGACAAGCAACATCTGGGTATATCGCTGGAGCCTCGGTCCCCCTCCTCCTTCACCACGGATAAGGTCTTCCATGAGAGCCGACGCCCTTGTGATCACTCTCCCCGGTAACCCGGCAAGTGAGGCGACATGAATTCCATAACTCCGGTCGGTAGCCCCAGGTATCAGTTTCCGGAGAAAAATGACCTCCTTGCCGGTATCCTTTACCGCAAAATGGTAGGTACGGACCCTTTTTAAGTCATGCTCGGCTGCAGCTATCTCGTGAAAGTGTGTAGCAAAGAGGGTTTTTGGCCCGGAAGCCCCCCTTCCATGAAGAAAGTCAAGGACTGCCCGTGCGATGCAATACCCGTCAAGGGTGCTTGTTCCCCTCCCGATCTCGTCAAGGATGACTAGACTTCTCGGAGTCACATTGTTCAGGATGTTTGCAAGCTCGATCATCTCGACCATGAAGGTGCTCTGTCCTGACGCAAGATCGTCAAATGCACCGACCCGGGTAAAGATCCGATCCACGATTCCAACCCGGGCATGGGCTGCCGGGACAAAAGATCCTGCCTGGGCCATGACCACGGTGAGCGCCACGGATCGCATGTAGGTACTCTTTCCGGCCATGTTTGCTCCCGTGATGATCAGAATCTGGGAGTCACTTGAGGAGAGTACGGTGTCATTGGGGACAAAACCGCCTTTCATACCGGGTTCCACAACGGGGTGCCTGCCCTCCCGGATCAGGATATCCTGGATCTCATCAATGACAGGGCGGGTATACTGTTGCAGAACGGCAGCCTCGGCGAGTGCCGCAGCAGCATCGATCGCGGCAATACCCCGTGCGACCGACTGGAGGGAGGGGACACCATCATTGAGCTTCCGGAGCACATCCATGTACAGTTCCTGCTCCAGCGAGGAGAGCCGGTCTTCTGCAGTTGCGATGAGCGCTTCCTGCTCTTTCAATTCCGGGATTGTGAACCGTTCTCCCGATGCGGTGGTCTGTTTCCTCTGGTAGGTCGGGGGAACAAGGGCGAGGTTCGGTTTCGTGACCTCGATATAATAGCCAAATATCGAGTTATAGCCGACCTTGAGCGATTTTATCCCTGTCTTCTCCCGTTCCTGTTGCTGGAGGGTGATGATCCATTCCCGGCCGGATGCGGCCCTGCTCCGGAGTTCATCAAGCAGGGGATGGTATCCCTCGCGTATCACCCCGCCATTCCGGGCAAGGGCTGGCGGGTCATCGGCAATGGCGTTCAGGATCAGGGGAGCGATCCATCCCTCGTCAACGAGATCCCCGCATGAACCCGCGAGTTCGACCGGGAGGGAGGGATCATCAAGGGTTTCCCGAACGGCCGAGAGCTGGCCCAGCGTGCGTGCCAGGGCAATGAGATCGCGGGGACCTGCGTTGGTGCATGCTATCCTACCGGCAATTCTGCTGATATCTGCCAGCTCACCGAGTATCTCACGGACCCTTGCCCTGACGGCCGTCTTCCTGGAGAAGTATTCAACGGTGTCGAGTCGCCGGTTGATAGCCGCAGGTGATACCAGCGGTACAGCGAGCATGCTCCGGATGAGCCGGCTTCCCATGGGGGTCATGCTCCGGTCGAGGAGGGAGAGCAGGGTTGGATCCCCCGATCTCCCCCGGATGCTCTCCAGGATCTCCAGGTTCCTGAGCGTGATCCCATCGATCAGGCATGCCTCTCCTGCCTGCCGGTAGCAGATCTGTTGCACATGTGTGAGATCAAGCCGCTGAGTTTCCTTGGCATAACAGAGTACCATGGCGGCTGCCATAAAGACGGAGGGGGCCGATTCTATACGAAAGTCTGACAGATCACTCACTTTGAAGTGATCGATAAGGATTTTTCTTGCGCTGGCAGGATCAGTCGCACAGTTTCCAGCTGCAGTGACCACCACCCCGGACTGTTTTACAACATCCCCGAGTTCCGCCGACAGGTATTCCGGCATCAGACATTCGGAGGGGCGATACCGTGTCAGTTCAGAGGTGAGGGCAGCGGTCCCGCGATCGGAAGGACAGGTTGTCACAACAAACTCTCCGGTAGTGATATCAAGGAAGGCCAGGCCCATCACAGAATTCCTTTCCAGGGACGCCACCGCCATCAGGTAGCGGGCACCGGATGATCCGATCATCCCCTCATCGATCACCGTCCCTGGGGTTATTATTCGCACCACCTCGCGCCGGACGATCCCTTTTGCATTCTTTGCATCCTCGACCTGGTCACAGATGGCAACCTTGTAGCCTTTTGCAATCAGCCGGGCGATGTATCCCTCAACGGAATGGCAGGGAACACCGGCAAGCGGGATCTTCTGGCCGCCGGAATCTTTCGAACGGGAGGTAAGGGTTATTTCGAGCTCACGCGAGACGGTCTCTGCATCACCGCCGAATGTCTCGTAGAAGTCACCGATGTGGAAAAGGAGGATAGCATCCCGGTACTGCTCCTTGATCGCCCAATATTGGGCCATCGCGGGCGTCAACCTGCCATGGTTCGGTCCGGGATGCTCCTCTCCATTTGCCATTATACAGATGATCGTAGTGCGATGAGAAATGCATACCGATCCAGAACACGGAGCAGGAGAGTCCGGGGTTTCAGCCTCATGGTAAATACAAAAAAATTCGTGAAATAGGTCACCTCAACTACCAGGCCTCACCAGATCGTAGCAGGAACAGGATCCCATACACAAGGGTTGAAATAGGCAGGACCCTCAGACGATGAGCATTGAATATTGATGACGGAGCCGGAACTACGAGGGGATACCAATGATCGGCAGGGGAGAAAGAGACCGAACCGGCTTATCAACGAGGTAAGCCCCTATCTGCTCCAGCATGCCTGGAACCCGGTGGAATGGTATGCATGGGGAGACGAGGCGTTTGCACACGCTGCCGCGGAGGATAAACCGGTATTTCTCTCGATCGGGTATGCCACCTGCCACTGGTGCCACGTGATGGAACGGGAGTCGTTCGAGGACCCTGATGTGGCAGGGGTACTCAATACCCATTTCGTACCGGTAAAGGTGGACAGGGAGGAACGGCCTGACATCGATGCTCTCTACATGGCAGCAGGCCAGATGCTCTCTGGGATAGGAGGATGGCCGCTGAATGTGTTCCTGACACCCGAAAAACAACCGTTCTTTGCCATGACCTATATGCCCAGGGAGCGGCGTTTTGGAACTCCCGGTATCATCGATATTCTCGAGGAGATCAGCAGACTCTGGAGGGAAGCACGTCCCGAGCTTATCAGAACGGCAGGACTCATGGCTGCACACCTCTCCAGGGAGACGGGAAAAGGCAGGAGGTTACAGCGAACGATACTTGATGCTGCATACCATGAGCTCCTTCTCCGTTTTGATGCGAGAGATGGCGGATTTGGGGGCGCTCCCAAGTTCCCCCTCCCCCACACCTTGCTGTTCCTTCTCCGGTATTCACAACTGAAGGGCGAAGAGCGGGCGATAAGTATGGTTGAAAAGACCCTTCGTTCCATGGCGATGGGTGGGTTGTATGACCAGCTCGGTTCTGGTTTTCACCGTTATGCAACCGACACCCATTGGCTCGTTCCCCACTTTGAAAAGATGCTCTATGATCAGGCACTCCACGTCCTTGCCTATACCGAGGCGTACCAGTTGACCAGCAATGAATGGTATGGAACTATTGCCAGGGAGTCGCTGGAATACGTGCTCCGCGAGATGACCGCCCCGCAGGGAGGATTCTTTTCAGCGCAGGATGCCGACAGTGGGGGAGAAGAGGGAGGGTATTATCTCTGGACGAAGAAGGAGGTGGAGGACCTCCTTGACAGGGAGACAGCCGCAGCTGCATGCCGTGCATGGCATGTCACTACCGCTGGAAACTATATCGATCCGGTGAGTGGGGAGAGAACAGGGAGGAATATCCTCCATATCACGCGTGAAATAACCGACCTTGCGCAAGGCATGGGGTTGTCCCCCGAAAAGCTTATATCTCTCATCGACGCAGCCAAAAAAACACTCTTTACGGCCCGGAAGAACCGCGCCCCGCCTCTCACGGATGACAAGATCCTGGCCGACTGGAACGGCCTCATGATTGCTGCTCTCGCAAAAGGTGCCCGGATCTTTCACGAAGAACGGTACAGGAACGCTGCAGCCAGGGCAGCGGAATTCATTCTCGGGTCGATGAAGAATCCTGACGGGCAGCTCCTCCACCGGTACCGGAACGGGAGGGCGGGGATCACTGCACAGGCTGCGGATTACAGCTTCCTCATCTTTGGTCTCACGGAGCTGTACATGGCAACGTTTGATCCCGCCCATCTCGCTGCTGCCCTTTCCCTGCAGGAATCGCTTGACAGCCAGTTCTGGGATCCCGCAAACGGGGGATATTTTACTGCTGCAGGGACTGAGACCGACCTGATTGCACGCCAGAAAGAGTTCTATGACGGGGCAATCCCGTCTTCAAATTCCGTTGCTTTCACCAACCTTTTGAGGCTCACCATGCTTACCGGGAATACCTCGTTCGAAAGCCGCGCTTCGGATCTTTCCCGCCCCTATGCTGAACACCTCGCACAGGCACCCGCTGCCTACCCCTTTTTCCTGAGTGGACTCTGCCTCCTCTTCGGCCCCTCCTCTGAAATCGTCATTGCCGGGGGAGAAAAAGGTGATACGGCAGAAGAGATGGTGCATGCGCTGGAATGCAGATACCTGCCTTTTACCGTGATCCTGGTAAAAGATTCCAGGAATGAGGCTGCGCTGGCAAAGGTTGCCCCGTTCACCAGGGACATGGGTGCTGTCGATGGGGAGACTGCTGCATACCTCTGCAGCCGTCACTCCTGCTCAGTCCCCGTGAAAGGAGTAAAAGAACTGCTCCTGGGGGTTGAGAAGGAAAAAGACCGGAAAAAATCCTGGGTTTAAAAAAATATTCAGAGATTCCGCAATGCTACCAGATCCTTTACCCCGGTCAGTCTCCATACAAGGGATCGTTCCTCGAGGGCAATGGCCTCCGGGGGATCCTGGGGGGAATGGCCGAGGGCTGCCAGGATATTGTTTGAGAGCTTCCGCCCTTTGATAAGGTTCACAAAATCCTCGCGGATGATCTTTTTGTCGATGGAATCGGTCACTTCCTCAAGGTAGCCCTGGAGGGTGATAAAGGTGTAGCAGGAAAGGTCGCGTGTGTACTTCTCCACCTCGACCGCAACATGGGGGCTCTTCCTGAAATACTCGATCTTCTTTCCATATTTTGTCGAAAGGAAATGAAGGAACTTGCCATCGAAGACATAGAGGAAAGGTGCAATGTAGGGGTATTTCTCTCCCTGGAATGCGATGCGGCAGACATACCCTTCCTCGATAAGATGGTCATAATCCTGCTTTTCCATGCGGGGAATTTTAACGATGTCCATGCGATTTCCTACTCTCCTCAATAGTTGCGGGGGTTACATAAATTTTTTTAATTCGAGTTCGTGCATCTGATCATGAGGGGCTTTTAGTATCGTCCTTTTTAGAAATCATCCTTTTAATGAGGCCTGGTTTCGAAAAAAAGCAAAAAAAAGGCACCCTCCAAATCGCGGGACCATTCAGTTCGTGTATCACGAATATAATTCAGGCGGGTCCCATGGAGGGGAGCCATATTGCAGAAGAAGGCTCACCTTCCAGGAGCGCAGATCCTGATCCCCTTCTGCCGGGCTTGAGCTGAATCACAATGATGCCGGGATACTGTAATGCGAGAGTGATGAAATCCGCTTTTCTGCTGAAACATGGCCTTCCATGATTCGAGTGAAAGTTTCCCGGATTGGTGCATCACGCTTATTGTACGTGCTCCACGGGATATCCTGCCCGCAGATACGCCCCCATTCCGCCAAGGACATTGGCCAGTCGCAAATACCCTTTTCCTGCGAGATAACTCGCTCCAAGCGAACCCTTGAAGCCGGCATCGCAGTAGACTGCCACTTTCCGATCCATCGGCACTTCCCCCACCTTTCCCGGGAGTTCTCCTACATAGATATGGTGGGCTTCCGGGATCATGCCATACTTCCGCACATTTGCAATATCACGTACGTCGAGGAGGAAGAGGTCCCCATTTTTACGCTCTCTTGCAAGGTCATGCACACTCCAGGCTTCGAACTGCCCTATAGGGCTTCCTGACTTGAAATATGCCGGAAATCCCCCTGCAAGGTACCCCTCCAGGTTATCGTACCCAAGCCGTAGGAGATGCCTGCTCACTTCCCGGAGATGACAGTTGAAATCGTCGACGAGAATTATTGGGTGATCATACGAAAGGAACCATCCTGCAAAACCAGGGATACCATCCTTCCAGATCGAGAGGCTGCCCCCGATGTGCCCCCCGGCAAAGGAGGTGGGTGAACGGATGTCAAGCACCTGGGACTTTTCCTGGATATCGCGGAGTTCATCCACCGAATAGGGACGAAGATCCGGGAGATGGGAGAGAACCGGGGCTCCCTGCTGGTTCATCTGTTCCATCTTCGCAAAGTAAGGAGGAAGATAATGATGCTCGTTCACCTTTTTTTGTATGAACTCACCTTGAGAGAGAGAGAGATGGGGATGTGTCTGCTTTTCATACCCTATCGTGGTAACCTCATGGTCGCTGATCGCGGATCCGCACACCGAACCTGCCCCGTGTGCAGGGAGCACGATCGTGCCATCCCCAAGCGGGAGGATCTTCTTCCAGATGCTCTCGAAGAGCAGTGCTGATACTTCAGCCCTCCTTTCAGGGCCGAAAAAATCGGTGCGGCCCGTATCGCCGGCAAAAAGGGCATCCCCGGTAAATACTGCATAGGGGAGGTCCGACACCTCCCTGTCAGTCACAATGATAGATATGCTCTCAAAGGTATGACCTGGTGTCTCGATGATCCGGAGCTCAATTGGTCCAAGCCTGAACGTGTCGCCTTCCTTCACTGCGTTCCCATACGCAAATGATATCTGGCTGCCATGGTAGATGGCGGCTCCGGTACCGGATGCAAGTTCGAGGGACCCGATCACGTAGTCTTCGTTGCGGTGGGTCTCGAATATATGGGTAATCCTGACATCGAGCTCCCTTGCCAGTTCAAGGTATGCTTCACAGTCCCTTCTTGGATCAATCACCGCGGCCATTCCTGCCGCACTGATGAAATATGAGTAATGAGAGAGCCCTTCCGAAGGTATCTTCCGGATGATCATGAGTACACCCGTTCCCGAATTGAATTCCGGTTCCAATATAGTTTTCGAACAGGGAGATTCCGGGGCGTCAGGCTAATTGCTGAATCACTCCTGCTGAAGCAGGAATAAGTATCCGGTCAAAACAAGGTAAAACATCACAATGCCCGGCAGTGGATATCATTCTCCTGATACACACACCATTGATTCTCCGATAATACACCAGCTAAGCGCTTCACAGAGGAAGATTCCTCCTCACCGTCCCACAAAAGTAATTCGTTCATCCATCTGATTTTCCGAGGCTATCGCGTTAAAATCCACTGATTCATCAGAGATGATAGGTGCCGTGCTTTTTGAAAATATTTCCTATTCCCTTCGATAGTAATAGTAAGCGATCCCGGCAAGGACGAGAATGCCAATAAACGGGAATATCACCCATTTGGATGTGAATGAATGGAGATAAAGATCCTGGAAGGAGGCAGTGCTGGGATCGATGCGTGTCCTGACTGGTTCAATAGTGACAGCAGGAGGAATTGGTTCTGGAGCGGTATCTGTCCTGGTAGTTAATTGAACAGGTATCTCGGTAGTCGGTGGAGTGGCCGGAACGGTCGTCGCTGGAGTGGTTTGTTTGGTAGTCGGGGAAGTGGTTTGGACCGTAGTCGGCGCGATGGTGCTCCCCACAGGAGAGGTTGGCTGGATCAGTGGGCTGGTTCCTGACGGGGGTTGATCGTCATCAAATGGCTCAAAGGTTGTATCAATTGTTATCTCTGGTGTTTCATTGACCGAGACATCGGCGAGAGAAAATGGTATTAGGAAACTGGATGCCATGAAAAAGATAATCAAAAAAACAATCAATTTCTTTTTAATCCTCATTTTTCCCTCTTTTTTATTATAAGTCTCTATTTATCGTATTCCTATAAAAGAGATCCTCCCAACAGCTGATCGACCGCTGCAGGGTATGCCGGGAACAATTACCATGTCCAACCCATCCAAACAGGATCGGGACGATCCATATCCCAGAATACCAATCTTTCTTCCAGAACTCCCGGGGGCTGACGCCGGGGTTCTGCATACCAGAACAACCTATCCCGTTACTATCAGTATCAGTGACCAGGTGTTCACCATCCTCAGGAGCCGGAGAAAAAGGGTGAGAAAAGGGAGGGCACCGTGCGGATTTGCCTTCTCTTCATTTTTTTATTCTTTATCAAAGAGATCATACTTACGGCTTCCATCAGCTGGCTAATAGATTTCCCGGGATCCTGGTACATCCCCTCCCAATAAAAGAAAGACGAGAGTCCGTTACCCTGGCATAATAAACACTGGCAGAAACACTTTTACCCCTATCTTTGAGACTGGATGTTTCATGGTATCTCGATGACAAAAAGAGATTATGGAGTGTGGCGGATGCAACACGCAAAAAGAGGAGGAAATATTCTTCAAAAAAGATCTATCAACACCCTCCTCTTCGATATGGACAACACCCTCTTTGACCTTGTCAATGCAAAGATCGAGGCGTGCAAGGCGGTGACAGCGAGACTCGGTGCTGGTGATGCCGAAGACCTCTTCTCATACTTTCTCCGCCGGCAAGGGGGGTTTGATGATCCTGAAAATATCCGCGACTTCATGCTGGACCACTCCTGCTACGATAGAGGCCTCTTTTGGGAGTGCACCTCGCTCTACCGCGAGATACAGACCCGAAACCTAACTCCCTACCCTGGGGTGGAACAGACCCTTGCACTCCTTGCCTCATCGGGATTCCGGTTAGGGATCGTGACCGATGCATGGCTGGCAGATGCAACCACCCGTCTTGAAGCAACCGGCCTTTCACCGTTCTTCGATCACGTGGTGACCCATGAAATGACCGGGGCACACAAACCAAGCAGTCTCCCGTTCCTCCTTGCACTCGTCCGGTTGAATGCCACTGCACGGGAGACGCTCCTTGTCGGGGACAGCCCGAGGCGGGATATCGCCCCTGCCGGCATCCTGGGCATGTATACCGTGTATGCCAGGTACGGGGACCGGTTTTCCCACCCGAAGTCTGACGGTGGTGCGGACCATGCCATCGATTCTTTCCCTGAACTTCTGCCTATCCTTGAACCTGGCGGCCGGAATGCGAAGGCTGCAAGGCAGGCTACGCTCAGCTGAAACAATCCCGCCACCATATCCGGGAACTATATCAGAACCTGATACCAAGAGGTAACCGGACGATATGACCAGAAAACGTGTTCTTTTCATCTGTTCCCACAATGCTGCCCGGTCACAGATGGCGGAGGGTTATCTCCGGGCCAGTCACGGTGACCGCTTTGAGGCATTCAGTGCCGGAACAAAGGCATCGACGCTCAGTCCGTATGCGATCCAGGTCATGCAGGAGATAGGAGTGGATATATCCAGGCATCGGTCAAAGTCCCTGCATGAATTTGCAAGCAGGGAGATGGATGTGGCCATCATCGTCTGCGATGCAGCAAAGTCAGCATGCCCGTTCTTTCCCTGGGCAAAGGTGACCCTGCATGCCACCTTCAGGAATCCGAAGGAATTTTCAGGGACCGATGACGAGATTATCAAAGGATTCCGGGAAATCCGGGACGAGATCACGGGGTGGATTGACCGCTTTGTCTCCGAAAAATGAACTGAATCACATCAGCCCTTTCCCTTCAGGGTTCCCCTGTGAAACCGGCATCATTCAGAGGATGCGATGACAAAAGGCTCTCCCCCATCACTCCGGGATTAAATCCCTTGCCCGTCGGTCGTTTTCCAGCTTCAGCGGGCCGTGGCAGATAGCGATCTGCTAGTACCGTTATACCATACACCGTGGCATTCAGATCATTCAGATGAAGAATACCGTTCGTCTTTTTATACGAACGTCGTTCATCCATCAAGGAGGAGAAAAACCCCTTTTTCCCAACCATCTAGCCACGGACCTTTTGGAGGGTTTCCTTTACCTCCTCAACATGGCCGGGCACTCTTACCTTCCGCCATACCGCGGCGATGGTGCCATCGGGAGATATGAGGAATGTGCTCCGTTCGATCCCTTTGAGGAGGGCCCGGTCTTTCCATACCTTGTATGCCGCAATGGCCGCATGCTTCTGATCGGAGAGGATGCGGAAGCGGAGCCCCAGTTTTGCCGTGAATTTCTGGTGGCTGGCCTCTGAGTCGGCACTCACCCCTACTATCTCAGCATCGAGCCGTGCAAATTCTTCAAGAGCATCAGAAAAGCCCCGGGCTTCCAGCGTACACCCCGGAGTGTTATCCCTGGGATAAAAGTAGAGCACAAGCCACTTTCCGGCAAAATCGTGCAGGCAGTACTCTTCCCCTTCCGCGTCAGGGAGGCAGAAATCCGGAGCAGGGGAACCCATCATCGGATCACTCTTCTGGTCTGTCATGATATCCACTGTTTTCTGATATGTCAGGGCTGATAAAAATATACAGGACTCCCACCATCCCATGCCACCGAATTTTCCAGATATCCCTCATTTTCCTGATATCCCTCATTTTCCTGATATCCCTCGTGTACCTGGCAATTGGATGATTGATTCAACGGTTGAAAAATAAAGGAATTGCAGGGAGACCAGAGGAATCTTTCCCTCTTTCAAGAAGAAAAGGGCGAAGATTTTATTTTCCTTTCCTGAAAAAGCCGAAAGGATCTCGGTAATTGAAAATGAGCCGCGACTTCTTCTCGGGAAAGACCCCTTCCGCCACCGACTTGATCTCTTCGACCGAGTAAAAGGTCCCCGGCAAGTGGTGCTGAATACCCCGGACAACCTCATCAAGATCCTGTCGCTTGATCACAGAGAGGATGATCTTCACCTTTCCCTTGGATCCCTCACCCTCAGCGATCGTAACTCCGAAACTGTGTGCCCTGAGAAACAAGAGAAGTCCAGTAATATCCTCGTTTGAGATCACCCGGACGACCACCGTTCCAAGGGAGAGCCGTTCCTCAACTGTCATTCCAAGCAGGGTCCCCGCTGCAAAACCCCCTCCGTAGGCGATGTAGCAGGCAACATTCGAGATATTGTTCATCACCTGCCCGATGGCAAGGAGCCAGATGATCACCTCGAAAAACCCGATGACAGGAGCGATATACTTCAGTCCCTTCGCGATGAAGATGACCCTGATCGTCCCGAGACTCACATCACAGATGCGAAAGAAGAATATCAGGAGTGGTAAAATCACCCATGCAAAGAGATCGGATGATGCTATAGGATCTGCCATTGCCTTCCCACCATACTGCTGGATAGATTCAGACCCAACCGCGATATTTCATTGCGGTTACCACCCTCCCGACTGCAATGGTATACCCGGCCTGGCGCATCGGGACGTTGTTTCCGGACGCAAGAGCATGAACCGCCCGGTAGGCATCAACCATCTTCTTTTCAAGCCTGGCCTGCACCTCCTCCCCATCCCAGTGGTCGAGGTTGAAGTTCTGTACCATCTCAAGATAAGAGACGATTACTCCTCCCCCGTTGCAAAGGATATCGGGAAGAATCGGTATTCCCCTGGCCTGGAGCAGGGCATCCGCATCGCCGGTGACAGGACCATTTGCGAATTCGGCAATGAGCCTTGCCTTCACTCGGCTGGAGTTGTCGATGGTGATCACATTCTCAAGAGCGGCAGGGATGAGGATGTCGATATCAAGCGCCAGCAATTCCTCGTTTGTGATATTCCTGGCACCAGAAAAGTCCATGACACTCCCGGTCTTCTCCTTGTGATCCAGGAGGGCGCGGAGGTCAAGACCTTCTCCCGCAAACACGCCGCCGCGGCTGTCGCTTACCGCAACAACCCTTACTGAATACTGCTCCTGGCCGATAATGGCGGCATGTGCACCAACATTCCCAAATCCCTGGACCGCGACCCTTGCCCCGTCAAGAGGGATGCCAAGGTCCTTTGCGGCCTCCCTGATAACGAACCATCCCCCCCGGGCAGTGGCATCCTCCCTGCCCTCGGATCCTCCCAGGCTGACCGGCTTTCCCGTTATGACCCCGAACGTGGTCTTCCGGAAGATCTTGGAGTACTCATCCATCATCCATGCCATAACCGATGAGTCAGTATAGACATCCGGTGCCGGGATGTCCCGGTCCGGACCGATAAAGTGAGAGATCGCCTGGATATAGGCACGCGAGAGCCGCTCGATCTCTCCCGGGGACATCTTCTTGGGATTGCAGATCACTCCCCCCTTCGCACCACCGAGTGGAAGGTTATGGAGCGCGCACTTCCAGGTCATGATGGCAGCAAGTCCCCGTATGGTATCGATTGTCTCATCCGGATGGAACCGTATCCCGCCCTTGGTTGGTCCCAAAGCATCGTTGTACTGGACCCGGAATCCTGAAAATGCTCTGATGGAGCCGTCATCCATCCTGACCGGGATAGAGACATGGAGTTCACGCATGGGCATCTTCATGACTGCTTCGAGATTGGGCGTGATCTGGAGATCTGCAGAGCAACTGCAGAGGTGCCGCTTGACGTCCTCGAACAGATTCTGTTCCACCACAGTACCTTCTTCCTCCTGTTTCCTTTTCTTATTCCTCTCTTTTCTGGATACTTTTTATCGTTTTGTCTCAAGAAATGCCCGTATCTGTTCCTCATGGTGACCGGCTGACACCGGGTGCCTGCTGAAACGTTCCTCAAAACACGGTTTTCCCTCCTGATAAAATAAACCGAATGCAATGGGCGAATCGCTGTTGTAGTCCCATTCTTCCGCTTTGCGGCACGCAGCAGCGAAATCGGATGGATCATGGCCGGACAACTCGTATCCCTGCCTGTCGTAGAGCTCTGACACATTGAAATAGCTTGCACAGATCTGGAGCACATCCACGAATGAAAATCCCTTGTGCCGGAGAGCCTGGCCGATGATCCCGGTAAGGTGAGGCATCTTTCGCGACGTGCTCCGGGCGACGAACCCGGCCCCGCTGGCAAGCATCAGGGTGAGGGGGTTGAAGGGCTCTTCCGGAGCCCCCTGCGGGGTCGACTTTCCCCTGAATCCGAGAGGGGATGTGGGAGTGTACTGACCGGTAGTGAGTCCATACACCCGGTTGTTATGGATGACCACCGTGATGTCGGTGTTCCTCTTTGCCCCAAAGATAAGATGATCAAGACCCTCGGCATAGGCATCACCGTCTCCGGCACAACAAATCACGGTGAGGTCAGGGTTGGCAAGCTTGATACCGGTTGCGACCGGGATCGTCCGGCCATGAATTGAATAGAAGCTATTGATGCCAAGATAGTCAGCCATCTTTGCATGGCAACCGATGCCGGTGACAAGCACGATATTCTCGAGGGGGAGGCCTTCTGAAACGAGCCCTTTGATTACATTACGGAGGGCGAATTGTATGGTAAAGTTCCCGCAGCCCGGGCACCAGGTATTCTGGGCACCTGTTATCAGGTTCTTCTCCTGCATCAGGACACCTCCTTCAGCCTGGCATCCAGTTCTTCGACCGAGAACGGACGCCCGTCGATTTTTTCAATGTGGGAATTGACGGCTATTCCGTGCTGGCGGCAGAGCAGCGTGAGCTGCCCGTCAGCATTCTCTTCGACCGCCATAAGGGTGCGTACCCCTGCAACCGCCGCTTTGAGCTGTTCTTCGGGGAAAGGTGAAAGGACGACGGGCTGGATCACCCTGAATCCACGCCGCCCTGCAACCTCTTTGCAGACCAGGAGTGTCGATCCCCAGCAGAGAAGGGCTGTCCGGGCACTGTTCGTACCATACGTTTTCACGCACTCAAGGGCGTCAATCTCACTCTTCAACACTTGAGATTTTCTCTGCCTTTTTTCCGTCATCAACCGTACCATGTCAGCTTTTTCCGTCGTAATCCCATCCTCATCATGGGCATAGCTGTTCACCTTGATTGCGGCATCCTTCAGGGGAGGAAACTGCAGGGGGGAGATACCGTTCTCTGTTATCTCGTACCTTCTGTAATACCTGGAACTGCTGGGCTTTGCAGGATCGCCGGTCCCGGGAACCACCATCGCTTTCTCATCGAGGCTGTATGTGCCCTCACAGAGGGTCTTGTCCGCGAGGATCACTGCCGGGACCTGGCATTTCCATGCAAGGGAGAGGGCGATCGAGGACCAGATGTATGCCTGCTCGGGACTCCCTGGCGCCACGACGATCCGTGGGAACTCTCCCTGCCCTGCGTGGAGGACGAACCGCAGGTCGGTCTGACCGGTATAGGTCGGGAGTCCCGTGGATGGCCCGGTACGCTGCCCCATAACCACCACGATGGGAACCTCTGCTCCGCCTGCGAGAGAGAATCCCTCGGTCATCAGGCAGAATCCTCCCCCCGATGTCCCGACTGCCGTCTTCTTCCCGGCATAAGAGAGCCCGAGTGCCATCAGCATCACCGCAATCTCGTTCTCAGGATGGACCACGGTAAGAGGAAAATCCCGTGCGGCTCCCGCAAGGAAATGAAGGAGGTTTGATGTAGGGGTCATCGGGTAGGCTACGTACGCATCGAGGCCGCCGTGCAGGAGGCCAAGGCCGATCGCCTCGTTTCCGTTGACAAGCGGGCAGCAGGTAGTGCCGACCCGGGGGACGACCTGCTCTTCACGCACCGCCTCGTATCCCTTCCTTGCAATCGCCAGGTTCTTCTCAGGGGCTTTCGGGATCTGCCGCTGGATTACCGTCTCGACCACATCAAAGGGTATCCCAGAGGCTTTCGCAAACGCCCCGATAATGCAGGAGTTCCCCATCACCGGAGGTGCCTGTTCTGCCTTCAATATCGCTTCCACGGGTATTCCCTGCCCCGGTCCGTTGACCCTGCCGCTATCAGAGAGGATGACCGCTTTGTCAGACAAGAGGTGCTGGTGGAGATCGACAGAGTCCTGCGAGAGTGCCAGGAGGTAATCGCACCGGTCCCTGTGTGCCCCGATCTTCTGCTCCGCTGCACGGGTGATGGTGAAGTTATGCCCCCCCTTGATAAGAGAGGGGTAATCAAAGTACAGGTAGGTCTGGTATCCCATCTGGTTGAAGAGATGGGCGATCAGCAGGCCTGCACTGTTGATGCCATCGCCAGCCCTTCCACCGGTCAGAACCGAAATATCATTCATCTGCTCCACCTACCAGTCTGGTGCACACCAGGGATGATATACATTCCGCCCAGTCTATGCGTATAAAAGAGAATTATTCGATATTTCAGGTTATTTTTTCTTTGACGGGGCAGATTTCCGGATTCGCTCCGCCTCATCATGGTCCTCAATCCTCATCAGGAAGGTCCCATAACAGGGTTTGGTGAACGGAAAGGTGATCACATCCCCCTCGAATCCGATCGAGATCGGGGGAACCCCAATGATGTGCTTGTCAAATATCTTGAACCCGGGATCAACATCGACATACTCTCTGCAGGAGGACCTGATATAATCCCTGCATTCGGTGAAACTTGCATCGCGGAGGATGATCTCGTACTTCAGAGATTCGATACAACCCATGGGAGCACCTCATCGAGCTTGTTCTTGAGCGGCATCGGATTGTGAACGGCCTTTGCAGCAATCTTCTCGCAGGGAAATGTTATCATGCCTGCAATCTCCTGGAAATGTTCCCCGTAGATGAGGGCCACGACCGTCTTTCCGGTGATAGCCTGGACAGTGGCGGCATAGCTGACCCCTGCATCATTATGGATGAAGATGAAGTGGTAGTCAAAGGCACGCTTTTTTTCCGCTATCTCGCCGATATACCGGTCGATATCCATCACCTCACCTACGTAATGCCGCTCAGGATCTGAAACCTCCACGAGGGTACGTGCAGCCCGGTTCCCTGCAATAACCGTACTTACCCCCTTTTTCCTTAGGGCACTAATCAGGTAGAGGGCGATCCCGGTCTGGATGGGGACCTGGGGGCAGCCGAGCACAAGGACCGCACTCTTCTCCTTATGTACCTGTTCGTTTGTCATCTTCTGCACAGAACCTTTCTCGCTGTCCCTCAAATGGTTTTCCAAAGGTCTGTTACCGGATTTTCACACCAACATCTTCGTTTTATAATGCGACCGTCCCTCTGCATCGGTGCTGGCTCTTCCGATCTACAGATAATCCTAAAGACCGCGGATCCGGGATGGATGAGTATATACCGTAAACCGCTCCTGCCGTGAAAAGCAGATCAGCGTTATCCCGAATTCGTCAGCGGCAGCGATCCCACGGTCGGTGGTTGCCGCACGGGAGATGACGATCGGCACCCCGGCATTGGCATATTTGATCACCATATCCCTCGGCTGCCTCCCGGTGCAGCCGATGACACACTCCCCGAGCGGGATCCGGGAGAGTACCGCGTGTCCGATCACCTTGTCTACCGTGTTATGCCTCCCCACATCGCTGCTCCTCGCAACGATCGCCCCCTCATGGAAGAGAACCGAGCAGTGGACCCCGCCGGTCTGTCGCCAGAGATCGGTCACGATCTCGCAGGTTATCCCGTATACCTCATCGATGGCGATTGAATGATCCGAGCCGACCTTCCCCAGAGGAGGCCGTATGACCCCGATCGATCCTGTGGTCTCGATCTCCGTTTCAATGGCGCCTGACAGGGGAGCCTGAACCCGGATCTCGCTCCCCGATACTTCTACGTCATTCAACTCTGTGGAGAGCCCCTGGCTGATGATAAATCCGGCACCAAGTTCTTCGAGCTGGTTTGCACTTGCGACCAGATCGGTAAAATGACTGCCGTTCAGGAACAGGGAGAACCGCTCCTCTTTTACGACCGTATCATCGATCGGTACACCCTTCCCCTCTTTTACCTGTATCCCGGTGAAACGGATGGTGTTCATGATCTCGTCTCTTCTGCCAGCC
>JAEAMG010001471.1_pt1 | contig 17900 bp, 12 predicted proteins | sample 8958741 | NCBI WGS metagenome assembly JAEAMG01 (sample SAMN16933256, study PRJNA681125) | bioreactor sludge metagenome | isolation source: anaerobic bioreactor treating anionic surfactant - SDBS | place: India: Bengaluru | collected 2019-02-28 | reverse complement strand
TTGACGTCTGGCACATTAAGGATGCTGTGTGGATTATGACCCATTATTCTTTATACGAAATATTTTCCTCCTTGTATAAATGGTATAAACGAACGTTTTCAGAGAAGAATTTCAAGGTTATGGCCGAGAAATAATAAATAATAATTGTTCTGGTGGATGTAAGCATTCAGGAATTGAGGATAGTTTATATCATGGAAAAGGGTTTCGCCCCTGCGCAAAACACGGTTTTAGTGGCTGGACATTTTAGTGGCACAAGCGCCTTAAGAAAACTTCGTTATATCGAAAGGTTACATGACGCCTTATATCAGGTTGGCTATCGCCTCCTGATCGTGAATATGAGCACTTCTGCGGCGGGTACCCAATATGAGTATATCTCTTGCCCGATCGATATCGCGATTCCCTACCGGCTTCATGGCCATGATTTCCTGCAACGGGACGACTTGCCGCCGGACCTGTATCGGGCTGCCGTTATTGATGCGGAGATGAATCAGCAGCCTTTTGCCGCGTCCGCCTTTCGTATGGTGCTTTATACGTCATGGATCCGGGACATCATACAAAAAAACAAGGTTTCTTTTTGTCTCATCTGGCATGAGTTCAACGGTCCACATTGTGCCTTGACTGCTTTGTGTCAAACGCTGGATATTCCATTTCTATATATGGAATACGGCCTTCTGCCAGGGACGGTTGCTTTTGACGCGGAAGGGCAGATGGGAGAAAGCCGTATAACGCTGCGGCACAAAGAGTTTAGTGGTCTGTCAGTATCATCTTTTGACATGGACCGCGCCCATAGACTTTTGGGTCTTGCCCGGGATACCCGGAGAACTCATAAACCGCAAGATTCCACCCTTGAAGTTATAGCGCTTGCCGGGGAGTTGCGTAAAAAGGCGCAGGCGATTATTTTTTACGCAGGCCAGAACGACTGGGCTTCGGGCATGCTGCCAAAGCCCTTCAAAGAGGCACGCCTGCATTCACCAATTTATGAAGACACCCTTGACGCGCTCAGTCATCTTTCCGAGATCGCTGAAGCGAACAATTGGCACATATTGTTCAAGCCCCATCCAATGGTCGAGGCCCGACACCGTGATTTCGAGGCGCCTTTTCCCGACCGCATAACGCTCGTGAGCGGCGCGAATATTTTTGAATGCATCGAATCCGCCGACGCCTGCGCGACCATACTTTCACAGGCCGCCTACCTGTTTCTTATCCACAACCGGCCTTGTGTCATGCTGGGACGCCACCAGATACACCGGAAAGGATGCGCCTATGAACCCGAAACGCGCGAGGAGGTGTGCGCCGCCTTTCAACAGGCCATTTCCAACCGTATTACGGAAACACAACGGCATTGCTTTGAAAGGCACGTTGCCCAGCTCAGCCGTTATTACCTTTACGCCATGGATGCGGATGTCGAGGCTGTCATGGGCAAAGGCCCCGAGCGCGCCGCCCGGTCACTTGCCCGCTATATTTCGGGCAACAACCGGCAAAGAGGCTTCCCCTTCGCGGATGATTTGGAAGAACACTTTTTGCCGGATCCTTTGCCTGCCGGTGACACTCCCGCGAAAATGAGTCCCCCCGGGAACCCCAAGGCGCCCACCCTCGCGTCCAGATTCACGGAGATAAAACGCCGGGCGTCAAAAACATGGTGGGGAAAGCGTTTGCGCAGGCATTTGAGGAAATAAGGGAAGGCTACCGTGAAAGAGGCTGAGGCATGCGTGCGTCACTATCATACACAAGGGGGACTTCAAAACACCGCCATTCCAGCCAGACTACTCTTGCCCGATACCGGGTATCTGCGTTGGTACGGGACAAAATCGCCAGAGAGCCGGAATGTTCCGTGCGAATTCGCGCGCTATATGTCTGAATATCGCCCTTGCCCGGATTGATTTTAATTACATCCGGCCAGAAAGCGATTTCCTTGCCGTCCTGGTCCAAGGCCACCACGAAGAGACTTGCGGCCGTATCGTCATAACTGCGTGCGTCTACGGAAAGTTCATAAATCTTCCCCTGCAGCACAGGCTTGACGAAACAGAGGAAAGAATCCAGCAACGCTTCAGTCGAATCACTTTTATTCCAATACTGGTCAACAGAATAGGTTCCCGCCCCGCCCCGCGATTCCCGTTTCACAATATTCGAAACAGCGTTGTTTTTGGGTGGGGAAAATCCGTCAGGAACAGGCGCTTCCGCCTGCCAGAGGGAAAAATTCCCATTTTCGATCAGATTTCCTTCTTTGTAAAGTTTACCCGCTTCTTCCATGGACACCAGGACCATGTGACCCGGAGGCGGGTAATCGTCGGCAGGATCGGAGGATTTGCCGCAGCCGGGAACCAGTACCGCGACACTCACTATCATAAGAGAACAGAACACTGATGTCTCTGTAATGCCGACAACATACTCCGCAAGTCGGTTCAAGAGGTATTTCCTATAAAACATCTTCCGGTATCCCATGTTCATTGCGGGACAAACGCTGGCTGTAACTACGACTTTCCACCATCCAAACGCCATGCTACGCACAGTTGGATTGTATCATGGGGCCCAGGATGATGCCAACTGATCAATATCGTTCCGGTGCATCATCATGTTCAAGAAGGGGTAGTCAAAGAATAGTATTATCTGATGCTTTCCTTTCAATAGTAATAAGCCATTTTCGGTAAACCCTTATAAAATGAATACAGGAACGGAGAAAAAATGGGACGGTTGCCCCCCGCGCAGCACAAAAAGACCGGATAGAACGCTTATAGCGTAAACATAATTTTGGCCGGATAAATACGACATCCTGTACGGCCGGAACTCCTGAGAAACTCATAGCGCAATCTATTGATATCAAGCAATTTATTCGCATTTGTTTTTTTTCACGAATCATCTCGATTACGAAATACGAGCACGAGTACGAGCACGAGCACGAACCACGAATCGGCGCAATCGTGCTCGTGCTCGTAATCGTGCTCTCATAATCATACAGTTTCTTTTGACAAATACCCCCGGTATGCCGGGGTGAACCGCTGCTCTGAAAATTTGTATGTTGTTCACACTTTAGTGTGCCGGGCTTACACATAAAACCGAAGTCTAATACTTAAGCCCAGGCACGCTAAAGTGTGAACAACATACTTGATTTTCATTGTTTAAGGTGGAACCGCAAAGCTCATGAAAGACTGTCGCGCTTTTTTCGGTCTTGCTCGACACGCCACAAAGAGAACCAAGCCTACGTCACTCCGGTTTTTCCATGACGAGACATTAGGAAGGGGGAAATAAGGCAGGAGACCGGCCGCCGGAAAGGTGTTTTACTTCAACCCTGTCTTTTGCGATAATACAGCGCCTTCCGGTTTCCCATTCCAACTGTAAATCATCCTATACTTTTTCCAGAAGAAAGCCTAATGCTTTTTAACTCCGTAAATTTTGCCTGTTTCTTCCTCGTATTTTATCTGGTCTATGTCTCGCTGCGCGGCGCGGCGCGGAATGCATGGCTGCTCGCGGCGGGTTACGTGTTTTACGCCTCCTGGGACTGGCGTTTTCTGGGGCTCCTGTTGACCACCACGGTGGTGGATTACGCGGTGGGGCTGGGCATCGGTTCCACGGATTCAAGGGGGCGCAAGCGCCTGCTGTTGTGCCTAAGCTTGCTGGTAAACCTGGGGATTCTCTTCACCTTCAAGTATTTCCATTTCTTCGCCGATAACCTGACCGCGTTGCTGCAGACGCTTGGCTTTCATGCCAACCCTGGCACATTGCGCGTCCTGCTTCCCGTGGGCGTATCGTTTTATACCTTCCGAAGCATCACCTACACAGTGGACATTTACCGAGGCCAGGCGGCGCCCACAAAAAATCTGCTTCATTATGCGATTTTCGTGAGTTTTTTCCCCGAGTTAATCGCGGGGCCCATTGAACGGGCGCGCGCCTTTCTGCCGCAAATCGCCTCCAAACGGGAAATCTCCTATCCCATGGTACGCGAAGGCGCCTGGCTGCTGCTGCTGGGGTTGTTCAAGAAAGTGGTGGTGGCCGACAATATGGCGGTCATTGCGGACACCGTGTTCAACGCCCCTTCCGAACATTACGGCCTGGCGGTGTTGCTGGGTATTTACGCCTATACCCTTCAGATCTACGGGGATTTCTCCGGATATTCCGACATGGCGCGGGGGCTGGCGAGGCTGATGGGCTTCGACCCGATGCTCAACTTCCGTATGCCCTATTTTTCCATAAACCCGCAGGAATTCTGGCGCCGCTGGCATATCAGCCTGTCCTCCTGGCTGCGGGATTACCTCTACATTTCCATGGGAGGCAACCGGAAAGGGCGGTTCCGCACCTACTTGCACTTGTTCATGACGATGCTGCTGGGTGGCCTGTGGCACGGCGCGGCCTGGAACTTTATCTTCTGGGGCGCTTATCACGGGGCGGCATTGGTTGTTCATCGCCTGTGGCGGGAATTACGTGGCGCACCAGAGACATCGCCTGGAGTCTGGACGCGCCTGGCATGCATTTTCCTGACCTTTCATATGGCGGCCTTCGGTTGGATCCTGTTCCGCGTCAAGAGCATCGGCGATGCTGGAGTGTTGTTGCGTAGCCTGGCCGTCCCCGCGCTCTCCCGGCCAGACTGGCTCCTGCACATCCTCCTGTTCTCCTGGCCGTTGTTTCTGCTCCATCTGATGAAGGAACGATCGGGCGACATGCTGGTGGTCAAGAAGTGGCCCGGCCCGGTGCGTTTTATGGTGTACATGCTTTTGTTCGCCTTTATATTGCTTAGTGGACGGGTGGAAAACTATGAATTCATCTATGCTCAATTTTTATGAATGGCGAAGAGCCTTGTCGCTGCCCGTACGACATTATGTTTGGCACGGTACACTGTGCCTGACAAGCCTGCTGTTACTCATGGGCTGCAGTTGGTTCTTGGCATATCTGAATCCAAAGGCGGGCATGCCCCAAGCGAAATGGCGAAAAAGCACCAATGCCGAAATCCTGTTTCTTGGGAACTCGCAGCAACGTTCGTTGGATGTCAAACAGTTTTGCCGGCCTGCGTTGAATATCAGCGTGGGCGGATCGGATTACAGCACCCACTTTGCCATACTCCGAAATCTCGAACAGCACTTGCCCCGATTGCGGGTCGTCGTTGTGGGTTTCGACACGCTGTTGCTGCAAACGGCTGCCATAGCGGATCGCAAGGGAGACTACGAAGAACTGTTGACGTGGGGCGTCCCCTGGTGGGACATTCCGGATACACCCTTCCTGGAACGCTTGCAGTTTTATGGTTCACATAATACACTTATAAGGCCTGTTTTATGTGGTACCAAACTGGATCAGCCTGAACTTGCCAAAAGAGTCACCTGGCAGCATATTACGACTTTCCTGTGTAACCCCAACGTGGTGGAATCAATGTCTAAAAGACCTGACGACCGTTCACCTGAGAAACCAAAAATAGAAGAGATGCCTCCGCATCGCGATATACACAAAGTAGTTCCCCCCTATCAGGTAGCCCCCGCCGATGGGAAGAAAAAAATGCGCAACTACATCAGCTATTTCAAAAACAGTAACCATTCAGGAAAGAATTGTGCCGCTTTCCTCGATATGCTCCGATACTGTCGTGAAAAGGATTTGCGCGTGGTCCTTCTGCGTACACCGACAACCAAAGCGTTTTGGAGCAACCGTCCCAAGGAATGGGACAGGGAACTGGAGGCGCTTTACACGGAAGCCGTATCTGTCTATGGTAAAGAGCTGCCGTTGTGGGACGAAGAACGTAGTTATACGTATGAAGAAAATCAGTTTGAAGATCCTAACCATCTGATGGAATACTATATTCACCGGATACTGACCCCCCGAATTAACCGGCGTCTGGTGGAATTATTCAAGACGATTCCGGAAAACTAATGCTTCCGGTTGTGCCTTTCCCATAAACGATGCGCATCGAGCAATATCCTTGCCGCGTTAGAAGTGGCTGGGGGATATTCACGTTATCGGGCATTATTATAATTTGTTCAAACACAACTTTCCAGCCAAGAAGAAATTCCTATAGCCCAATAATGTTCTGTGAGTTAAAATCATTGTTTGAAAAATATTATGGAATAAAAACTTGGCTCGCTTTATTGCTTTACAGAGGCCCCTACCGTATAATTTTAAATGTATTAATGAATAATACATATTATTTGTGTTGCGGTCGCTCCTTGTCGGAATTTCGACTCGAGGAAATCAACAGGGCGCGTGGACTTCCGGTCCCTACTATTTGTACGCCAGAGGAGTTGTTCTATGAAAACAGCACTATGGACTGATCCCATCGTTGCGGAAACGCGGAAATGGCGTGAAGAACTGCTGTCAGAAGCGGACAATGACTTGTCGTGTTTGGTCCAGCGACTTATGGAAAGCCAGATGCGCCACGGCAGAAACCTTGTCTGTTTGGAACCCGTTTCCGCAAAACAGGAAACTGATGGGATATGCGTACATAATCGCGATTTATAAGACAGCCCTACCCAAGGGAGCATAGTTGTACACGATGTTGTACTTCGTGGCTTAGGGAGTATTCGATTCGACTCGTTCGCAAATGCAATTTATGGATGAGAAGAATATCGGAATTGCGGATAGGCATGGGAGATAGTTATGAATTCTTCAAATGCAAAACGCGCGCTGATTACCGGGATTACAGGCCAGGACGGCTCCTACCTGGCCGAACTGCTTCTGGAAAAAGGGTATAAAGTATTCGGGATCGTACGGCGCTCGAGCACGGAAACTTTCGAGCGCATCAACCCGATTAAGAATCAACTGACCCTGTTACAGGCGGACCTGACCGACCAGGTAAGCATGTTGGACGTGATCAGCCAGGTACGGCCGATCGAGGTGTACAACCTTGCAGCCCAATCCTTCGTGCCCACCTCGTGGCGGCAACCCATCCTGACCGGGGATGTAACGGCCCTTGGCGTGACGCGGGTACTGGAAGCGATCCGCGTAGTAGACAAATCCATCCGTTTTTACCAAGCCTCTTCGAGCGAGATGTTCGGCAAGGTGCAGGAAACGCCGCAACGGGAAACCACGCCTTTTTATCCCCGCAGTCCGTACGGGGTGGCTAAAGTGTACGGCCATTGGATTACGGTAAACTACCGGGAAAGTTACGCTATTTTTGCTGTATCGGGAATCTTGTTCAATCATGAATCGCCCCGGCGCGGCCTCGAGTTCGTTACCCGAAAGGTAACGGACGGCGCGGCCCGTATCAAGCTGGGCCTGGAAAAAGAACTGCGGTTGGGCAACCTGGATTCACAGCGCGACTGGGGCTTTGCCAAAGATTATGTGCGGGCCATGTGGCTGATGTTGCAGCAGGACGAGCCGGATGATTATGTGGTATCCAGCGGGGAGACCCACACGGTGGGTGAGATGTGTGATAACGCGTTTTCTCATCTGGGTCTGGACTACCGGGATCATGTGCGTGTGGATCCGCAATTTTATCGTCCGGCGGAAGTGCATCAGCTACTGGGCGACAGTACCAAGGCGCGCCGGAAACTGGGTTGGAAGCCTGAAGTGGACTTTCCGGGACTGGTCCGCATGATGGTGGATGCGGACATGGCGCGTGTCCAGGCGGGCATTACCAACACGAAGGTTTTTATCTAGTGGCTGGTAAACGCGCATTAGTAACCGGTTCGGAGGGCTTTGTTGGCCGAGTTTTATGCGAACACCTGATTGCTTCCGGGATGGACGTACTGGGGTGCGATATGTCTGTACCGCCCGATTCCCGCACATCTCGGATGTGCGATATCGCCGACAGCACAGATGTACAAAGGGTGCTTGAATGGGCCGGCCCGTGCGATTATGTGTTTCACCTGGCGGCTGCCTCCTCGGTCGGAGAGGGCCTCCACGCGCCGGGACGATTCATACGCTCCAATGTTGAAGGCACGGTAAACCTGTGCGAGGCCATGATGGCGCTATGGCCGGCGGCGCGCCTGATATTTATCGGCAGTTCCGAGGTATACGGACCACCGGATTATTTGCCCTTGGATGAATCCCACCGATTAAATCCTGTCAATCCTTATGCCATTTCCAAACTGGCAGCGGAGTACTATTGCCGTTATATGCACGCGACCCGGAACATGAACATGGTACTGCTGCGCCCCTTCAACCATTCCGGTCCGGGCCAGCGGGACCAATTTGTACTTTCCAGTTTCGCCCGCCAGATAGTGGAAATCGAGAAAGGACTTCGGGAACCTGTGCTGCACGTGGGCAACCTGACCGCGAAGCGCGATTTCACCCATGTGCGAGATGTGGTGTGCGCCTATCTGCTTGCCGCTGACAAAGGGCATGCAGGCGAGGTCTACAACATCTGCTCGGGCAGGGCGGTCGCCATCAGCGAGGCCCTGGACATGATCCGTTCTTTAACCCATGCGTCCTTCCGCGTCGAAAAGGATCCGCAGCGATACCGTCCCGTGGATGTACCTGAAATGCGAGGGTCTTATTCAAAATTTAACGCGCACACCGGCTGGTGTCCCGAAACCGACTTTTCCCGCATCCTTGCAGATTTACTCGCCTATTGGCGCAACACTTTGCCGTCCTGATCCTGATGCCCTTTGCGTCGTTCGAGTCCTTTGACATATCCCTTTCCCGCTCATCTCTCTTTATCCCCGCGCAGCGCGATAGTCCGCCACCGTAATATCTTGTTGTTCCGGGCGTAAATATTCCGCGGCGTAGCGTTCGCAGCCGCCCGACTGCAGGAAAAGTTCCAATATATCCAAATCAATATGCCTGCGTTCCGCCATACCATACATGATATCCAGGGCTTCACTTAACGGTTTTGGCTTCTTGTACGGGCGGTCCGGAGCGGTCAGTGCCTCGAAGATGTCCGCGACCGCCATCATGCGCGCCTCGAGAGGCAGCTGCTCCCGGGTCAGGCCTCTGGGATATCCGGAGCCGTCCAGCCGTTCATGGTGGCCTCCGGCGATATTGGGTACTTCGCGCAGATGTTTGGGCCATGGGAGACTGCTCAGCATAATGATGGTCTGCACGATATGTTCGTTTATTTTATAACGTTCCTCTTCGGTCAGGGTTCCCCTGCTGATAGAAAGATTGTACAGTTCCCCGAAATTGTACGCATATTCGGGAACCTTCATCTGAAAGCCCCACGGGTTGCCGGGCATGGAATGCTGCGCGCCCGTATTTTCAACCAGGTGCTCCGGCGCATCCCGTAATAAAGGCTCCGCGATGGGAACAGACGTCGCATTACCGCCTTCTTTTCGTTGCTTTTCCTGAACGGACAGGCCCAGTCCGTCATCAAAAGTGCGCGTCCAGCTCCTCTGGCCTATCCGGCGCAGCCGTTCCGCCTGTTCCTCCGAAATAAATTCCCCCCCCTCATTGCACATTGCGATGAACGCAAAATCTTCCTCAAGGCTTCGATATTCATTTTCAAGTTCCACACGCAGTTTCATTTCGTCCGCTCCCTGTGCCAGACGCTTCCAGTAGCGAATGGCGGCATCGCGCTTCAGTACCTCGAACCTGGTCCGGATTTCGTGTAAACGGTTATGGATAGTCTCCAACTTGGTCGCCTTGTCCACAACGAATTCCGGTGTGGTTACTTTGCCGTAGTCGTGCAGCCAACTGGCGATATGCAGTGCTTCCCAACCTTCTTCGTTAAGGTTGAACTCCTGAAAGGGAGGCGTATCCGTCGCGCAGGCGGCTTCCGCTATCATCTGGGTCAGCACGGGAACCCGTTCACAATGGCCGCCGGTATACGGCGATTTGGCGTCAATCGTACCCGCCATCAATTTAATGAAAGCATCCAGCAGGGCTTTCTGCATTTTCAGGAGGCGACGGCTTTCCAGGGATACGACAGCAAAACCGGAAAAAGCCTCAATGAAGGCGATGCGCGCCGGCTCTATAGCCGTATCTTTGCGGCCGGGAGAGGTATCAAATGCCAGTCCCAGCGTGCCGCTAACCTGTCCGTCGCGGTCCCGAAGAGGAATTGCCACGAGAGTTTCCTTTTCCGCATCCACCAGCGATGCCAAGGGTGTTTCAGTATCGTTTCGCAATACTGTTGCGGACACCGTTTCACCATCCCTTACCGACCTGGCCAGCGGCCCCGCAGGTTCGACACCATTCAATTTAACATCGGGCAGGGTCAGCGCTTGCTTCTCAAATATCCCGGCCGACGTACATGCACAAGCCGGTTCCAGGGAATCCTCTCCATCATCCAACAGATAGAGAACTGACGCATCGGCACGACTCATACGCATGGCCTCTTCGGTAATCTTTTGCAGCAGAATGTCAAAATGGGGTTCGGAAGCCACGGATGAAACGAGATCAAGGAATTTTTGGATAGCCTCTTTCATGGCATTTGTGGATTCCGCAAGCCTGCTGATTTCCAATATCAGGGAATTGGTTGCCACGGAGCCCGTAAAATCAAAATGGCGGATGCGGTCCGTTTCCCAGGTCAGTTTTCGCAGGGGGCGCGCAATCCGACTGGCCAACAGCCAGGCCAACGGTAAAGCGCCCCCTAAAATCAGCGCCGTCACCCATACCGACTGCCAGCGAATCACGACGGCTTCCGCCACCAACTCTTCTTCGGGAGCGGTAATGGCAACGTAAAAGACAATGTCCCCGGTCACCTCGATTTTCCGGACCGCTCCGCGCCATTTCCGCTCATTGAAGGGAAAGGAAAGAACGACCTCTTCTGGGCTAAGCCGTTCGGCCAATGCGGCAAGTACGGGGCTGCCCAGTTCACCAACGGGCGCCAGTTCGGGGTCGGTGCCTTCCGCCTTCAGGATCAACCGATCCGTATCGCGATAGGCGATGGCACGTCCGGCTTCATTAAACAAGACCGCCTCCGTTGAGGGGGATATACGGTGTCGCGCCAGGGTCTCGGAAAGATGCTCCAGCGTAATGTCCGAAGCGACCACGGCGCGGCCATCCCGCGATTGCCTTCCCACAGTAATCCCAACCTTGCCGATAAAGAAATACAGATAAGGCTTGGTCGCAACTTCACGGTCCGTATCGAGCGTAACGGTATACCAGGGACGCACCCGGGGATCATAGGTAGATAACCCCATTGAACGTTCGGACAGCAGTTGCAGTTTGTTGTCAAAGTAAAAACGCGTTTGTTCGTGTTCTTGCCGCGCGTTGGGTGCAATATGGTCCGCCACCAGCGCCGCATTTTCCGGGGCTTCGAAACGATTCCGCATGTAGGGGGAGTTCAGAGGACGCACGATAAAGTAGTCGCCGTTTTCGTAGCCGACCTGAAGTGCGGAGACATGGGGTTGTGTCGAGAGCGCCTCGCCAAACACAGGCAACAACGCCAGGCGTTCTTCCCGGGTGGAAGCGCGGCTGACGCGCTCTTCCAGGGACAGCAGATTTACCGTGCTGACCACGGGCCCGTAGGCACTCTTGAAATCCAGCAAGACTTCCCGGGAAATCTGGTCGAAAACACGTTCCGCCGAAGATAGTATCACGCGCGTATTCTGGTGGTAATTGAACCAGCCCAATATGGCGCCGACTCCCGTTGTCAGAAAGATAAAGATGACGGCGATGTGCGCATGCAAGGGACGACGCCCTACACGGGCTAAAATCTTGTTCACGGCTTTCCCTTCATGAATTCGGTTTGCTTGATAAGATTCCGGTTATGGTTATAGTGCCCCATCATTATGTGGTGTAACGGAGGAGCAAGTAAAGCAAGCCTAAACGAATAAGCTTTTTCAGTTGCCTTGTCAACTGAAAAACTTTGTTGGACTAAACGCAAGTAAGAAGACTGAGCAAAAAGGGGACTGACTGCCAAATAGCCCATGATTGCTGCATAGAGGCTGTTTGTCAGTCCTTGCTGCTATTTGGTTGTCTGTCCCCTTTTTGCGGACACAGGAAAGAATATCCACGGCGAAGCCGTTTAGTCCAACCGCAGCAATGAAACTGAATTATGTTGTTGTTAAAATTGATTCATTTCAGGAAGCGCGGAAGGGGAAAAACCTTAATGCAGATAGAAAGCAGTGGTCTTGTGTTACATCGTGCTGGGCGTTTCGGCGTGTTCAACCATGTTCCCAGGGTTTCTTTTTGTCTGCGTTCCATCGTATAATGCGCCCACAATCGAGCCATCCACAGGGTGTTTCAGTTACATTGCTTTTTTCTGGAGAACTACTATGTCAAAGGGCTTTACGGGAGTGATTCTGCGAGTAAACCTTAGTACAGGTGAGATTGTCCGGCAGGAAATGCCGGAGGAATTTTACCGCACCTACCTGGGCGGTGGCGCTGTAGGCGCCTATTTCCTGCTCACCGAGACCGCGCCCGACCTGGACCCGCTTGACCCGGGTAACATGCTAACCATTGCGCCAAGTGTTACCACGGGCAGCGCCATAAGCGGTGTAAGCCGGTGCAGCGCCGTAGCGTTATCGCCGGTGTCCGGGGCGGTGGGCGAAGGCCAGGCCGGCGGTAAAATTGGGCCCATGATTAAGCGGGCGGGCTATGATGCCATTGTCATAACCGGACGCGCTGCGCGCCTTTCCTATCTATTGGTTGAGGAGGAAACCATAAGCATTTGCGACGCGGCACACCTGGCCACCCGACCCGTAAGTGAAGTATGTGCCGCCCTGGAAGAACGCCATTCAGAAAAAGGATGGGGAATGAGCATTCTCCAATGCGGTCCGGCGGGTGAGAAGTGCGTGCGTTTTGCGTGCCTGCTGGTGGACCGTAACGACGCCGTAGGCCGTACCGGCATGGGCGCGGTGATGGGCAGCAAAAATCTGCGCGCCGTCGTGGTACGCGCGCCGAACACCAAAAAAGTCGCATTTGCCGATTCGGAGGGTTTGAAACGGCTCGGCGCCCTCGGTATTGAACGGCTGAAAACAGCGGAGTTTCCCGCCACCCTGCGGGCACACGGCACCCCGGGCATTGTCGGTTTTCAGTCGGGCTGCGGCAATATGGCTTCCTACAACTACAAAACGGGGTATCATCCCGATCATAAGAACCTGGCCGGAGACACCTATGATGAACAACTAGGCGCGGGGTTCACCACCTGTTACGGGTGCGCAATAGGCTGCCGCAAAAAGATGAAAGCGGAAACCCCTTACCCGGTTTCCGATGCGCTGGGCGGTCCGGAATTTGAGACCCTGAGCACCCTGGGCACGAACCTCGATATCGTGGAAATCACGGCCGTCGCCCGGGCGAACGAACTGTGTAACGAATACGGCATGGACACCATCACGATGGGCGCCCTTGCCGCATACATATTTGAATCCATGGAAACAGGACACATTGCGCCCGATAAGATGGAAGGCCGAACGCTTGGGTTCGGCAAACCGGAGGACCTCTTCTGGCTCATCGAACGCGTCGGTCGGCGCGAAGGTCCGGGCGACGTGCTCGCCGAAGGATTCCAGGCATCGGTCGCGCACTTCGGTCCCGAAACGGCGCCCTACGCCATCCATTGCAAAGGACAGGGGCTGCCGGCGCACATGGCCCAGTTTAAGCCCACCCAGGCGCTCATGTATGCCACTGTGCCTATCGGCGGTGACCACATGTCCTGTGAGCATGACTGGCTTGCCGTGGGCGGCGATCTGCTTAAAGGTCTGGGCGTGATTGGTCAGCCCACACGGGCGTCCATGGACCTGCCGAAAGTCCGTCTGACCGCCAACAGCCAGCATTTGTACAGCCTGCTGGATACGCTTACGCTGTGCATGTTCTGCTGGGGACCGGGCAACCTGTTCACCTACCATGAGATTGTGGACTTGGTACGCTGTTCCACCGGCTGGGACTGTACCTTCTGGGAACTGCTGAAGGCGGGAGAGCGAAAAACAAATATGATGCGCCAGGTCAATGCACGGCGGGGCTTCACCGCCACGGACGATGTTCTGCCCGACCGGCTCTATGAACCCATGCCCGACGGTCCTTCCAAGGGCCTGCATGTGGACCGCGAAATTTTCCCGAAAATGACACAACAATACTATGCAGTCATGGGGTGGGATGTCAGCACCGGAAATCCCACACCGGGAAAACTCATGGAACTGGGGCTGGAATGGGCTATGTAATCCCATGATGCCACGAGGCGCAAAGCGCCTAAACGCTCTTTTAATCCTTCAGCATCCTAAATCCCGCAACAGGTTCCGCACGGCGGCTGTTTCCATGTCCAACCGGCACTGTTTTGTGTAGGTGGCGATATGGGGTGTCAACAATGCCTGGGGATATTTCGTCAATAGACCGGTATAGGGTTCCTTCCAGAGCGCGTCGAACCAGACTTGTCGTACAATCCCATCCTCCAGTGCCTTTACCAAGGCCTGCTCCTCCACCAGGTTACCTCGTGCGGAATTCAGCAGAGTAACACCCGGCTTCATTTTGGCAAACTCTTCTGCGCCGAGAATGCAGTTTTCCCCCGCCGCATGAATGGAAATTACATCGGCCTCAACCAAGCCTTCCTCAAGGGATACGAGGCGTTCTCCGTGTTTCAGGCTTTCGGCTTCGATAAAGGGGTCGCACACCAATAATTGCGCGCCAAAGGCTTTCAACAAAGCGCCTGTGCGTCTGCCAATACGCCCGTATCCGATAAGCAACACCCGCGCCCCCGGAAGTCCCAAGCCAATTTCCTTCTTCCATTTGCCTTGATGCAACGCCTCGTTGGCGGGGATCAGCCGCCGGTTCAAGGCGAGCAGGGCGGCAACCGTCATTTCCGCTACGGCCTCTATGGGGCCTTCCGGCGTGCTGGACACCTTGACATTGAATTCCGCGGCGGCTTTAAAATCCACATTGGCTACCCCTATACCTACACGTGCGATGGCTTTCAAACGAGGCGAAGCTGCCGCAAGAACCGTTCGATTCAGTGGTTCAAGTCCGGCAATCAGACCCTCACAGCCCTGCAGGTGATTCATAATCTCCGATTCCACAAGACGACGCCCGAAGGGATTGTCTTTGATGGTTATGCCCGCGGCTTCAAGCAAACAACGGGGCGCGACATCCTCTTCGGCAAACGAGGAAGGACCTATGGCGACGGTATATTTCATGATTTATTGCTCCAGGCAGGATGATACCACATAGGCAAATTATAGGAGAGCCTCTGTATCCTTATCAAACAAACGCCATACAGGCGTTTAGAAATGGAAACACGATTTTGGATACCAAGTGTGGAACGTGGGTACATTGTGATTCCCTTTGTAAACTCTATCCATGTCGGCTCTGTAATTCCTGTAGGCGCCATACCCTGAATCCTGCCTATGTGCGTTGGCATTCTTTTATGGTACGCTTGGGATTTTGACATAAATCTGAAAGACATATGCCCAACCTGGGGCCCACACACCGCGTCCCCAGCACTCCCCTCCCTTCCTCTGACGGGTTACGAATCCCGAATAGAACATGTTATAATCCCTGAAATGCGCTCATGAAAATAGGGCGCCATTCAGGGTGACCGTCGTCCCCAATAGAAGGAACCTTATAATGACGCGACGCATGAAGCGGGTGGTGGTCAGTAGCGGCCTCCGGGAGGCGGATATCCGCCCGCCGGCACTGCTATCCGAATTCAAACGATTGTCCGTACAGGATGCCCTGGAATTTTTTGGCGATCCCGCCCAATTGGTTGAAGTCAATTGTCCCGCTTGTGACAGTCCTGAATCCAAAGTCGTTTTCAAGCAGAACGAATTCTTTTACCGCCTTTGTGGAGTGTGCCAATCCGTCTTTGTTTCGCCACGTCCCACCGAGGCCGCCCTTGTAAATTATTACGCCAACTCCCGAGCTAGCCGTTTCCGTGTACAACATTATTCCCGTGACACGGCCAAGGCGCGCCGTTACCATCTGCTCACTTCTCACGCCGAATGGATGGGCCAGATTTATGATGAAGTGGGCAATCCGAATGCCCGCGGCTACGCGGATTTGAACACCTGTTCGCCTGAGATATTTGATGAAATCGGCGCGCAACAGATTTTTCAGCCGTTATTGAGCGTGGAGCCTCTGCTGGAACCGACGAGCGTCTGTCAGACGCCGGTACAGGTGATCAGCCGGGACGAATTGTCAGGCATGGGCGCCATCAGTGCCTTCGAAAAAGTGGAGCACCAGTTTTCTCCCGCGGCCTACCTGCAAAATATCGGTAAGGCATTGGCGGATGGCGGTCTCTTCTTTTTTACAACACGCACCATCAGCGGCTTCGACCTGCAAATCCTGTGGGGGAAAACCCCCTATATTTTCGTCCCCGAGCACCTGAACCTGCTGAGCGTGGAAGGAATCGGCCTGCTGGTGGAACGATGCCGCTACGAACTTATCGAACTCAGCACGCCGGGACAACTCGATCTGGAACTGGTGCGCCATGCGGCTAAAAACGACCCTTCCATCAAGCTCCCTCCATTCATTGCCTACTTACTTGAAAAACGTGATCAGGAAGCCCATTGGGACCTTCAGGAATACCTCCAGAAACACCGTCTGAGCTCGCATGTTCGGGTGGTCATCAAGAAACTATAGGAGCAGGAGAAACAGACGCATGAACAAAATCGCAGAACTCTACTCCAAGGCGGACTCCTTTGCCTCTTACGCCAAGTTATACAACGCGCGCCTTGCCGAAATATTGGACGGTCTCAATGGCGCCGCGTTGACCCGGGCAATGGAGACAATGGAAGCGGCACGGGCCAACCGCAAGGCCATCTATGTTATCGGCAACGGCGGCAGTGCGGCCCTGGCGGCGCATCTGGTAAACGATCTCGTTGCGGGCGCTTACCTGGAAGGACGGCCCGCATTCCGCGCCTTCGCGTTGTCGGATAATATAAGCACCGTAACGGCGATTGCCAATGATTTGGGCTACGAGAACGTTTTCCTGCACCATCTCAAGGTACATCTGGAACCTGGGGACGTGGTACTGGCCATGTCGGTGAGCGGCAACAGCCCAAACATATTGCGCGCCCTAACCTTCGCAAAAAGCCACGACGCCAAAACCATCGGCATGTGCGGATTCACGGGCGGCAAAATGGCCAACATTTGCGATATCTTGATACACGCCGAAACCACACCGGATGAATACGGCCCGGTGGAAGATGTGTTCGGCATCGTTGGCCATATACTTTCCGGGTACCTTGCCATGAAGCAGGGCAAAATGTTGAATCATTGAAGGTCAAGTGGCCCGTAATCACAGCGGATAAACCACAGCCTGACTTTCCAAGGAGATTGTTATTTGAGTACAAAATGTGTGCGCGTCGGTATCGTCGGCCTGGGTAAAATGGGCATGACGCGCGCCCATGAGTTAGAGCGTCATCCCGCCGCTGTTCTCGTGGCGGGATTCGATCCCTGTCCCGAGGCTTTCACGGCGCGACACCCCGGCGTTGCCATTAAAAACAGTGTAGATGCGCTGCTCCATTCGGACATAGACGCCGTGTTTGTTTGCACGCCGAATCGCTTCACGCCCGGTATCGTTATCGCGGCGTTGGACGCCGGCAAACACGTATTTTGCGAGAAGCCGCCCGGCCGTACGGTAGCCGACATCGAAAGTATCATCACGGCCGAAAAGCGTAATCCCGGTCTGAAACTGACCTTCGGCTTTAATCACAGATACCATGGCGGTATACAAGAGGCAAAACGCATTGTGGATAGCGGCCGCCTGGGAGAAATTCTCTGGCTGCGCGGCATCTACGGGAAATCCGGCGGCGCTGATTTTGAGTCCCAGTGGCGCAGCCAAAAGGACCTGGTCGGCGCCGGCATTCTTCTGGACCAGGGCATCCACATGATTGACTTGTTCCGCTTTTTTATGGGCGATTTTGTGGAAGTCAAAAGCATGGTCACCACCGCTTACTGGAATATTGACGTGGAAGATAACGCCTTCGCCCTGCTGCGTGATACCTGCGGACGTATTGCCATGCTGCACAGTTCGAGCACCCAATGGAAACACCGTTTCACCCTTGAGGCCTACTTGAGCGATGGGTATATCTGTGTAAACGGTATTTTGTCCAGTACCCGTAGTTACGGGGAAGAATCCGTTTCCGTGGCGCGCAAGCAGTTGGGCGAAGGCACAG
>JAEAMG010001470.1_pt1 | contig 17904 bp, 8 predicted proteins | sample 8958741 | NCBI WGS metagenome assembly JAEAMG01 (sample SAMN16933256, study PRJNA681125) | bioreactor sludge metagenome | isolation source: anaerobic bioreactor treating anionic surfactant - SDBS | place: India: Bengaluru | collected 2019-02-28 | reverse complement strand
TCGCGCTCCTTCGATCCAACAAGCCTAGACTGCGTTCAAAGGAATAAGCCGTGACTCTGCGTGGGGAGGCCGGAGTCCCACACCTGGTCGTTCAGCAGCAGGGCGTCGAAGATCGGGACGGAGGAGTTCTCGGGCACCCAGACGTCCTGCCGATGGGTCGGGTCGATGCTCTCGCACGCCCGGTACTGTGAAAGATAGGTCCCGAAGTAGAGCGCGACCGACTGGATGGAGCATTCGCCGCCGCCCTCAAGGTAGGGGTTGACTGCTTTGAATTTGCACGGGGCATTTGCTCACGGTCACTCTTTCTTGACCTTCCAGAATTTCATCCACACGCCATTGACCGCGTCGGTGTAGGTGTTCAGCGGCGGCGTCGCGGGGATGTGGGCGCGCAGCACCGAAAAGCCGGACGGCAGGTTCGTGGAGTGTTGGACGGTGTAGAGGCTGTTCGACACGCTGGCCCACCTGAGGATCATTCGGCCGCCCGTCGCTGCCGCCGGGGTCTGCAATTCGGTTTCCGGGCGCGCGGCCGCAGTGCCTGTACCCTGAATGGAGAAGTTGTACGGGTTCTCGTCTGCATCATCGTTCGCGATGCTGAGCGTGGCGGCGCGCGTGCCCGCGGCGGAGGGGCCGAAGGTGACCTGGAAGGTGGTGGTGCCGCTGGTCGCGGCAACGGGCGAGACTGGCTGGAGCGCGACCGTGAACTCTGCCGCCTGCGCGCCGCCCACAGCGACCTTGGGCGTGCCGCTCAGCGTCAGCGCCGCGGTGCCGGTGTTGCGGATCGTGAAGGTGCGCGTGACCGTGCCGCCCGCGACCGGGGTCGCGCCGAAGTCGGTGTGGTCGGCAAGCGCCGGGGTCGCGTCGCCGTCGGTGATCGTAACCCCGTTGCCCTGCACGTCCATCTCCGGGGCGGACGACGTATTGGGGACACAACGGTAGATCACGATTTTATCGGAGAGGAAGGTGTCGGTCAGATTGTGCGAGGTGTTCGTCGCGGTGAAGACCGTCTTTGTGCTGTAGGCGCTCGTCAGATAGCCGGAGGTCGGCACGGCGCTGTAGGTGTTGTAGCGCAGCAGGGCGTAGCTGCTGCCGGTGGTGAGCGAGCGGACCCGGATCGTGGCGGTCAGCGTGGCGGGCGACTTCCCCTGGATGAGGTTCGGCTCATCCCAGCGGTTGAGTTTCAGCGACAGGGGCAGGAGCGTGCCGGTGGTGTCCTTGACGCCGGTGACGGCGCAGCCGTAGTCGGTGTCCCTCGGGATGCAATACTCGTACGTCGCGCCGTTCCCGTTCATGGAGCGCGTGTCCCACAGCGAACCGAAGGTCCGTGTGTAAGGTGTGGAGTCGTAGTTGTCGTTGAACACGAGCGTGTCGGACGCGATGTACGTGTTGGTGCTTGTCGATGTGAAACCGGTGGCGGGCATGATGTGGTCGTAATCCGGCGAAGACTCGCCGTTGACGAATACGTCGATGATCACGGGGTGGCCTTGCTGCAGGTGGGCCTTGGCCCAGATCAGGTAGGCCTGATATTGCGGCGTGGGGAGGCCGGAGTTCCACACCTGGTAGTTCAGCCGCAGGGCGTCGAAGATCGGTCCGGAGTTCTCGGGCACCCAGACGTCTTGCTGCTGGGTCGGGTCGATGATCTCGCGCGCCCGGTACTGTGAAATATAGGTCCCGAAGAAGAGTGCGATCGACTGGATGGAGCATTCGCCGCAGTAGCCGTTGTTATCGTCCCACTGCGTTCGCGGGGGAATGTCGTGCAGCACCGAGGCGGCCGCCGACAGCGAACTCAACAACCAAGTTGCGGTGAGAAGCCGAACACCGACACAGTTCATTGTCATAAAGCAGACCTTCTTTTATGATGATTTTATCCCACTTCAACCGCCGCCCGCAAGGTAGGATTTGACTGCTTTGAATTTGGCTCTCAGTGTTGGATGTGTAACGGGGTCTTGGCGACGGGCGGGGAGGGCTCGTCCAGGCCACCGCCGGAAGTTTTGCAGACGGCGACCGGATGCCGCGCGGTCGCGCCCTCCGAAACGGCCTGCGCCTCCTGCTGCAGGAACAGCGTGCGCTCCATATGGCCGCGCGGCGGCGGCCTCGATGACTTGCAGGTTGGAGCCGGTTCAGATGACGCTTGCTTTGCGCATCGGGATGTGTGAAAGTTGCGGCACGGTTGGTTTGTGCGCAAGCATGGGTGTCAGCCGCCCATACGACTTCTGCTGAATCGCAGACAGAACAACAGGAGGAACATGCGATGATCCCGGAGAAACTGCAGGAAATCATGAAGACGGACGGAGTTGTCGCTATCGCCACCCTGGGCGCTGACGGGCCCCATATGGTCAACACGTGGAACAGCTACCTGAGAATATCAAAGGATGAACGGCTGTTCATCCCCGCAGGCTACATGCACAGGACAGAGGCCAACATTGCATCCAATCCGGATGTGTTGATTACATTAGGAAGCAGTAAGGTTACGGGTCTGCATGGAGCAGGGGCTGGTTTTCTGATCAAAGGGAAAGCGAGTTTCATCACGTCCGGCCCTGATTTTGAGTTTATGAAAGAAAGGTTCGGTTGGCTCCGTGCCACGTTGGCCGTAACCATCGAATCTGCCGAGCAAACGTGGTGAAGACGCGGCCGCAGGGTTTGAGCAACACAGGTAACCGGTGTGGCGGACAACGGGCGTTTGATCTTACCCGTTTCGGTGGACACACAGGGTAGGGTAGGATCGGAAGGTGTAGGTTATGACTGTGTCACAGAAACGATACGACGTGCTTTGCGGGACAGACAGGCCGCAGCTCCGGCAAGCCGCCCGTCGGCAGGTGCTGCGTGAAGAACACCACGGCCCCCTTTCGGCGGCGAGCTCGCCTGCTGCCGGAGCGTTCCGGGAGAGCGTGGAGAACGGACCGGCGCTTAAAAACGCCTGAATGGCGAAGGAGGGTGTGGTCATGAAAAGCGATGACGCTGTGGCCTTGTTTCGGAGCGGCGCGAATTGCGCTCAGGCGGTGGTGGGCGCCTATGCGAAGGAGTGCGGTTTGGATTTTGACCGAGCCATGCAGCTGGCTTCCTCATTTGGAGCCGGCATGGGGCGGCTAAGGGAGGTCTGCGGTGCCGTGTCGGGCATGTTCATGGTGATCGGTTTGAAGGAGGGCTACTGTGACTTGACATGCAAGGCCGAGAAAGATCAACACTACGCGCGGGTGCAGGCGCTCGCCGCCGAATTTAGAAGCAAGACCGGCTCGCTCATCTGCCGTGAACTGCTGGGGCTTCCCAAGGGAGCCGACGCGCCCGTCACGGAAGAGCGGACCGATCAGTACTACAGGAAACGGCCCTGCGCGGAGATTGTCGGTCTGGCCGCTCAGATCGTTGAGGATCATTTGAAAGCCGGCAAGCAGGCACTTCCGCGTGAAATGGATTCAGATCTCATGCCAAGACCCCAAGAACCCCAATGAAAGACGGTGCCTCTCTCCAACTTTGGGTTCTTTGGGGCTCAGCGTGCAAAATTTAGAATTGATGCGCCGAAGGCGGTCAGCGACGTCCTGCCCACTGGACAATTTTCCTCTATTCGGTTACCATAAACCGCCTTGTACAATCAAGAGCGGAACGTGTGATCGGAGGCTCATCATGAAGCGCATAGTTGGTGTTTTGGTGGCAGGGTCATGTTGTCTGAGCGGCGCACTTGGACAGATGACGAACGGTATGTGGGCGATGGACGCGAGCGGTCTCTGGGCCGATTCCGCGAACTGGACCAACGGCGCGGTGGCGGGCGGCGTAGGAGCCTACGCCTATTTTACCAACAGCACGGCTGACCGCACCGTCACGATTCCGTCGGCGGGTGTGACGGTCGGGCGCATGGAGTTCCGCTCTTCAGCGGGCAACAACAACTGGACGTTCAATGGCGGGCCGCTGAGAATCGACGGGCCCGTGCAACGGCTGACCATGGTCAAGGGCACGCAGAAGTTTTATGTGCCGGTTGTGGCAACCAACGGATTTCAGAAGGAGCCGGCCGGTGCCGGCGGAACCGCAACCTTTTATCGCCCCATGACGTCAACGGGCCGGATCGACGTGTTGACCGGCTGGCTGATATCGTCGCCCGAATTGGCTGAAGCGGTGAGTGCCGAGGCCCCCTTCATTGAAGATGTTTTTACGACGGGCTCGTTGTTTTTAACCTCGGGCGGTGTCGTTCTGAATGCGGCGGCCGGCAAGGCCGCGAGTGCCTCGGTGTGGACGCTGGCCAACGGCAGCCGTACGGTGACCGCGGCCTCCAGCACCAACACCTCGACGATTGTAGCGGGGCAGCGCGTGACCGGCAGCGGCGTGCCGGCGGGCGCTTTTGTCAGCAGGATTGTGGACGTTTCCAACTTTGAGCTGAGCGCGGCGGCGACTGCGGACGGAAACGCGGCGCTCGCGTTCGCGGCCTATTTCCCTGCGTCCCGGACGCGTCTCGCGATGGTCAATACGGAAAACAACGCAATCGGCACCGCGGCGGAGTTGCAGGTCAACAACACGGGCGCGCAGCCGATGACGGCTGAGGTCGGCCGGTTGGAGGGCGGCGACAACCTTCGCAAAACGGGGTCGGGCACAGTCAAGATCCGCGACTTGTCCGGCATGACGAGTTCGGTTCGGCTCGACACGGGGTCTCTGGTTGTCGACAACCCGTCGGTTGCGGTGCCCGCGCCCGTTTCTGGAGCGGTCCTGCATATGGACGCCTCGGCCCCCTCCACGCTGACGCTGGGCGCGGGTGGCACGGTGACGGAATGGCGCGATGTGAACGGATCGAATACGGCGACGGTCGTGTCGGGAATGAACGCGCCGTACTATTTGGCAGCCGCGCTCAATGGTCGGCCGATGGTTGATTTCGGCGTGTTCGGACTTGCGGGCTCGTCGCTGGGGTGGGCGACGCCTGTGACGAATATCCTCTCGGTCTTCATGGTGATCGGCACCCAAGAGAAGGGCGGTTTTCTGCTGGGCACGTACAATACGACCGACTTTACGGAGATCTACGACTTCCACCGCGGTGCCTCAAGCGGTGCATCCGGGGATTTCGTGACGGATCCGTTGGCCAATGGCAATGCCTGCGCGGGATTCAGAGGCGCGGCGCTTTACTTGGACGGGCAGCGCCTCTCGGCGACGGTCGACGGGTTCAGTGGCAACTACCAGCTTCTCGAAATGGTCATGTCGGGCGTGGGCCGGGCCAACGCCTTCTGCTTCGACCGCGTGCCCTCGCGCAACCGCGGGGGCGGTCAGCGGCTGGGAGAAGTGATTCTCTACGCGCGGGCGCTGACCACGGCGGAGCGGTTGCAGAACTCGGCCTATCTGTCGAAAAAGTGGTTCGGGCGAACGCTTCGTTCCGCGCCTGAGAGCTCCGAGATGCATCAGGTGGTGGCGAAGGTGAACCCGGTGACTCTGCAAGTGACGTCGGGCACGCGGCTGACGCTCGACGCGATCGCGGGCAGCAAGCGCGTCGAGATCGGCGGCGGCGGCACGGCTGTGCTCAAGAATAATGCGCTGTCGGGCGCCCAGCTTGTTCTGCGCGACGGCACGCTCGAACTGCCTGCGGCGGCGGGCGTGCCCGTGCCGGACCACAATCCGATTTCAAACGCCTTCTTCCACGTGGACGCGAGCGTTGCGGGTACGGTGATTACGGACGCTGCAGGCCGGGTGCTGGAGTGGCGCGATGTCGACTACGCGTCAAACGGTCGCGCCGCGCTGGCGCCTCCGGCGCCTGCCACAACGGCACACTATCCGGACTTCCGGCCGAACAGCCTGAACGGCCTGCCGCTGGTCGACTGCGGGGCACTCTACTCCGGAAAGTGCCTTCTCTGGAACCACACCAACACCAACATCCGGACGGTCTTTGCGGTGTACGGCAATCTGGCGGACAGCTTGGAGGCTTTCATCATCGGCGACGGGTATCAGGCGGGAGCGCCCCTGAGTTTCCATCGCGGCATCGACGGCACGGTATGGTACACCGGCGCGAATGGCTCGTTCCGCACGGCTCCGGTGTTTGTTAACGGGCGCGTGGTCGACGACGGCATGAAGCTCGTGCTGCCCGAGACGCCGACGGTCTTCAGCACGGTGGCGGCCGACACTGCGGGCACGCCGACCGCCTCGGCGTTTGCGGTTGACCGCTGGCAGCCCGCCAACCTGACGTGGCGCACGGGCGGAAGCGCCTGGGGAGAATTCATCATCTACACCAACCGCCTGAGCTACAGCGAGCGTCGGGCTGTGGAGGCGTACCTCATGAAAAAATGGCTGAAGCAGCCTGCGCCGGGGTATGTGCTGACCGGGAACACGCGGGACGGTTTGCCGGGCCTCGAGATTCAGGCGACCAACGCCGTGGCGCTGGCGGTTACGGGCGCGGGGTCGGTGAACGTGCCGGACGTCTCGGGCCAAGGCAGCCTCTCCAAGACGGGCGACGGGACTCTGGTGCTCGGCGATACGCGGAATCTCGCTGGCGCCGTCAGCGTGAGCGAAGGGCGAATGCGGTTGGGCGGCGACCGTACGGTGCCTGCGGCGGCGACGCTGCCGGGCGGGCTGGCGTTCCGTTTGGACGCCTCTGCGGCGGCCTCGCTGGAGACGGCTGAGCTAAACGGCACCACCTATGTGTCACGCGTGAATGATGCGGACGGGCGCGCCTTTTATGCGTGGGCGACCAACGCGGCGGCGCGTCCGGTGTTGACCGCCAGCGCGCTGAACGGCCGGCCTGTGATCGATTTCGGCGCGTATGGCAGCGGAAGTTGCCTGCTGTGGACGCAGATGGTGAGCACCGTGCGCTCGGTCTTCTGGGTGATCGGTTCCCAGAAGGGCGGCGGATTCTTGCTGGGGTGCGACCCGCGCTACGGGATTGACGACAATTATGCCCACTTCCACCGCGGTGACCTGTTCGACAACATTTTGGGACGCATCTGGCGCGGCAATGCGTCGGCCAGCGTGCGCGGCGGCGTGACGCGCCTGAATGGCGTGACGGTGAACGGCGAAACCACGCCGTTGGGCGGAGGCTTCGACCTGATCTCCGTGGTGACGACGGGCGACACGCGCGTGTCCATGTTTGCGGGAGACCGCACTTTCCCGGAGCGCTCGGGCGGACAAATGCTGGCTGAAGTCTTGGTTTTCACGCGTGCGCTGTCGGCGCAGGAGGTGCGCGACGTGGAGGCGTATCTCTCCAACAAATGGTTCAGCCGCATACCCGGCGGGTACGCGGGCGCGGTGCCTGCTGCCAACTCAGTGGCAACCGGGGGCAGCGGCTCGCTTGAGGTTGGGGCCGACGGCCTGCTGGCGGGCGGCGTGGACGCGGGCTCGGAATTCACCAAAACCGGCTCGGGCACGTTGACGGTCGGAGGGCTGTCGACCGTCACCGGACGGCTGGTGGTGGCCGAAGGCGGCATCGCGGTGGGCGGCGTGGCGTATGCGGATGTGCCGGTCGCCAGCGGGCTCATCTATCATATCGACCCGTCGCGAACCAACACGCTTCTGTTTGCCGACGACGGATCGGTGACCTCGGTGGTATCGCTGGTCGGCAGCAATGTCGCCCGCAGGTGGCCGTATCAGTCCAGCTATAAGGGGCCTCTGCTGTCGCCTGCCGCACTGAACGGCCTGCCTGTTCTTGACTTCGGTAACTTCAACTCCGAACGGTTTTTGGAACTCGATCAGTCGGTGGATAACGTGCGCTCGATCTTTCTGGTTTTCGGGAGTCAGGGCGGGGCGGGTTTCCTTCTTGGGCAGAAGCTCATTGTGACGGGGAGCAATCAACCGTTCCATCGTAACAATACGGGCGGGTATGGCGTATATACGACCCCGATGTTCGAGGGCGGATATGTGGAGAGCCTCAACATCCACACCTATGGGGTGACGCGTCAGGACGGCGTGATCGTGAATCCCAAAACGACGGGTTTCAGCGGCGGATACCAGATCATTGAGGTGCACGCCTCTTCGGGCACGCACTTCCAAGGGCATGGCTTCGACCGTTCGCGCACGGCGGATGGCACGGCGCCGAGCGGGATCCTCCGCTCCGGCGGACAGCGTCTCGGCGAGGTGCTCGCGTACGATCGGCTGCTTGCCGCCGATGAGCGCGATCTGGTTTATGGCTATCTCAAGACCAAGTGGATGGGGCAGCCGGTCGCAGGCGTGCGGCGCACGGGCACAGCGGTGGCCGAGGAGGTTGCCGTGCGTGCTGGCGCGTGGGTTGACCTCAGCGGCGAAACGGTCAGCGCGCGGTTGCTGACGGGTAGCGGGACGGTTTCGAACGGGACGCTGGTTGTGACGGGCGTGCTCGCTCCCGGAGATGCGTCCGGCGCGGTCGGCACGCTGAGCGTGAGCAACCTGACGGTGGCGGCGGGCGTGCGCTACGAGGCTGACTACGGCGGTACCGTCAGTGACGCTGTCGTCGCGAGCGGCACGCTCACGCTGCAGGGCGGCGGCACGGTTGAGCTCAAGTTACACGGGTGGACCAGACCGTTTAACGACATCATCCTCTTCAGCTTCACAAACGTCTCGGGGGCTGCTCATCTGTCTCAATGGACCCTGACGGGCGATCGGCCGGCCGGGTATATCCTCGTTCTGAGGCAGGTGGATCACACAATCCGGCTGACTTTCGTGCCGAATGGCACAATGATCTTACTCCGTTAGCTTCGCGGGTTGCAACAGCGGTGAACACCGTTACGGATGATGCGTCTGCCCGCCTTCGGGCCTTATGCCGGAGGAGGCGTGTCTTCCGGGACGGGAGTAGGTGTGCCGATGCGCCCTTCCGGTCTTCATCCTTGCGGTTCCGGCTCCGATTAGGCATGATACCGACAACGTAAACACTTCATTTGCCGGGTGTCGGGGCGCGTCTCGTCCGGATTACCAAAGATGTGTTTTAGTGTTCGTAAAATGATGCAAGGAACGTTTCCAACGCTGACGTTACGAGAGAAGCCGTTCACGGTTTTGCTCGGCATCGCCATGCTGACGGTGCGCACGCTGGCGGCGGCTGATCCGCTCGATTCGCCTTACTGGCGGACGTTTCAGATCAGCACGATCGGTGTCAGCTCAGGCGGTGCGGCGGAGTACCGGCAGCTGATGCTGACGAACACGGCCGGCGTGATGCCTCGCAATGTGAAGGTCGGACTCGCGGCCGCTGACGCCGCACTGATGGCGGCCCGCGGCGGCTATTACGATTATCTTCCCTCGGTGTATAATCTCCAGTCGAGTCTGGATGTGGGTCGGGCGAATGACCTGCCCATCGGTGTTCACCTGAACGCCATGCCGTGGAATGACTCGGCGCAGCAGACCAGCGACATCCTTCAGAATTTCCTTGAGAAATATGGCGGCGGCACACTCGTGCAGGTGGACCGTTTCGGGCACATCCGCAAGGCTGCTCTGGCGCAGGATCCGACGATCGACGAGGAGTCGGGGACTTTTTCGCCGTATCTGGAACTGCAACTCACGCTCTCGCCCTATGCGCCGCTGGTGCAGGACTACTTGCTCCGTAACACCCGTCTGGCGGCCCGCTACTTCGCTTGGCTGCGCGAGCAGGCACCGGATATCGTGGCCTTTTGTACGATGTCGTCCGAGTTCGGCATGAACACCGCCGCGAACGATGACTATTGCGACTACAGCGCGTGGTCAAAACAAGAGTTCCGCGACTGGCTGAGCGGTTCCGGGCTGTACTTGGGACAGGGACAGTATGCAAGCCTGGCCGCGTTCAACGCGGCATTTTCCGGCGCCAGCGGCTTCCCGTGGGCCGGTTGGTCAGCTGTCGATCCGCCCACCTCGGTGGTGTGGAACGCGACCGCCAACGGCAACTGGTGGAAGAAGTGGCATGCGTTCCGGGTGGCGCAAGTGCGGAGCATTGAACAAAACCAAATACGCGCGGCGCGCTCGGCAGGCTGGAGTCCGGACCAGCTCTTCGGACATCAGATTCCCGGCGACCCCGCTTCCACGACCGATACGCTGCATACCAAATATGCCAGTCCGTGGACCACGACCTTTGTACAGGAAGGCAGCGGAGGCATCACCACGTATAGCTCTTATGCCTCCAATGTCACGCTTTTCAACGCGGTGTACGCGGACGACAAGAACTGGGGCATCTGCGAATACAACCCGCTTTCCACGAGTGTTGCGGCGAATCTCAGCGCGTTGAACGCGGTCTGGAACGCCAAGGCGCATCTGGTCACGCCATACAACTGGACGCAGGAGGGCTACGCCATCACGAATTCCGTTTTTCTCACGGCGCTCCAGCAGTTTGTCGCCAGTCACAGCAATGATGTTTATACGGGCATGGCCGCGTACGAAGCGGCACCCGCCTCGCGCGACGTTATCTGGACGATGAGCTATCCGGGCGACATGGAGGCGCTTTCGGGACTGAGCGGGCCGGTGTTCTCTAACGGCGTTTTTTCCGCCATCATCGACAATGCCGGTTCGTCCCTCTCGCTGGCGCTTGACGAAAGTAGGCACACGCTTGTCTCCGACGCCTTCTTCGCCGTATCGTTCAGGGTGTTTCTCAGCTCAGTTCCCACAGGCATGGCCGCGCTGGAATGGACAGACACCGGCAACGCGACCGCGTCTGTCTCGTTGAGCTTGCGACAGGGCTGGAACCTTTGCCGCATGAATCTAGCGGAGCATGCGGCGTGGCGCGAAAAGCGAATCCGGGCGCTCACGTTAAAACCGGGCGCGGGGGTGGGAAGCACGTTGACCGTGGACTGGCTACGCCTGGAAGCCGGCCCTTGCTGGCATTTTGACGAGGCGAACGAAGTCTATGGCGTTGCGAATTTCAGCGGCTGGTCCGTGACGAACGGGCAGTTTTCAGGAACCAGCGGAGCGGACGGCTACTTTTATCTGGCGACCGACAAGCGCGGCGTGAGCGAGCATGCGGACCGGGCGTTCATCGACGCCGATACCTATAAAAAAGTCCGCGTCCGCCTGACGTCGTCGGCGGCTGCCAGCGGCCAGCTCTATTGGTGGAAAGGGGCTGAAACGCCTTACGTAACGGTTTTTCCCGTGAGCGCCGGAACGCGGACGTACGAGATCAACCTGAGTGCGCAAACGAACTGGTCGGGCGTGGTCACACGTTTCCGGATCGATCCGGTCAATGCCGGCGGCGTGACCTGCGCGGTGGATTCTGTGTCGTTGTCTCCGCTGCTGTTGCCGCCGCGCGCGCCGACTTTTGATATGATCGCCAATTCGCCTAACCCCGTATGCATCTGGGAGCCGGCCATTGAGCCGGACCACGCGCCGCTGACCTATGATTTTCAACTGGCGAGGGATTTCGGCTTCACGAATGTGCTGCTGGCCACCGTGTCCCAGAGCGCAACCCACCTGACCTATGTCGGGCCTGAACCGGACGGACTCCACTGGTGGCGCGTGCGTGCGCGGGATGGCGGAGGGAACGTCTCGCCGTGGATGGTGCCGATGCCGCTCTTTGCGCGTGTCTGGAACGGCAAGTCGCTCAACGATTTCACGAGCCTGAACGACCTGAACAATGCGGTGGCGACGAACGGTGTGTGGACCGCGCTTACCGGTATGGATCCCTATTTCAACCTCAACACCGGCAACAACAACAACGGCCAGGGCGTGAACGCGGACGTGTACAAACGGGTCCAGGTGCGCCTGAGTGTGAACAAGCCGGGTGCAGGTAGCGGCGCGCAGCTCTTCTTCTTCCCGAAAACGGGTGGCACGTATTCGGTGAACTTCGCCGTGCCGCCGGACGGCCAGTGGTATGAGCGCACGATCGATTTATCCGGCCAGACGAACTGGAAAGGTTTTATGAACAGTGTCCGGATCGACCCGACCAGCGCGTCGAATGCGGTCGTTTCCGTGGACTGGGTGCGTTTGCTTCCGAGCAACGCGTATGCGGCGAATCAGCCGCCGGTGTTGCCGGTCCAGCCTGCGTTCTCAAATGTCACTCTGATCGCCGGGCAGACGCTCACCTTCACCAACGCCGCAACGGACCTTGATGTGCCTGCGCAGGTATTGACGTACAGCCTTGTCAACCCGCCCGCGGGGGCGACAATCGATGCGGGCACCGGCGTGTTCAGTTGGCGACCCACGATCACGCAATCGCCTCTGGTTCAATCCATCGCCGTTGTGGTCACCGATAACGGCACGCCCAGCCTGAGCACGACACAGACGGTGTGGGTCACGGTCAACCGTCCGGTCCAGCCGGTCATCAGCAGCCTCGCTTCGCACAACGGCAGCGTCAACCTCACCGTGATGGGGGACGGCGGCCCAGATTATCTGATGCAGGCCTCAACCAACCTGACCTCTTGGGTGCCCATCTGGATCACCAATCCTCCGGCACCGCCGTTTCTGTTTTCCGATCCTGTCGCCACCAATTTTAACCGGCGCTTTTACCGGGTTCTTCTCGGCCCCTGACAAGGAAACGATTTGTTTAAAGGAAGGTATACCGATGATACGTACGCTTGCTTCAGTCCTCATGCTTACGGGTGCCGCCTGCGCCTCCGACCTTGCAGCGGGTTGGACTCACTCTGTCGCTGTAAAAGAGGGCCTTGTCTGGACGTGGGGCGACAATGCTTTCGGGCAGTTGGGACAGCCTGACGCCGGTCGCTCGCTACGTCCGCGGCTGGTTGCCGGAGTTGGCAATGTGAGGGCTGTCGCCGCTTCGTGGCACACGCTCGCGCTGACCGCAGACGGACAGGTCTACGCGTGGGGTCGGAACACTTACGGCCAGCTCGGTAACGGACAGTTCGGGTGGGAAGCGAAGGAAGCGAAGCCCGTCCGGGTCACCGGGCTGGACAACATCGTCGCTATCGCGGCCGGGTGGGATCATAGCCTTGCGCTGTCCCGGTCAGGGGCGGTCTACGCGTGGGGCAGCCGCGCGCACGGACAGCTCGGTGACGGCGTGCGCGAGACGGGGCGGCCCATCGCGGCGCCTCAACCTGTTCCCGGTTTAACGGATATCATCGCGATCTCTGGCGGTGGGCAGCACAGCTTGGCGCTACGCAAGGACGGGACGCTCTTCGCTTGGGGCAGCAACTGGAACGGACAGCTCGGCAACGGCAAACTCAAAGCCGGGACGCACAGCTCTACGCCGCAGCCGGTCGTCGGACCCGACGGCAAAGGCATGCTGTCGAACGTGGTCGGTATCGCGGCCGGAGGTTTGCACAGCGTGGCCGTGACCGGCGACGGACGGGTTTATGCGTGGGGTTACAACGGTACCGGGCAGATCCCTTCCGGCTCGCGGGGCGGTTTCTGGGGCGACAAGGGCGCCCGTGATGTGCCTGTCCCGACGGCGGCGCTCACTGACGGGGCCAAAGGCCGGCCTGTCGTGTGCAGCGGCGTGGCGGCCGGATATGAAGCGACCTATGTCCTGTCCGAAACAGGCGGCGTCTACGCTGCCGGATGGAGCATGTACGGCGAGCAGGGGTCGGGTTCGTCCGGCGGGAACCGCGACACGTTGGGCCGGGTCGTTACGGGCCGGCTGGTGACTTGGGACAACCCCGCGCCGGGCGTTTGGCAGCCGGCGCTGGTGTACCGCTACACCGACTTGGCCCATGTGAACGAAGGCGTCAAGGACCTGGAGGTGATTGACATGTTCAAGGGTCCCGCACTGATGGTGGGGGACACGCCGGTCTCCGGGGTCGGCAGCGCGCGCGTCTCCAGGAACACCGATAACATCGAGACTCAGGCCGCGTTGACTTATCCGATGTGTGCCACGTCCGGCCGGCCGGTGTCTTGTTTGTTCACGCGGCTGATGTTTGGGTCGAACGAAGGTGACAACGATTTTGCGACTCAGGTCCGGCTCCGTTGGACAAACACCGAATCGGGTCACGTCGTCGACCTTCCGCTCGATACCGGTGCCCGTGCAGGCGCGGGAGTCCTGCCGCCGCTCGGCGGCATCGTCACCCTCGCGGGCGGGATGCATCATGCGCTCGCCCGCGACCGTGACGGAACCATCTGGACGTGGGGACACAACGGGTTCGGACAGGTCGGCGACGGCAGCGTGACGGACCGCACTGTGGCACAGAGGCTTCCGCCGTTCGACGAGGGCATTCGGCCCATTCCGCCTGAAGCGCACCCGAAAAAGGTGGCGGACGCAACCCCTCCCAAGGGCAGGGTCGCGAACGTCCGCACGCGGGGGGCTGCGGGTGACGGGCTCACGCTCGACCAGTCGGCGCTGCAAGCCGCGATCGATACGTGCGGCAAACAGGGCGGAGGGGTCATCTGGTTCCCGCCCGGAACCTATTTGACGGGCTCGCTTGAACTGCGGGATGGCGTCCGGCTTCACCTCAGTGCCGGTGCGACGATCCTGGCCTCGGCCAATCGCGACCACTACCCGAAAAACGCGCTGATCTACGCCGCCAACCTGCGCGGCGTCGGAATCACCGGACAGGGCGTGATCGACGGACAAGGCCACTTCGTGGGCGCGCGGGACTGGCGTCACTACGTCATCCAAATGGAGAACTGCAGCGATGTGCGGGTAGAGGGAGTCAGCACGATAAACTCCGGCAGTTGGACGGAGCACTACATCCGCTGTGTCGGGTTGACGATCCGCAACGTCACGGTCCGTAGCCTCCGGCCCGGCCGCAACAATGACGGGATTGACCTGTCCGGATGCGAGAACGTCCGGATCGAAGGCTGTACGGTCATTTCCGACGATGACGCGATTGTGATCAAGAGCCAGACGTCCGACAGGGTGAACCGCAATTTCGAAGTAATCAACAACATCTGCCACACGTTTCGAGGAGCGTTCAAGTTAGGGACCGAGACACGCGGCGCGTACAGCAACATCGTGTGCCGCGGGCTGACCTGCTACGGATCCAAGGCTTTGGAGCTGTACTCGGTCGACGGCTCGGCGACGGAAGGTATCCAGGTTGAAAATGTGCGGGCGTATGATGCGCTGATCGCGCTCAATATCAAGCTTGGCGCGCGCTTGCGGTCCGCCTACTGGGCCAAGGGCGTGGAACCGAAAGTGGGCTATCTCCGGACTGTCAGGATCAAGAATGTCGAGGTCGAAATCGGTGGACGGTCGTGGAGGGAGGTTCTGCTCGACCACGACATCCCTGACGCCGAGTGGGCGACGGGACAACCGGAGGCTCCCTACGACAGTTGCGTTTCCGGCCTGCCGGGCCATCTCGTGGAAGATGTGGTGATTGACGGCCTGAACGTACGCGTGCCGGGCGGGGCCACGGTTGTTCCCTCCGTGGAGCAGATACCTGAGAAGCCGGAGGTTTATCCGCATGGCGGTAATTTCGGGGTTCTTCCCTCGTATGGGCTATTCATCCGCCACGCCCAAAATGTGACGATTAAAAACGCGGTCTTTAAGACCGAGCGTCCGGATGCGCGCCCGCCGGTCGCCTCTTTCGACGCGCCAGGGTTGGTCGTCGAGTAGGGGGCACGCCTTTCGCATAGCAAGATGACAGTCATCCCAGAAACAACGGTGAGAAAAGAAATGGGCAAACGTCTATTTGTGTGGGTGACGGTGTTGATTACGGCGTGCGTCGCAACGGCCAGGTCCGGAGAAAACCTGCTGAAGAATGCCGGGTTTGATCAGGCGCTGGAGACGGCGTGGGAAAAGCGCACTCCCGATAACGCGCAGCGGAAGCTCTACCGGGCGGAAGGAGCCGGGCGGAGCGGCGCAGCGGCCGTGCTGGAGAACACGGTGCCCGCCTACACGCGGCTTCGTCAGGGTCACGACCGTTCCATCGTCGTGGAGCCGGGCAGCCTTCTTGAACTCTCGGCATGGATGAAGTCGGAGCAGGATCCGAAGGGCGAGGCGATGCTCCAGATCTACTGTCTGGGTGGTAAGGGCGAGATTCTGTCACAGCCGACTTCGACACCGGTCTGCGGCCGCTTTGAGTGGACCCGTGGCCGCGTGCTGACGCTTGTGCCCGAAGGGACTTCGTATGTGATGGTTTACCTGCAGAGTCGTGACGGCGTGGGCCGGGTGTGGTTCGACGATGTTGAACTGGTCGTAAAGAGCCCGCCGATGCCGCGGGTTCCCGCTCCCCGGATCGCACTGCTGACCGACCTGCCTGACACGAATGCCGTTATCCGAAGGGCGCGAACCCTTTTCGAGGATGGCCTGAAGAGGGCCGATCCGGACCCGCTTACGGCATTGCGCGAGGCGGCCGGTGCGTTGGCGCTCTTCGAGGGGCCTGTTCCTGCTTCGGTCTGGCCGGCTTTAGAGGGTTTCGCCCGTGGCGGCGGGAAGGTGTTCATGGATCTGCGCGCCTTTGCCCGGAGCCACGGCACCGAGGCGGTCGCCGTGAGGGTGGGCGAGGTCGGGAGTCCGTCGCTGCAGACGCGCATGGCCGCGGGGCTACGAGTCGTGCGGACATCGGAGGCGACGGCCGGCTTCGAAGTGGGCCAGGTTGTTCCGCGCGCGGGGTGGCCCGACGGGAAGCTGTTCGTCTTGCCTTCCGATTTCACTCTGCCCGGGCTGGAGGTTCTGGCTGTTACACCCGACGGCTTGCCGGGGCTGGTACGGCTCGTGGTGGGTAAGGGTGCCGTCACGGCTTGCGACCTGCTTTCCCTGCGTGAGCCGCAGTGCCGCAATGTGGACGCCTATTACGCGTTCACGCCGGTGAGCGGCGCGCTGGGGAATCCGGTGCGCTTCGGGCAGTTTTACCCGCGGCGGCTGAACTACGACGGGGTCGTGGCGGAGATGCGGCGGCTGTCAGAGGCGTATCCGGCCCTCCGGATCGAAGAAGAGGGGGCGGCCTCTGAACATTACCGGCTATGGAGTTTGAACGTGGGCAAACCGGGCGCGCCGCTGTACTTCCTTTACGCGGCGGCGCACGGCAGCGAGTGGGAGCCGGGGTACGGACTGATGACCTTCGCACGGTTGCTCGCCGAAGGCAAACTGCACGACGCGGTGGATCTGCAGAAGGTGCAGATCAAGATCATTCCGCTCTTGAACCCCTCGGGCTACGAGCGGATGCGGCGACAGAATGCCCAGGGGGTGGACCTCAACAGACAGGGCGATTATCAGTGGGAGCGATTCGCGGGACGCGACAGCAACCGGGACGGACAGTATGGGCCGAATGATTACGATTGGAAGGGGAACGCCCCTTTTTCCGAGCCTGAAGCGCAGGTTTTTCGGAAGATCGCGCAACGCCCCGAGCTTTATTGCGTGCTCGATTATCACGGCAACTCAGGGGCCAAGGACAACAAAATCGGCATTCTTCCCGTCACCGCCCACCCCGACAATGAAATGAGGGCTCTGGCGCTGCAGCGGATCGTCAACGGGCGCCTGCGTGGACGTCACCTGCTGCGGCAGTCCGATGAGGAGGATGCTTCGCAGTATGTGCTCGACCGCATCTTTTCAGACAACGCGCGCCCCGTTCTGCAGAACACCAGTGCCCGAGACAAGTTCGGGCTACTCATTGAGCTGACGGCCGGATACGGCGATTCGTACGGAACAGTCCTGCAGACAGACGTCACCTGCGAGCTGTGCCGTGCGCTCTTTCTGGCTTATCCGCCGCCGGCCACATGGCCGCAGTGATCCATGCCGTGCGCGCACGTGGACTCCTGGCGGCGTTCCCGTCCTCCAGCCTAACGCGGATGGAGTCCGCGACCGAATTATGAACGCAGGCGCAGAGGCGGAAAACCGAGCGACCGGCCGTCCTGTAATGTGTTTACGGCAACACTCCGTAGCGGGTACAATGAAGCTCTGTTAAGAATGGGAAAGCCGATGGAAACACCGATGCTGAAAGAGCGAGTGCCTGAATTGCCGCCGGTGAGCAACTGGCGCACCACCGACCAGGACGAAATCAACCGGCGCAGGCTGCGGGCTGCCAAAGAGTCAATGCGCTTTCGTAACCTGATGCCGGAGCAGCCGGTTTTTTCCAATTTCAATGTGGAGTCCGCGAGCGGACAGACCTATCAGGTGGAACTGCGTCATCTTGAGCCGTTGACCAGCGCGTGTACCTGCGTGGACTTTCAGGTCAACGGCCTCGGCACTTGCAAACATGT
>JAEAMG010001469.1_pt1 | contig 17905 bp, 15 predicted proteins | sample 8958741 | NCBI WGS metagenome assembly JAEAMG01 (sample SAMN16933256, study PRJNA681125) | bioreactor sludge metagenome | isolation source: anaerobic bioreactor treating anionic surfactant - SDBS | place: India: Bengaluru | collected 2019-02-28 | reverse complement strand
AAAAGCGCTATTTCCAGAGCTTGGAGAGTGTCTAGGAAAGCTGGGGCGATTCAGGGGATGCAGGAGTGGCCAAGTGATATACGGGTGGTGCATGGTGAACAACAGGCCAAACAGGCACTGGCTGCTCAGTTGCGGAAGCAATATGAACGATCAAATCATCCGCTCGGCATGATCGAATGAGTGGACTCTAAGGCTCAGCGTTGCCGAGCTTATTTCAGCAATTTCGTTTAGATGGATGTTTCACATGCTTAGCTTGCAAGAAGTAAAACTCGCCATTATCGGGCTTGGCTATGTCGGCCTGCCGCTTGCTGTCGAATTCGGAAAGCGCCGCTCGGTGGTGGGTTTCGATATCAACCAACAGCGCATTGATGCACTGAAAGCTGGCCATGATGCCACCCTTGAGGTTAGCGATGATGAGCTGAAAGAGGCCGCTCAGCTTGTCTACAGTGCCAGCCTCGACGATCTGGAAAGCTGCAACGTATTCATCGTTACCGTCCCTACGCCCATCGACGAACACAAACAGCCCGATCTCACACCTTTGATCAAGGCTTCCGAAACCATCGGTTCGGTTTTGAAAAAGGGCGATATCGTCATATACGAATCCACCGTCTATCCAGGCGCCACGGAGGAAGATTGCGTGCCCGTGCTGGAAAGAGTGTCTGGCTTGAAGTTCAACGTGGACTTTTTTGCAGGCTATAGCCCTGAGCGCATCAATCCGGGAGACAAGGAACATCGTGTCGCCACGATCAAGAAGGTCACCTCGGGCTCAACTCCGGCAGTGGCTGATCTGGTGGACGCCTTGTACCGGGAAATCATTATCGCGGGCACTCATAAAGCTAGCTGTATAAAGGTTGCCGAGGCGGCAAAAGTCATCGAAAACACCCAGCGCGACCTCAATATCGCCCTGATCAACGAACTGGCAATCATCTTCAACCGGATGGGGATCGATACCGAAGCCGTGTTGCAGGCTGCTGGCACAAAATGGAATTTTCTACCGTTCCGGCCGGGGCTGGTTGGCGGCCATTGCATCGGGGTTGACCCTTATTATCTGACCCATAAGGCTCAGAGCATCGGCTATCACCCGGAAATTATTCTTGCCGGCCGCCGCCTCAACGATGGCATGGGCGCATATGTGGTCTCGCAGTTGGTGAAGGCAATGCTCAAGCGGAGGATCCATGTGGACGGCGCCCGCGTGCTTGTGATGGGCCTGACCTTCAAGGAAAACTGCCCGGATTTGCGTAATACCCGGGTTGTAGACATCGTCAGCGAACTGGCGGAATACAACATTCAGGTCGATGTCTACGACCCATGGGTTACCGTCGAGGAAGCCCAGCACGAGTATGGCATCACGCCGATTATCGAACCTGCCATCAATGTCTATGACGGCATCGTCCTTGCTGTAGCCCACAATGAGTTTCGTGGGCTAGGCGCCGAGAATATCCGGCAATATGGCAAGTCCGAGCACATTCTCTACGATTTGAAATATTTGCTGAGCGCTGAAGAAGCAGATCTGCGTCTTTAATTGCTGAAAAGAATAGGCATGGCCAATCGCAGGCAAGCTAGTTCATTTGGGCGGGCCTGCCCGAAATATCGATGAGTACCCTATGACCCGTTACGAAACGTTGTTGCAAGAACTCCCGCAGGCCCCCAAGACTTGGCTCGTGACGGGAGTGGCTGGCTTTATTGGTTCTAACCTGCTGGAAACCTTGCTCCAACTCGATCAGCGAGTGGTCGGCTTGGACAACTTTGCTACCGGTCACCAGCACAACCTCGCCGAAGTACAAGGCTTGGTAAGTGCCGAACAGTGGGCACGTTTCCAGTTCATTGAGGGCGACATCCGCAATCTTGACGATTGCCGCCACGCCTGTGAATGCGTCGATTACGTCCTCCATCAGGCCGCACTGGGTTCCGTTCCGCGCTCTATCGCCGACCCGATAACCACCAACGATACTAATATCAGCGGCTTTCTCAACATGCTGGTCGCCGCCCGTGATGCAGAGGTCAAAAGCTTCACCTACGCCGCTTCAAGTTCTACCTATGGCGATCACCCCGGCTTACCCAAAGTAGAAGACGTTATTGGGAAACCGCTATCGCCGTATGCGGTGTCCAAGTACGTCAACGAACTCTACGCAGACGTCTTCGCCAAAGCCTACGGTTTCAACACCATCGGCTTGCGCTACTTTAACGTATTCGGTAAGCGCCAGGATCCAGACGGCGCGTATGCCGCTGTCATCCCCAAGTGGACCGCTGCCATGATCAATAATGAGAAAGTTTTCGTTAATGGTGATGGTGAAACGAGTCGGGATTTTTGTTTTGTAGAGAATGCGGTTCAGGCCAATATATTGGCTGCGTGTGCCAGCCCTGAGGCAAAAAACAATGTTTTTAACATCGCCGTCGGTGACAGAACAACATTGAATCAGGTCTTTTCTTGTATCAAGGATGCCTTATCCCGTCTCGATGTTAAGTCAACATCGGAAATGGTATATCGGGATTTCCGTGCGGGCGACGTAAGGCATTCGCAGGCTAATATTGAAAAGGCGAAAGACTTGCTGGGTTACACGCCTATTTTCAATGTTGGTGAAGGTATGTTGAAGGCTTCGAGTTGGTACGTTTCATTCTTTGCAAGAAGTTAACTCTTGTGTTTAAAGGGGTCTGCGCAATCACTGTTTTGGCAAACAAACTTTTTATGTTTGTTCTGCTTTTTAGTCTGGCTCGAATTCTAGGGGGCGAGTTGTATGGCATATTCTCATACCACTACGCGATCGTAACAGGCATCGCGACAGTGGTGGGGGAATGCTTGAGCGTGGCTCTTAGTCGCTACGCGACCTTGAATGCTGAGAATGTAAATTACAGGACTTCTTTGAGTCTCATGGCATGGGGCAGCATTTTTGTGGGGGGGCTCTGTGTTATCGTATTTTCAGTCTTTCCTGCGCCAACTTCTTTTTATGAGGTGAATGCTAGTTACTTGATGGTCGGGGTGTTTACTCTGGGTTTCGCATGTGTTTGTAATTTGACCATCACCGGGCTGATGTTCTCCCTTAATACTTCAGGAAAATGGGTTGCCGCGTTGGCCGCCCATGGGATGGTTGGACTGTTGCTGGTAGTCCCTATTGCTAAGTTTGAAGGACAAGTAGAGAGCGTTATTTTAGCGCTGGCACTGTGTACATTGATCGCGCCCGCTTTTGGCTTTTGGATGATAAAGGCAAGCAAATTCAATAAGGAGGAAGGGGGAGGGCGTGAGTCTTTTTCTTTTCACAAAATGGTGACGCTGCTTTCCGGGGTAGGGGCTCCGGTCATTGCTGGAAGTATGCTTCTGGGTGCGCCTATTCATATCGTTTGTTTGATGATATTTGCTAGCTCAAGTTTAAATGTTTCTGAAGTCGGTTATTTTAATCTTTTTTTTCTATTTTATATTCTTGTGACAGTGCTTCCAAGCTCGCTTACTTCCTATGCCATTGTCAGGCTGGCGGGTCGCGGTACTAGTGCTAGCAAGTTATACCTGGCGCTCGGGGCCTCAGTTTCAGTTTGCTTGCCCTTGTTCATGATCTTGTCGCAGAGCTACTGGTTATGCTTATTGGGTAGTGCATTTTGCAGTAAAAATGATCTTCTCACTTATGCGGTACTTGCGGGCGGTATTGGCCTTGTAACTACCATTGCCACTCAAATACTGCACAGTAAAAGCATGAGTAGAATTGTTTTTATCGGGAGTTGTGCTTATGCATTTGTTTATCTGTCGTCAACAGTGATTGCGGGTCTGAAAGACGCTATGTTGGCGATTGATCTATTCAGGTCTTTCGTTTTGGCCCTAGCTGCTCAAGTTGCTGTGCTTGCGGTCCTAAGTTGGCGTAAGTTGAGGTAATGACATATTTTGATGTGAACCATGTTCATGCAAAGCACATGACTGAAAGTGATATTGGAGCCGGTGTTGGATCTGGTTTACGTTTCTGTTCCTTTGTTTTTGTTAGCTAAGGCTTATGCTTATATTACTGGTTTCGACATGCTTACTTATTTTGATCGCGCAATGTCTTTTGTGCCTGTTATTCAAGAAATATCTGGTTGCGCTGTACGCCGTATGTTACTCGGTGCCCTTTCTTGGACTCGTGAGCTGTCTGTGGGGCGACACCATTACACTTTGGCCTATCGGAGACTATGTTTTTTACCTGGATGACTTGGTGGTATTTAGGCTTTCGCTTGTATGGTTTCTAGGCGTGGTGGGCGGGCTACTTGCCTATTTGCTGTCGCTTTTGTTACCTCTCATAAATTTGTACCCACGTCGGACTGTTTTTTTTACCGCGATGGATTTCAAGCTGGCGGGCAAGATCTTTCTAGCGCTGTCCGTCTTTTTTATTGTCTTCAGATTCGTTAATGCGGATGCGATGCTTGAAATGTTCGCGGGCATCGAGTCAGTGGTGGTTTTCTCCATTGTCGCGATAACTGCTTTGTCATTTGCTTACCCATCTCGGTTGATGCTTATGATGTCTGCGATGTTGGTGATATCTTATTGCGTCGCCAATCTGATGACAGGGGATCGGGATTTTGTTGTGTTGGTTGTGGCTTGTATGCTTGGTTTGATGTTCCGTTACAAAGAATTTGTTAAGTTTAAAACATTGCTGCTCGTTGCTGTGCTTATGGCGATGCTTATAGTAATCGGTGTAGTTGCTTCAATGAGTCGCATGGATGTTGAGTTGACGCCAGGTAACATCGCTCAGTACGTTTCGTTCAATTCCTGGAATGCAATAATTTTACCGCTTGTTCAGCAATTGACCAGTGTCTGGGATGGGGAGCAGCTGCGATATGGTAAGACTTACCTTGATATGTTTCTTTCGCTAGCGCCATCCCCTCTATATACGGCTTTCGGTTTGGAAAAGCCCATCACGGTGGATAATCCAGCGCTTTGGTACTACATTACCGGGCTCGGCGGGATCCATGTGGCTGGTGTTGCTTTCGAGAACTTTGGGTTGTTAGGTGTTTTTCTCAACAGCTTCATCAGTGTCTCTTTTTTGCGGCTGATCGACTCGCGCTGTCGCGATGACGATTTCTTGCGAATTTTTCTCTATATGCTTTGTGCGGCGTCGGTCATGCACTGGGTTTGGTATGGCGAAATATACTTGCTGAATTCATTGGTCTTTTATATGGCGTCATTAGGGTTGTTCTTCTCAATCAAGCTTGTACGTGTTTTAAATTTGGTTTAAAAATTTTCACTGGGTTGAGAGAATAGGTATGTGCGGAATTGTGGGGGTTGTCGGGTGGAAGTTGGATCAGCAAAGCGCCGTTGCGGTTGGCAAGATGGTGGATGCGCTGATACATCGCGGACCCGACGACGGAGCAGTTTGGTCAGATGCCGATAGTGGAGTTTCACTAGGCCACCGGCGGCTTTCTATTCTGGAACTGTCGATACATGGCAGCCAGCCAATGGTGTCCGATAACGAGCGATTCGTTATTGTTTTCAATGGCGAAATATATAATTTTGTTGAGCTGCGTCAAAAACTGATTGAGGCAGGTTCGGCTCGTGTTTGGCGTGGGCACTCTGATACGGAAGTGCTTTTGGCTGCGATCGAAGCCTGGGGTGTAAAAATAACTCTCGAAAATTTAGTGGGCATGTTTGCGTTCGCTGTTTGGGACAGGGTTACCCAAACGATTACATTAGCTCGCGACCGAATGGGAGAAAAACCTCTCTATTACGGTATTGTCGGCAACCGCTTTGTTTTCTCCTCCGAGTTGAAGGCTATTAAGGCGGCATTTGGCAGCGATCTGCACATCGATCGTCGTGCACTGGCGAAATTTGTAAGGTATGGGTATGTTCCGGCCCCAGAATCTATCTATGGCGGCATCAAGAAATTAAAGCCTGCGCATTATTTGAGCGTCGACTCTTTTTCCTGCGTGCAGACACCTGTTTCGTACTGGTCGTTACCGCAAGCTAGTACGTTAAGGGAAGAGATGTCGCAGGCTACCAATGAAGAAGTTGTAGACGTTGTCGGTGAAAGACTTTCTGCTGCTGTAAAGTCGCAAATGATTTCCGATGTTTCGCTTGGGGCATTTTTGTCGGGAGGTGTCGATTCAAGCCTGATCGTTTCGTTGATGCAGTCGCAAAGTATTTCAAGTATCAATACTTACACGATTGGCTTCAATGAACCTAAATTCGATGAGGCACCTTATGCCAAAGCTATCGCCAAGCACTTGGGGACGAGCCATACCGAATTTTATCTAGGCGCCGATGACGCCGTTTCGATAATTCCGAACTTGCCAGAAATATACGACGAGCCTTTTGCCGACTCATCTCAGATTCCCACAATTCTGGTCTCTAGGATGACAAAGCAACATGTATCGGTTGCACTGTCCGGGGACGGCGGCGACGAGCTCTTCGCTGGATATCCCCGCTATCAAATTACTGCCGGCTTATGGGCGCGAATAGAAAAGCTTCCACTGCCTGCACGCCGATTCATGGCTTATTCACTCCGGTCTCTTTCGTCCAAAGGATGGGACAACGTCTGTTCTATTTTGCTAGGCACCGTACGAGCCAAAGTGAATGGTCGCCGTATCTACAGAATGTCCGAGCTGCTGGCCTCCGAGAATCTGGCACAGATGTACACCGGCTTGATGTCGCAGTGGCAGCCTACAGACAATGTGGTGCTGGGCATTGACTATCATAATCAGGACGTTGTCTCTTGGGAGTCAGCGGTCGATTACATTGAGGAAATGCGTCGGTGGGACGTCTCTCAGTATTTGCCTGATGATTTGTTGGTAAAGGTGGACCGTGGAGCGATGAGTGCAAGCTTAGAAACCCGAGCGCCATTGCTCGATCATCGAGTTGCTGAACTGGCGTTTTCCTTATCTTCAGACCAGTTGATAAAAAATGGTGTTGGAAAATGGCCGCTTCGCGAGCTGCTTAAGCGGTACGTACCCACCTCGTTCTTTGATAGACCGAAGGCGGGATTCTCTATCCCACTTGCGCAATGGTTACGTGGACCGCTGAGAGAGTGGGCAGAGGATCTATTGGCTGAGGAGCGAATCAGGAGAGAGGGTTATTTCGATTGCCAGAAAATTCGCTCGGCATGGCTTCAGCATCAAAACGGAACATATGATCGCAGTCTTCATTTGTGGAATATTCTAATGTTCCAATCTTGGCTTGATAAAAATATTAGCTAATTTATATTGAGCAAAAGGTGTTCTATGAAGATAGTTGTCAATGCTCTCTCCGCCCGTCTTGGCGGTGGTCAGACATATCTGATCAATCTTTTTGAGTTTGTACCCGTCAATGAGAATCTTGAGATTATCGTGTTCGCCCCTACGTCACTCAAACTACCGGATCACCCTAGCATCCGTCGAGTCGAACCTGCATGGCCCACAGAAAATCCGATTGTGAGGGCCTTCTGGGAGAAGTGGGTGTTGCCTAGTATCTTGAAGGCGGAAAAGGCTGACGTTCTGTTTTGTCCCGGTGGAGTAGTAGGCACTCGTCCGCCTACTGGCTGCAAGGTTGCGACAATGTTTCGGAACATGATTCCATTTGATATGCGCGTGCGAAAAAGTATTCCGTTTGGGTTGCAGCGTTTAAGAAATTGGATGTTAAATCGTATCATGCTTAAGAGCATGTCGGAAGCCGATTTGACCATATTTATCTCCAATTACGCACGAAGTGTAATTGAATCGCTAACTCATGTTAAAAACGCCGTTACCATTTCTCACGGGATTAGTTCGGTGTTTAGAACTCACGGCGGTAGTACTATTCGACCTGGTTTTTTGCCCGCGGGCGAGTATATTCTATATGTGTCGAGATTTGATGTTTACAAACATCATTATGAAGTAGTTAGTGCTTACGGAATGCTTCCCCAAAAACTTCGTGAAAGATTTCCGCTGATTCTTGTGGGTGAAACAAATCTGCCGGAGGCCGATCGCGTAAAATCCCTAATTTCAACTCTAGGCCTGGAAGGGCGGGTCCTGCTATTGGGCGCTATTCCCTATCAGAGCCTTCCTCCTTTGTATCATCACGCCTATCTGAATATCTTCGCCTCGTCCTGCGAGAACTGCCCAAATATTCTTCTTGAGGCGCTCGCTTCCGGTAGGCCGATGATCTGCTCCAATGTTATGCCTATGCCGGAATTTGGAGCTGATGCAGCACTTTATTTCTCACCGTTTGATTCGCAAGATATAGTAAATGTACTGTCTGAGGCATTATCAAACTCTGACCTTTTGAAAAGGTTGTCCGCTGCTGCAGTTGAGCAAAGTAACAAATTTGACTGGGAAAGCACCTCAAGGAAAACGTGGTTCGAGTTGCAGGCCTTGGTCGTGCGCTCCGAAGTAGGTGCTTGCTAATGAAAGTTCTGGTGGTTTCGCAATATTTTTGGCCGGAAACTTTTATCATCAATGATTTGGTCAGTAATTTATCTGCTCAAGGGCACGTCGTAAAAGTACTTACCGGCAAACCCAATTATCCTGACGGAGTTATTTTTGATGGATATAGTGTATCTGGTTACCAGGAAGAAAACTACGAATCTTCGATCAGCGTTTGCCGCGCGCCGCTTAGACCTCGTGGTTCATCGGGCGCAAAAAATCTGCTGTTGAACTATTTGTCTTATATTGTAAATGGTCTGAGGTTTTACCCTGGTGCAATAAAAGGTGAGAGCTTTGATGTGATCTTTGTGTTTGCGCCATCTCCGATTACGTCTGTCATTCCAGCGATATATTTGAAGTGGAAGCTTAAGAGTCATCTGGCTGTGTGGGTTCAAGACCTCTGGCCGGAGAGCTTGAGTGCGACTGGTTTTATCAAGAACAAATCAATGCTGAGCGTTGTGGGGTGGTTGGTAAAAGGTATTTATGCATGTGTCGATACAGTTCTAGTTCAGTCGATAGCATTTTTCGAGCCGATTGCTCGTTATACTAATGTTGACAAAGTTTTGTATTATCCTAACTCTTATCAGGACGTGCCGCGAAGTATAGAGAAGACTCGGATTCCTACGAAACTGCTTGCAGAGCTGGATAATAATTTCTGTCTGGTTTTTGCAGGGAATTTGGGGGCTGCGCAGGCCGTTGAAACCCTCGTTGAGGCAGCAGACAAGCTTCGCCATTTGTTCGGGCTTAAAATTGTAGTGGTCGGTAGCGGCAGTATGTTGGGTTGGATCGAAAATCGTAAACAATCCCGTAAATTGGATAACCTTATTCTTGCCGGACGTTTTCCAGTAAACGAAATGCCACATTTTTTTAGCCGGGCCGCTGGCCTTCTGGTAACCCTCAAGCGCGAGGAGATTTTTGCCTATACGATTCCAAGCAAGCTCCAAGCTTACTTGGCGGCAGGTCGCCCGATTATTGCGGCGCTGGATGGGGAAGGAGCTCGCGTGATCGGCGAGGCGGGGGCTGGCCTGACCTGCCCTGCGCAAGATGCGGCCGGACTGGCAGGCTGTATCGAGCAGCTCTATCAGATGTCGCCAACCGAGCGAGATAAGTTAGGTCAGGCAGGCCGTGAGTATTATCTTGAACATTTCGAGATGGGCCGACAGAGCCGCCGCCTAATGGAAATTCTAGAGAGCCGAATCAACGCATGCGGAGCGAGAGCTAAATGAATGTTCTGATATTGGGTGTCACCGGAATGCTGGGAGGCACGGTTTTTCGACAGCTTTCTGCCGACCAACGCTATCAAGTATGGGGCACATTGCGCAATGTTGGAGGGAAGCGCCATTTTCCAGAACCACTTCATGCCCAATTGATTAGCAATGTCGACGTGCTCGACCAAGATGCACTGGTCAATGTACTGGAGCTAATTCGTCCCGATGTCGTTATCAACTGTGTTGGTTTGATTAAGCAGTTGGCCGACGCCAAAGATCCCCTTTTGGCCTTGCCAATCAACGCCATGCTGCCACATCGATTGGCGAGACTCTGCGGTTTGGCGGGGGCTCGGTTGATCCATGTGAGCACAGATTGTGTGTTTTCCGGTCGAAAAGGGGGGTATGCCGAGGCTGACCTGTCGGATGCAGAGGATCTCTATGGCAAGTCGAAGTTCATCGGCGAGCTGCATGAGGTGCCACACGCAATTACGCTGCGTACTTCTATCATCGGGCATGAGCTAGGTACTCGCTGCTCTTTGATCGACTGGTTTCTTTCACAGAGCGGCCCAGTCAAGGGCTATGCAAAAGCTATATTTTCCGGCTTGCCCACTGCCGAATTGGCTCGGGTAATGAAGGACTACGTGATCCCGACGCCCAATTTACATGGTCTTTATCACGTATCGGTGGAGCCGATCGACAAATTGTCGCTGCTCAAGCTGGTGGCTGAGGTCTATGGACACAAAATTCAGATCATTCCAGACGAGCAAGTCTGTATCAACCGCTCGCTGGATTCCTCTCTTTTTCGTAAGGCAGTCGGTTACGCGCCTCCGACTTGGCCGGAGCTGGTCAAAATGATGCACGACCAGCGTTAATTTGTAATCTTTTGATTTTGGTGACTGCTTATGTTCGAAGATAAAATCCTGATGATTACCGGTGGTACCGGTTCCTTCGGTAATACCGTGTTGAAACGCTTCCTTGATACTAATGTCAAGGAGATCCGGGTGTTCAGCCGGGACGAGAAGAAGCAGGAGGATATGCGCATCGCTCTGGGCAACGATAAGGTCAAGTTCTATATCGGTGATGTGCGTGATTACAACAGCATTTCACAAGCCATGGTGGGGGTCGACTATATCTTCCATGCTGCAGCACTTAAGCAGGTACCTTCCTGCGAGTTCTATCCCATGGAGGCAGTGAAAACCAATGTGATCGGTACGGACAATGTGTTGAGTGCGGCGATTGCCACAGGGGTCAAGCGTGTGGTTGTGCTCAGTACCGATAAGGCCGTGTACCCGATCAATGCCATGGGCATTTCCAAGGCGATGGCGGAAAAAATCATGGTCGCCAAGTCGCGGATGATTCCGGCGAGTGGTCCGGTTATCTGTGCGACCCGCTACGGTAACGTCATGGCCTCGCGTGGTTCGGTGATCCCGCTGTTTATCGGACAGCTCAAGAATAACGAGTCGTTGACTGTCACCGATCCGAATATGACCCGCTTCCTTATGTCCCTAGAAGATTCAGTCGACTTGGTGCTACATGCCTTCGAGCATGCTAAGCAGGGGGATATTTTTGTGCAAAAAGCTCCGGCGTCAACGGTGGCGGATCTTGCGCGAGCACTTAAAGAACTATTTGACTGTGATAATGCAGTCAGGGTTATCGGTACTCGGCATGGCGAGAAGTTGTATGAGTCCCTGATTTCTCGTGAGGAAATGGCAAAAGCCGAAGATATGGGTCGCTATTATAGAATCCCTGCAGACAATCGTGACCTAAACTACAAGAAGTTTTTTGTCGAAGGTGAGCAGCATATTTCTGAGCTGGACGACTATACCTCGCACAATACCGATCGCCTTAGTATTCAGGGTATTAAAGACGTACTGCTTAAGCTGGATTACATTCAGGAGCAGCTCAATGCTTAAGGTGATGACGCTGGTCGGCACTCGTCCGGAGCTAATCAAAATGAGCCGCGTGATCGCAGAGTTGGATAAGCAGGTCCAGCATGTGCTTGTGCATTCGGGGCAGAACTATGATTTCGAATTGAATCAGGTCTTTTTCGACGATCTCGAGATTCGTAAGCCAGATCATTTCTTAGGGGCAGCCGGAGATACTGCGGCTAAGACTATTGCCGAAGTCATAGCCAAGGCAGATGAGTTGTTCGAGTTGGAAAAGCCGGATGCGCTCTTGCTCTATGGGGACACCAATACCTGCTTGGCAGTTATTGCAGCGAAGCGGCGGAAGATCCCTGTGTTCCACATGGAGGCGGGGAACCGGTGTTTCGATCAGCGTGTACCGGAGGAGTTGAACCGCAAGGTCCTCGACCATCTGAGTGATATCAATATGGTACTGACGGAGCATGCGCGCCGGTATCTGCTCGCGGAGGGCATTCGTCCAGAGACCATCATCAAAACTGGCTCGCACATGGAGGAGGTGTTGGATTACTACATGCCGCGCATCCAGGCCTCGGATGTGCTGCAGCGAGAGGGCTTGAAGGAAGATGCTTTCTTTGTGGTCAGTACGCACCGGGAGGAAAATGTCGATACGCCCGAGAATCTGTGCGATCTGCTAGGAACCCTTCGTGCGCTGGCCGATGAGTATCAGTATCCGATCATCGTTTCAACTCACCCTCGTACTCGTAAACGCCTGGAGTCGCTGGGCGAGTCGCTGGACCATCCTTTGATTCGCTTCGCCAAACCATTCGGCTTGCTGGATTACATCAAGCTGCAGATGTCTGCGTTCTGTGTATTGTCGGACAGCGGCACCATCACCGAAGAGGCTTCATTGTTGAACCTGCCGGCCATCACCATCCGGAATGCGCATGAGCGACCTGAGGGCATGGATGAGGGAACCCTTATTATGAGCGGCCTGAAAACAGGTCGCGTGCTGGAGGCAGTACAAGTGGTGACGAGCCAGCATGAGCGGGGGACGCGTGTGATCCCCGTGGTTAAAGACTACCAAGCGGGGCCGGTGTCGAAGCAAGTCGTCAGGGTAGTACTTAGCTACACCGATTACATCAACCGTACGGTCTGGTCAAAAGCCTGAGCAGTGTCGAGGTAGGGAAATGCGCATTTTGTTGACTGGTGCTACCGGCTTTGTCGGCCGTGAGCTACTGGAAAGGATGGTCTCCCACATAGCTCTGCAGCCAGTCGCAGTGGTGCGCAATTCCGCAGCAGCGCTCACCAAGGATGTGGCGACCTTCCGAGTCGCAGGGATCGAGGGAGATACTGACTGGCAGCCCGCGCTTGAGGGAGTCGATGCGGTTATCCACTGTGCAGCTCGGGTTCATGTCATGCACGATACATCCTCTGATCCGCTTGCCGAGTTTCGTAAGGTCAATGTGGACGGGACGTTCAATCTCGCTCGGCAAGCAGCGCGTGCTGGGGTGCGCCGCTTTATCTTCATCAGTTCGATTAAGGTGAATGGTGAGGGTACTGAGCTAGGCAAGCCATATTCTGCAGATTGTCATCCAGCACCGCTTGATCCCTATGGCGTCTCTAAAATGGAAGCTGAGCAGGGCTTACGTGATTTAGCCTCTGAGATAGGAATGGAACTCGTCATTATCCGCCCTGTTCTGGTGTACGGCCCGGGTGTCAAAGCGAACTTCCGCAGCATGATGAACTGGCTTTGTATGGGTGTGCCGTTACCGCTGGGCGCAATAAATAACAAGCGGAGCCTGGTTTCGTTGGACAACCTTGTCGATTTGATCGTCACGTGTATCGATCACCCCGCTGCCGCCAACCAGACCTTTCTGGTCAGTGACGGAGAGGATTTGTCCACTACTGAACTGCTGCGGCGCATGAGCCTAGCTCTGGGTAAGCCGGCACGGCTGTTGCCAGTGCCAGCGGCATTGCTTGAAAGCGCTGCCGCAATGCTGGGGAAGAAAAACGTTGCACAAAGGCTATGTGGCTCGTTGCAAGTGGATATTTCCAAGACCCGTGAGCTGTTGGGGTGGGCTCCGCCTGTCAGCGTAGACAAAGCGCTGCGTATGACCGCAGATCATTATTTGGCGCATAAGGGCTGAATACTCGTTACCGAATACCATTTGACGTGGCGCGGATAGGCTTGCTTCTAGTTGAGTCTCTAGAGGCATCTACGGAAAAAAACTTGAGGGATCGAAGTTGTTGATTTGGTTGCCGCCGTTACTTATCGTTATTTCGTTTTGCCTAACGTGGGCGCTGCGCCGTTATGCTGTTGCTCGCAGCATCATCGATATTCCTAATGCTAGAAGCTCGCACTCCGTACCCACTCCCCGCGGCGGAGGCGTAGCCATAGTGTTGACGTTTTTGCTCGCACTGCTGCTGCTCGGGACCGGCGATTTCATCGAGTCACGGTTGATGTGGGCGTTGCTCGGGGCAGGCGCCGGGATTGCCATCTTGGGCTTTTTGGATGATCACGGGCATATAGCAGCACGCTGGCGTTTGCTGGGGCACTTTGTTGCGGCTATCTGGGCACTGTTTTGGCTGGGCGGCCTGCCTGCGTTGCCGATCTTTGGCATCACGATTGAACTGGGTTGGTTCGGTCACGCGTTGGCCGCTGTTTATTTGGTGTGGCTGCTTAACCTCTACAATTTTATGGATGGCATCGATGGCATTGCTAGTGTCGAAGCGATCTGTGTTTGCCTGGGAGGTGCTTTGCTGTACGGCTTCACCAGTGGGGTGAGCGTCGAAACCACCGTGCCTTTATTTTTGGCTGCTGCTGTAGCCGGATTTTTGTTCTGGAACTTTCCACCAGCGCGCATATTCATGGGCGACGCTGGTAGCGGTTTCCTTGGCATTTCGCTCGGAGTGCTCTCCTTACAGGCGGCTAGGGCAGCACCGGAGCTTTTCTGGGCATGGTTGGTACTGCTCGGTGTATTCATCGTGGATGCAACGTTTACCTTGTTGCGCCGTCTGCTACGCCGCGACAGGGTCTACGAGGCGCACCGCAGTCATGCTTACCAATATGCTTCACGCCACTTCAGCAGCCATTTGGCGGTGACGTTGGGCGTTCTCGCGATCAACGTGCTTTGGTTGCTGCCTGTTGCTATCTGGGTCGCGATCGGCGGCATGGATGGAATGTCCGGACTGCTCATTGCTTATGCGCCATTGGCACTGCTTGCGTGGAAATATCATGCGGGCGAGCCGGAGGGGCCAGTATGAGTGAGCGAACACTGTTGATAATCGGCGCCGGGGGCCATGGCAAGGCCGTTGCAGAGGCCGCATTGCTGAGCGGCAGTTGGCAACGAATCGTTTTTGCTGATGAACGATGGCCTGAGTTGAAAGAGTGGGCTGACTGGCCCGTTGTTGCTAAGGGCGCGGACATTGTTCATCTTCGGGCATCGGTTCAGGGGGCCATTGCGGCCATAGGCAACAACGGGCTGCGTAGCCGATTTGTTCAAGCTATTGATGCTGCTGGGCTTCCATTGGTATCAATCATTCACCCTCGGGCGTATGTCAGCGACAGCGCTTTACTAGGCGCGGGGGTTGCCATTATGGCTTGTGCGATGGTTGGTACTGATGCACGCCTTGGCAAAGCGGCTATCGTCAACGCTAGCGCAACGGTGGATCACGATGCTGCTCTTGGTGATTTCGCTCACCTAGGCGTGGGCGTTCAGTTGGCAGGCGGAGTGCACATTGGCGCGCGTGCCTGGCTGCAGGCCGGGTGCTGTGCTGGCTATGGCGTCAAGGTTGCCGATGATGCTGTGCTGGCTCCCGGTGCCGTTTTACAGGCCATCTAAAAATACTTGAGTTAACCGTTCTACTTCGCGAAATCGCTGAGGCTCCTCGATATTCGAGATAGCCCACTCAGGAATGAGGAATTGGTGTGTTGAGGTTGGCTGAGAAATTAAGGGCTCGGTTGGTGCGCTTGCCTAGGCAGCAAAAGCGGCTGATTCAGGTTTTCGCGGATGTATTGTTGGTATGGCTGGCACTGTGGCTGGCTTTCCTCATTCGTCTAGGTAACGCGAGTTTTGTAGACCCTCTGGGTGGTCATGCCTGGCTGTTCGTAGTTACACCACTGCTGTCGATACCGTTCTTCATCCGCTTCGGCATGTATCGGGCGGTCATGCGTTACTTCGGCAACGATGCTCTGATCGCTATTGCCAAGGCGGTTACGCTTTCCGCCCTGCTGCTTTCATTGGCCGTGTATTGGTACACCGATGCGCCGAAGCTGATCCCGCGCTCCATGGTGTTCAACTACTGGTGGTTGAGCCTGGTGTTGATTGGGGGCTTGCGGCTGGTGATGCGTCACTACTTTATGGGCGACTGGTTTTCGCCAGATTCGCTGACAAAGTTCAAGGGCAAGGATGCCGGGCTGCCCAAGGTTGCCGTATATGGCGCCGGAGCTGCAGGGAATCAGCTGGTTGCCGCATTACGCATGGGGCGAGCGATGCGGCCTGTGGCGTTTATCGACGACGATCTGAACCTGCAGAATCGGGTCATTGCCGGGCTACGTGTGTATTCGGCGAAGCACATTGGGCAATTGGTGGAGGATACGGGGGCGGGCGAGATCTTGTTGGCCATTCCTTCTGCCTCACGCGGTCGTCGGCGCGAGATTCTGGAAATGCTCGAGCGTTTCCCGCTGCATGTGCGCAGCGTGCCGGGCTTTATGGATTTGGCGAGTGGCAAAGTGCAGGTCGAAGACATCCAGGAGGTGGATATTGCCGACCTGCTGGGGCGTGATGCGGTACCGCCGCAGCAGGCACTGTTCGAAAAGTGTATCCGTGGCAAGGTCGTAATGGTGACCGGTGCGGGCGGGTCGATCGGTTCGGAGCTGTGTCGTCAGATCCTTTCGAACAAGCCGCAGGCGCTGCTGTTGTTCGAACACAGTGAGTTCAATCTCTACAGCATCCATATGGAATTGGAGCGTTTGATCGAGCGTACGTCATTGCCGATCAAACTAGTGCCGATCCTCGGTTCCATTCGGAATGCTGATCGATTGCTGGATGTGATGCGCACCTGGAGAGTGGAAACGATCTATCACGCAGCTGCCTACAAGCACGTGCCTATGGTTGAGCACAACGTGGCTGAGGGCGTGCTGAACAATGTGATCGGCACGCTGAACACGGCGCAGGCAGCGGTTCAGGCGGGGGTCAGCAACTTCGTGCTGATCTCTACCGACAAGGCCGTTCGGCCGACCAATGTGATGGGCAGTACCAAGCGTGTCGCCGAGCTGGTTCTGCAGGCGCTCAGCCGTGAACCGGCGCCGGGCTTGTTTGGCACCGCGGGCAGTGTGCATCACGTCAACAAGACCCGTTTCACCATGGTGCGCTTCGGCAATGTGCTGGGCTCATCGGGTTCGGTGATTCCGCGATTCTATGATCAGATCCGTAGTGGCGGGCCGGTGACGGTGACGCATCCGAAGATCACCCGTTACTTCATGACCATTCCCGAAGCGGCGCAGCTGGTGATCCAGGCGGGCTCGATGGGGCAGGGCGGTGACGTGTTTGTGCTGGATATGGGACAGCCGGTGAAGATCGCTGAGCTGGCCGAGAAGCTGATTCATCTGTGTGGCCTGAGTGTGCGTTCGGAAAAATGTCCGCACGGAGATATCGCTATCGAGTACACCGGTCTGCGCCCCGGCGAGAAGCTGTACGAGGAGCTATTGATCGGCGACAACGTGAGCCCCACCGAGCATCCGATGATCATGCGCGCCGATGAGGAATATCTCGACTGGGATGTACTCAAGGACCGGCTGGCGAAATTGCTCAAGGCGGTGGAGAGCGACGATTACCCCCAGGTGCGGCAACTGCTTCGTGAAGTGGTGAGCGGGTATGTGCCGGAGGGTGAGATCGTCGATTGGATCTACCAGCAGCGGCGGGTGGAGCCGGAGTAAGTAGAGTTACACGTCAGGGGTGCCTGGTCTCCTGGCAGCTTCTGAACAGCCCAGCTGTTGGGTAGGCGCGATTTCAAATCTGCTCTGCAGCCTCCACCGTGAGAGTACGTTCCTTCCCAAGGGGGCTTCAGCCCCCACCATTAGCGGCTGTTGATTGCCTCTCTGTTGGTCAAATACTCCTCGCCACTCGGCTGGCTGGTGTCGGATATCAGTGCCGTGCACCCTCATCCGGCATGCTCAGCAGCTGCTTTTCACGGTTCCAGTCGAACGGTTCGTCGTTCTGCTCGGCTTCGTAGCGGCGCTCTTCGAGTTGCTGGAAGACGGCAATCTCGTCATCCGGCATGAAGTGCAGGCAGTCGCCGCCGAAGTACCACAGTAAATCGCGCGGAACCAGGTGGGCGATCTGGGGATAGCGGTGGAAGACCTGGCAGATCAGGTCCTGCCCCATGTGGCGCTCTTCCGGGACGTTCTGCAGGTTCATGATCAACTCGTCGAAGCGCTCGAGGAACAGTGCGTGGCTTTCTTCCGAAACCTGCTCGGCTTCGCCCATCGCGAGCAGGATGCCG
>JAEAMG010001466.1_pt1 | contig 17943 bp, 15 predicted proteins | sample 8958741 | NCBI WGS metagenome assembly JAEAMG01 (sample SAMN16933256, study PRJNA681125) | bioreactor sludge metagenome | isolation source: anaerobic bioreactor treating anionic surfactant - SDBS | place: India: Bengaluru | collected 2019-02-28 | reverse complement strand
CGCTCTCCTTCTCTTGCTCCTTTCTATTAGCTGTTACATGCACGCACTTCGTGAGCAATTCGAATCAACAGGATGTGAATTAACTCCGCTACTCAAAAACCGTTTAATTGAGGTCTCCAAGGTAGATCAAATCCTATCGAATCAATTGCTTGTGTCGAATCCAGAAACCACGGACACCATAGTATCCTTAAGTCGACTTTCAGAATCCAAATCCCACACGAACATTTCTGTTCGCCGTTCTATCCAGCCGGTGCAATCTTTCTTGTAGCTTTTTTAAGCATCGGACAGTCCGAACAGCACTATCACTCAGCTCCACAGAATATCAACTCATAAGACTTTCTCCCGTTTCCGATCCAGTGACAATCCCATTGTGCGGTTGTAGTGAGGTCAGAGAAGATAATAGACCCGTTTAACGGGTAGTGATTTCGATCGCGAAATATCATAAGGAGGAGTGGTCAGTTTGATGACGGAACTACCGTCAATGGAAATGCCGGAATGGATCAGAAACCCAGGGGAGTTCGACATAAGGAACATTCTACAGGACTCTCTCTGCTACCTTGCCAGCGGCCTTCACGGCCATTTTGTCAAATGCTATATGGGAAACGTTTACAGCTTCGTGTACATCGACTACTTCATAAGCCGAGAAGATCTGCTGCAGGATATGGCCGAGTACGGGTTCACAGGTTACCGAGTGATCCGACAAGAATCGATAGACCCGTACAGACTCCATCGGGGTGGATGGGACGCGCTTACGTGGTATTACCGCGAGGACGATCCGCGAGGAGAGAGGCGGTTCGATCGCTTCCGTGGAGACCGCGAAAGAGGTTACTTCGCAGGATATCGAGACATTCTGAATCCTTCGTGGAAGAAGGTCCTGCCGGTTGAGCGAGATGGCAACCCTAACTCGTGGCGTGAGATCCAGAAAGAGCCCTTCGCCGAATGGTTCATCTTAGAGAGGACCGAAGAGTACGACGAGACGCACAATCCGAAACGCTTCTCCTTCTTCTTTCTCAACACCGAGGCGGTAGCGGCCTACCAGGCCCTGTATCTCGCAAATCGGATGGCTCCAAAAATCATCGTAATCCCGCAATACGGCTTCGGCTTGAATTGGACAGAATTCGGTCACAGAGATCAGATCCTCGCCAGGACGATATTCTACCGCGACAATCCACTGCCCGAATACATCGTCGGCATGTCAGGTTTTACTGAACCCTGGCCAGAATACACGAACAGGGTGAAGAAGTACTTCAACGGGTATAATTTCTGCGTGACTATCTGGAGGTACTCGGGAGACCCCGCAAGGCTCAATCCACCTGTTTCCGAGCAGAGAGGGAACCATCAGCAGGAAACATCTGAAAACGATCTCGTCTTTGTCGAGAACGGCGAGTTCGAGATGAGCGAGGTAGGGAGAATACGAGATATTGCCGAAGGTAATACCCTCTATGTGATGCTTACCTATGATTTCTATATCGGCAAATACACCGTCACGTGTCAGGAGTACTCGAGGTTCTGCAGGGAAACGGGCGCAGAAGAACCCGTGGATGAAGAATCCCCGAACGGCACAAAACCGGTTACGAATGTGAAATGGTTAGACGCCATCTCCTACTGCAACTGGTTGAGTGAAAAGGAAGGCCTGCCCCGGGCGTACGATGAATTGGGAAAGCTGCTTGCTTGCGACGGTTCACACACGACCGACTTAAGAAGAGTTGCCGGCTACAGGTTGCCTACCGAGGCAGAATGGGAGTATGCTGCCAGGGGAGGGAACAAGAGCAGAAATTATATCTTCGCCGGAAGTAACGACGTGGATGAGGTCGCCTGGTATATTGAAAACTCATCCGACAGAACTCGAGAGGTCGGGTTGAAGAGCCCGAACGAACTCGGGCTTTACGATATGTCCGGCAACGTCTGGGAACTGTGCAGCGACAACAGCGACAGATACTCGGAGGGACTGGAAATAAACCCGTATGGGGAAACCGGTGTGTTCAAAATCCTTCGTGGCGGAAGCGTACGTGAAGACCGTGAAGAAGTAACGATTTCGGCTCGTGACTTCACAGGGGAGCGTTACACAAACTCATCTATAGGCTTCCGCGTAGCGAAGACAGTGCTGGTCGACGGGGGAGAGCAGTGATGGACTTTCCGGGCAGCGTGCAGAACTTCATCTATCTTCTTTCCAAACTCGGTCAACAAAACAAGATGCTCTCGGAAAAGGCAATCGAATACTTCTGGAGCTCCCTTTTGTTGAAGAAACTATCACAGAACGTACAATTCAGTGACGTCTTCTGGAGGTTCGTGTTCTTCGGAAAGAGCGGGAAAGAGAGGGCCGATCTCATGGAGAGCGCGATATCCGAGCTCATCGTCGAGCACCCGGAATTCGCTTTCATGGACTTCAAAGGAGAATTGGGCGGGGCGTTCAAAGAAGATTCGCCCCTCTTCTACAGAACCTGTGCTTACGCCGACGGCATGATCGACGGACTCTCCATCAGGGACATAGATCTGTTGATAGGCCCCTTCTACACGGGAATGTTCTCATTTGCGATCGACTCCAATCTTCTCTTTTCTGACATGATAGTGCCGATGGAAATACTGGACATGATGGTCGATCTGCTCGAAATCGAACCGGGAATGTCCGTTTACGACCCCGCTTTCGGTTACGGACGTGCCTTCTACACAATCTTCAGGAGAGAAGGCTTCGACTACACTTCCTTCGCCGGACTTGAAATCGACCCTAGGAAATGGCGACTCACAAAGATTATCCTTTCCCTTGTCGGGATAGACGTCTCGAAGCTCGTAAGGGGCGATTCCCTCGTGAAGCCGACGAAAGAGACTCTCTATGTGGAAGAACAGTACGACAGGGTGATTATCGAGCCACCAACAGGCGAGCGCATGGTATTGCAGGAGCTGAAGACTGATTTCTTTCTCCGAAACATTCTAAATATCTCGTCCAGTCTCATAAGCCAATGGGACTTCATTAACCATGGAATGCGCTCGATGAAGGATGACGGCAAGCTCGTGACGCTGATTACGAGAGGAGAGCTGAGAGAAGGAAATAAGGAAATAATAGACAACGACTGGCTTGAAGCAGTAATACAACTCCCCCTTGGAGCCGTTCACGGCGGAAACGCCGACTGCTGTTTGATGGTCCTTAACAAGGCGAAGCCCGTCGGCCGGAAAGGTCAGGTCTTCATGTCGGTATCCAAGAGCGACGGCAGAGAGCCTTTCTGCTTCGAAGTGAGGGAGGAGAATCTTCTGCTTAGTTCAGTCATGAGAAACTTCAGGGACTGGAAAGGCGAAAGCGAAGTATGCGCGCTTGTCCCGATCGATACGATAAAGAATAGTGGCTATTCCCTGGTGCCTGGCGACTACTCGATAATCCCCGTGAAGAAAGATCAGCTGCCCGAGGATTACGAAATCTTCCTGACTTCCCCGACCGTTGAGCTGGATTCCATCGGTGAGTTCCTCGAATCACACAGATACTTGCGGGCGTCGAAGAATGCCGAACTTCCCGAAGGTCATGAGCCAGATGTAAAAGCGTACAAAGGCAAGGTCTACAAGTACCCTCGCCTGGAGGTCGATGAGAAGGGCATCGTTCAGCTGGTCTCTCTAAAGGAGCATGCCGGAGAACTCACAAAAGCGGCCGAAGAATCCCTTCTACGAAAGAACGACATCATCTTCAACAGAAGAGACGACATAACGACCATAGGGCTGATAACCGACATCCCTTTAGACGCGTCGATACTGCCCTCAGGCAATCACATAGTCTTTAGAGTCTCCGGCGAATACGATCCTGTAAAGGTCTTCAGCATTCTAAGGAGCGACTACGGCCAGTTTCTCATTAGAGAAGCCACAAAGCACCTTTTCATGGAGTTTCTGCCCTTGCACGCAATTCAGGCCATGAGGCTTCCGGTCGAGGCAATCAAGGCCGACAGACCTCAACAGAGCGGATCGCAGGACAAAAGAATTTCGACAGACGAAGGGAGTGATTCCGATTTTTGAAGAAGTGACGAAGACCGAAATGCCGGAATGGATAAAGAATCCCGCGGAATTCGACATTCATGACTTGTTGAAAGACTCTCTGTATTACCCGGCCAGCGGCCGCGACGGCCATCCGATCGAGTACTTTATGGGAAATGTCTATAGCTTCGTATATGTCGACTACTCCATAAGCAGGGAGAACTTGCTCGAAGAGATCGCCAACAAGGGATTCAGGGGATACAGAGTTATCCACCAGCTTCCAATAAGTGAGAGCCAACTAGCGCCGAACGGCTGGAGGATCAGGGTCACCCCGGACCGTGCCGAACACCACCACCCCGACCATTACTCGGATGTGTTCGAGAAGCCCTTCGCCGAATGGTTCATATTCGAGAGGACCGAAGAGTACGGCGAAGACCATAATCCGTCCAGGTTCTCGCTGCTTTTCATATGTGCGGACGGCGCCGCGGCTTATCAGGCGCTTTATCTAGAGAACAGGATGGCTCCTAAAATTCTGGCCATAATCCAGCCGGGCGAAGCCTTCGGCTGCAACTGGACCGACTTCACCAGCAGATGGCAGATAATGGCCCGGTCGGTCTTCTACGGGACCAACCCTCTGCCCGAATATGTCATAAACGGAGGCATAGGCCGCAGCGAATTCTACAGAGCGCCCATCTGGCCGGAATACTCCGAGTTTGTCAAGAAATTCAACATAGGTGCAAAGTACTTCAGGATCTGGAAGAGATCGGTACGAGCCGTAAGAGATCGTTGTGAGGTCGGTTGAATTGCCAATTAAACTGAGCAATTCGTTGGCACGCAGTGTCATACATATCAATAACACGTAGAGAGAAGTATGAAGAGGAATTTGAGCCTGTTGAGTCCCACTATTTAGAGTTGTCGTCGCTCACGGAGGGCCAGGAGCGGCCGGAGGAGTCGCGCCTCTTGCGAGAGAGCTTGGAAAGAAGCGGGGAGTTGTAGAGCCCTATCAGACAAAGAAGACAGTATCAGGACAAATAGAGGAATTGAGGGAGACTGTCGAGAAGAATTGCTCTCCTCCGGTTATTCTTTTGGGACATTCTTGTGGTGCATGGCTCGTTTACTTGTTTGCGGCAAAGTATAGCGATCCTGTGAATAGGATAATACTCATAAGCAGCGGTCCTTTCGAACAGCACTACGCTTCTGGTATTATGAATACTCGATTGAACCGTCTTGGCGCAAAAGAAAAGGCTAGAGTTGAAGAGCTCATGAGCCTCTTGAGCAATGCAGAACTCAAAGATAGAGAAATGCTATCTGAATTCAGAGAACTCCTGGCAAAGACAGACCACTTTGATCTTCTCGAAGATGCAGAAAGAGTAGAAGTCAATATTGATGCAGAGATATACAAGAGCGTTTGGAAAGAGGCCTCAGAGATGAGAAGCAGCGGAGAGCTTCTCGAGAGTGGCAAGAAAATTCGCTGTCCCGTCCTTGCAGTCCATGGCGATTTCGACCCCCATCCTGCAGAGGGTGTTGAGATCCCGCTTTCAAGGATACTCAAGGATTTCAAGTACAGGCTTCTGGAAAGATGCGGCCACATGCCCTGGATGGAAATACATGCCAGAGAAGAGTTCTACAAGATAGTAGAAGCCGAGCTTGAAGAAGGATAATCTCTCTCGATATTTGGATATAGCGAAACCATAATTGACAAAAAAGCACCAGTTGGTTCAGCAAGATCTTGAAGAGAAGGAATCACGACGCCAAATGATCTTGGGAAGAGAAAAGCCTCATAGAAAGATTGATACAATCATTCTGCATCCAGGCGAAAACGGAATTCAACAATCCTCTTCGCCAAAGCATAGAAGTAGTCTGACCCCATTTAATCGACTATTTGTAGTTGTTGATCTCTTGAAATGTGCCAAACCTCTTTTTCTATGCTTCAGCAATTTCTCTCAAAGATCGCTTTTTAACAGTCGTTCTAAACCCAACGCGAAAAGTAAAGTCACGGAAAAAATCCGTGATAGAATTTATTCGGGTCCCTTTATCACTGTTGAATAATCAATGGTACTATCATTAGCCTTTTGGAGGCTAAATAAAAGTCGTTTTATATGGGGAGGAAAGAGAAATTTCACATCTTATGCGGGTCAATATAATAATTGTTGGACGAAAGGAAGGGAAGAACGTTGAATACGCACTATAAAGATTTCACAACACGGCTTAAATTGCTAGTTGGTAAGAGGTCTGATTTGATAACCATGACATTGAGCAACATATTCACTATGCGCCTCATTGGTAATAAGACCCACGGTGATCTAGCTGAGATTGCCATTGCGGAGTTTATCAATCAGTATATGTACGATTTTCGTTCGATACACGTAGGCAAGGATCTTTATAGGGCGAAGTCTAAAGAAGAGGACATAAAAATCATTAATGAAGTGACAAAAGTGGAATTCCCGGTTAGTCTAAAAGCATATGGAGACGGACCTTTGCAACTCTCCACTGATAAGAATTTTAGAATGTTCCCTCGATTAGAAGAGGGAGAAGAAATTGAAATATCAAGTAAAGCGAAAATAGAAGCCCTTTTTGGAGATTCCGTGTTTTCAGATTTCGATGAGATAAATGTATTACCCTTGATATATGATGAAAGAAACAAACGTTGTAATATCTTGGTGTTCGATTACGATCAAGCCAAAAATAATACTGCGTTGATTAAGCGCGAAGACGAAGGGAAAGGGAGAAAGCATCCGGTATTCCGTTTTTACGATCAGTCTGGTGGCTACATATGTGAGGTTAGGTATGGTGGTGCTTCAGCAAATGCACTACAACGAGGTCTCTGGACCCACACAAGGAACGCCCTGAAATATTTTGATAGTATCACAGATGGATGGGTCGACTATTCCCATAATTTCATTCTTGTTAGTTTATTTTCGCATGCATTAGTTTCTTCACAGAAAGGTCATGAAATCGCCCTTGATAAGATAAAGGAAGACATTGAACGTATGAAGCTAGAGCCCGGAAAATGAGACCTCAATCAGTTCAAAGTAATCTTTTCGGTGAGGAAGTAGTTAGCATTCCAGAAACGGAAGGAATTAAATACGCGGGATCTAAGCTAAAGCTCTTGCCATATATTATTGATCTCGTTCGAGAAACTAATGCAGAGACCGTCTTGGATGGGTTTTCTGGAACCACGAGATTGTCGCAGGCCATTTCGCAGTTGGGATATAAAGTGATTGCGAACGATATTGCAATATGGTCTAGAATTTTTGGCATGTGTTACTTGTTGAATCGGCGCCCTAAGAATTATTACGAGAAAATCATTAAGTATTTGAATTCGTTGCCTCCGAAGCATGGATGGTTTACAGAGTATTATGGGGGTGAGCCCAATAATGGTTCTGCCATACAGAAAGACGGGCTTAAAAGGCCGTGGCAAATACATAATACAATGAAGCTGGACGCAATTCGAGAGGAAATAGACAGGTTAGATGTAGGTGAAATTGAAAAAGCAGTCTTATTAACAAGTCTTATATTAGCTCTTGACTCAGTGGATAGTACGATAGGGCATTATTCCTCATATTTAAGCCGTTGGTCACCGAGGTCATACAATGATGTGGTCCTGAAGATTCCTAAACTAATTGAGCAAGACAAAGAACATCTAGTATTTCAGGAGGATGTCCTTAATCTACTCGATGATGTAGAAGTTGACTTAGCCTATTTTGATCCACCTTATGGATCAAACAATGAGAAGATGCCGCCTTCGAGAGTAAGATATGCATCATATTATCATATTTGGACTACAGTCATCCTTAATGACCAGCCGGAACTTTTCGGGAAAGTTCGAAGGAGATGTGATACTTCTGATTTAGTGGCAACCTCAGTGTTTGAAGAATTCAGGAAAAATCCAGAGACGGGTAGATTCATTGTCGTAGAAGCAATCGAGCAAATGTTACGCAAAGTGAAAGCCAAATATGTCATTCTGTCGTACAGCTCGGGTGGAAGAGCAACGGCTAACGATTTACAAGAAACGATAAGAAGAACTGGCGAATTGTTAAAGGTTGTGGAAGTAGATTATAAGAAGAATGTTATGGCTGGAATGAAATGGACGAATGAATGGATTCGAGAGGCTGAAAAACCACATCAAGAGTTTTTGTTTCTTATAAAGAAATGAACTACTGAATCCCAAATCTTGCCTAACAAGGCGCTATAACTGAGCGATTTTCTGCTGGTGTTCCTTAGCTGCAGGTGAATTTGGTCGTTCTGAAGAAAAAGAGATAATACTGAATGAAGAAAAGTTAATCGAGGCTGAATTTAAAGATGAACAAGAAATGGAAGACGTTATTACAGAGAATGCGGAGTTTTTTTCGGTTCTTCCTCAATACTCTTCCCAAAAGAATGATCAAAAAAGAGATTGGTTTGGCACTATACCTGACGGGTTATCAATAAACCTGGCTTCATGATTCTTGGTATGTAGTAGAAGTAGAGCTTGTTCATCACAGCGTATGGAATCATATAGCACCCCAGGTAGCAAAACAGATGATAGCAGTGGCTACACCCGAAAGCCGGCAGATACTAGAAGATATTGTAATTCAGATTTATAACGAATCTGAGGATGTGAAAGAGAAATTCAAAGAAGGGAAAATCAGAGAAATCGATATTAGAAGGGTGCTAAGCGAAATTCTAAGTGAATCGCCCATAATTGGGATGCCGATTGATAGAATTTCGCAAGATTTGAAGGAATGGGCTGGGACATTGCGTAATGATGTGAGACTTTGGCTTGTTAGAAAATTCATAGAATTTGGTGCCCCCGAGAATATAGCGTATGAAATCCCTGAGGAATATCGACCAATCCTTGATACCACAGAGGAAAAGGAGAAACCAAATTCTCGTATAGCCTACTATGACGTTTCACTTGCTGACCTTCTTGATGCCGGTCTACTAACTGTTGGTGACGATTTAGTGATGACATATTGACCAAGAGGCGCAAATCAAAAGAATACAAAGCGATCATTATAGAGGATGGAAGCATGAACGTCTTGGACAAAAAGTTCAAAAGCCCCTCTTATGTGGCCCTTCTAGAAATACAAGATGCCGGTAGCGACCGGAAAACCGTAAATGGTTGGACAAGTTGGAAGAACAAAGAAGGGGAACTCTTATTCATAGTGATATGGTTCCTCCAGTACTGCTTTTCACAGAAGCTTCCGAAGAAGAAAGGATCAACCAACTTCTCGAACAACTCCAGATACCAATGCAGTTATAATACTTATTCCGTTGCATTATTGGTGATTTCCCCTGATAGCAGGTGCCAATAGGAGTCTGAACACATAAATTGATATGAAATTGATCAGAGAAGTCTGTTTCAGTTATCTTTGGGAAAAGAATTGCACGATTTTTCTGACTATTAGCTTGCCCTTCCGTAGAAGTGGTTAATGAACCCTACAATGAATGTCATGTCGTATTCTCTGGGAAACACTACGTCTTGTCCCATGGAGAACAGTTCGGGGAACTTCACTGCCAGTTTTCTCAGTTCTTCCCTCGTGGATGATGTGAGAGGCTCTGTGTTGGAGGTCTCTTTCGAGAGGTAGACATAATGAGCAGTGCTAAGATCGTCTGTAAGGTCCGAGATAGAGACTATAGTGTAGGGGAGCAATCTCTCTGTTTCCATCCGCTTCATTTCCAGAAGAACTTTCAGAAGTTTTTCAGAGAATTCAGCGACCAGTTTCTCTTTAGCCTGTTCGAAAGACATCCCCGATTTCTTGAATTCTTCGAGTTTCTTTCTGCAAAGAAGTATCTCACTACGCGTTGCAGACTCTGTATAGACCAGTCCATGCATGCTGGCCGAGTTCTCCCACTGTCTTTCGAGTGCAAGGTGATTTAACTTTCTCTCAACCGCCGATCCAACTATTTCTTTCAGTTCTTCATGCCAGTTCCAGCTCATGTTATCATCTCCTTTTATCCTCTGCCGCTTCAAGACGGCTGCTGACATTCTAGATGTCCGGATAGTCGTTATCCGTGTTAATGTCTCGTCGTCTTTTCCGATGATGCTTACAAGTGTGGATTCCAGTATTCTTAACTAAGTCTGCTTCTAGTCAGAAAGCGTGTTGTCTGCCGGAAACCTTTGAGTGATCATGCCCGAATCGTGCCGGGTTTCTTCTGCTTAAGGAAGATGAGAAATTCGAAGAGGAATCAGCGGACAGTGTGATGGTCTGTATTATGCACCCAGCAAATCGCGTCGAACCGGTTCGGGAAATTTACTCCCCATCTTTCATGAATTTTGATGCACTTCCTTTTCAGGCAGAAACAAATTGCTGAACTGTTCCCTTTCGGCTTCCGTAAGTTTAGCTATCTCTGCCTCAAGATCGCTGATCTTCTTTCTGAGTTTTTCCGCCGCCTTTCTGTACTCCAGGAACCTCTTTTCATCTACTATCGGGATTTTGATGTTCTCAACATTTCGTACGCTCAGACCCCTTACAACCGTTCCCGTAGATATCTGAGTTAGCAGTGACCTGCCGTAGTCGCTCTTTAGCAGTTCATAAAGCGCCTGGGCTGGGTATCTCCCCGGATCAACTCTTATGCGGATTAGATTCGCCCCTATAGCCACGATTATCCCTTCGCCATACTCCCTGACCAATGCCACTTTATCTACAGTCCCTTTCGCCGAGAGAACTATGTCGCCCGGATAAAGCCGAATTCTTTCGACCTCGTCCCTATCTTCGATGAATATTGTCTCCGCCTTTTCAAGATTCAACTCCCCGTTTCCCTCAATATCGGAAATCTTGAGCAGATGAACCTTAAGGGCACTTCCTTTATCAGTTGTGGTCTTCAGTCTCCTCTTATCAGTGCCCGAGGAAACCCCGGCGATTTCCCCAACTCTTACGCCCGGAAGCTTTGAGATAGCTTTGACAAGTTTCGCTTCTTCTTTGGATGAGGGTATCTGCATAATATAGGCTGATGGCAGGAGGGAAAACCCCTGCGTTTCCATCTCGGAGAACGACACTATTCGCGATAATCCGTCTATGTCCTCCCACTTGACATATTTATCAAGTGCGAGTTCTACCAGAGATGATCCAGGAAGTTCTTTGTCAAGAGTCGTATCCGAAATAGAGATCATGAGAACGCATCCTTTTCGCGACTCCGGTTTGTCCCTGTTCACTATCAGAATGCTGCTTGTAGGAGCATATAGGTTTGACGGCAACGATGGAAGTTGGATGACTGCTTCGACGAGGTCATGTTTGACAAGGTTCTGCCTGATTATTCCGTCGGGGAGTTCCCTTATGAGGGCGCCGTTTTGTATAGAGGCGACAAGTTTTCCGTTCTTCTTCAATGAGCTGATTCCATGCTGAATGAAAGCCCATTCGCCTGTCCTGGGGATACCGTAGATGAATCTCATATAACTATCGCTTTCAAGGTCTTCCCTTCCCAGCCTCATTCCTATTGGCGGCTCGCAAACAACCCTGTCAAACTGTTTGACTGAATAACCTTTAGTATGTATAGGACTTCCAAGAGTGTCTCCGCAAGCCAGACCTTCTGAACAAACATCCAGTACTTCCATAATGACTCTAGTGAGGACACATATTTCCCTATCTATCTCCTGCCCGGCAATTCTCACCGGCCCGTTGCCAGACCTTTCAGCAAGATATTTGAAGGGTCTGCCGTAGCCAAAAGCGGGATCGTATACGACCATTTCCGGATCATATTCAAGAACGCCAACCATTATGTCTATGAACAATTGAGGCAGCAAGGCAAGCCCATGTCTGTTAGTCTCTTCAAATGTCTTCGTCATGAGATCGTATATGGAGTAAGCTGTCTTTCTAATTTCCGCCTTCTCGACCGAGTTAATAACGCCCTCAAGATATTCCAGGGCAGTATCTACGAATATGCTTTCGTTCTGGCAAATCGATTCTGCAGAACCCAGAATCTCATTGAAAGGAATGTGCGGGTATTTTTCCGAAAGATACTCTGTTTCTTCTCGAAGCAGACAGTGTCTTCTTGACGAAGGACTGGCGGTTACTGGAATCGGGCCATCTTTGAGCCGCGTTTTTCTTGCCAGCATTTTCAGCCAAATGAAGCCAAATACACTTCTCACTGCTCTCTCGCTGCCCGTTCTGTCTCTTAGTAGAGAAATGAGACTCCAAAGGTTCTTCTCGAATTCTTTAATGTCCAGCATGCTGACACTCCTACGACCAGTTCCATCTGGCAGTCTTGTTCTTATAAGCGGTTATTACCAAATTCCCTACGACCACAAGTCTTAATCCGTTTAGAGAATCATGTTCTCTATCGACATGTCTCTTACCGACAAATACGTGCACTGCGTTACTAAGATGCTTCTTTGCCCCGTTCATTAGAGCATAGACCAGATCGTCTTTATTGATACCTCTTTGATTCATGCGCCTCAAAACATGATCAGACAAGTACAAACCCGTTGAAGCCAGTTCTCTCATCATGCATCACCTCCCGGTGGCCTTTCAAACATATACTATCACAAAAGAATGAAAGTATGTACTACTATTTATATTACAACATAATGAATTATTGTATATTTGAAGAGTCTGTCAAGACCCCTCGCTCTTGGAGGACAAAACCATACATTCCTCTGAGCAATCATAAAACCAAGCCCCGGCGAACCGGGGCATTGTTTTGTGTCTGTATTAAGTTGCCGAGGCAGCGCGGGTATCCACTGTCAAATACCCATGTCTTGCTTCTTCTTGTTGTGCATCTGGGCTGTCTCACGCTTTTTTAGTCATGTCATAGTACTCATTTCACTATCACCTTCATCGCCGTTTTCCACAGTCCCCTGTTAAGGAACATGACGACGAGGTCTATCAGGACATCCAGGATGAAGTCGAAGAATTCTGGATCGATCTTCCATTGTTCATCCGGAAGCGCGTCCTTTATCATCTGCTTGACTTTCTCTTTCTTCTTCGAGTAGTTGCGAGAGGAAAATGGTTTGACTGACTGAAATCAAAAGATCTTGAATGAAATATTTATCAAAGTGAAACGGGCTTGGCCTCTTCTGTTTTCTGCATACTCCAAGTGACAGAAGATAATTAGAACGCTCTGAGTGAACCGGTAACGAAATTATTAAGTTCGATGATCCTTTATGGGAGCATAATACAACTCGATTCAGAAAAGCGGATAAAGGTAATCCGAAATATAGTGGTTGCCAAGCCAGACTGTATGTAATACGATCCGACAGAAAGAATCATGAATCAAACCTTGAAATCCTCTATTTAGAAGGATCTGGAAGAATGGCAAATATCTTGTGCGATCGAGTGAAGTGAGGCTTATCATCATCAATTATTGCGATGAAGTGAAGGCGTTTGATTGAGGCTGTTTGTGACATACAGATAGCCTTTCCGTGGGGAAGAATGTAAGTGCTCGACCATGAAAAGAGCAAATGGAATTTCACTTGATTTGAAGTGCCGATACGGGAGGCTAGGGGCAGTATGTTCTCTAATCGCTTGAGCTCCGCCCTTTGGCCTCCCATATGACACAGTAATTCTTACTCCACTGCTATATTTATCGCAAAGGTCTGTATTGGATGGACGCTTTCCCAGGGGCGCCTGAGGGAGAATATGACAACTGTTTCGCCGGGTTGTTGGGCTTCGAATACCCACTGGACGTCATAGGGAGCTCCTACGAGTGCGGAATCGTCAAGGAACTTCCCTTCGAAGATCGAGCCCTCGTAGATCAGCGAAACGACGTTTGGATTGGTTATCTTTACGTCCCAGATATAGCCTGTGGATCCGTTTTCCTGGAGTTCCATGGTCGCTATCTCTCCTACAGAGAGAGTGTTCATGGAGGTTCGAAGACCTTTGACATCGAGCTGGGAGGAATTCCAGAGCAGCGATGTCACGAGCATGTTTGGTACGAATTCTCTGATTGTTTCTTCGAAGCTTCCATCTCGCTTCATTTCGTCGAGAGTCTTCTGGAAGTTCAAAATCAGTCCGAGATTCGTTCCATTTGAAGCCGCGATGTAGAAGTAGTTTGTTTGAAGCTCAATAAGGGCTTCCAGGTCGTCCATGGAGTAGCCTGCGTTCTTGACCAGCTCGCCGACAGTGAGGTCGGTGAATACTGCCAAATCCGTTTCGCCTTCGACAAGCTGCACGACGGTGTCGAGAGGATCGAGAGAGCTCACTAGGTTCTCGAAGCCCATCTCCTTCAGGAGCTGTTCGGTCCACCAGTTTGTCGTCGTGCCTATGGCGGCTACTCTCTTTGCTGACTCGAGGTCTGTGGCTGGAGTGTCTGTGCTCTTGCGGCCGTAGAGGTAAGCGGTGTTCTTTCCTACCGGTCCGATCCACTCGAAGCTTTCCTTTCTCTGCTCGGTCTGGTCCATGCTGAATAGGAAGACGTTCGGCAGATTCGAGGCCAGTTCATAACCGACGGACCATGGAACGATCAGGATCTCGGCAGACATGTCGTTTCTGCGTAGTATCTCCTTTACCATTTCGGTCACGAAGCCCGTCGGTTCTCCGTCTTCACCCCTGGAGGTTACCGGCGGGTACTCCTCGGTCAGGAAGGTGTAGATGCCGGGAACGGGCTGTCCGGGAAACCATTCTTCGTAGAGATTGGAGAAGGAGCCTGATCTCTTGAGACTATCGAGAGCCTTCTGGAACGCGTCTACGATTTCAGACGGGACGTCCTTCGAGAAACCGAGGTATGTCATATCCAGGTCGATCGCGACTGTCGACACGGGACTATAAGAGGCTTGTTCCCTTTTGAGAAGTTCCTGGAGAACTGCCGAGTTGAAGGGCGCGAGGTCGATCTCTCCGTCAAGAAGGGCTTCAGGCAATGACACTTCGTCTTCAAAAATGATAAGGTTGTCGAATCCCTGCTCCTCCAACAGTTTGTGGGAATAGTATTCGCTAACCACACCGACGGAATTTGCGTTTCTGGCGTCCTCGAGTGATTTGAATTCACTCGATAGTTCTTCGGTCGTGTAGAGGTAAGTGTTCGTTATGGCAACGGGGCCCGCCCATTGATAAAGAGCTTTCCTCTGTGTTGTGAAGACAAGAGAGGGAAGGCAGTATTTCCCTTCGCCCTGGAGCATCTCGAGGGCTTCGTCGAATTTGACGGGCTTCATCTCGACTTCTATGCCCGTTTCGCTTTCAAGCGATCCGACCAGATCGACGAGGAAGCCCTTCAGATGGCCTTCCTCAAGGTAGCTAAAGGGATCGTAATCGGGATTTACAAGGAAGGTAATGGGCTGAGCCATAGCAACAGACGCGAGAAAAAGAACAAGGACAATGGAAAAGACGGCTTTCTTGGAAATAGTGGATTTCATTCTTACACCTCCAATTGAGTGTGTGATGATTCCTATTCTAGACGATATATCCCGTTTCACAAGTAACAATCAATACTGGCGAAGCCGAATGGCAAGTGATCGTCTCATTTGGACAGTTTTTGGAAGCGGCTTTTTATCTGGATTATTGTCGGAGTCTTCTAGAGATTTGTGAAAGGAGATTTTGTGGTGATATAATATATATGCAATAAACATATATAAAGATGAAGGAGATGTTTATATTGCCTTGGATAAGAGAAGATATTTGCACCGGATGCGGGCTGTGTATCAAAGCCTGTCCGGTGGAAGGAGCTATCGTAATGAAGGCGGGCAAGGCATATATCAACGACGCGCTTTGCACCAAATGCGGCAGGTGTTTCAGCGCTTGCCCCGTAAATGCTATAAGGCCTAACTCCGAGAATCCCTCTCTTCGATCGGGTAGAGGTGGAGGAATGGGTCTCAGGCGCGGAGGCGGACAGGGAAAGGGAATGGGAGGACAAGGAGGAAGATAGCCAAACAATACTGTTAGGGAAGTGATTCGTTTGAGCCATGTATACGGAGTGGTTCCTTCAAGAAGACTTGGCAGATCTCTAGGGGTCTGCACGATACCGTTCAAGACATGCAATTACTCGTGCATTTACTGCCAGCTTGGCAGAACGACTAACATGACCAATACCAGGCAGACCTTCTATCCTCCGGAGGAAATCTTAAACGAGGCTAGAAGCTTCATAGAGAAATACGGCAAGGATTCTTTCGATGTTGTGACAGTTGTTGGAGAAGGTGAACCGACTCTGTACAAGCCCTTGGATTCAATTGTAAACGGGCTCAGAGAACTGACAGATAAGCCGCTTGTGCTAATCACAAATGGCTCTCTTCTATATGAAAGGGCATTGAGAGAAGAGATACTTGACTTCGATATTGTCATGCCGACCCTCGATGCTATTGATAAGGAGAGCTTCAGAAAGATAAACAGACCTTTTGGAAAGCTAAGGTACGAAAGAGTATATAATGGTCTGCTCGAATTTTCGAAGGAATTCAAAGGGGAAATCTGGCTGGAAGTTATGCTTGTAAAAGATTACAACGACAGCGACAGATTTCTGGGAGATCTGAAGAATAGGATCGAGCTGCTTGGCCCGGCAAGAGTGTACATAAATGTTCCTGCCAGACCACCGACAGAAGAAAATGTGGAAATACCTGAAGAAGAGACGCTAAGATACGCTCGTGCCCTTCTGAAGGCGGAGAGCATCGAGGACCTTCCGGTCAGCAGTTTCACTACCTCCGAGAAAAAAACACTGGATGCAGTGATCGAGATCATCAAGCGCCACCCGATGTCGGAAAATGACATAAAGAGTTTCGTAGAGTCGCAGTTCAATGATGAGTTTGTCGTAGATCTTCTGAAGAGACTTAGCAGGAATCCGAACGTCGAGAAGAACTCCTATCGCGGGAAGGATTTTTACAGATACATCCTTGCAGGAAGACGATCGGGAGGATGAGAGATGGGGAAGTTAATCGCAATCGGTACAAATGACGGCTTCAAATTGAACGACGACCACTTCGGGCAGTCAAGGTACTACGATGTTTACGAGCTCGACGAAGACAAATGCGCCGTCAAGTTGGAAGCAAGGCCCAATCCTTATTTCGAGAATCACAGGCATGCGGAACTCGACGAGATTCTCCAGGTCATCGGTGACTGCCCTGTATGGATAGGGTCAGCCATGGGAGAGCGATCGTTGAAGAGACTCGCCGAGATGAATTACGAGCCGGTGATTTTGGAGCCCATGACGATCGACGAGGCATTGAAGGCGTATCTTAATGAGCTGAGAAAAGATGGCAAGCATTAGGAAATTAGCTGCGTAAGTTCGTCCTTTGAAAAGAGCCGCGGAGAGTTGTGAAGAGCCGTCCGTGGTCCTTCGTTCAAGACCATGAACCCGTCCTTCGAAGAGCAGTTGCAAGTTGTCGTGTGCCAAGAAGGCGAAGAAGGGAACTTCTAGCCATGCTTAATCGAAGATGAGGGAGGGCCCCTCGAAGCCGCCATGCAGGTGGAGGTTTCAAACCACCGTAAGCTGCTGTGGTAAAGAGCCATGGTAGTGAACGTTACGGGAAAAGGCGGGACAGTGATCCCGTCAGGTGAGTACCAGAGGAGACGAATACAAGTGAACCACCGTGAACGTGTCGTAAGATCTACTAGCGTCATCAAAACCGGGGGGCTTATATGTCCCGGGATAAGTCTGGAGGAAACCTGCTTACTGTCCAGATGGTGACCGGCATATAGGTGGCGTGACCCTGGTACAGGCTTCGATTAGGAACTTGGGAACCTGGATCTGGATGTTAAGGGAAAAGCCGCAAGTGGAAGACCCACGAGGGTGAAAGTACCGATGCCAGATTCAGGGGCGGAACAGTCCGTAGTAGTGATGAAGCTCCTGTAATGGGAGTGGAGCGAAGGGACTGTGTTATCCAGTTTTGTAGGTTAGTCAACCAACTCTGTGCAGACAACCGAAAGGGAGGAACTGTGAACAGAGGGAAGGGAAGTGCTAACAGACAAAATGAGGTCGTATGAAATCCCCTTTGTACACTGGACAATGGGGATATTCTATATGGCTGGATAATGGGAGCCGGATGAATTGAGAGGTTCAAGTCCGGTTCTGAGAGAGCCTGGGGGTGAAATCCCCCCAAAAAATAGGGACAGACTCCATTTTTTGGTATAATCTGTGTTGAATTAGAGCGAG
>JAEAMG010001460.1_pt1 | contig 18009 bp, 16 predicted proteins | sample 8958741 | NCBI WGS metagenome assembly JAEAMG01 (sample SAMN16933256, study PRJNA681125) | bioreactor sludge metagenome | isolation source: anaerobic bioreactor treating anionic surfactant - SDBS | place: India: Bengaluru | collected 2019-02-28 | reverse complement strand
GCCGGCGTCGAGGATGACGACTCGTGGTCAGACGATCCGGTCCGCATGTATCTGACGCAAATGGGCGAGATCCCCTTGCTGACCCGTCAGCAGGAAGTCGCGTTGGCCAAGCAGATCGAGCTTACACGGGCTCGGTTCCGCCACAAGGTTTTGGAATGCGACTATGTAATGCAGACCGCCGTGAAGGTGTTGCGCCGCGTGCAAGACGGCGAGTTGCCGTTCGACCGCACGGTTCAGGTCTCGGTGACCGACCAGCTTGAAAAACACCAGATTTTAGGGCGTTTGCCGCACAATTTGCGGACCTTGGAAACGCTTTTGAAGCGGAACCTTCGCGACTACAACATCGTGACGAGCAAATCGCGTGATTCGGCCCAGCGCCGGGCCGCATGGCGACGTTTGGGCCGCCGCCGCCGTCGGGCCGTCCATCTCGTCGAGGAGTTGGGTCTGCGGACGCAGCGGATCGAGCCGATGATCAAGACTCTGGAGGAGTTCAGCCGCCGGGTCGATGAGCTTCGCGAGCGGATTCGCCAGAGCAACGCCGATCCCTTGAACAAGACGCGCGGCAAGCAGCGCGAGCCTTGGGTGACCGAATATCGCAACATTCTCCGCGCGACGCAAGAATCGCCCACCAGCCTTCGCAAACGAGTGGCGTATCTCAAGCAGATTTACGCCCAATACCAAGAGGCCAAGCGCGGCTTGTCGGAAGGCAACCTGCGATTGGTCGTCTCGATCGCCAAAAAGTATCGCAACCGCGGCCTGAGCTTCCTGGACTTGATTCAGGAAGGCAACGCCGGCTTGATGCGGGCGGTGGACAAGTTCGAGTATCGCCGCGGCTTCAAATTCTGCACGTATGCCACATGGTGGATCCGCCAGGCCATCACCCGGGCCGTGGCCGATCAGAGCCGGACGATTCGCATTCCGGTCCACATGGTCGAAACGATGTCGCGTGTGCGGAACGTTTCGCGCAAGCTGTTGCAGAAGCTCGGGCGCGAGCCCACGATCGAGGAAACGGCCAAGGCCAGCGACACGTGCGTCGAAGAGGCGCGCCGCGTGTTGGCGATGAGCCGCTACCCGATCAGCTTGGATCGGCCGGTCGGCAATAGCGAAGACAGCCACTTCGGCGACTTGCTGCCGGACGGCGGTGCTCGTAGCCCGGCCATTGGCGCGGCCCAAGGGATGTTGCGCAGCCGCATTGCCAAGGTTTTGAAGACCTTGAGCTATCGCGAACGCGAAATCATCAAGCTTCGCTATGGCTTGGGTGACGGCTACAGCTACACGTTGGAAGAAGTGGGCCACATTTTCAAGGTAACCCGCGAACGTATCCGTCAGATCGAGGCCAAGGCCGTCCGCAAGCTTCAGCAGCCGTCGCGGAGCCAGGAATTGGTCGGGTTTTTAGACTAGGTAGCATTAGTCTTTACCATCGTCGGACAAGCCGCTTTCGGCTTCGCAAGGCTTCAAAAAAACTAACCGCTTGCGGTTTCAGCCGGTTTGGCCGGCGAAGCCGCAAGCGGTTTTTTGTTGAAAATTTTTCTGACCCTCTTGCCGGCTCGGCTTTTCTCATTATTTGCATAGGAGAACTGCAAAGTAAGAAAAAAAGTAGTCATTCTGAGCGAAGCGAAGAATCTCTATGAACTTATGCAAGTTCCAATACCCCAACGAGATCCTTCGCTTCGCTCAGGATGACAGTTCCTCTCCTTCCTGGCCAAGGACTTTGCAGGTCTCCTCATTTTTCGCACCATGTTCTTGACAGCCCGGTCGGATCTGCTAGATTGAGAGCCGTTATCGTGTGCGTTGGTGGTCGGTTGCTTCGGTGGAAGCGGCCGACAAACAGGGAACACCGGTGTAAATCCGGGGCGGCCCCGCCGCTGTAACCGAGGAAGTAGGACGACCCGTTCTGATTGGCCATTACCGCTTTTTGGCGGTGAGAAGGCTGGGTCGGCCCGAACTCGGGAGCCAGAAGACCTACCAGCGTGAAAACTCGCGGCCCAAGGCGAGGGAGAGAGGCCGTTAGCGAAATCGGTTTTTAAGGAAACCGCGTTCGATCGATTCCCCTTTGTTTTTTCGTGATTGCATTACCCTATGCGGTTTTGTGCATCGCCCGAAGCATTGGAATCGGTTCGTGCGGTGATTCGGTCATGGCTCGGCATACCCTTAAAACGCGCAGCGTGGGCTTTTCGCTCGTGGAATTGCTGGTGGTCATTACGATCATCGGCATTCTGATTTCGCTCTTGTTGCCGGCCGTGCAATCGGCCCGCGAGGCGGCACGGCGGATTCAATGCGGCAACAACCTGCATCAGATTGGAATTGGATTGCACAACTACCTTGCAGCTATGGAGGTCTTTCCCCCCGGCGGCATCGAGCATCGCGCGATGATCAATCCAAAAACCAAGAAAAGGTATGGTGTCAGCGGGCGTCAATTAGCATGGTCGGTTTTTTGTTGCCCTACATTGAGCAAGAGCCTCTCTACAATCGACTGGATTTGAGCAAGGCGTTTGATGCAAGCGAAAATACATCTGCGGCCGCAACAGTGCTTTCAGTTTACATTTGTCCGAGCGTGCCCGGCGGAGAACAATTGCAGAACGGCCGCGGCCCGTGCCGTTATGGCGGCATTTACGGCGAGCGAATCCTTAGCACCAACAACCCTCCCAAAGGCACCATGCTTTACAATCGTGCATTGTCGGCCGCCGACATTCGCGACGGCCTCTCGAATACCTTGATGATCTCGGAAGACAGCGATTTCGAGGATGGACAATGGATCAATGGGTTGAATATCTTCGATCAGGCGTATGCCATTAACAAAGCACCTGCCGTCGAAAACGATATTCGCAGCAAACATCCGGGCGGCGCTAACGGTCTTTTTGCCGATAGCAGCGTTCGATTTCTTCAGGAAGCAATGAGTTTGGAAACTCTGGCCGCGATTTGCACCAGGGCAGACGGCGAGGTAGTGACCGATTTTTGACGTGTAAAATTTCTCAGTTGATGTAAATCTTTTTGACGGAGGCAGCGTAGCGATGCAATGCGACTTGAAATTCTTCCAACGTTCCTTTCTAGGGGCGTTCTTGGGATGGTATTTGTCTTGCGGTTTGGTTCAGGCCGATACGGTCGCCAACTTTGACAGCTTGACGTTTGGCAGTGAAAACTATGAAAACGGCGCTAATCTTTTGCCGTCCATATCGGCCAATCGAAGCTTCACCACGAACGGGGCTACATTCAACAATTACTACACCAGTGACAAGTACGGCCCCTATTGGGAAGGCTGGGCTTATTCGAAAGTGACCGACAACGCCGACTACGGGAATGTCGGCGGAGTAGACCAGAATTACCTTCATCAATACGGAGCCATCACCGGCGGCGGAGTCGTGAAAGCTCAGACCGGTGCTACGAATGCCACAGGGACCATCGATACGTCGAGCACCTATGCCGTATCGCTGACGATGGACTATTATATTATGGCTCCGACCATCTCTTTCGCGACTCCCCAAACCGTTGCGGGAGCCTATTTCACGAATACAGCGTATGCCTATTACACCATCAAGAACGGCAACACACAAGCCAGAGCCTTTGGCGCGAACGACTGGTTTTGTCTTACGATTACCGGTCACAATAGTGCGGGCGACGCAGTAGGCTCCAAGGAATTTTATCTGGCCAGCAACGGCTCCATCGTCAACACATGGCAATGGGTTGATTTGAGCGATTTGGGTAGCGTTGCCAGCTTATCTTTCAGCCAGTCATCGACGGATAATGGCGACTGGGGGATGAATACCCCGGCCTACTTCGCTATGGATAATCTGACGTTATCATCGGCGGCAGTGCCGGAACCAGGCAGCATCATCTTGCTGCTGAGCGGACTGGCGGCCCTGGCTTGGCGCTGGCAACGGCGGAAGCGATAATCGTTTCGATCCACTGTTGAAATAACGTGCTAAAGGAAGATCGTAGGCAGTTCCTATCTCCCGAGTTAAGTGAGGATGGTCCTTGTTCTCCGGGAGCTGTTAGCTCCCGGCTATTTTTCTAGCGATGGGCAATTTTTTTCAGCTCTCGGCTATTTTCTCGCGATTGCGACCTTTGGAAAAAACGTTCGTCACGGAGGGCATAAGATGTCGGGCTACGTTCACGTTTACACCGGCAACGGCAAAGGCAAGACCACGGCGGCCCTGGGGCTCACGCTCCGGGCCGCGGGCGCAGGCTGGAATGTTTTTTTCGCCCAATTCGCCAAGGGCAAGGCCACGAGCGAGCGGGCCGCTTTGGAGCGTTTCGGCGACCGGATTACGATGCGTCAGTACGGCCAACCTCATTTCATCCGCGGCAATGCGGGGCCGGAGGATGCGGATTTGGACTTGGCGCGGCGTGGATTGGCCGAGTGCCGTGAAGCGATCACCTCCGGCCGCTATCGCTTGGTGGTTCTCGACGAGGCGAACCTAGGACCGATGCTGCGGTTATTTCCTGTCGAGGAACTGCTGGAGTTGGTCGATGCCCGGCCTGACGGCGTCGAACTGGTCGTGACCGGCCGGGGCGCCGACCGCCGCCTGTTGGATCGGGCGGATCTGGTCACGGAAATGCAAGAAATCAAACATTATTACCGCCAAGGCGTTTTAGCGCGCACCGGAATCGAACAATAGGGAGGGCTTCATTCCGTTGACAAGCGGGGGTATAATAGATAGGAACACTTTTACCGTTAACCCCTCTGCAGCTTATGACGATACGTTTGACTGAAACGCAATGGGCGGGCATGATGCAGGGCAACGATGTTCCGTTGCGCGTCACGGATCCGGCGGACAGCACGACGTTCGTACTTGTGCGAACGGATGTCTACGAACGTTTCAAGTCTTTGTTTGAAGAAGATCCGATCACGGCACAGGAGCGATTATTTCAATTGGAGCAGTTTGGTAAACGTGCCGGCTGGGATGATCCGGAAATGGATATTTACAATGACCTTGATCCTCGCCGCCAATCATGAATTTCTCTCGCGGTGACGTTGTATTAGTCGATTATCCTTTCAGCGATCGAACCGGCAGCAAAGTCCGTCCCGCCTTGATCGTGCAGGCCGATATTCTCAATCGTCGGATCACCGATACCATTTTGGCATCCATTAGCCGATCAACGCATCGAGCTTCGGCCGAGCAATTGTTCGTCGATATTTCCACTCCGGAAGCACGTCAAACCGGTTTGCGGCAAAATTCGATGATCCAGTGCGAAAATCTCTTGACGTATGATCAGCGGTTGATCATCACGAAGATTGGCGAGCTTTCGGCGGCGATGATGCGGCAAATTGATGAATGCCTCAAAAAGGCGCTCGATCTGCGGTAAGAAAATGTGTTGTTCTACTCGCAGAAGGCATTGAAATGGTGGTGTTCCTATTGATACCGACATTGCCAATGTTGCAAGTTTGCCGGCCTGATTGGCCGCGGAACGGTTCATTAGCACTGTAAAATGCAATAATGGTTTTTGGGGATAACAAGTTTTGTTATTGATTCCATGCCTCCTCTCTGGTCGAACAGCTTACTGATGAAAACGATCCGGCGCGAGCCGGTCGAACGAACGCCGGTGTGGCTCATGCGACAGGCGGGCCGCTACATGCCGGAGTATCGGCAATTGCGGCAATCCACCTCGTTTCTCGATCTATGTAAGAACCCGGCCCTTTGTGCCGAGGTGATGGTCGGCGCGGTCGAGCAGTTGGGGGTCGATGCCGCGATCCTTTTTTCCGACCTGCTGTTGATTCTCGAACCGATGGGGATCGGTTTGCAGTTTTCGGCCGGCGAGGGGCCCGTACTCGGAAATCCTATCCGCACGGCGGCCGACGTGGATCGGTTGCTGGAGTTGGAATCGATCGAGCCGCTGGAGTATGTCGTCGAGGCGGTGCGCAAAACGCGGGCCGCGTTGCCCGAGGGGTTACCTCTGATCGGTTTCGCGGGCGCCCCGTTCACGCTGGCGGCCTATGCCGTCGAGGGCGGTTCGAGCCGCGATTACCGCCTCACGAAAATGCTCATGTATAACGACACGGGTGCATGGGACGCCATGATGGCCCGATTTGCAAGAGCCATTACTCTTTATCTGAACGCGCAGCTCGACGCAGGCGCACAACTCGTTCAATTGTTCGACAGTTGGGTAGGTTGTCTCGGCGTGGACGACTATCGTTGCTACGTGCTGCCGCATGTTCGTTCGGTGATCGAATCGCTTCGGCCCGATGCGCCCGTTATCCTTTTTGGAACCGGCAATCCCGCTTTGCTGCCGATGATGAGCGAAGCGTTTGGAAAGAAGCGTCGCAACGTCGTGGTGGGCGTCGATTGGCGCATTCGCTTGGACGACGCCTGGAGCCGGATCGGCCACGACAAGGCCGTTCAGGGCAATCTTGATCCGGCGGTGCTGCTCTCGACGCCCATGGAGATCCGCCGCCGCGTGAAAGAGATTTTGCGTCAAGCCGGCGGTCGGCCAGGGCACATCTTCAATCTCGGCCACGGCGTTTTGCCGCAGACGCCGGTGGAGAACGTGATTGCGTTGGTCGAAGCGGTTCACGAGTTGAGCGCTCGTTGAGTTTTTCGCCCTCAAACTTTGCGCGTCTTCTCGTTCGACTCTGCCGGTTATTGAAGGCCTATCGCATTTATGCGAAGTGCCGTGCGGCATCGAAAAAAATGCTTTATTTTAGGTGTTTTTCTCAAGTCTTTTCGTTGACTTCCGAGGGCCATCGGGCATATACAAGTACGGTATGAGACAACGCGAGATCAAGGGCCGAATCGCCGCGGCCGCGTGTTGTTTCTCCCTCGCGTTTGACGAGAAACCGTATCATGATTCGTGCCGTTGGTCCGCTGCGTAGCGCGTGGATGTACACGCAAAGTATGCGGTTGCCGCGTTCGGGGCCGCCAGCCGGGGCGCTCGGCGACCAACTGGGCGCCCTGAGGCGTCGCCGCCTGTTGCGAGAGCAGCAGGAAGATATCCAGGCCGGACTGGTCGATTACCAGGCGATTCCGCCTTATCCGTATCGACCGCGGCCGCCATGTTAGTGTCCGTTACAATTCTCATCTCTTTTCAGAGGAGGAACGTTGCGTCGCGATTCGGGCCATCAATTTTCACCCTTGGTTAGGAGGATCGTTCGATCGTAGATTTCGTGAATGTACTCCACGACGCGTTTGCCGCTTAAAGACGTCATGCCTTTTCGCGGGCTTTCGACGGGCTCATGGACGCAATGCAATGCCAGGAAACGGCCGGCCGCGACAATCGCCGCCGCGCCTCGAGAGGGGCAGCCCCCTTGCCGTTGCTGAACTGCGTTCCATAGCTCCGCAGCCCCAGCACCGTGCATGAGCACGTAGCACGTCAAAAGCGGCAGACGCGTCGGTATTTTTTCTTGATGGCTGTCGCCCTTATCAAAGAACCGGCTTTTCGTTGGGCCAACTCTTCACTCCTGGTACGAATTTCGCTATGCTGATGCTATGCGTCGCTGGCAAATCTTTCTAGGCCTGTTTCTGTTGATCGTCCTCGTGGTCGGGGTATTCGCGATCGTCTATCGCCAGCCCTTGGCCCGGCAATGGGCGTTGTATCGCATTGGTGCGGCAGGGTCGGCACAAGAGGCGGATGTGGAAATCGTGCGGTGCGAAACGTCGCCGAATGCCGATTTGCTGATTGCCGAGATGGTTGCCAAATGGGGCACGGGCAATCGTCGTTTCGATCTGAATCTGGCGGCACACTTGGGCGGCCGTTCGTGCGGCGAGACGTTGCGGGAGGTTTTTTCGAAGGAAATTACAAATCGCGAAGGATTACTCGAACGTTGGGCCCGGTATTGGACGTGGCGGGCTCAATTGCCGCCCGATCAGCAGATGGCATCGGTGTTGGCGTATTTGGACGCCCTCGATGCAGCCGAACCGCCGCGCAGCATCACGTGGCGTGAAGTGTTGGATCTTCAGGCCGTCTTTCAATTGACCGGCTGCGGCGAATTGGCCCAAAATCTTTCGTCGGCCAATTGGCGAGAACGCTATGCACAATGGCGGCAAAAAAAACCGCCGCGACTTCCTGCCATTCCACGACCGGAACAGCCGTTTCCGTAATTCTTACGATGCCGTATCGTGTTTCAAGGCTCGCAACGCAGCCTCCACTTCGCGGAAGGCTTTGCCCTCGGGCAGTTCCGCGCCGCGGCGGAGGTCGGCCAGAAGATCGCCGAGCAATTCATTTTCGAGCCAGCGGGCCAACCAATCGGCTCGTTGCTGGGCGTAGCGCGATTGCAGCCGGAGGAACAGCCGGCCGGCTGCTTGCCGAACGCCTTCGCCGGCGCTGCTGACGAGTGCTTCGCCGCCGCCGGTTATTCCGCCGGCAATGGCGGCTTCGGTGGCCAAGTGTCCGGCCGTGGCCCCGGCGGCATGTGCGGCGGCTTGTCCGGCCAGATCGCCCGCAAAATGCAGTCCCGTGAAAAACAGCCCGATGGTGATGGCCGGCCGCGCCAGCGCCGCTGCATGGTCGAGCGATTGCAGAAACCGCACGGCGCGAGGATTGGATTGTCGCCAAGCGTCGAGTTCCGCTTGCAGGAAGGCGCGATAGTGTTCATCGACGGCAGGCAGCGATTCGTGGGCGGCTTGAACGCGGGTTAAAAGTGCCGCCCTGGCGTGACCGCCTAGCAACTGTTGCAGACGGGGGCGGAGCGTGTCGTTGCCCACCTGGGCCAGCCGTTCGAGTTCGTCGAGCAATTTTTCGACGGCCAGCACGATGGCTGCTCGTTCTTGACGTTGGAAAGCGTCTAGCGCATCGATAGGCGGCCCAGCCAAGGCGTTCCACGCGGCGCGTACGGGCCAGGCGGCCCCGCGACCCAGGGCTCGATAGAAGCCATGTATTTTGCGAGACCACTCTTCACGAGAATCATCCCACCAGCGACGGATTTCATCGACCAACACGCCGGCAGGCAAGGCGGGCCAATGCACGCGGGCCATCTCGGCGGCCGAAAGGGTTTTCGCCGCGGCCGAAAACTCGCGGGCTGTCGCTCGGAGCGAATCCAGATAGGCCGGCGCGCCGTGATGGGGTTCCAGCACTTGGTCGAGAGCGCCGCGGAACGTGCGGATCTTGATCGCGTCGAAATGCAATGCGGCGAGATCTTCGCGAAGGTTTGCGGGCTGCGGTGGCTGGTCGGCGATGGTTCCGGAGGTTCCAACCGCAAAAAACGGCAAACGCATCGCATCGGCGGCTGCGCGGTCGTGCGGAACCACATAGACCAACTCCGGCTGCGCGCCGGTATGCTCGCAAAATGTGGCCAGCCATTGCGGCCAGTAACGCCGATCGGCCTCTAAATCGCATTGGTTGAAGACGATGATGATCGGTTTTTGGGCTTCGACGGCCGCACGGAAAAATTGCTTCACGGCGGCATCGTTATACTTCTGCTGGGTCAATATCGCGACCAGCACGTCGGCCGATTGGCGAATCGCTCGGGCACGCTCCCAATTGACGGTTACGTCGGAATCCACGTCGGGGGCATCGAGCAACAGCAAACGCGGCGGCATTGTGGCGCCGACTCGCCAAAACAAGCGATTCTCGGATGTATCGGTCAGTGGATCGTCGGCCGAATGCCAAGGATAAAGCGTGAACGACTCGAACAGCCGGCCGAGAAGCACGGAATCGGCCAAGTCGGCCGGTGCGAGACAGACCGGATGTTTCGTGCCCGCGGCCAACGGGGTCGAGGCGCTGGCGTTTTCACCGGCGAGTTGATTGAAAACGGCGGATTTGCCGATGTTCGTGCCGCCGACAATGGCGACGACCAACAACGGCGGCAGATCAAGTTCGGCGAGCAGTTTGTGCCGCAGCAGAGCAAACCATTCCTGCCCGGCGGGCAAGGCCGCGCCGATGGATGCCGCCTCGGGGGCCAAGGCGTCTAACGCCCGACTTAGTTGCTGCACCTGGGCGGCAAAGGAATGAAAAGTTGGCATGGATTGTTGTTGCGATATGCTGCTGCTATTTTGCTTCTCCCAACACCATTGCCACGGCTCGGCCTTGCAAGCAGTGGCTTAAAATCAATGCGGTGGGACGAGCAACGGGCAGTGGTTGGCCGTGAACCACGCGGATCGGACACTGCGGGTCGGGCTCTTCGTAGTTGAGCGTCGGAGGAATTTGTCCCTCTTGCAAAGCCAGGACGCCCAAGGCCGTTTCCAACGCGCCCGAGGCCGCGCCGAGATAACCGAAATAACTTTTGGGGGCTGTCACGGGCACATCGCCCAGCGTGTCACGGATGGCTTGGGCTTCCAGACAATCGCCCTCCACGGTGCTGAGTCCGTGGGCCACGACGAATCCAATATCTTCGGGGCGCAGATTGGAAGTTTGCAAAGCGCCAAGGATGGCGCGGCGGATAGCCGAGCCTTGCAGCGGTTGTCCTTTGCCGCGCGGTTCAAAGGTCGAGGCATATCCGAGAATACTGGCGAGAACTTTCGCACCGCGTTTTTCGGCGTGCGCCGGCGTTTCGAGGATGAACATGCCGGCGCCTTCGCTGTTGACAAGACCGTCGCGCCGGGCATCGAACGGCCGCGACGCTTTGCTGGGATCGTCGCTGCGTTGCGATTGGCCATAGACCTGGTTTCGGGCCCAAATGGCCGAATGGATCCGCGATCCGACGCCGCCGGCGATCATGACGTCGGCCTGCCCTCGCTCGACTATACGGGCTGCTTCGCTTATGGCTGCGAGTGTGGAAACGTCGCTAAGCGTCAAACTGTTGTTGGGCCCTCGGGCGTCTTGGGCGATGCCGATGTGGCAGGCAGGCATGTTCGGCAGATACTTGAGCATCCAGAGCGGGAACATATCGGCCGAAAAAGCACGGCCCCAACGCTGGAAGTCGAACCGGCCGTCGACTGTGCAATTGTGGTAGACCAGGGTTAGTTCGTCGAGGTCGCAGGGGATCATGTCGGCCCCCAGCAACACGCCAAATCGTTCGGGATCGGTCGGCGTCTGGCTCAAGCCGGCTTCGGTGCAGGCAAAGTCGGCTGCCGCGAAGGCCAACTGGATATCACGGCTCATCACCTTCAAGCTTTTCCGCGGGCGAACATATTGTTTCGGATCGAAATCGGCCACTTGACCGCCGAAAGGCACCGGCAAGGTGGGATCATCGAACAGCGGCAATCGCTGAATGCCGCTGCGGCCCTCGCGGAGAGAAGCCCAGAATGCTTCCCGCCCAATGCCGATTGGACTAACAACCCCTACCCCGGTAATGACGATAGTTCGATTCGACGCCATGCTTCGGCCAAACCCCTGGAACAACCGATTGCCAAACACTCTATCCTAACCTAGCCGAGCCTATAACCAAAGGGTGTAGAGGGGGTGAATGGGGATAACCAAGGCAAAAACCGTATCTATGGGGGGTGCAATCTGGTTGATTAGGTAGTCTATCCGGCAGGAGGATCCGCCGATCGGAAAATAAATGGCCCTTTGAGGCACTTTTTGGGATCGTTTCACCCGGCTTGTTCTCGTTTGTCAACGGAACCTGCATCAGCTTGGGGCGGCGGAATTCGACAATTTTTCAACAATCGGACATTCTGAAGTTCTGCCTACTCCAGTACAATTACAATCTTGGCTTGGCAACGATTTGCGGTCGGCGGTCCCTTGACAAGCGTGACCTCTCGTGGAAGATAGCCGGATGGTCGGTTGGGCGCCGGGGCAAGCCGAAGTAAACTTTCGCGGCGGCCCTTGCCCAAGCTTCTCAGATCGGAGAATATCATGGTTCATCGTGAAATCGAGCAGCGCGTGGCAAAAGTCGTGTGCCAAGTGCTGGAGGCGGATCCGGACGCCGTTCGGCCGGAAAGCCACTTTGTTTATGATCTTGGGGCCGAGAGTACGCAGTGGGTCGCATTGGTGACTGCCCTGGAGCATGAGTTCGGCATTGAAATGGATGAGGACGCCGCGTTAAATCTGCAAACCGTCGGCATGGTCTCCGATTTCATCGCCGATAAACTTTCTTAACAGATTCCAAAAACAAAACCCTTTCAGGAGAGATATTCACGTGGAAATCATCGTCAAAGACACCGTCGAGGAAATGAGCAAGTGCGCGGCTCGCGTGGTCGCGCGCGCGTTGAACGCCAAGCCGAACGCCGTGTTGGGCCTGGCCACGGGCGCCACGCCGCTGGGGCTGTATAAAGAACTCGTTCGGATGCACAAGGACGAAGGGCTCGATTTCTCGCAAGTGACGACCTTCAACCTGGATGAGTATGTGGGGCTGACGCAAAATCATCCGCAAAGCTACCACTACTTCATGCACGAAAACTTTTTCAAGCATATCAATATCCCCAAGCAGAACATCTATATTCCGTCGGGCACCACCGACAATTACGAGGCGTTCTGCTCGTGGTATGAACAGCGGATCCGCGATTGCGGCGGCATCGACCTGCAACTGCTGGGCATCGGTTCCGACGGCCATATCGCCTTCAACGAGCCTTCGAGTTCGCTGGGTTCGCGCACCCGCATTAAAACGCTGGCGCAGCAGACCATCGAGGATAACGCCCGATTTTTCGACACGCTCGACCAAGTGCCGATTTATGCGATTACGATGGGCGTGGGCACGATCCTCGAAGCGCGCAAGATCATCCTCTTGGCCAGCGGCAAGAACAAGGCGGGGGCCGTGGCCGCGGCGGTCGAGGGACCGGTCACCAGCATGATTACCGCCAGTGCGCTGCAATTGCATCGCGACACGATTTGCGTCATCGATCACGAGGCTGCCAGCTCGCTGAAAATGCTGGACTACTACGAGTGGATTCAAGCGAAAATGGTCGATGCGCCATAGTTGAAAGGAAATGCCCTGATGCGACTCGTGCTTTTCGATTGCGCGACGCCGCTTAGACCCAACTTCTACCCGTTGGTTTTGAGCCGGCCGGTTTTCGAGCTGCGATGCGGCATGACTTCGTTGGGTGACAAGCTGATCGCCAAGCTTAACGCAAGCGATACGGCTTGTTTCGTGCCGTCGTATATGGCCGAGTCCTATCGAATGAAAACCAGCCGGCCGGTCAACGATCCGGCCGTGCTGCGGGGCGACGATCTTTTGCTGGTCAATGGTCGCGTGAAGGCGGCGGATTTCGACGTTGCGCCGGTCGGCCCCAGCGAAATGGCCGTGGATTCGGACGGCGAGGTTCTCTACGCGCGCATTGCTCGCGAGGATCTTGCCCGACTGAAGACCGATTCGATCGAGACGCTGCTGGCCTCGGCCAAGGCGTCGTTGCCCGCGGCCAAACATGTTCCCGCAACTTGGAACTACTCGTGGGATCTGATTTTGGCCAATCCCTCGCAGATTGCCAAGGATTTCACGGCCGCCGGTCGCAGCGGGATCGAAGGCAAGGTGGAGGAACCTTTTGCGATTCGCGGCAGTAAGAAAGATGTGTATATCGCACCCGGCGCTCTGGTGCATCCGATGGCGGTGATCGATGCCGAGCATGGCCCTGTGTATTTAGACGAAGGGGTCATCGTGCATCCGTTCACACGGATCGAAGGCCCTTGCTACGTCGGCAAAAATTCCATCCTTTTCGGGGCGAAATGCCGTGAGGGCAATTCGATCGGTCCGATGTGCCGCATCGGCGGCGAAGTCGAGGAGTCGATCATCCAAGGCTACTCGAACAAGTACCACGACGGTTTCCTGGGCCACGCCTATGTGGGCGAGTGGGTCAATCTTGGTGCGATGACGACCAACAGCGATCTGAAGAACGACTACTCGAATGTTACCGTGGTTCTGGACGGCAAAATGCCGATCAGCACCGGCTCGGCCAAAATCGGATCCTTGATCGGCGATCATGCGAAAACGTCGATTGGCACGCTTTTGAACACCGGGGCATACCTCGGCGCGATGACGCTTGTGGCCACGATCGGCCGGTTATTGCCGAAATTCATGCCGTCGTTCGCATGGTATATCGAAGGCGCGGTCACGCGGGGATTCGGCAAGCAGCGCGGTTATGAAACGGCCAAACTCGCCATGGCCCGTCGCCAATGCACGTGGACGCCGGCCGACGAGGCTCTCTGGGATGCCGTTTATGAAATGACCGCGCCCGCACGCGAGGAGGCCATCCGCAAAGGCCGGAAACAACTCGGCGGTGGGTGATAATGGCTATCGCGAAGGATACGGCCCAAAGATTTTCGTGACGTGATGGCTTTCGGAGCGGTCGTCGACAATGACGACGCGAAAACTGTCGCCGCCGGGGGCGACGCGTAAAACGATGTGGCCGGCATCGCTAGCCAGCTTATCGATGCTCTTGATGGCTTTTCGATTATCCGGATGCACGTCGGTGGCGAAGATGTCGCGCGGACCAGGATAGAGTTGCGTTGATAACAGCCGGTCCCACACGCCCGCTGTGGGATGATGCGCATCCCATACTGAGATCGTCCAGACGCGCGGACGCAGCGTGGAGACAAAGAATTCGTTTTGCGTGTCGATGTAGCCGTGGTGGTCCAAAATCGCGGCATCGACCGGCCCAACGGCCTTGGCCACCGGCGTTTCGATATCGTGCCATGCAGGTTCGTTCTTGGCGAGAACGCCACGGAGGTCGCCGCCGTTGAAGTAGTCGAACTTGCCGTAACTTAAGCGGAACGCAAGGCTGCACACGTTTTCGTCCGGCCATTGACCGCGAGGAACCGTGTTCAACGGCGGGAAAAGGTTACATGTGGCCGCGCCCGTTCCGGTCCAAACCTCTCCATTCGCCGCCACGTTGCGGAATTCGAAATTGGGATACTTCTTCGCATCGCGACACAAAACAACCTGGTCGTTGCGGCCGGGGGCAAAGCGTTCGACCTTCAAGCAGTTATGCTCGGTTTGCCATTTGACGAAGGCGCGATAATTTTTCGTGCCGGCGTCTTCAAGACTGGCCGGGTAGCAGTAATCGGGCCAGCCGCGGTCGAGCAATTTCCCAATCTTGAAACTCTCGCCGACCAGGGTGAGCCCGGTGAGCTTGTAGGCTCCGGAACTAGACAGCGGCGACTTCAGCGACGGCTCGCCCATGTGATCGTCGTGGAAGTGCGTCAACAGTGCGTAGTCGAGCGCCGGATGCGGGTCGTGCGCCAAGGCGTGATGGATGTAGCGAACAATCCACTCGCCGGCTGGACGTGTGCCATCCGGTCGGTCGGGCGTGTGCGGCGGTGTTTTATACGGCAGTTCCCCGGCATCGACCAACATCGTGGTGCCGTCGGGAAAGATGTAGAGCCCCGCGTTGCCTCGCCCCGTGCTGATCTGGTGGATGTCGAGCATTCCCGGCTGCCAGGGCACGATTGGTTGTCCAACGGAATCGTCGCCGTAGACGGTGGAAACAATCAAGGCCGAGACTAGAACGAATAGGCATGTTGACTTAAGTGGAGTATGCATTATTTCCGTTCCATAATTTGTCGGGCAATTTCACTTCGGACGGCATTGATCGTCTTGGGATCGCGGCTGTAGTCCCACCAGTTCGGCGCAATTTGATCGACGACTTTTTTGACGGCATTCAGTCCGGCGCGCTTTTCCAACAATGCAAAATACTCGTAGTCTTCCATGCCGTCTCGGATATTTTTGAGCCTCATGCAGGACACCGGTCCGTTGATGCCGCACGGCGTTCCTGGATAAAGCAGGAAACCGCCGCCGTTATAGTGGCTAGGATGGGCGAAGGCCGGATTGAACCACGGATCGATCACGGTCGTTACGGTACTCCAATAGAGAAACCCGGTGATTCCGTATTGGCGGTTGATCCAAGTGGGGACGCGATAGACCAACAGCGGACTGTCGATATGCCAATGGGGAGGATTCTTGTCCTTGAGTTGTTGGTATTGTGGATGATAGGAGGGAGCTGTTTGCACCAGCGCCGTATATGACCAAACTTCATCGCCTTTGGCGATTTTCGCTTGGGTCGAGTCGCGATCGACAAAGCCCAAGAGAGGGCACCAGATATCAACGGCCGGATCGATGTCGGGCCAAGAGGGATCTTGCGTGTATGTCTGTTCGACAACGAGGAGTTTTAGCCCCGGCACGGCCTCGTGGATCATTTGAGCGAGCACCAAAACTTGTTCGTAGTTTTCACGTGTGTTCGGCTCGTCCAGCAGGTACACATACGCTCGTTTCTCCCAACCGTTTTGCTTCAGATAGTCGTAATACTGCCGATAATAACGTTGGGCTTTTTCACGCTGATCGGGCGCAATCTCCTTATATTTGGGATCCAGCGTCGATCCGGGAAGCTGAGCAAAGGGGGCGTTGGGAATTTGAAAATCCGTTACGTGAAAATCCACGATGAACTTTTGCAACGCCTTATGCCGTTCGGGCACAATGACCAGCGAACCGTCGGGCTTTACGTCCGGTAAGAGATGGTGAAGAATCGGCGGGTTGAGCCGGTGCTCGGCCATCGCCTGGCAGTAACGTGCTTCAATCGCGCGGTACTGCTCTGAACCCGGTTGGACGTTGAAGGAACGGGCAACATTTTCAAAGCCGCCGAAGTGATTTCGATGGGTCGGGCCATCGGGCAGCGTGAAGTCCCAAACAGTCAACGTTACGGGAATTTCCACGGCGGGCGCACCTTGAGCAGTTACGCGGAATGTTGCGCGATAGTCGCCGGCAGGAATGTCTTTGGGTACATGCACATCGATCCAGAGCGGTTGATTCTGCCCTTCGAACACTTCAAAGGGGACGGCGAACATGCCGTGGCCACGGATGGTCATGGGTTCGCCCCATCGTTCCTGATGCTGGTTGAGCGGTTCGATGGGCTTGCCGGTCGTGGGATCGAGGAACGGCACCAGCGGGTCGGGGTAAAGGCCGGGCGGCAATTCGGCGCGAGGAGTGGACATCCGAACTCGCACGTATTCTTCACGATAGAGTCGCACATGTTCTTTGCCGATTTTTGCACCCTGGGGACCAATGAGGTCGGAAATCGTGGCATCGACAATCCGAACATTTCCTTTTACCGCCGCAACAACCACTTGAAATGATTCCACTTCATTCCTCGCGGCAGAGATAGCGGCCGCGGGACTGCCGAAAGGCGATTGGTGTTGGCTGATCCGCTCCATGGGGCCGAGGACCGTAAGCCGGACAGGATTTTCGTCGGCCTCGACGACTTGGAGAAAGAGAAGAACAGATGCCAACGCCGAAATGATCCGAGCAAGGCGTCTCATGGGAAGGCCTCGAAGCTTGGAGGGGGGGATTGGTGGGAACCGCGGAATTTGCACCGTGGAGCATTGCAACGATTGCATCAGTTTAGGCGTTTTCGGGCCATAAGTCAATAAATTGGTTCGCCGTGAGCAAGTCCCCTCTGGTCGCTGCTTCTTATCCTGGTTATCCTTACGTTATGTCCCATGCTGAACTAACCCAACTCGAATTGCTGGCCGAGGTGGATCATTGGATCGACCGGCTTCGTCGTTGGGCGGACGGTGCGCCGGCGTGGGAGCCGGCCGAAAAATGCCAGGCGTTGGTGCGACGTTTGGCCGAGCGGGCGGCGCTGCTGCGTGTGAAAATCGAATCGCCGCTCGTCGTTGCCACGTTGGGCGGTACGGGCACCGGTAAAAGTTCGCTCATCAACGCCCTGGCCGGCGCGGAAATCGTTCAGACCGGCCGGTCGCGCCCCACGACCTTGCGGCCGGCGCTCCTCGTGCGGCCGGGACTCAAGCCGGAGATGCTCGGCATCGATCCGTCCTCCGTCGAGGTCGTCGAACGCGATTTGCCGGCGCTAAGAGACTTGGTGTTGGTTGATTGTCCCGATCCCGACACGACGGAAGGGGTGAACGCTCCTTCGATCGAATGCGGCAGCAATTTGGCGCGTTTGCGAACGATATTGCCCAAGTGCGATGTGCTGTTGGTGACCAGCACGCAACAAAAATATCGCAGTGCGCGCGTGGCCGACGAGTTGATGGCGGCCGCGCCCGGTGCCCGATTAGTTTTTGTTCAGACTCATGCGGACGAGGATGCCGATATTCGGGATGATTGGCGCAAAGTGTTGGAAACCGAGATCGGCGGTCATGAGGCCAAGGAAGCGGCCGGCGGTCGGACGCCTGCGGTTCATGCAACAAGTCTTTCCTCTTCCGGCACGCCGTCGCCAATCGTTGATCCCGCCCAGGCACGGATCTATTGGATCG
>JAEAMG010001452.1_pt1 | contig 18037 bp, 12 predicted proteins | sample 8958741 | NCBI WGS metagenome assembly JAEAMG01 (sample SAMN16933256, study PRJNA681125) | bioreactor sludge metagenome | isolation source: anaerobic bioreactor treating anionic surfactant - SDBS | place: India: Bengaluru | collected 2019-02-28 | reverse complement strand
CCGCCGTGGCCTGAACCGCGAATACCAGACAAAACGCCAGACCGACCGCCAAACACACTGTCCATAAACGTCTCATTGTCTTACCCTCCTTTGCTGTGATTCGTTGGTTCATGTTACTTCTTCCTCTCCGCAAACTCCTCCAACTTTTCGATCCGTTCCGGCGCCGAAACGGTCGCCAGGCAGGCCTCGACCTCGTAATCCATCAGCGCCTCCAGGCTGACCTCCGAGGCCATGTTCAGCCCCTTCTTGATCAGGTTGATGGAGAAAAGTGAATTGGCGGCGATCTTCTTGGCCATCGCCATCGTTTCCTCCATCAACGCCTCGGCGGGAACGGCCTTGTTGACCAAGCCGATCCGCTCCGCCTCTTTCCCGTCGATATACTCGCAGGTAAACAGCAGTTCCCGAGCCTTTCCCGGCCCGACGAGGTCCTGAACCAGGCGCATCGCGCCGCCGGTCACGGAAGAGGAGACCCGCGCCTCGGGGGAGCCGAACTTCGCCCCTTCCGCGGCGATCCGGATGTCGCAGGCCAGCGCCAGCTCGTAGCCGCTCCCCAGCGCAAAGCCGTTCACGGCGGCGATGGTCGGTTTGGGGTAGCGGATGATCTGGCGGGAGATCTCCTGCAGATGGACCAGGTAATCCCGGTAGGCCTTGAGCGACCGTCCCTTGGAATCCTTCAGGTCCGCGCCGGTGGAAAAGGCCCGCCCCGTTCCGGTGAAGACCAGAACGCGGACCGCCTCATCCTCCTGCGCGTCGGCGAGGGCCTGCTCGATATCGAGCCAGAGCCTCTTGTTCATGGCATTCAACACCTGGGGGCGGTTCAATGTAATCACGGCCACGCCCTCCTTCTTTTCGTAGATGATGCATTCAAACGTCATGGCGACCCTCCTTAGGCGATGATGACCCGGGCGTCGACGACGGACGCCCCCTGTTCATGAACGATAATGGGATTGATATCCACCTCCAGGATCTCCGGATGATCCGTAGCCATCTGTGCGACCCTCCGCAGGACGTCCCGGAGGATGGCCGTATCCCTCGGCTTCTGCCCGCGGACGCCGCCCAGCAGCGGATATCCTTTGATTTCATGGATCATCTCCTCGAGATCCAGGTCGGACAGCGGGGCGACCCGGAAGGAGACATCCTTCAGGACCTCCACGAAGATCCCGCCGAGGCCGAACATCACCACGGCGCCGAACTGCGGATTCCGGATCATGCCGATGATGCACTCCTGGCCCTTCTTTGCCATCGGCGCGACCAGGACGCCCAGAATCTTTCCCTTGTCGCTGACCCGGGAGGCGTTGGCGACGACCTTCGCAAAGCCCTCGCGGACGGCCGCCTCGTCCGCCAGGTTCAGCAGGATTCCGCCCGCGTCGGACTTGTGGACGATTTCGGGGGAGACGATTTTCAGCGCGACGGGGAAGCCGAGGGCTGCCGCAGCCTTGCCCGCTTCCTCCGGGGTTTTCGCCAGCCGGGCCGGGGGAAGCGCAACGCCGTAGACGGAGAGGAGTTCCCGGGCCTCCGTTTCCAGCAGATTTTTTCTCCCCTCCTGCTTGACCGCCTGAATCAAGGTCCGGGCCTTGTCCGCATCCGCCGGAACGGCCGGCAAGGCTTTTGCCAGATTCAGCTTCTCCCGCCGGGAGGAGAATTTGGACATGTAGGCCAGACATTGGGCGGCCCGCTCCGAGGAGGGGGTCAGCAGAACGCCGTTTTCGGAGAGGATTCGCATGGAGGCGAAGGGGGCCTGGGCAAACGAGGTGTGAACGGCGATCGGTTTTCCGTGGTGACGCATCAGGCGGACCAGCTCCTGCGAGGTTTTCTCCTCCAACTCGCCCACGTGAGGGGCGATGATCTCCTTGAATCCGCCGAAAAAGCCCGTCACGTAGACCGAGTCGATCCCCGGCTCTTCCATCAGCACCTCGACGACCTTGTTGACCATGTCGGGGTTTTCCTCGGCGGTTCCGCCGTAGTCGATCGGATTCGAGGCGGGCATTCCCGCCAGCAGGAACGGGCGGATCTTCTCCTGGGTCGCCTGGGGCAGAACCGGAACCTCCAGGCCGAAGTGCTCGGCATTGTCCGCGGCGACCGAATTGTCTCCGCCGCCCTCGGAGACGATGGCGACGCGGTTGCCCTTCGGCAGCGGCATGTTGGCAAAGGACATCGCGACATCGAACATCTCGTCCACATTGGTGACCCGGACGATTCCCGACTGCCGGAAGGCCGCATCGACAATGGCGTCATCGGCGGCCAGGGACCCCGTGTGGGAGGCGGCGGCCCGCGCGCCCGCCTTGCTGCGGCCGACCTTGAGGATCACGATCGGCTTCTTCTTCGAGACTTCCCGGGCGGCCCGGACAATCTGATCCCCTTCCTTGATCCCCTCCATGTACATCAGGATCGCCTTGGTTTCCTCGTCCTGTCCCAGGTACTGGATGTATTCGTGAAACTTTACGCCGATGGCATTTCCCGCGGAGATGATGTGGCTCAGTCCCACCCCGCGCATCTCGGCATAGTGGGTGATCGAGTCGATGATGTTTCCGCTCTGGGCGATGACGGCCAGCGGACCCTTTTGGATCGGAGGGACGCCCAAAAGGTTCATCCCGCCGGCGGCGCTGAAGAGGCCGGAGCAGTTGGGACCGATGATCTTTGCGCCTCCTTCGGTTGCGATGCGGAGAATCTCCGCCTCGATTTTTTTGCCCTCCTCGCCGGTTTCTCCGAGACCTGCCGTGATGATCACGATCCCCTTGGCGCGCATCTTCACGCTGTCGGCGACAGCCTGGGGGATGAGCTTCGGGGCGACGACGACCATGACCAGATCGACCTCCTCCCCGATATCGAGGATCGAGGGGTAGGCTTTTCTGTCGAACAGCTTGTCCCTCTTGGGATTGATGAGAAAGATCTTGCCGGGGTAGCCTCCCTGGATCAGGCTCCTCGTCCTGCGTTCGGCCGCCTTCCCGGGAACCTCGGAGGCCCCGATCACCGCGACGGATGCAGGTTTGAAAAGACGCTTCAACGATTGCATCACATCCTCCTTTCCGTATAGTTGGATCCTTCAGGGAAGCTGAATCCCCGTTTCAGATATTTTTTATTTTCTTTCGTTCTTTTTTGTAATCGGCGTAGGGTAGAACGTAGATCCCTTTTTTCTGCCAGATGAGCTCCCTTTCCTTCAGGGTCTTCATGGTCTCCTCCGGATTCCGGACGCTCAATTCCGTCAGAAGGGCGTTGACCAGGCTCATGGCCGAGGTGAAGGATTCGATGAAGGAGTCGAGTCGGGAGTGGACGGATAGAACCCAATCCGCGTTGCGGGCGAGCGGAGAGATGAGCGAGTCGGTGATGACGCCGACACGGGCACCGTTCTCTTTGGCATATTCCATGATTTCGATCGTCAGTTTGGTGTACCTGGGGATGCTGATTCCGATGGTCAGATCGCCTGCGCCCAACCCGTGAAGGTTGTTCCAGATGTCTCCATAGCCCGGGATCACCGCCGAAGCATGCTTCCCCAGAAAGCGCAGGTAGAGGGCCAGCACGAGGGCGGGCGCATGGGCCCCGCGAAGTCCGACGATGAAGATGCGTTTGGCGTTCTCCATGTCGGTGACGGCCCGATGGAATGCCTTCGGAGAGATGTCCCGGAGCGTTTCGGAGAGATTCCGGATGTCGTCCCGCATGATCTTCGACAGGATGTCGCCGTCCGTATTCACGCTCTTGACGGTCTGCTCGAAACGGGTGAATGTCGTCAGCCGGTCCTGCAGGTTATCGCGAAGCATCTTCTGGAATTCCGGGAAGCCGTTGAATCCGAGGACCTGGGCAAGCCGCACGATGGTCGCTTCGCTGACGCCCGCCTTGTGTGCGAGCTTTGCAGCCGTGAGGAAAATCGACTCCTCGTAGTGTTCCATGATGTACCGCGCCGCTTTTTCTTGGGCGTCGGTCAGCAGAATTCGTTTGTCGGCAAGCAGGTTTTGGATCGGCATGAAACAAATCCTTCATTATATGGATGCTGTGAAGGAATTATTTCCGTGTCTCGTTCTTTTGTCAAGAAAAAAATCAAACAGCGGGAAAATGATTTTCCCGCCGTTGATCTGACTGGCTACAAACAAAGGAGAGCGGACCACGTGTGGAAATCGAACACGATCTACACGACAAGAGCCTGTTTTATATTTTCCCGCCTTTCAGGAGGCCTCTTGCGAGCAGATCGAGGATCCCCTCGCTTTTTTTGCACGGTTCACCTTGGAGCAAAAGAGTTTCGACCTTCAGATCCAGAAGTTCGTTTGGCTTCATCGTCAGCGGATTGCGGTTCAGGATGACCATGTCGGCGATTTTTCCGCGCTCCAGGGAACCTCGTTCCTTCTCGTCAAAAGTCGTCCAGGCGGCATGGTATGTGAACATCTTCAAGGCCTCCGGAATGGTGAGGGACTGCTCGGGGATAAAGTGGTTGCAGGCGGCATAAATGCCGGCGATCGGGTCCGGCAATGTGCAGGGGGCGTCGGAGCCGCCGCTCAGGATGATCCCCATATCGGTCATCTTCCGCAACGGGGAGATTTGTCCGGTCCTCTTCCCCAGAAGGGTGTTCAAAAAATCGAGGGGTTCCAGGTTCCAATGGAGGAAAGCGGGCTGCAGCGGGATCTGGATGCCGAGGTCGGCGCATTTCTGAAGCCCTTCGTCGGTGGGGAGGCAGGCGTGGATGATGCCGTGGCGGTGATCCTGCCTCGGACAGTCCTTCAGGGCCGCCTCCAGGGCCATCACGGCCTGGTCGAAGGCCGCGTCGCCGATCGCATGCATCTCGATCTGCATCCCTTCGCGGTTGGCCCGTTTCGCGAAGCGGATGACCTCCTCGTCGCTGTGGTAGAGAATCCCGCGATTTTGCGGATCGTTCGCGTACGGTTGCCTGAGCGCCGCGTCCTCGCTGCCGAAGCAGCCGTCCAGGGCCGTCGCGAAGCATCCCCCCACCCGGGGGAGCTTCCTTTTTTTCACCTTGGCCGGATCCAGGGTCTGGAAGAAGAGCCGGGTCTGAAAGCCGCTGTCCAGCCCCTTTCCCAGGATCGTCTCCAGCGTAACGTCCAGATCGAGCGGAAAACCGACCCCGGAAACGGTATGCATCATTCCGATCCCCCGGTCCGTCAGGCTGCCGACGGCCTGGAGCATGTTCCGGAGGGTCCTGGGCAGGGAGATCTTTTTGGTCAAGAAATCGGTGACGGCGAAGAACGCCTCCTGATTCATCTCCCCGGACTCCTCGTGCCAGCCGCGCAGGCCCTTCATTTTTTTGGGGAGCATGGCGATGGTTCTGCTGTTCAGGATGCAGGCATGGCCATCATACTTGACGATGAAAACCGGACGGTCCGGACAGGCCCGGTCGAGCTCTTCCCGTGAGATCAGCCTTTTTTCTCCGACCGAATGGGTAGAGGCGCCGAATCCCATGACAATCTTGTCGCTGTTTGTTCGTGTGAACGTCCGGATCCGCTCGCACATTTCGGGCAGGCTCCTCGCGGACCTCACGTCGAGGCCCGCATGGAAAAGGGCATACGATGCGAAATGGATATGGGTATCCCCAAAGCACGGAAGCAGCGCCTTTCCATGCAGGACTTCACGGGACGCACCCCCGTATTGCGCGGGAAGATCGTTTCCCACGTGAAGAATCCGTCCCTGGTCTTCCACGAGGTATCGATGGACATGATCGCCGGCATCGCAGGAGATGACCGTGCCTTCATAGATTTTCATTGCAGCCTCCCTCCCGTAACAGGGATGTCCCGATATAAATCTTGACACTACCGGCTGATCCTATATAAGAACCGGCAGCTTTTTGAAAGGGTGTTGGGATTATACCACGAAACGGCATTGGTAAGCGATTCCGGGCGCCCTTTTGTGGGGATGAAAAAAAAGGGGAAGACCGTTGCGGTCCGGGTTGAGTGATGGGCATTGTGCGGAAAAAAGGAATGATCGGTGATTCCGAAACGGGAGGGCCCCGGCAAAAACCCCTGCAGAGGCATCCCTTCCTGTCACGGATGGGTCACGATTTGCGCACGTCCATCATGGGAATCATCGGGTACAGCGAAATGCTGATCGAAGATCTGGAAGAGGGGGATTTTGCGGAGTGCCTTCCGGACCTGAGGAAGATTCATGCGGCCGGCAATCAACTGTTGGGCTTCGTCAACGATCTGTTCGATCCGAAGAAAACCGGCATGCAGGCCGCATTGGACATGGACCAACTCCGTGCCAGGATCAAAAATGTCACGTTGGCGCCCATCACCGTGATCGAGGAATGCGCTGAAACCTTGCTCGACGGGATGGAGCAGAGGCATGCCGAACAGTTCATTTCCGACCTGAAAGTGGTTCTCAATGCAACGGAACGCTTTGTGTCCACGGTCAACGGTTTTTCACACCCGTGGCAGGACAAGACGGACACGGACCCACCTCCTCCGGGCGCCCATTGGACGGGTCCTCAGACCATCCAATCCGTCGGACGCCTCTACGACGAGATGCCGTCACAGAAGACCGCCGAAGGCGGTGTCATCCTGATTGTCGACGACAATGAGCAGAATTGCGATCTTTTGCAGCGCCGCCTCCAGCGCGACGGCTATGTGGCCTTTGTTTCCGCGTCGGGGCAGGACGCGCTCAGAATGCTCGGATGCCGCCCCGTTGATCTTGTGCTTTTGGACATCATGATGCCTGAAATCGACGGATTCCAGGTTCTCCAGCGCCTGAAATCCGACGACAACGTCAGTCATATCCCGGTGATCATGCTTTCCGCGCTTGAAGAAATGGATCTGGTGATCCGTTGCATTGAAATGGGGGCGGAGGATTATCTGCACAAACCCTTTGATCCGGTGCTGCTCCGGGCGCGGATCGGCGCCTGCCTCGAGAAGAAGCGGCTCCGAGACCGGGAACAGGCCTATCTCCGGCAGTTGAGCATCGAGACGGAAAAGTCCGAGAGGCTGCTGCTCAATATCCTGCCGGCGCCGATCGCGGGCCGGCTGAAGCTCGGGGAAAATCCCATTGTCGACAATTTCCCGGAGGTGACGGTTCTGTTTGCCGATCTGGTCGGATTCACCGAATTGTCCACCCGGATGGCCGCCGCGGAATTGATCGGATCCCTGAACGAGATATTCACGATATTCGACGAGCTTGCCGAAAGGCACGGCCTTGAAAAGATCAAGACCGTGGGTGATTCCTACATGGCCGTGGGCGGCCTTCCGACTCCCCGTACCGACCATGCCGAGGCCATCGCACAAATGGCTTTGGACATGCTCGACCGCATTGCGAAAATCAACAGCCGAAAAGAGCATGCGCTCAGTCTGCGCATCGGCATCCACACGGGTCCGGTCATCGCCGGCGTCATCGGGATGAGAAGGTTCATCTATGACCTGTGGGGAGACACGGTCAACATCGCCAGCCGGATGGAGTCCCATGGCCTTCCGGATTGCATCCAGGTCACGGAAACGACCCGGGCAATGCTTTCGGACAAATTCGTTTTCGAAAAGAGGGGTCGGATCAAGGTCAAGGGCAAGGGCGAGATGATCACCTATTTGTTGAAGGGAAGAATCTGAGCCCGCCGGGCCTTACGCCTTCTCGATTTTCAGAAAATAATTGATTTCCAGCGGTTCGCGTTCCACCCGGATGCTCTTGATCTCCTTTTCCGGGATGGATCGGGCAAATTCCAGCATGTCCCTCTCGCTGCGGTAGATCAGGCGCCAGTCGTATACGTATTCCATGATGAATCGAAGATCGCGGGGGTTGTTGTGATTGAAGTTCCCCACGATCAGTGCGCCTCCGGGCTTTACGAGATTGAACAGGTTTCTGGTCAGGGCGACCGTTCCCTTGCTGTCGTCCAGCGGAAAGGTCATGATGTAGTCGTAAAGACCGGAGCTGTATACCAGGTCGTATTCTTCCTTCTTCAGGTAGTCCAATTCGTATTTAATCGGGCTGATGAGCGCGCGCAACCCCTCGAAATCGCGCCTGGGCGAACAAAACCTTTCCGCGAAAGGGCGGGGCCGCGCGGTGAGGTAATTGTTCGAAATAATTTGAAACGCATTGACCAGGGCATATTTGAAACAAGGATTGCTGTTGGAGGAGCTGAACTTTTTCAGGGTTTCCATATCGTGATCCAGCGCCAGGAAGCGGTATTGTTTTCCCTGGGTGGTTTTCAGCACGTCATTGATTTCCTTCGCGGGGCCGGCGGCCAGGCTCAAAATGCTGCCCTTTCCCCTTTGGAGAATCTGCCCGAAGAGATACGTTTTTCGGTTTCGGACGGACTGGCACGCCTTTGTGGAAAGCGCATGTTTGTGCAGCAACATGCCGAACGGTGTCTCGCCCTCGTATTGATTCTGATAGATGAAATTCATCATATCCGCGTCGCCCGCGTAGCCGTTGGGTTTGTGCACGATTCTCCAGTAGAAAGGCGCTTCCTGGACGACCTCGAAATATTTTGAATTTTGAATGTAGCGCTTGTGGGTTTCCTGTCGCCCCGCGTCAAAGCCGAAAACGATCGCTGCCAGCGCATCCATCAGAGGGTAACGCCAGTTCTCGAACCTGGCGACCTCCTCATCGAGCAGCGACGGCAAAGCCCGGTCCTGTTTGGAGAGGACGTTCAGCCGGTTCCGGATCTCCAGGTGGCCGTCCTGCAGTTCCTGAAAAAGCCTTTTGAAACGATCGTCGACTTGCATCCTGTTCTTTCCCCGCTGATCCGTGATTTCGCGGCTCTTTGGCCCGCAGAGAGCGTTTCATTTGCCGAAAACAGCCCGGTTGTCCGGCTAAGGCCTGCCGTCCTCCTTTTCGGACAGGTTGTCCCGAAGACTTTCCCGCGGATCGAGAATCTCCCGAATTTTTTGAGACAATTGCGAAGGGCTGAACGGCTTCTGCAGAAAACCATTGCAGCCGCTTTCCATGATTTCCATGGCCTCGCCGTCGATGCTGTAGCCGCTGGAAAGAAGAACCTTCGCCTCCGGATTCATTTTTTTCAAGGTGTTGTACAATTCCTTGCCGCCCATTCCCGGCATGATCATGTCCAGAATGACCAGATCGATCCGATCCCGATGGGTTCTGTAAATCTCTACGGCTTCCTGACCGTTTTGGGCGGTCATCACGCGGTATCCGAGCTTTTTCAATATGCGTTCGGCGACCTTGATGATCATCTCCTCATCGTCGACGAGCAGAATCATTTCCGAGCCCTTCATCATCTCCTCTGCGGAATCGGAGAAATACTCGCCTTTCCGGGCGATCTTTTTTGAGGAAACCGGCAGGAAAAAACTGAAGACGCTGCCTTCGTTCTTTTTGCTTTCGACTTGGATGAATCCCCCGTGATTCTTCAAGATGCCGTAGACCGAGGCGAGCCCGAGGCCGGTGCTTTTCCCCATGGCTTTCGTGGTAAAAAAGGGGTCAAAAATCCGATGGATGGTGGCTTCATCCATCCCGGTCCCCGTGTCCCGGATGCTGGTTTTCACGTAGCTTCCCAGTTTGGCGCCCATCTTCTGCGCGGATCCGGGGTCCAGCGTGATATTTTCCGTCGTAATGTAAAGATCGCCGCCGTCCGGCATGGCCTGCCACGCATTGACAAAGAGATTCAGGAGGACCTGTTCGATCTGCCCCTGGTCCACATCGACCGGCCAGATTTCCTGCTGGAGTTCGACATGGATCATGACCTCTTTCTTTGTGCGGCCGAACATCAGGGAGTTCTTCTTGATCAGCTCGTTGAGATCCGTCGTCTTGACCTCATACTTCCCACCCATCGCAAAGGCCAGCAACTGCGACGTCAGATCGGCCCCCTTTTTCACATACTGGTCTATGCTGTTGACGTTCTCATAGAACGGATGATTCTCCTTCATGTCCATGAGCATCAGTGAACTGTGTCCATGGATGCCCATGAGCAGGTTATTGAAATCGTGTGCGATTCCTCCCGCCAGGGTGCCCAGGGCCTCCATTTTCTGGGCCTGGATCAGCATGGCTGCAAGCTCCTTCCTTTCTTCCTCGGCCTTCTTCCGTTCGTCGATCTCCTGCCTGAGATCCGTGTTCATTTGCATCAGTTGCGAGGTTCGCTCCTGAACGATGCTTTCCAGTCTTTTGTTTGCGGCCTCGACAACCTGTCTCTCGTTTTCCAGCTTGAAGGTCAAGAAAAAATCCCGGCGCGCATAATACTCGATCGAGTAGGAGGCAAGCATGCCGGCGAGGTTGGCGCTGATGAAGAAGAAGTTGTTGCTCATCAGTATGGAGGTCGGGGTGTCCAGCATGCCGATCGCGACGATTTGGTAGCCGACGACAATCAGCCATCCCGCAAGCGTGGCCCAGATGAACCGGACCCTCGTGAAGGTGTACCCCCAGATCAACACGAGGATCAGGCCTGCGTAGTAGGTGTAGTTGGCCGGCGGCGGCATGATCAGGATCATGAAGACGATGCCGAAGCCCGCCACGATCATCGCGGCCGTGACGGAAAGTTGGAAAAACGGCCGGAACCGGCGCGTATAGGAGAACAGGATGATGGCGAGCAAAAAGGGACAGACGATGGCAAAGCGGATGAGCCAAAGGGGTTTGATCATTCCCGGCGCGACAACGGCGTCCAGGATCCCGAATACGCTGTACATCAGGATTCCGATAAACAGGGAAAACCGGACCAGCGTCAGCGATTTCGTGTAGAAATCATCCAGGAAGGAACTTTCGACATGTTCGGGAAACGACAGGGTGATCGGATGCAACTCCATCTCGTAGGCGCCGTAGAGGGTTGCGGGCATGATGTAGTCTCGTTGAATTTCCATAGCGTCCCCCAATCGAAATGAAAAACGGTCGTGCAGGAAATCAAATGCGATGCAGCCTGTTCAGCATAAATCTCTCATCACGTCAAGGATGGATGCAGAATGTGCGGATGGCTGTTGCGGACGTCTACAGCCATTTCATTCGCCTGAAGTAGATCAGCATGACGACGGCGATGATCAGCATCAGTCCCCAGACGGCGAAATACCCCCACCGCCAGTCCAGCTCCGGCATGTATTTGAAGTTCATGCCGTAGATTCCGGCGAGAAAGGTGAGCGGCATGAAGATGGTGGCGATGACGGTCAGGACCTTCATGATCTCGTTCATCCGGTTGTTGAGGGTGGAGAGGTAGATGTCGAGCATGCCCGAGAGCATGTCCCGGCAGGTTTCGATCGTGTCGATGACCTGGACCGTGTGGTCGGAAATGTCCCGGAAGTAAAGGACGGACAGCTTCCGGATGAGGGGCGAGTCGGTGCGGCTGAGGTGGCCGACCACCTCCCGGAGAGGCCAGACCGCCTTCCGCAGCAAAATCATCTCGCGCTTGAGGATCTGGATCGCCTTGAGGGTCCCCGACGAGGGGCGTCCCATCAGCGCCGCCTCGACGATTTCAATCTCTTCGTTGAAACGATCCAGGATCGAGAAATAGCCGTCCACGATCCCGTCGAGAAGGGCATGGGCGAGATCGTCCGCGCCGCCCTTGCGGAGCCTTCCCCGGTCGTTGCGGAGCCTGTCGCGAACCGGTTCGAGCAGCTGTCCTTCCTTTTCCTGAAGGGAAATGAGCCAGTTGGATCCGAGGACGATGCTCACCTGCTCCGGGGCGAGACCGATGCGGTTGTCCTTGTGGAACCGTTTGAGAACGATGTAGAGGTAATCGCCGTGGTCCTCCATCTTTGGGCGCTGTTCGGTGTTCAGGATGTCTTCGATAATCAGCGGGTGGAGGCCGAAGACGGTTCCCATCTGCCCGAGCAGTTGGACGTCCTGGAGGCCGTCGATATGAACCCAGGTGACGGTCTTGCGGTCCGGGGACGGCATCAGCCCCTCCAGCGACCGGACCTCCTTTTCCGTGAAGTGCGATTCATCGTATTCGCTCAGCGTGATTTTCGTCCGGTCCGCATGCACCTCACCGATGTGAATCAGGGCGCCGGGCGCCAGGCCGGACTTCGCGGATCTTCGTTTTGCGGCTCGGGACATCTGCGTCGCTCCCCTTCCTCCGTGGCCGAATGTAGATCATCAATTCCGGAAAAACAATCAAAAAAACGGGACGCGGGAGGGCAGCGGATCGGATTTCTCTTGACAAACGTTTCGGAATTGCGGACGTAAACGGCAAATCCGAAATCCATCGGTCCGGAGGTTCCATGAGATACATCCTTGCGGCGACCGGAGACAAGGCCGCGGCGGGAGTGATTCGCTCCGCCTTCCGCCGTCCCTTTCAGGTGGACCGGGCGACGACGGTTCGGGAGGGTCTCGAATCGTTGCGGAAACGACGGTACGAGTTTGTCTTTCTCGATCTGGAGCTGCTCTACGGGCTCGGGGGAGTCGGCGACGATGCCGCCGCGGCCCTGCGGACCGTCCGGCAACTGTTTCCGTCGGTTGAAATCATCGTGATGGCGTCGCCGGAGGGGGCCGGCGAGGCGGTCGAGGCGGTCAAGGCGGGCGCCGCCAATTACATCACCCATCCGCTGAATGCGGACGAGATCCGATATGTGGTCGAGAGCCTGCACGAGGGGATCCGTGCGCAGTCGGAGCTCGATTATCTGCGGGACCGCTTCTGGCAGTCGGACTCGCTGGAAGTCGTCCAGACCCGTAATCCGGTCATGCGGTCCGTCTTCGAAAGGGTGCGCCTCGTCGCGCCCACGAAGAGCACCGTTCTGCTGACCGGGGAGACGGGGACGGGCAAAGGGGTTCTGGCGAAACTGATCCACCGCCACAGCAACCGTCGAGAGGTTCAGTTCATCGGCGTCCATTGCGGCGCCATCCCCGACACCCTTCTGGAAAGCGAACTGTTCGGCCACGAGAAGGGGGCTTTTACCGGCGCCGTCCGGCGGAAGCTGGGGAAGTTCGAGCTGGCCCACGGGGGGACGATCTTCCTCGACGAAATCGGCACGATCACTCCCGCCGCGCAGATCAAACTCCTTCAGGTTCTTCAGGAGCGGACCTTTCAGCGGGTCGGAGGCGAGGCGGTCATTGAAACCGATGTGCGGGTGATCGCCGCCTCGAACCGGGATCTCGGACAGATGGTGGAGCAGGGTCTCTTCCGGAACGACCTCTTTTACCGGTTGAATGTCTTTCCGATTGAGATCCCGCCGCTCCGGGAGCGCCGGGAAGACATCCCGCAGCTCACGGAAATCTTCCTCCGGAAAATGAACCGGTTCAACCACAGGGGAATCCACTATGTGCAGCCCCAGGTGATGGAGGCGTTTCAGCGATATTCCTGGCCCGGGAACATCCGGGAACTGGAAAACCTGGTGGAACGCGCCTGCATCCTGGAGACTTCCTCGATCCTGACCCCGGCCAGTTTTCCGGCGGAACTCTTCGCCGGCCTTCCCTTGACCGCCCCTCCGTCCGCGGGCGTCGGCATGAAGCTGTCGGAGGTGCGAGCGCGGGCCGTCGCGGAGGCGGAGAAAACGTATCTCCGGGAGCTCCTCGCCCGAAACGGCGGCCGGATCAACCGGACAGCGGAATCCGCCGGCGTAACGGTTCGCCAGATCAGCAAACTCCTGCGCAGATACGGGATCAGAAAAGAGACGTACCGCTGAGGATCTCTACCGGGTCGGCGCGGGTCCCTGAAGCGTGGAGACGACGACCCGGACGGCGGGTGTCTTTCCTCCTGCAAACTGAATATCCGTCGGGTACCGCAGAGACGGCGTGAAGGCCCTTTGGACGTCCAGTTGCGAAAGGTCGATCGGCTCCGTCATGATCCGGATCCTCTTGTCGCTGAGACGGCGCGGGATGAGAACCCTCGCCTCGGTCGGGGTCACGGTGATCTTCTGGACGATGAACCCTTGCGGAGGGGCGTTTTCCGTCAGGACCTCGATGGGGACGGTCCTCGAGATCAGGCGGGACGTGACGACCGTGATGCGATCCGGGCTGATCCCTGCGACCGTGAGGCTGGAGGGCGCCCTGACCATGGCGCGGGTCAGCGCAACCTCTTGTTTCCCTGGCTTGACATCCGCCATGTCCACCGAGATCTTGAGCTCGTCCTCACGCAGGAGCTGGAAGGCCTGGGCGTGTCCCGTCAGCATGATCTTTGCGGTCGTCACCTGAGGCTCTTCGATGACCCACTCCGCCGGCGGGTTCCGGTACTCGATGGGAACCGTAAAATCCCGCCGGATCGTCTCCCGCTGGTATCCGAAGATGGCCCAGAGCGTGCAGGCGAGCACGACGGCAATCACTTTCTCCCGCTGGTTTTCCTTCAGCCAGCGGACGACCGGCCCCGTTTTGGTCGGCGGGTTCCGCCAGGCGTAGAAGGACTCCAGTTCGACGCGCAGGGCGGAGGCGTTGGGGATCTGCCGGATGCGCTCCCCCTGGGCGATGGAAATGGTCCCCCTCTCCTCGGAGACCACGATGCAGATGGCGTCGGACCGCTCCGACAGGCCGAGGGCCGCCGTGTGTCGGAGACCCAGACCGCCGTACTGCGATGCGTCCGCCGAGAGGGGAAGGTGGCAGCCGAACCGCATCAGCCGGTTGCCGTCGACAAGGACGGCGCCGTCGTGCCCGATCGAATGGGGGTCGAAGATGCTCTCCAGCAGAGGCTGGCTGAGGATGCCGTTCAGGCGGTGTCCCCCCGTGAGATGCCGGTCCAGCGGATCGTGTCCCTGAATCACGATCAGCGCGCCGACCTTTTTGTTCGCCAGGTTGGCGGCGGTCTGCGCGAGAATCTCCACGCCCTCGTTGAATGCCGTCGCCGCGAAAAACCTTTTCCGGAACCGGCCCAGCAGGGCCAGGCGCTCGAAAAAGCGCCGGAGGTCCTCCTGAAAGATGACGACGAGAACGAACAGAACGATTGCAAAGAAGGCCTGGAGGACGACGGTGGTCAGATAGAGTTGGAAGAAGCGGGCGAGGCCGTAGATGATTCCGAGCAGCGTGATGCCCCAGAAAACGAAGCGGGAGGCGCGGTCCTTGAACCAGATCAGAAGCGCGGAGATCATGATCGAGATGATGACGATGTCCAGGATGTCCTGAATCCGGATGGTGTGGAGCATCGTCAGGATGGTTTCGGTCATGGGGGAATCCGTTCTTTCGCCCGTGCGTCGGGCGGCCGGTTTGTCCGAAAATTCAAAAAACCGCGGGAAATAAACACGCTGGCGTCATATAACCAAAAGGCGCTCAACGTGTCAAGAAATTAACAGCTTAAGGGGCTTGATTTTTTGGAGGGATCCCGGCCGAGGAGGGTGGTCCCGATGCATTCAGGACCCGGAACCGTTGCGGTTCCGGCCGGTGTATTCGAGGATGGAGACGATCAGCGTGATCAGGAACGCCTGCAGGACGGTCAGAATGCCGTCGGTCGTTGTGGCGCCCCGCAGCGTGATGGCGCTGATGCCGAGGGTGGCGCAGAGGAAGAAGATGAACAGGACCACCTTTCGCCGGTCGCCCAGGACCGCCAGCAGGCGGTGGTGGATGTGGTCGGTGCCCACGTAGTCGATCCAGTCCCGGAAGCTTTTCACCTTGCCGGTGATGATGCGCTCGATGCTGATGTAGGCCATGTCGTAGATCAGGACCCAGAAGATGAGAACCGGTGTGGCGAACGAGACGATGGGATCGTTGTCCGCCCAGGCCGCCTTGATGGCGAGCGCCGAAAGCACGAAGCCGAAGAAGGTGCTTCCCGCGTCGCCCAGGAAGATCGAAGCCTGTCTTTTCGTTCCCAGGCTGAAGTTGAACGGCAGAAACCCCAGGCAGCTTCCCAGCATGCCGATGGCGATCCAGCCCATGAACGGCTGGTCGGTCTGAAAGGCCACCAGCCCCATGAACAGCGAGATGATCGCCGCCACGCCGGTGGCCAGGCCGTCCATGCCGTCGATGAAGTTCATCGCATTGGTGAGGCCGACGATCCAGAGGATGGTCAGCACGGCATTGAGGCCGTAGCCCAAGGAGGTGCCCTTCGGGAAGAGGTCAAGGATGATGCCGTAACGGATCAGGACCAGGACCGCGACCACCTGGATGAGCAGTTTGTACCGCGCCGGGATGTTCCTCCAGTCGTCGATCAGGCCGATCACAGCCACGACCGTGCCGCAGGCGATCAGAACGATCTCCTTCGTGTCCAGGATCATATTGGCGGACAGGGCGGTGATGAAGGCCACGGCAACGGCGACGCCACCCAGCAGCGGGGTGGCCCGGGCATGGATCTTCCTCCCGCCGGGATTGTCGACGAGGCCGGTTCGATCGGCGATCCAGATCATCAGCGGCGTCAGCAGCGTGGCGATGGAGAAGGAGATCAGGAAAATGTAAAACCAGCGGCCGAGAGCCTCAAAGAAGATCCGGCGGACCGGGGGCGTCAGCAGGGTGATGAAGAGGACCAGCGCGGTTCCCCACAGGACCCTCAGGAAAGAAAACTGTTTTCTCGCCTCCTTCGAAAACATGACATTTCCCTCAGCCCAGGACCGATCGGAGGTGACGCAGGATCTTGTTTACATCCGCTTTGCGCAGTGACGGGTAGNCGATCGGAGGTGACGCAGGATCTTGTTTACATCCGCTTTGCGCAGTGACGGGTAGATCGGCAGCGAAACGCATTCCGCGAAGGCCGCCTCCGTCTCGGGATAGCCGTCCAGGCCCAGGTAACGGTGCAGCGGTTTGAACACCGGGCGCCGGTAGGCGATGCCCGCCGCGTCTCCGGAGGCCAGCAGATCGGCGGCGCGCGCGGTCCGGATGACGTAGCGGTAATGGATCGGTTCGCTCCGGGATGGACGGGCGGGCAGAGATACCGGCAGGCCTCGAAGCGAGGCATCGTACTGTTCGGCGATTTCCCGGCGGCGCGCGATCAGGGCCGGAAGCCTGTGCAGTTGCGACAATCCCAGCGCGGCCTGCAGGTCGGTCATCTTCAGGTTGAACCGCGGCCGGTCGTCCTCGCGCTCGTCGTATTCGCGCAGGTCCCGGATTTTTCCGATCAGCCGCGCGTCGTTTCCGGCGACCATACCCCCCTCGCCGGTGCAGATGACCTTGGTGGCGTAAAACGAAAAAACGGACAGGACGCCGAAGCTGCCGGTCGGCGCGCCGCCGTAACGGCTGCCCAGGGCCTGCGCGCAATCCTCGATGACCGGGATTCCGAGCGCAACAATCGGCGCGATGTCCGCCGGCAGACCGAAAAGATGGGGAACGATGACGGCCCTGGTTTTTTTCGTCAAACGACGCCGGAGATCGCGAATATCAATATTGAGGGTCTCCCGGTCGATGTCGGCCGGGACGGGGACGGCCCGGACGGCGCGGACCGCATGGAGCAGGGCCGAACAGACGAAGCTGGGGATGACGACCTCGTCGCCCTCGCCGATGCCCAGCGCCGGCAGCGCCAACTGAAGGGCGGCCGTGCCGGAGCTGACCGCCGCGGCATCGCCGACGCCGACCTGCGCCGCCAGCGCCTGTTCGAAGGCGGCCACCCGCTCCCCCTGGGCGATCTGCCCGGTGCGCAGCACGGCCAGCGCCGCGGCGGTTTCTTCCTTCCCGAGGGTCGGGCGAGAGTGGGGGATCATCGGTCTCCTCAAAGACCTTCCTGCCCGGTCGGCAGAACGTTGATGAACAGGCGAAGCGGCACGAACGCCTCGGCGAGCGGCACCCGGCCCTGGATGCCGCGAAAGACGGCGGTGGACCGGACCACGTCCGTGATGGCCAGCCCCTCGATGTTGGTCTTTTGCACCTGGGATCGGTGCGCCAGCAGCATTTTGATTTTCGTCTCGATCGTCTGCTGGATGTCCACGAAAACGGTGGGCGAAAAATTGCGGGTCGTGGGCCCCTCGTAGAACAGAACGTTGCGGATATAGCGCGTGGCCGAAACCGTGGCCTTGGCCAAGGCGCGATGGTCCTGGTGGGTGTCGTCCTCGTGGTGGACGAAGATGAAGTCGGGCGAGATCTTGTGGATGACCGCCTCGATGTCGCTCACCATCTGGTTCATGTGGGGGGTGAGCAGCGTGTCGTGGTAACCGCCCCAGATCACCTCCCGGGGCTTGAGAAGCCTGGAGGATTGGATCTGCTCCTTTTTCCGGGTAACCCCCTTTCCGCCCATCTGCCCCTCCGTCATTACCAGCAGGCAGATGTCGTGGCCTGTCTGCGCGTATTTGGCCAGCGTGCCGGAGCAGCCGACCTCGATGTCGTCCGGATGGGCGCCGAT
>JAEAMG010001457.1_pt1 | contig 18044 bp, 13 predicted proteins | sample 8958741 | NCBI WGS metagenome assembly JAEAMG01 (sample SAMN16933256, study PRJNA681125) | bioreactor sludge metagenome | isolation source: anaerobic bioreactor treating anionic surfactant - SDBS | place: India: Bengaluru | collected 2019-02-28 | reverse complement strand
CACGCCGAGGTAGAAATCCTTGGTCAGGGTCACGGTATGCGGTGTCGCGTCACTCAATGTCGAGCTGCCCATCGTGAAGGTGCCTGCGGGAACCTTACGGAAAACCATCTGCACGGTCTTGTTCGTCTCACCCCAGCCGCCCGCGGGCGGCACATCCAGATTCGTCACCGTGTTGCCGGACAAATCCACCACCAGATAGGTGTTTTGCTGCACGGGGATCGGCCGGAACGTTGCGGTCAGGGTCGCCGCCCCGCTGGCCATGGTGACCGTCGTGGTAGGCGCAAGCACATCGGCCACAAGCTGGGTGGCACCGGTCCAGCGGTCGAACATGTGACCCGCCGAGGGCAGGTTCGTTGCCGTCACCGCAATCGTCACGGTGGCTCCCTTGGCATAGCTTCCGCTGCCGATACCGTTGACCACGGTCAGCGCATACTGGCGAATCTGATAATTCGCGGTCAGGGTCACCGCGCTGGCCGGCATGCTCACCGTGGTCGCGGCGCTGTTCGAAACGAAACCCGCTCCAAGCGAGATTCCGGCGGGCGAGACGCCCCAGAAGGTAAATGCCTTCTCCGCGTCCGAAGTATCCGCCTTGACGGGAACGAGTTCGCCGCTGGTGTAGCTGCCGCTCCCCGTGCCGCCGATGACCGTCAGCATATTCTTGGGAATATCCTTAAAGGTGGCGGTCAGCTGAATGTGTGAGGCAGGCATGACCAGCGTGGTCGTCGCGCTGTTCGCTTTGAAATCCGGGCCCAACACCACACCCGCAGGCACGACCTGCCAAACGTCAAACATCTGTCCGACCGCCGGCGCATCCGCCGAAACGGTCACCGTTTCCCCGGCCGCATGCTGGCTGATGTTCGTCGTCGGGCCGTACACCGTCAGCGTATAAGGCGCATTCTTATAGGTCGCCGTGACCGTCACACTTGCCCCGAGGATCGTCACCGTCGTATTAGTGGCAAAAATATTCGCCACGTGATTGGTGTCCCCGGTCCAGCGGTCAAAGACCTGCGCCGGCGGCGGATTGGACGCCATAATCGTGGCCATATGGCCATTCGTGAAACTGCCGCTTCCCGTACCGCCGTTGACCGTCAGCTTATACAGCGTCGGCGTGTTGGAGGCCGTAAGCGTCGTATCATAAGAGGTCGTGATCACCTGGGTCGTCGCATTTGTCGCTACAAAACCCGGACCCAAAGGAATATCCGCCGGTTGAACCAACCATTTCACAAAGTCTTGATAAGGAACCGCAGTCGCCGAGACAGTCACAGAGGTCCCATTGGTATAAAACCCGCCCCCCGTTCCTCCGATGACCTTTAATTGAGGGACTTTCGCCACAATCCGGAAACCAACTTGTGGATCCGCTGCAGAAAAACCAGTAGTGCGACTAACTGAAGTGCAAGCTACGGCTTGATCTCGATAATGTCCTCCTCGGAGAGGGACAGAACTCCCCAGACAGACTTCCTTAACATTGCCGTACAAGTCATAAATGCCCCACGGGTTGGGCAACTTCATTCCGACCGCGTGGGTATTGGTTCCCGAATTATTCAAAAACCATGCGTAGTTGGTTAAGGGTGCGGGATCATCCGTCCCGCCGTTGTAATGATAAAGGTTCGTCGTTCCCGCACGGCACGCGAACTCCCACTGTTCCTCCGACGGGAAGTCAACAAACAGACCCGTTCTGGTTTTCAACCCCGTGATGAAATTAACCATATCAGCACGCATATAAGTATTTTTAGGATAATCGCCGGATGGGTCAGGCTCGGGCACTACTCGATCCGCCTGTCCTCTGGTTACCTCATATATGCCAATGAAGTAATTCGTACCTCCCTGCTCGATCTTGCGCAGAACTAACGAGTTCGTCTTATGGTTTGCGGTCCAGCCGCCTCCCGGAACAACGTCTAGATACGAGACCGGATAGGATGTCGCTGTGGAACCACCCGAAAGGTCAATCACCATGTACGTGTTACTCTGCGCGAGGCAGAGACCGGCAAAAGCCACACAGCCAGCGAGCAGGAACTTTCTCATCTTATTCATGTATACACCTCCGTCTTAGGATCCGAAATCAAGTTTAGGCCATTCTCTGACGTTCCGCAAACATAAATAGCCCGTTCACCCGCACAATTGCTCAAAACGTTTGTTGCATCAGGCGTGCCAGCCGCCGCATACGGCGGGTAGGGCGCAGCCTGCGGGCGTTACCCGCGCGGCGGCGGGCGAACCCTTCTTAAATCTGACACGCTGTTCTCACTTCTGACTTTCCGAGGTCCGGCCACCAGGCGTATGCTTTGCCGACTGGAAAAAGGGAGTCTTGCATGAAAGCCGAACCGCATAAAAACGAGAGCCGCCTCTGGCGCGACGCCCTCGCACGCCTGCGCGGGCTGGACCAGAGGTGGGCCGATCCCGTCTCACGCGGGCAGGAGCTTTGCGACTGCCGCGCGTGGCTGGCCGCACAGACCGCCCTGCCGCGCCTCGCGGGACTGGCCCGGCTGCTGACGCCCGAAATCACGCGTCAGCAGTTCTGGAGCGTGCTGGTGCCGGTGGAGCGCGAGGTCGCGCGCTGCAAGATCACCGACGTGGAGATCCTCGACAGCGACCTGCCGCCGGAACGCGAACTCCCTTCAGCCACCCTGCCGCTGACGGTCGTGGCGGACTCGCTCCGCTCGGCGTTCAACCTCGGCGGGATCTTCCGCACCGCCGAGTGTTTCGGCGTGCGCGAGCTGGTGCTGTGCGGCTACACGCCGCGGCCGGATCAGCCGCAGGCCGCGCGGGCCGCGCTGGGCACGGAGCGGCTCGTTCCCTGGCGGGTGGCGGAGGATATCCGCGAGGCGATCGCCGGGCTCCGGGCCTCGGGCGTGCGCTGCTTCGCGCTGGAAACCGTGGAGGGTGCTCCGGACCTGGCGGCCTTCGCGTGGCCGTTCCCGTGCGCGCTGGTTTTGGGCAACGAGCGCTTCGGCCTCGGCGCCGACGTGATCGGGTGCTGCGACGGCGTGGTGCGGATTCCCCTGTTCGGCCGCAAGAACTCGCTCAACGTCGTGACGGCGTTCGCGGTGGCGGCCCAGGTGATCCGCGCGCGCTTCGACAACTCCCAACGCCTCCCTGCCCACGCTTAGCGACCCACTCCTCACCACTCACGACTCACCACTCACTTCTCACTCAATTCGTGCTGGCGCGGCGGAACTCGACCTTGCGCAGAATGCGGATCTGGAGATAGGTGAAGCCGATCAGCGCGACACCCAGAAACCAGGCCATCGTCGTGGCGGTGCTGAAGCGCAGGTTATTGTAGGCTTCTTTCCAGACCGCCAGGCTCAGCACGTTCGTGGCGTCGCCCGGGCCGCCGAAGGTGAGCAGGAAGATGCTGCCCATGCCCTGGAACGCCGCGATGAACGCGCCCACGAAGTTGATGACCATCAGCGGCAGCAGCTGCGGATAGGTGATGTGCCGGAAGCGGCTCAAGATGCCCGCGCCGTCGATGGCCGCCGCCTCGTAGTAGTCCGGCGGCAGCGCCTGCAGGGCCGCCACATAGATCAGGCTCGCCATGCCCGCGCCCGCCCACACGCCCGGCAGGATGCAGCAGACCATCGCAAGCGCAGGGTCTTGCAGCCACGTCTGACGGCTCATGCCGAAGAAGCCCAAAAGCTGATTCAGCATGCCGTTCTCCGTGGGGTCGTACATCAGCTTCCACAGCAGCGCGATCACCAGCGCGCTGGTCAGGTGCGGCAGGAAGTAGAGCGTGCGGAAGAAGATCTTGCCGCGCGGGATCTCGGCCAGCATCAGCGCCAGCAGCACCGGCGTCAGAAAGCCCAGCAGCAGCGTCAGCCCCACATACTCCAGGGTCCGGCCCCACGCCGCCCAGAAGCCCGCGTCCGTCGCCACCAGGATGAAATTGTCGAGCCCGGTCCAGCGCGTCTCGCCCACGATCTTGTACTCCTGAAAAGCCATCACCGCGCCGCGGACCAGCGGGTAGTAGCTCCAGACCGCGATCGACGCCAGCGCCGGCGCCAGCATCAGCCACGGCGTCCAGCCGTGACGGACGCGGGCGGGAGGCGGGAGGTCGGAGGTCGGAGGTCGGAGGACGGAGAGCGACGGATTCAGGGTTCGGGGTTCCGTAGGGGCGGGCCTTCGTGCCCGCCCGCTGAACAGCCACGCGCACACCAGCGCCGCCATCACCGCCACGCCGAAGATCACGCGCGCGGTCGGACGCTGACGGGCCAGCACCGTCTCGGACGCACGGAACATCAGGCCCCTGTTGGCATCGTCGTTGATACCCCGCAGCGCGGCCGCGGTGTCGAAATGCTCGCCCGTGTCCGCCAGAAGCATCCCCAGCAAGCGGCGGTCGATCAAGTCCGACACGGCCTGCCAAAACCCCGCATAGGGCTCGGTCCGCGCCAGAATCTCGCCGCTGCCGATGCGCTCGTAGTTTTTCCGGATGCCCGGGGGAACCTCCTCCAGATATTCGGTGAACCCCAGGCGCGTGAGTTCGGAAGGGGTGCACCACCGGGCATGGCCCTCCAGCACCTTCTGCTTCACGGTCTCGTCGTTCACGGCCTCGCTCGCGAGCTGTTCGACGCAGGCCCACACCAGATCACGCTCAGCTTTAGGGCGGCGCGCCACGCCCTCGGTCATGCTGTAGAAATGCTTGTGCGCCTGAAAGACCGGTGGCAGGTCCGGCCGCGCGGCGGGAAAGGGCATGATGCCCACCATGTCCGGCGGCAGGTTCAGATCGCGCGTCAACTGTTCCACCAGCTCGGCGCCGGAGAAGAGCGCCACCACCTCGCCCTGCGCGAAAAGCTGCGGCAGGTCCTGGGTCAGGCGCGGCAGCGCGCGCACCACGCCCTTGATCACGTCGGACGCTTTAAACGCGATCACGCGCCCATCCGCGAGCGCGACGCGGCCCGCCGCGACGTCCGCCGGGGTCAAATCCACCGGCGCCTGCGTCTGCGGGTCGCGGAGCCACGGCGACCACGTGAGCCGGTGAAAAAAGGCCGCCGCCGCGAGCGCCTCGGGCGAAGCGAAATTAGCCTGCCACGCGCCCTCAACCTTCGAGAGATCTTCGCCCGTGTCCGGCGCGGCGAAACGCGTCTCTTCCATCGCGAAGCGGTAGGCCTTGCCGGTGGCCGGCGACACGCGCACATTCACAACGGGCGAGCCGCCCGCAGCCTGCATCCACGGCAGCCAGCCCCACGGGCGGTTCTCCGCGCCGAACGCGCGCTGGCCGCGCTGCACCTTCGCGCCCGCGACCTGCTTACCGGGGAAGGTGAGCCGCTGGCACCAGCGGAAAAACTCGTCCCAGGTGGCGGGGATGTATTCCGGATCGAGGCCGGCCTGCCTCACGAGGTCTTTGCGGTAGACGATGCCATAGTACCAGATGCCCGCCATGGGCACGCCGTACACCTTGCCGTTGCGGGTCGCGACCTGCCGCCAAAGCGGCGGCACATTCTTCCAGCCGGGCCAGCGCGCCTCGGCATCGCTGAGCTGTCCATCGCCGTCCGCATCCTCGCCGATCCACTCGTTGAGCGGATAGGTGAAACCCTGTTCGATGTCATGCCGGATGATGTGGAACCAGCAGAAATAGATGTCCGGCGCGGTGCCGCCCGCGAGCGAGAGCATGAACGGCGCGCGCCCGCCCGCGCCGGGCAGCGAGAGCCCGCCCCACTTCTGCGGGTTGAGCCGGGGCTCCCGCTGCGCGAGCTTCAGGATCTGGCGCGTGACCGGCCCTTCCGGCAGGTCCGGATCGTAGCCTTGCAGAAAGGTCACGGTGACCGGTTCCGCGCCAAACGCGAACCCGCAGCCTAACGTCAGAAAGAAGAGATGGAAGATCCGCTTCAGAGCCATGGCGCGAAACATAGCGTACCCGCGTCGCCAAAGCAAGCGGAGAGCGAGCCGGGAACAGGGTTCAACTTGGAACGGTTCCAAGTTGAATGGCCGGGAAAAAGCCGTTGCGGCGTGAAACGGACTACGTTCAAGATGAGCGCCTACTGGCTGAGGAACAGCAATTAGAAAAGTTGTTTCTCCCTCCTGAAAAACAAGCGCTGGCTTTTCAAAACCCATAGGAAACGCGCCTTTCACTTGGATATTCGGCACTTCGTCAGAATCTGTGGGTGGCCAGCGACCCTCTCACGGCATGGACCGGCACAGGAGCAGACTGACTCTTTTCAGGCGCGGCCGCTCGACCGGACACTCACGACGGGTTCGGGATGAAACAAAATGATACAAAATGTTACACTTTTCGGGCGTTTTCCCTAAATAAAATGAGACTTTTTGCGGGAGGCAAAGTCGCCCTAGATATATTTGTAAATTCTTTACTATCATAAGTTTATATACTATTAAAAAGAGCGTACAACGCGGTCAAACCGTGGCCTTTGAAGCGCTTTTTACTCAGGCATCTTGTCTCACAAATTCCACACGGGTCTTTCGGGGGTAAAAAGGAAGGTGGAAAAGTGGTTGGATTTCAGCGACGAGTTGAGGTCGGCGGGGAAAGACCGCTGAGGCTGGAACGTTCAGGGAGAGAGAAAAGAGCCGAACGGGGTGTGAATCGAGAGATTCGATCGAAGCGAGGGAATCGAAGGGACTGTGTCGAATCGACCATCGAGTTCTACTTAGCCGCAGAGAACGCACAGAACACCAAGAAAGAGATGAAAAGCAAACATTCTCTGCTGTTGTGCCTTGCGGCCTGAGACCGGCAATGAGAAACACGTTGTTTGTGAAGGAGACAGAAGACAGGAGTCAGGAGACAGAATGGGAAGAGCGACTCTGTTACGCCTTTCATTCTGAATGCTGACTCCTGAATTGACGCATCGCTCCCACGACTGCGTGTAGGTTCTGCCGGATATGGCGGTCTGACTGCTTGGGGTGCGGGAGCAAGTCCGCTTTGGAAAGATAAAGGGGCGGAGGGATTCCGACCCCGTCCTACTTTTTTCAAAAAACCGGTTGACTTATTCGACGATAAGGTGTTTAGTATTACTGAATTGTTAGGCGCATCGGCTTTTACGGACCTTACGTGTGAATGTACTGCTGACTATTATTACGCGAACGACGTTGATTATCTCGCTCCTGCTTGTGGTTACGGCAGGTCTTGTGACAATTCCTCCTAAGATATCGGAAATGCGCGGCTTGGAACGGGAACGCAACGAACTGTTGCGCAAGATCGACCACAAAAATTACGAGCTCAAGGTTTTGAAGGATTGCCAGCAGCGCTATAAGGCCGATCCGGAGTTCGTCGAAAAAATCGCCCGTCAGAACAAGCGCGTATGCCCCGGCGAACTGGTCTTCGTGTTCGATCCGGACGAAGTGAAGTAATCGTTGGGGCGCCTGCTATTGGGACCGACGTGATACCCCATCGAAGGATCTCTCGCCAAGAGGCAAAGGCGCAAAGGGTTCCCGGATGGCTTAGCGATTTTGCGGGAACCCTTCACACGCTTTACGGTTTGCGCGGCGGCGGCGGCTTCACGTAGGACGACTCCTTGGGCCAATCTTTGGGGTCCGCATAGAGATCGTTATCCCCCAACTGCTTTTTCAGGCGTGACAACTCCGCCTTCAACGCCGACACCGTCGGTTGCGCCTGCGGGTCGCTGTAGATGTTATTCAGCTCCTCCGGATCCTTCACCAGATCGTAACACTCCCACTGCTCTTTTTTATCAAAACAGATCAGCTTGTGGGTTTCGGTGCGCACGCCGTAATGCCGCGCCGTATTATGGTCGCCCGGATCGTGATAGTAGCGGTAATAAAAGCTCTTGCGCCAGCCCTGCGGGAGGGCACCGCCGAAAAGGGGCATCAAGCTCACGCCCTGCATCTCCGCCGGTATCTCCGCGCCTGCCAACGCAAGAAACGTCGGCGCGAAGTCGCAGTTGATGGCCATCGCGTCTTGACGCGTCCCCGCACGAACGCCCTTGGGCCAACGCAACAGGAACGGCATCTTGAGGCTCTCCTCATACATGAAGCGCTTGTCGTACAGGCCGTGGTCGCCCAGGAAAAAGCCCTGGTCGCTGGTGTAGATCACCACGGTGTTCTCGGCCAGCCCCTGCGCGTCGAGCTCGTCGAGGACCTTGCCGACGCTCTCGTCGATGCCTTGAATGCAGCCGAGATAATCCTGCATGTAGCGCTGATAGAGCCAGCGCGTGCGCGCCTTGCCGGTCAGCCCTTCAGGAACAGGCTCTTTCACATCGGTCTTGTTGAGGTCGCGCGCGATGCTCTGCTTCTGCTCCCGGAGGGCGTCGGTCCGCCCGGCATAGTCGTCGAAGAGCGTGGGCGGCTCGGGAATCGTCTTCTGACTCCAAATCGCCTTGTGGCGCGCCGCGGGTTCCCACGGCCGATGCGGGGCCTTGTGGTGCAGCATCATGAAGAAGGGCTTGTCCTTGGGACGCTCGCGCAACTGCCGGATCGCCAGCTCGGTCACGACGTCCGTGGCATAGCCGCCGACGTATTTCTTCGAGCCCTCGGCCGTATAGAGCACGGGGTCGAAATAGACGCCCTGTCCCGGAAAAACCTCCCAGTGGTCGAACCCCTGCGGGTCGCTACCCAGATGCCACTTGCCGATCATCGTTGTGTAGTAACCGGCCTCACGCAGGCGGTGCGCCACCGTGATCTTTTTGGGATCGAACTGATTGAAGACGGGCACGCCGTTGACGTGGCTGTACTGTCCGGTCAAAATCGAGGCGCGGCTGGGCGTGCAGATCGAGTTGGTCGCGTAGACCCGCGTGAAAAGGCACCCCTCTTTGGCCAGCCGGTCGATATTCGGCGTCTGGATCAAGCGGCCGTCGTAGGCGCTGATCGCATGGGCCGCATGATCGTCCGACATGATGAACAGGATGTTGGGGCGCTTGGAGTCCGCGGCCGCCGCGGCCGGATACGCGCAGCAGGCCGTGCCCGCGCCGAGCCCGGCCAGAAAAGCCCTTCTTGAAATCGTACGCATCACGCTTGTCTCCTTTGTGAGAACGTCTTGTTTGTGAAGTATTCAGAAGTCAGAAGTCAGGAGTCAGAATGAGATGATCGACAAAAAGCGACTCTTTCGACGCATTTTATTCTGAATTCATAATCGCCTGTGAATAAGCCTCCAGCAACTTACTAACCTCCACCAACACGACCCTCAACCCGGAAATATCCCCGTAGTCGAGATCCCGGGCAAGAATCAAATAGTAACGTGATTCTTCCAAAGAGCCTTGCGCGATATTTAAGAAAGCGGATTTTGTCGGCTTTCCCACGCTTTCTGAATCCTTCCGCGATATTCGCAGCAATCGATACAGCGGCACGGCGACATTGAGATGATAACCCGTACGTTTCTGAGCGCGGAAATGTCCGGGAAAAACGGTAAACAGCCAGCACGAACTGGTGTGCCTTCTGCCAAACCACCAGCTCTTCGAATGTCTTTGCCGGTTCCCTCATTCTGACTCCTGACTTCTGGATCCTTGGGTTGCGGGCAGAGCCCGCCCTCGGATTAAAAGAGAACGCCCCCCTACTCGTATACCAGCCACGCCGTTGCCGTACAGGCTTTGTCCGCCGTCACGCGCAGCCAATAGGCGCGCGCGCTGTCCAACGCCACCTGAGCGGGACGGCCAGGCTCCACGCGGAACGTCTCATACGTCCGCCACACGCCCGTGCCGGTGATGTCCAGCTCCACCGTCATCGTCACGGCCTCCGCGCCGGCGTGCGAAAGCGTCAGCCGCTTCTTGTCGAAACCCGTCAGCAGGTACGCGTCGGACGGCTCGCCCGCCTTGACGGCCGTGTCCTTCCACGGCCCGCCCTGGCCGCGCGCCTTGCCGAACGCCCAGAGGTCGTCCACCACTCCGACCCAGACCGCCGCCAACCCGTCCTCCGAGCGGATGATGTGCTCCGACGCGCCGGCCGAGGACTCGACGCCGGAGAGCACGAGCATGCCGCGGTACGAGCAGTAGTCATGAATGCGGCCGCCGTGCGTGGCGACCGCGCGCGCCTTGCCGAAGCCGCCCGCGTTCTCTGCCGGCAGCTCGTAGAACGTGCCGCACACGTTCAGCAGGTCGCGTTCGGTACACACTTCGCGGCAGAGCCGCTCGGCACCCCACAGCCCAGGACTGTCATAGGCCGCGTCCGCCTTTGGAAAGCGCCAGCGCCTGCCCGCGTTGTCCGTGACGACGGCCGAGGCCGCTTCGACAACCAGGCCCGTGCCGTTCATGGGATAGGCCTTGCGCGTAAAAGCCAGCGCGTTCGGATCGTTATCCACGCGTGTCAGCTTCAGCGCGGCGTCTAGCTCGTAGAAGCCCACCTCTTTCACGCCCTCATGACCGGCTTTCATTGCGGCCAGACCCAGCGAGCGTTTGTTGCCGCCACGCGCGTAGACGATGCCACCCAAGCCACTACCTGTTTGGGGCGTCGCGAGTCCGGCGAAGCGCGCGTCAGCGGACGCCGGACGAGCGTCGGGATTCGCATACTGAAAACAGGCGTACACGCCCGCCGCATCAGCCTGCGGCACCAGCCGCAGCCACGCGCCGTGCTCCTCCGCGTCGAAGGTCAGAAGCGTCAGGCGGCCCGCCGCAGCCTCGACCTCGCGCAGGAGCGACCAGGTGCCGTCGCCCGCGCGGTCCACTTCAATCTTAACGCGCAACGGCGCGGTACCGCCATGAGCCAGCGCAAGCGAGCGGGAGGCATAGCCCGCGAAAAGATACGGATCGCTCGCCACGCCGGCCTTCACCGCGTCATCGGTCCAGAGCGCGCCGCGCCCAAGGGCCGGGCCGAGCGCGTCCAGCCGGGCGGGATCGACGAACCAGAGGTTGGAGTGCGACTGTCCGGGCCCGTCGATGGTGCCTTTGGCGCGGCGTTTATTGAGGAACTCCGACTTGGCGCTGTCGTCGCAGCCCAGCACAACCTTGTCGCCCCAGCGGCAGAAGTCGCCGATGACCTTCAGATAATTCGAACGCGGGACAAGGCCCGCCGACTGCCTGGGCGAGAACGTTTTCGGGAAACGCCAGAAGGTGCCGTGCATGGTCATCAGCAGGTCGCTCTCGCCGATCTCGCGGATGCGCGGCCACTCGGTGTTCCAGCCGTGCGCGCCGTCGTAGCTGTGGCTGCCTTTGGGCAGTCGGTAGGCGTGCCACGCGCCGCTGTCGAGCACCATCAGGATCAGCGAGCGGTAGTCCCAGCCGATGCTCCACACGGTATCGGTCAGCGGCTTCGGATTGCCCTCGATGCCGCCGGGTCCGGTCACCTCCGTAAACTGGTTGCGCCGCACGAGCGTCCACGCCGGGGCTTTGCCGTCCCAGGAGGCCAGGCAGCCCGAGGGCACGGTGGGGTCGGTCAGAGCCTGTTTGGCATGGTCGCCGTTGTTGGCGTAGATCAGAAGGCCCTGCCCCGAATAGAAGCCTTTGCCGTGATAACCCGGAAGGTCGGCGCGGCGCAACGGCTGCGCCGCACCCGGCTTCTTGCCCGTCTGCTCGTCCGCCCAAAGCTCGGTCACCTCAAGCGTCCGAACGTCAACCTCATAAATGCCCTCCTCCATGGTGGCGAAGAGGATCTTGCCGGCCGGGTCCGTCAGGTGCCGGGCATTACCGGTATGCCGCCCGAACATGGCCGTATAAGGGATGGTCCGCACGTTGCGCGCCTGATCGATGACATAAGGGCCGATGAACAACTGCTGCGATTCTCGGTGGATCATGCGGTTGGCGGGCGTGCCGCCGATGCTTTCCGGACGGACGATCTGGTTCAGGTCCGGCGTGATTTCGTAGAGCTTGTCGCTCGATCCCCGTGGCATGTGCGGGGCATAGGTGACGACCCACAACCGGTCCGCCCAAGGCACGACCGCGCCGGTGCCGCACTCGCCCTCGTTGTTATACATCGCGAGGTGCGGATAGATGCCGCTCACACAGCGTTCGCCGGCGACCCGCGCCCAGGCGGTCACCGCCACCGCGCCCACCAGAAAACCGATGCTCATCCGCGTCCTTCTCATGGCCCTCCCAGTCCCTTCCTGTTCCGCCCTTGGCGTTATTTAGTCAATTATGGTATAATAAAAACGATCGCTCGGAAAGACGGAAGTTTATCATTTAGGAGTTAGAAGTCAGGAGACAGGAGTCAGGAGACAGAATAAAATGCGTTGCGCGATTCGCTCTTTTTGTCGATCATTCCCTTCTGACTCCTGAATACTTCCAAAACCACTTGTTGTTTATTGCAGGTGTTGGTTTGTAAGGCACTAAATCCTCCCGGCCGCCCAAAGGAGCGCAAATTTCATGTTTCGACTGCTTCGATTTCTGACCGGCGTGCTCCTCCTGCCGCTCTGCGCGGCGGTGACCCTGGCCCTGCTGGACATCCTGCGCAGCCTTTCGGGCACGGGTGCCTTCCTCTCGCCGGAAACACTGTGGCTTCTGGCCGGCTACTTTCTCTGGCTCTGCATGTGGTTCTTCATGCCCCAACCGGTCCGCACCTACGTGGTCGCGCATGAGCTGACGCACGCGCTGTGGGGGATTTTTTTCGGCTCACGTGTCCGCAACCTGCAGATCACGTCACGGGGCGGCAGCGTGAGCCTTTCCAAGACCAACCTGCTGATCACGCTCGCCCCTTATTTCTTCCCGCTCTACACGGTGCTCGTCATTCTGCTGCGCCTGCTCACAGGTTGGTTCATCGAGCCCGTGCCGCTCCCGCACCTGTGGCTCTTTCTCGTGGGGCTCACCTGGGGCTTCCACGTCTGCTTCACGGTCCAGAGCCTGATGATCGAACAACCTGACATCAACGAATACGGCCGACTTTTCTCCTATACCGTGATCTATCTCTTCAATCTCGCGGGCGTCGGCCTCTGGATCGTCTGCACCACCGCGGCCCGCTTCGGCGACTTTTCCGCCACGCTGCTCTTGCACACCTCGCAGGCCTACGCCTTTGTCTGGAACATGATCCACGACCTACTCGCCTTTCTGCAGGCCAACATCCAACCTTGGCTCCGCAACCGGTTTTAGATTGAGGGCCCGGCGCGGCGCAAAATGCCGATTGCCACCACCGCTCGTTCCTTGGTATGATAAACGCCAATGTTAATCCTGTCGCATAGAACAGCCGTTCGCAAGGACCGACGCTCCGGCCAAGCCACGCTCGAATACGTCGTCGTGTTCGCAGCCCTCTTGGCGGTCATCACGATTCTTGCTCTGTTTCTCTATGCGGTGAGGCAGCAATCCAATCGGACCTTGGACCTGGTCGCCTCGGAATATCCCTAGGCCGCAGGTTCTGTTGTGGTGTCAACCGGGAGAAAAACTATGAAACATCGTGCAGGCCGCCGCAACGGCCAGACCATGGTCGAATACATCATCATCGTGGTGCTCATCGCCATCACGCTACTCGTCCTCTTCTCGAAACTCAGCAAGGCCACCGGAACGAAAATCGCGGGCGCCACCTCGGCCCTCGATGCCGACGTCGGCTCCGAAGCGGCCACCCTGGCCGACGAGATCGACGAGAACAAGGTGAAAAATTTGAAGTCGGACGGCACCGTGCAGTAAAACGGAACCCTGCGTGAAAGCCCACGTCAAGCCGGGGAAAGCGCGCACGGAGTTCGTGCGCCACCTGCGGCCCGCGTCTTATGCGGGCCGCAACGGCCAAGCCATGATCGAGTCGGTCTTCATGATTATCGTGGCGGGGCTCTGTTTTTTCGCGGTTTTTCAATACGCCAACGTCTTCGCCGCCAAAGCCGTGCTGAGCCATGCGGCCACGCGCGCCGCCCGCTCGCGGGCGGTGGGCTTCAACCAGTTTATGGTGGATAAGAGCGTGCGCGTGGCCGCGATTCCCGCATCCGGCCGGCGGCTGACCCCCGAATTCGCAGGCATCGACCCCGCCATCACCGCCGCGCTCAAGAAGAACAGCGCGAGCGACATCTGGGATCTCGCGCTACGCTCCTCCACGCGTTCGCCCGGCACCCAACTGGAGGTCGGGCGCATTCCCGACTACATGGAGAGCATCAACAACCCCACCGCCGAGAACATCCTGGACTACGAGCTCTGGGATGCGCTTTCGGTGGACATCGACGAGCCGCCCAACCTCGACGGCACCGCGCCCGGCATCCTCAGCGTCACCGTGCGTCTGCGCCACCCGCTTCTCATTTCGCTCGCCTCTTTGGCCGAAGGCGACCTGCGCGACGCGCAAGACGAGCGCATCGCGCTGGAGGGCTTCTTCGATATCGAAAGCCACTACCCCCTCTATCTGGAGGACATGAAGTGGTGAGTAGCAAAGGCAAAAGGCTGAAGGCTGAAGGCAAAAGGACCTGGGCAAACACAACTCTTGCCAGTCTCCTCTCTTCGTGCCGTCCTTCATCCTTCATCCTTCATCCTTCATCCTTATCAAGCTCCCGTTCCGGCCAGGTCGTGGTTTTCCTGATCATGGCCTTCACGGCACTGGTCTTTGTCCTGCTTTTCAACGCCGACCTTCACCGCATCATCCAGCGCAAGGACCAAGTCCAGAACGCCGGCGATGCCGCAGCCCTCGCCGCCGCACGCTGGCAGGGCGCCACGCTCAACCTCGTCGGCGAACTCAATCTGCTCCATGCCCTCGCCCTCGCCAACGGACAACCCGCCGCCGTGGACGCCATCACCAACATGCAGGCGCGCCTCTGTTTCACCGGCCCCATGACCGCACTTTTCGCCGCCCAGGTCGCCGCCAAGAGCAACCATATTTACGTCGATCCCGACATGACCGCCCTGCTCAACGAGCATGCCGCCCGGATCCGCTCGACGTACACCACCCTTTTCGACGGCTCCATGTACTTTTCGGAGCCTTGGCCCGGCGCCTGGGACGAGTACGCGAACATGCTTAGCCAAGTCACGGCCGACGGCATCGCCGCAGGGCCCGACAACGCGCAGTTCTTTCTCGATCCCTCGGCGGGACATCTGCTGACGGAAAAAGCCTTCTACGAAGCGGTCGAGGGCCGCAGCTGGTGCTGGTTTTACCTCCATGCTCGCGGCTGGATCGAGGCCTACTCGTCCTTTCGAGACTGGCCGCCGATTCCCGACCCCGAGGTCAACGACTATGCCGACTCGGAGATCTTCGGGGTCGGGCTGCGCCCCTTCACCTCTCGTTTAAAGACCCATTTTTCAGCCTCCGAGCTTGAAGAGCAGTTCCACAACGCGGGCTTCGACACGGTTTCCGCTTCCATGCTCGCCGCCACGAACGTCATGGATGTCGTCGAAACCTGGTACCTCTACAATCCCGGCATCTGGACGGAGTGGACCCGCATCAAGCCCGACGGCGAAGACAACTTCCCCGTCACCGGACCGGTGCGCCCCGAATACGACACCGCCGGCGCCGACGCGGTGCTCCGCGTGTATGCGACCGCGGAGCGCATGACGCCCGGCATCGACGGAGGCAACCGCAGCGACAAGGTGGTCTGGACAGCCGCCGCCAAGCCGTTCGGATATCTCGAAGACGGCACCGATAAACAGCGCCCCGACTCTGCCGGCGCCTTCGTGTTACCCGCCTTCCGCGATGTACGTCTCATCCCCGTCGATGCCGCTTCCGGCTCTGAGAACAGCTCGGCGGACATCCAATGGGTGCGACACATCCGCAGCCATCTGCGCCCTTATCTCGACGTCGGGACGAAAGACGCCGGCTGCCGTTTCTGCAACGCGCTCACCACCTGGGATAAACAAGCCTTCCGCCAGGAGGGCATCGACTGGCTCGCACTTTACTGCAACGAGTGCCGCGTCTTTTCCTCTGGAGGCCATCGCGGCGGCGGTTCAAGGAGGGGGCACTAATGATGAGCACAGCGACCAGAGGACGGAGGACGGAGGACGGAGGACGGAGACCCGAAGCCGGCCAAGCCGCCATCGAGTTCATCGTCGCGATCATCCTCTTTATGCTTATCGTCGCAGGCATTGTCCACATCAACCGACTGGCGCGCACCTCCCTTTTCCTTCACGCCGTCCTGCGCGGCGACGCGGGAAAGAACGCCATGGAGAGCGGCGCGCTGTCGGTGGCGCCGCTCTACATCTCCGACTGGGATGCTGGCGCGGACGGCATACGCTTCACAGCCGACGACCAGCCGATTCGGAACAGCATCGGCCTATCTGCCACGCTCTCCGCACTTTCGGGCTATTCGGCCAAGTCCCCCGGCGACTGGACCTACGTGATTCCGAACGACCGACTGCCGGTTTCCATGATCAGCCTTCACACCTCGCCTATCGCGGGGGCCGTGCTCGGCTTCGTTCACGCCGAAGAAACGCTCCATGTACCGGTCGACACGGTCCTCCGCCAACTCGTGTACGACAAGGATGAAGTCGCCATCAAAGAAGAGGTTTGGATGCCCCTCATGGGAGGGCTGTACTGATGAGCCGCCGACTGCCGCCAGCCGTCTTCGGTCCGCTTCTGAGCGCCTTCGGCCTGCTCTTCTCCCTTCCGCTGCAGGCCGAGGTCTTCTGGCGTGTTCCGAAAACGTCCGATACCGTCCTCAGGCAGATGGGCGGCACCCGCATCTACGCCACCGACGTGCTCCTTAACGGCTCGCCCGGCACGCTTGCGACCTACACGTTCGACCGTTCTCCAGCCTTTCGCGTCAGCGCCGACCTCGCCCGGAGCTTCGGACTGGCTTCGCCCGCGACGTCCGGTGGCCTGTTTCTCACCCATGCCGAAAAGGACAGACTGAGCCGCCTGTTTATCCTGCCGTCACCCTCCGGCAGCGAAGCCTGCGTCGTGCTCGCCTTCGACCAAACGCTCCGCGATGCCGCGAACGCTCGGGCGAATCCGCCTGCCTGGCCGAACGGTCTTCCCTCGCTGGCCGCCACGCCCGTTTTTTTCGCCGTCTGCGCCCTGACCCGCACCACCTTCGTCACCGCCGAATCGGCGGCGGCCCCGGAAGCCGCCGCGCAAGAGGCGGCGCACGCCTTGCGCGACGCCGGCTGGGCCGAGACCACTCCCGCCACCGCCACCTTCAAGATTTTCACCGCCGGCAAAAAGCAGTGTGTCCTGCTCGCCTCGCGTAACCCACAATCGGAGCGAACCACCATTAGCCTCTTGCAAAGAGAGGGCGCAACCCCCTAAACTGTGTTCCTTAACTTGAACCGAAAGATTTTCCATGAAGCAGAAACTGATCCTGATCATCTCGGTTGTCGTTGGCCTTTTCGCGGCCTTCCTCACGCGCTCTTATCTGGCGGCAAAGGACAGGGAAGTCCTGCGCTGGAAAGCCGAGTTCGACCGGAAGAACGTGAAGATCGAGGTGGTCGGCATCAAGAAAGACCTGCCCTCCGGCACCGTGCTCACCAAAGACGATATCGGAAGCATCAAGGTTTTTGAAAACGCCTACCGCGGCCACGTCGTCAAAATCGAAGACCACCTGGCCCTCATCAACCGCAAAACCTTGCGCCCGCTGCAGGCGAACGCGGTGATTTTCTGGTCAGACATCGAGGGGGGCGAGCCCGGCTCGCGCGGCCTCGCCGGGGACATCAAGCCGCGCATGCGGGCCGTATCGGTGAACGTCAGCGGCTCCGCCTCGGTCAGCGGCATGGTCAAGCCCAACGACCACGTCGACGTGCTCGGCACCTTTTCCTTCCCTTCCAAAGCCGTACAGGGCGAAATGGAACTCGTCACGCTGACCGTGCTGCAGGACGTGCTCGTGCTCGCCACCGGCAAGGAGACGGCCAAAACGCAACTGATCGCCGATCCGCGTGCCGGATCAACCTACAGCATGATCACCCTTGAGGTGACCCCGCGCGAGGCCGAGATGCTGGCTTTTTCCGAACAGATCAAAGGCCGCATCTCCCTCGCCTTGCGCAACCCGGAAGATGTCTACTTCGAGAAGACCTTGCCGCGTGTCGACTTCCTGATGATCCAATCCGAGATTGAAGCCCTCAACACCTACCGACAGCAGCAGCTCCTCCGCAAGCGTCCCGAATAAGCAGCGGGGCAACTCCTCACGCCTCCTTGATCCACATGACCTTCTTCCTCAACATCGCACATCCCGGCCAAGATTCGAACCGCTTCGAATTACCATCCGGCGTTTACACCATCGGACGCAGCGAGGCCTGCAAAATCCGCTTGCGTCATCCCGAGATCAGCGAGCGCCACGCCCTGTTGACCCTGCGCGACTCGGGCGTGAAAATCGAGGATCTCCACTCCAGCAACGGCAC
>JAEAMG010001455.1_pt1 | contig 18077 bp, 4 predicted proteins | sample 8958741 | NCBI WGS metagenome assembly JAEAMG01 (sample SAMN16933256, study PRJNA681125) | bioreactor sludge metagenome | isolation source: anaerobic bioreactor treating anionic surfactant - SDBS | place: India: Bengaluru | collected 2019-02-28 | reverse complement strand
CAACGAATAAACGAATAGGGCCATCAACGAATGGGGCCATCAACGAATGGGGCCACCCCGGGGAGCTGCTATTCGTGTATTCGTTACTACCCTGTGTTCTTGACAGGGTTACTACCCCGTGCTCTTGGCGGGGTGGTCTCATTCGTGGATGGCCATTCGTGGACGGCCGCCACAGCGGTTGACAGGCCCCGCCGCGCCGGGTATACTGGCGGCAGGAGGTCCGTCATGACACCATCCCGCACCGGCCGCAGATGCCTGTTCCCGGCTGCCCTGTCCGTCGCCCTGCTTGTGCTCCTGGCCCTGTCCCGGCCCTGCCTGGCCCAGCCGGCGGCCGGGTACGATAGCGGCCCGCATTTCGAGCCCGCGCCCGCCGGCGACTGGCGCCACGGCTACACGCTCGTGCTGCTGGACACGCCCGATCCGGCCGCGGCCAGGCGCGCTCGCTCCGCCGTGGAGCGGGCGGGGGGACGCATCGGCCTTTCGCTGTCGGCGCAGGCCATGCTGGGCTGGGTGCCGGCGGCGGTCGCGGAAGGATTGGTGGGGCGGGACGGGATCGTCGCCATCTACCACCAGCCGGTGTCTCCGGACCAACTGCCGGTTCGCGATGCGGAAACCCTGCGCGCCGCAGCCTACTTTAACTCGGTCGTCTCGGGCGAGTACCGGCCCGATGCGCCGGCCGGGGCGGGTGCCCTGCCGCTGTGGCGGGATGAGGTGTCGAGCGCACTCTTTGTGGACGGTGACGCCTACCGGCGTGACCTGCGCCGGGCCGGGCTCGCGGTCGACCCGCCGGCGGACGGGGTGATCGTGCGGCAAGGGCCGGATGTCTCGGCGGCGGGGCTGGCGGACCGTATGACCGGCGAGTGCATCGTCAGCGCCTTCTTTGTAGAGAGCGACGGTTCCATCGATGCCGACCAGTACGACTGGAGCACGTCGCTGGAGAACGACGCCCTGAACGACCTGTCCGCCGCGCTGTCCTGGTTCGCCAGCGAGGCCGCCGCGCGCGGCGAGTACCTGCACTTCCAGCTGGTCTCCTATCCCGCGACGGATGCGCGCTGCCGGCAGGGCTATGAGCCGATCACGCACGGGCCAGACTTTGCCAGCACCTGGGTGGGGCTGGTGATGACGAATTTCGGCTATCCGTCCGGCGTCACCGCTTACAACACCTGGGCCCGCAGCACCTACGGAACGCAGCGCGCCTTCTCCGCCTTTTTTGCCCGGGGCACCACGTGGCCCAACGGCATCGTGGGCATCGCCTATGGCAATGGTCCGCACTGGGCGTGTGTCTATGCCGCCTCCGGCCGTGCGGGCGTGTTCGCCCATGAGACCGCGCACCTCTTTAACGCGGCTGACGAGTATGCGGGCGGGAGCGCGTGCACCAACGATTCGTACTGTACCACGCTCTACCGCAATGGCGCTGCGAACGGCAACTGCGCACACTGCGGAACCGGGGTCCCCTGCGTGATGAAAGATGGGACTCTGAACATGTGCTCGTACACGGCAGCTCACATCGGCTGGGGCCTCGTCAGCCATCTCGACTGCGGCGCGGCCATTGAAGCGCAGCCCGGCACCTACTCCGGCAATACCACCGGCGGCCCCTCCAACGTGCGCCAGTACAGCGAATGCGCGCCGACCACCGACCTTAGCGGTCCGGAGCGGCTCTACCGGTTCGCGCTGCCCGGCCCGGGGACCGTGACCGTGACCCTCAGCAGTGCCGTGGACCTGCGGATCAGCCTGTTGACAAGCTGCAGCGAAAACGCCTGCGTGGGCCGCGCCTCGGCCGGATCGCGCATCGTCTACAAGGAGGCGCCCGCCGGCACCTACTACGTGACGGTAGACGGCTACGCCGCCGCGGCCGGCGCGTACACGATCACCATCCGCACGGCCCTTGCCCCGACGGTGACTTTGACCTCGCCCCTGGACGGCAGCGTGGTGCCCGCCGGGAGCGTCGCCTTCGCCTGGCAGGGGGCGGCCAGCGTCACCAGCTACCGCATCCAGATCGACCACTCAACCTCGTTTGCCTCGTCGGCGCTGATCAGCGCCACGGTCAGCACCCGGGCCTACACCACCACGCTGGCCCCGGGCACGTGGTACTGGCGGGTGCGCTCCCTGCCGGACGGGGCGTGGGCGGCGCCGTGGCATCTCCATGCCGGCAGCACGATCCTGGGTGACGTCAACGGCGACGGCCTGGTCGACTCGACCGACAGCCTGATCATCCTGACTGCCGATTCCGGGCTGGACACGTCGCAGTTCTGCCCCATGAACTGCGGCGATGCCAACGGAGACGGCTTTGTCGACTCCACCGACGCCTTGATCATCCTGACCTATGACACCGGCCTGCCGGTGGGCTCCTTCCCGGTGGGGCAGCCCGGGTGCCCATCTAACATAACTCAGCCCTCCGGCTGCAGCCCCTGACGGGTCGAGCAGGAAGCAGCAAGCAGCAAGCAGCAAGCAGAGAGCCCCGCCAACCTCGCCAACCCCGCCAAGAGCACGGGGTAGTAACCCCGCCAAGAGCACGGGGTAGTAACCCCGCCAAGAACGCAGGGCGGAGTACCGGAACACGAGGCCCGGTTTCTCACGCCCAAACCCAAAAGATACCCAACTGTAACCGCGAAGCGGCGCGAATGGGGTGAATCTGTGCTATAATGGTGCTGATTCGGCACCGTTCCTGTTGCCCGTCGGGTCCGTTGGCCGTGCTCCCGGAGCCCAGGGCTCTGAGAGCGTTCATGGTGGCACACTCTGCGAGGAGGCAGCGTCATGAAGGCATCGTGGTGGCTCTCCCGGCTCGTCCGCGTGTTGGTCGTTCTCGGCCTGTTACTCCCCTCCGTTTCCAGCGCCCAGCAGCGTCCTGATCCGGCGCCCATCGCCGGCGGACCGGCGACCGCGGAAGGCGCCGAACTCCTCTACCGCACCCGCGTCACCCTGTCGCCGGGTCGCGACGAGGCGCGGCTGGAGAAGCTGGGGATCACCGTCCTGCAGCGCCTGGGCAACCAGGCTCTGGTGCTGGTGGACGAGCAGCAGCTCGAGGACCTGGCGCGGCTGCGCTTTGAGCCGGAGGCCACCAACGCCCTGAGCACGCTGCTGGTCGCCAACCAGGCCTATGCCCGCTGGCTGGCCGCGGCCCTGCAGCCGCAGCTCCGCGCGCTGGCGCAGGCCGCTGAGAGGGACGAGCGCCTGCGCCTCACCCTCACCGTGGAGCAGGCCAGCGCCGTCAGCGCCCTGGCGTCCGTGGACGATGATGGCGATGGGCTGACCAACACGCAGGAGTTGTGGTGGTGCACCGATCCGCTCGACGCCGACACGGACGATGATGGCAAGACCGACGGCACCGAGGTAGGCGTTCTGAAAGCCTGGCTGGGCAACCAGCGCAGCGGCCCGCCCATGGAGACCCCCTGGCCCAACTGGCCGCCCCAGCGGGCCGGTTGCGACGACAAGGACCACGATTCGATCCCCAACCTGGCCGAGCGCTGGGAGCTGGGCCTGAGCATGGACCTGGAGAGCACCGACCGTGACAAATTCGATGACGGCCAGGAGCTCTTTGGCGTCACCTACTGCCCCGGCGGCGATCTCAACTGCGGCTATGGCACCTATCCCCGCAGCGAGGACAGCGGGTTTGTGCCGGCCAGCATGCCGTCCTGGGTCAAAGCGCCGGGGAATCATCCCTTCGTGGCAGCGTTTCCTGTGCCGGAGATTGACGTCGTGCCATCATCTCTGCACGTACAGACCGTTACCACGGTCACAACCGACCATACCATAGCTGAGGGCGTCGAGAGATCTTATGCGACAACCAAGACTCAGGGCACGAGCAGTGCCACATCCGATACTGTCACCTGGAATGATTGGCAGGAGGTCTCTGTGGCGACGCCTTTGGAGCCGTCCGGCGATGCCAGCGCGGCGTTCGACTTCCCTGCATACGACCCAGAAAAAGTGAAGTCAATGGAGGCAAATGCTCTCCAGTTGCGCAAGGAAGCTCTAGTATGGGACGTGGTAGCAGATGTCCTACCCTCTCCGTTTGACATCCTGACAAAGTACCCATCTCGCCAGTATGAAGCGCAGAACTACGCTACGGAGCAGTATCTGGGCGCTTGGAAGCAGGATGCTGCCAACAAATGCGATCCTCAGGCCCCGTACTGGGCACCGAGTTGCCTTCAGAATGGATTGCAGGTTTCCGATCAGTCGGACGTCATCGATACTCAAGTGAGGCACACATCTGACCAGGAGTCCCCCGGGGGCGGTTCGGGCCTCTCGCTTTCGGTCGATGCCACAAACGAGATCGTATTCCAGCCGGTTGTGGAGGTCTCCTTCCCAGTTCCCCGTCAACTCCCTGTCAGGACGGAGACGACCGGCAAGTCATGGGGCGGTGCTCACACGACGGCACACTCGGAATACGAGGAGCAAAGCGTCAGTACCGGTGAGGCTTTCTCCGATCAGGAATCGTGGGGCTCGGCCACCGCCGAAGACTCTTCCCACGCTGCCGACTTGTGGTTCAGTTACTCGGTGCGTAACAGCGGCACGGAGTACGCCCGTGAGATTGCCAACCTAGCCTTCAATGTCTATCTCGGCGACAATCCAAATCCCGTCGCCACATACTTTGTCGCAACCGATGTCGGCGGTGACGGCAAGTTCCACAACTTCATGCCCGGCGAGGAACATGGTTATACCTCACAGCATATCCCCCTCACCTTGGAGCAGATGAAGGCCATTGACGTGGGTGGCTCACTATATGTCGTTGTGGAGGATTTTACGTATGGCAACGACGAGCTCTTCTACCAAGACGCCGTGCACGCAGGCGTCTGGGTGGCGGTCGAGGACGGGTTGGACGATAGCACCGAGGGAATCGACCGTTACCTAATACCCACCTGGGCCGAGGAGATGGTGCAGGATTTGGTTGCCCGCTACTTCCCCTACGAAGAGGACGCGGACGGCAATATCGCAGCCATCTGGACGCCGGAATACCGCACGGACACGCCGGCCTGGTGTCAGGACGGGTACCACCTTGGCGGCACGCTGTGGTGCAAGCACGTGCTCTCCGCCGCCGACTGGTGGAACATCTACCTGGACAACCTGGGCGACGGCACGACCAACCTGCAGGACACGCCCGCCGCGCCGGACTCTACGGTCTTTTTCCGCTTTAACAAGGACAGCGACCTGGACGGCTACAGCGACCGCTCCGAGTGGCGCCTGGGCACCGATCCGGACGACCCGGCCTCGCACCCCAACCCGGAGCTGATCGCCGGCCTGCACAGCATCGGGACCAGCTCTTACGTGACCTCCACTCTGTCCCTGCTCAACACCGGCCTGTACGATGCCTACGGCGTCGAGGCGGTGATGATCGCGCCGGACGACTCACTGAGCATCACCAACAACACCGTGGGCGGCTCGGGCCGCGTCAAGGCGCAGAAGCAGGTGATCGTCGGCAGCCGCATTCTGTCGCCCGCCTACACCACCTCCAGTTGGACGGGCACGGCCAAACCGGCCAGCGGCGGCTACTTCACCGCGAGCCGCGACATCACCTACACCTTTACCGTGGTCTGCACGACTCCCGGCGGCTGCGATGTGGGCGCCGGCACCTGGAGCCTGAACTGGAGCGATGGCCTGGGCGGCAGCGGCAGCCTGAACCCGGGCGCGGGCTATGCCTCGCCCACCCTGCTCAGCGCAGGCGCATGGGGCGTCAAGGTCAGCCTGCTCTCCGGCAAAGTCCAGAACGGCAACTCCTTTACGGTCCAGGCGCGCACGCCGCGCGACACCTTCCAGTATACCATTAACGCGGAACCGCAAGCCGATCCGGTGGTGCTGGTCTCGTACAACGACCCGCAGGGCAATCACCGCTTCATCACGCCGGTGGACCTCGCGGCGCCGACCGATGACCTGGTTCCGTACAGCGGCCAGATGCTGGAGGGGCTCGGTGCCGAGATTGTCACCCGGGCGCCGGTCGGCGCACCCGGCAGCTACTCCACGGACGTGGTCGTCAACTGGCCCATCGCCGTCACGCTGAGCCAGGCCCATCTGTTCTTAGAGTTTGTCGACATCACCGGCACGGTAGCCGCCGAGTTCCCGGTCACGACCACGGTGGAGCCGGGGCCGAATGTCGTTCCCGTGGGCTGGAGCACGGACGTCTTCTCCCCGGCCTTCCAGGCCGAGAACGACTATATCGTCATGGCCTTCTGGACGGACTGGGAGGGCAACATCATCGACGTGGCCGCGCGGCCCCTGTCGAGCTTTCAGGAGGACCCGGCGCCGGCCTTTGACATGGCCGTTGCGGACGAGACCTGGGACTTCCACACCGCCGCCCAGGGCACGGTGATGCAGCGCCAGTTCGCCCTGGCCAGCGTCGGCTTTATGGACCTGCTGGCCTACGTGGGCGAGGCGGAGGGCATCACGGTGGAGGGACCGCCGTCGCCGGACCTCGCGCCGGGCGACATGGGCGTGTACACGGTGACGCTCAACACGGCAGACATGGATGTGGGTCCCTTCCTGGCCACGGTTGCGGTGCGCACCAGCGACGCGGAGCACCCGACGCGCAACATCACCATCCAGGGCAACGTCACCCCCATGCCGGAGGATGCCCCGGGCGGGGCGGTGCTGCGCCCGCTGGATTGGACGGTGACAGTCAGCGGTGCGCATAGTCAGGGCGAGTGGGTAGAGTTTAGCCATACGCTGGGGCCCGACCCGCAAACGCTGCACCCGGTGAAGGTGTTCAGCCAGGATTATGCCATGCTGTGGGGCGTGGGAGAGCATGCCACGCCATTCGCCGCTGGGACCGCGTCCTTCGATATGTTTGGAGATGGTCATGACGGAGCTGTGCCGAACTCAGGGACGATAAATCTGTTCGCGGCAGCAACTGCGACGGCTGGTAGCAGGACGGTAAACACTGCACTGTCGGCCGTCACTGGCGACGTCGTGCTTCTCCATCAAACTAGAGGCGCCGGGGTAGGGAACTGGGAGGTGGTCAGGGTAGCCTCGGCCGGCAGCGGCAGCTTCACCACAACCTGGGATCTGGAGTACACCTATTCAAGCGGTGCACAGGCAGTCAAAGTGCCTCAGTACTCCGGTGGAGTCATCGGTGGAGTACTCACTTCTCCGGCCTATGATGGATCAACAGGGGGAATTCTTGCCTTGTGCTCATCAGGTGGGGTCACCGTCACCGGCTCGTTGAGTGCCATTGGCGGTGGCTATGAGGCTGGAGCACACGGAAACGGTGTCTCAAGCGGCGGAGAGGACCAGCACGGTGGGCAGGGAGGTGGCATCAGTGCCGCTGGAACTCGCAGCTACTTGGCTAATGCTGTCGGCGGAGGTGGTGGTCAGAGCCATGGAGACGGTGGGTGGGGAGGCGGTGGTGGTGGGCACACTACCTCAGGCAACAATGGTGGAGGAGGCGGCTACGGTGCCAACGCTGGAGTTGGTGGTGGAACAGCAGGGGCTCCCGACCTGGCCCTCTTTGGTGGTGGAGGAGGAGGTGGCGGTGCCGATTGGCGCTTGGATGCAGGTGCGAGGGCCCATGCCGGAAGAGGGGGAAGGGGTGGTGGGATCGTCTTCGTCTTCGCTAGGGAGTTGAGCCTCTCCGGCAGCATCACTGCTAATGGGGAGGCAGGCATCAATGCGGACGGATGGAATACGGGGGAAGGCGATAGGAAGGCTGGAGGCGGAGGGGGAGGAGCAGGGGGATCCATCATCATTAGGACTGCGAGTGCCGTCTTGGGAACCAACAACGCGAGCGCGGTGGGCGCTGTTGGTGGAGAGGCATCCTATGGCTATAGGGATCTCGCAAGGGGAGGTGCTGGCGGTGTTGGCCGCATCCGTGTAGAGTATTGCGAGTGTGTCACCGGCTCCACAAACCCCATATCCACCAGCCTAAAGCTGGAATGCTACATCGTCGAGCAGGACCGCTCTGATGCCGGCAAAGCTCAGCTCAGCCTGCCCGAGTCCTTCACTGATGGCCGCACCTACCAGGTACAGTACGGCCGGCGCATGGTCTTCGGCGGCGCGGGGATCCAGACACCGAGCATCCGTCTGCCCAAGCAGGTCTATGCCTCGGCCAGTCTGGATGCGCTGGTCAGCAACACCGGCGTCTCCTCCGGGCCGCTCAACTTGCAGATTGACGTTGGCAACGACGGCACGTTTGACTGGACCCACAATGACACGACGACCTTCCCGGCCACGCTGGTCATCAGCCCGGTGGTGGAGGCGCTCAACGCTTACCTGGTCAGCCGCACGGACGTGGCCTGGGGCGCGGACCTCGACGTGCCCTTCCGCGTGTCCATTGACCGCCAGGCCGACGTGATCCTGACCAACCTGCTGCTCAGCCAACAGTTCAACCAGCCGGAGGGTGGGGCGCTCAGCATCGAGCTAGGCGCCGACCGTCCGCTGGACTGGATGCAGGTTGTGGTCGGCCCGAAGAACCAGGGCGATACGGTTACCTTTGCACACACCATCGGGCCGGACCCTGCGACCATCAACCCATGCAAGGTCTACGACCAGAGCGGCACCACGCTGAAGGGTGTGGGCAAGTATTGCAGAGATTTCGGGACAGGCCTTGCCTCCCAGGTGATTTTTGGCAATGGGCATGACGGCGCTCCGCCGAACTCGGGGGTGATAAACACCTACGCCTCCGCTACTGCATCCGCGGGAACCACGGTGGTCAACACCACTCTGGCTGTAGACGCCAATGACTTAGTGCTCCTGCATCAGTCTTCGGGGGCGGGGGTGGGCATCTGGGAGACAGTGACGGTGGAGTCAGTATCATCGGGGTCTTTCCATACGACCAAATCTCTCAATGCCTCTTTTGCTGCCGGTGCACAAGCTGTGCTGGTGCCCCAATACCAGGGAGGCACAATCGGCGGTTCCATTACTCCCCAGGCTTGGAATGGTACAACTGGTGGTATTGTCGCAGTCGCTAGCAATGGAAGATTGACCGTTAGCGGCAGCATCAACGCCAGCGAAGTGGGGTATCGCGGAGGCAGAGAGGAGAACTGCCCAGCGTATAGAGGGCCGTCCGCCAGAGGGAACGATGCAAACGGGAATGGCGGCGGAGGTGGGGGTAACTGGGGCGAGAACGCGAACTGGGGGGCCGGCGGCGGTGGAGGAGGGAATGGCACTCAGGGTCAGCCCGGTACCGATGTCAACAGCGGCGGCCACTTTACTGGAGGAGCCGGTGGTGCCGCCGCCGGGAACTTAGAACTGACGAACATGGTCTTCGGAGGTGGCGGGGGCGGACCCATACAATGCTGCGACCCCAGGTACGGGGGCGCTGGTGGAGGCATCGTTGTCGTTCTGGCAAACGAGCTTGAGCTCTCAGGGAGCATTCTGTCCAATGGCGGGCTCGGTCAGTCCAATCTGGGCCGTCCCGCGGACGAAGGCGCCAGGACGGGAGGTGGAGGAGCTGGCGGCAGCATACTCATCAGAGGGCGTGAGGTTATGGTCGGCGTCAATCTGGCTGCCGCAGCTGGCGGAGGCACAGAGACTCTTACGAATCCGATCCACTTTGACGGTGGCCACGGCGGCGATGGCCGCATTGCCATCGAGTACTGCGACACATACTCTGGCGGCACTGCGCCCTCGGCCAATGTCCGGAAACTGGACTGTCACTTGGCCGAACAGGTCGAGCAGGATCCTTGGAGCACGACGTGGCTCTACCTGCCCGAGGCCGTTCCCACAAGCCAGACCTACCTGATCCAGTACGCCCGTCGCTTCGTCTTCCCCGGCGCCGGCGAGCAGACCAGCTACCTGCGCCTCAGCCGCCAGATGTACGGCAGCGCAGGGCTGGACGCGCTGGTCAGCAACACCGGCGTGTCCTCCGGCAACCTGGCCCTGTCCCTGGACATCGGCGACAACGGCGACGACTTTACTTACAATGCATCCACCACCTTCCCGGCGACGATCGCGATCCCGGATATCACCAGTGCGTTGAACGCTTACCTGCAGTCGCGCACGGATGTGGCCTGGGGACAGCCGGTGGACGTGCCGGTCAGCGTGCAGGTCGACCGCCAGGCGGACGTCATGCTCACCAATCTGGCCCTGACGCCCGTGGGCGCCAAGACGCGCTTTGTGCGCCTGCCCGCGCAGGAATATGGCGCCGTGACCATCGACCTGCAGTTCGGCACAGCCGGCGATCCCGGCGGGCTGCTGGCCTTTACCGTGGATGTGGGTGCCAACGGCAGCGTGGACTGGTCGGAATCGGAGAGCAGGTCCTTCCCGGCATCCTTCACCAGCCCTGACCTGGCGGTGGCCTTTAACGCCTATCTCTCCGGCCTCAGCGGCGACGTCGACGTACCCATCCGCATCGTGCCCAGCCCGTACCTGGCGACACGCCTGGAGGGCTTTGCCGCGGTGCCCGCTGCCCGTCCCGATGCCGGCATCAGCCCCATGGACATCGCCTTTGGCGCGCTCACGCCGGTGGAGGGTGACATCGTGCCGGTCACGGCGACTCTGCAGAACACCGGCACGGTGACCTGTGGCCCGCTGGTGGCGTCGTTCTTTGCCACCGCGCCCGGCTGGGGTGAGTGGTACATCGGCTCGGCCTTTGTGCCCGCGATCCCCGCCGCCGGGACCGCACCGGCGGCCATCGACTGGGACACGCTGGGCTTTGCCGGCGCCGTGCCCGTGCGGGTGGTGCTCGACCCCTACTACCGCCTGGCCGAGAGCAACGAGGGCAACAACGAGGCGAGCAGCAGCCTGACCCTGCTGACACGTCCCGACCTGCTCATCCACCAGGTTCTCCTGTCCGACGCCGAGCCGGTGGCCGGCGAGGCGGTCACCGTCACCCTGGTGGTCAGCAACACCGGCCAGACGGCGGCCAGCGATGCCGTCTGCGCCCTGTACGACGGGAACCCGGATGCCGGCGGCAGCCAGATCGCCGCGCAGACCATCACCGTGCCCGGAGCAAGCTACCAGAACCTGGTCTTTGTGTGGACGCCCGCATCCCCCGGCCTGTACCGCCTGTTTGCCGGGAGCGACCGCGAAAACGCCGTCTGGGAGTACGACGAGGGCAACAACGAGTCCTGGCGCGACGTCTACGTCGGCCTGGCCGGGCCGCACGTGCTCGATAGCGGCGCGGCCAGCGACGTGGCCTACACAACGGAGCTGGGCTATGGCTATGTGGACGAGGGCCTGGCCGACATCCTGCCATCCTGCGGCGCCGGCACCCTGCCCGAAGACACCCTGCGCCAGGATCCCGCCGGGCGGGTGGTGTACCGCTTTGATCACCTGCTGCCCGGTCACTTTTACCATCTGGACGTGACCCTCAGCGAGTGCGATGGCGCCGGCCGGCAGGAGTCGATCTATGTCGATGGCAACTGGATCGCCGGCCCGGTGGACCTGAGCGACGGCGAGGTGCACCAGCTATCCCTGCGCCTGGATCCGGCCCTGTATGCCGACCGCACCATCAGCGTGACGGTGGAAGCGCCCGGCATCGATGGCGCTCTGGTCGGCGAGGTCCGCCTGCACGATATCGACTACCGCTACGCGGACTGCGGCGGCGGCAACGATCCCACGTACTCCGCCGCGCAGACCTATGGCTGGCTGGAGGGGACCGCCAACACGACCTGGGGAACGCTGCCCTACCAGTCGGTGCGGGTGAACCTGGCCGGCAACCAGTTGCGCTACCGGTTCGACCGGCTCGACCCGTACCGGCGCTACCAGGTGCTGCTGACGTTCTGGCTGGGGAGTGGTGCCACGCGCCAGCTGAAGGTGCAGATGGATGGCACGGACACGGGGACGGCGTTCGACGTGGTAGCCGGGCAGGTCTACACCGCCACGATCGAGGTCCCGCCGGGCGACTATCAGAGCGACCGGCAGGTGATCGTGGGCATCGTGCGCACCAATGCCAGCACCGGAGCGATGCTCAATGAGATTGCGCTGGAGGAGATCACACTGGTCACGCCGGTGCCCGGGGCTCTGGGCGGCGTCAACGATGACGGCGTGGTCGACTCGACCGATGCCCTGATCATCCTGACCGCGGATGTCGGGCTGGACACGACGCTGTTCTGCCCGATGAACTGCGGCGACGTGAACGCGGATGGCTTTGTCGACTCGACCGATGCCCTGATCGTGCTGACCTACGATGTGGGCCTGAGCGTGCCGTTCCCGGTGGGGACGGGTGCGTGCCCGGCGAGCATTACGCAGCCGCCGGGATGCAGTCCGTGAGGCGTGAGTCCGAGCATATGGCTTTCAGCACGCGAGGTGGCGCCGGCACCATTATCGCATGGTATGATCACCGCATCGGCAGCAAAGCGTGCAGATTTATGCCGCGCCCTTGGCCGCAATCCACTGGCGCACCAAAGGAATACAAACAGTCGGGAGGCTGCAATGGGTCGAACTCGCTCTCGTCCGAGGCAGGTACTCACTGCGGCGTGCGCCGCTCTGCTCCTTTGTGCGATGCTTGGCACCTCGGCAGTCTCGTCTGGCCTCTCGGGCCGGGCCGATTCCCAGACCCGAATTGCCGGTTCAGGGATGAGCCATGCATCGACCGGCGTTGGCTTTCGCGACGACTTCGATGGGATGGCGCTTGATTCAGACAAGTGGGTCTCGTTTACGAACGGCGGCACGGTTGTCGTGGAGGAGAGCCTAGTTAAGGTCGACCGTGGCTATGGCGGGAGCTTCCCCTACATTCACACAGTCTTGGACCCATTTCCCGTCGAAGACTTCGTCGTCAAGATAAGAATGCGCTACACTTCTGCGGGTCCCCGCGGCACAGGGGTCCAACTTGCGCGCTACCTCCCGTCGAACCAGGGAATCGCCTGCACTTTTGATCCAAGCGTTGCGTCCGGCTTGCCGGTGGCGGCCATCTGGGAAGATGACGGTGTGGTACAGGTGGCCCACCCTGACCGTCCACTGAGCCAGTGGATGGCTCCATTCATGCAGGGCAACTCGGTACCTGTCGGGTCGGCTCCCGAGTCAGGCTTCCATACCTATGAGATCCGTTTCTCTGGTGGGATCATAAGCATATCTGTGGATGGTGGTCAGCCCACTGGTTCCACTACAATGGCTGGGAGGCCGCACGTCCTGTGGTTTGGGAATCCGTCGGTGTGCCCCTTGGGCAACTGGTCGGGCTTTGAGATCGACTACATCGAGGTGAAGGGTGTATCACCCACCCTCACCGCCGTGCCTGGCCCTGTGCCTGCTGATGGGGCAAGCGCATCGGTCGTCACGCTTTCGGGCGCCCCCGCTGGCCACCAGATCCGCTTGATCTCCAGCCGGGGGAGCGTCGACGCGTTCTCCCCACCCGCAGGCACCACCGACGCCAGCGGCACGTTCGTCGCCTCCCTGCGCTCATCCACCCCCGGCACAGCCATCCTCACCGTCAAGGATCTGACCACAGGCCAGGTCCTCGGCGCCTCCGCGAGCGTCGCCTTCACTCCAATGGACGGCCCTGCACCACCAGCGAACCAAGGTGCGGTTGTCATTGCCAGAATCGATGCCGAGCATCCTCTCGACGCCACCTACCTGGAGGGGATCTCGGTGGACAATCGCATCGATGTGCGCGTGAATTGGCAAGGCTTGACACCCGGCCGCGTGGACTTTGTACTGGATGGCACAACGCACAGCCAGGTCGCGACTTCCGTTGGTGCTAGTCACACCTTCGACATGGGCAACGAATTGCAGGTGGGTTCCAACACGTTGCGCATCATAGCTTACGGTGCGGCAGGAGAGGCATCGGAGCCAAGGGATTTCGTCCCGCGCCTCGTCTCTGCGCCGGTCTGGTTGTACGGCCTGCAGCAGGCAGGACTGATATCGCTCCCCTTGTTGGCATCGGGGGACTGGGCCGGCAAGGCAAGCTACGAGGCAGGGTTTCACTTCCCTGCCTACAAGTTCAGTATAGATGGGCCAGGGTTCGGCGTCCCTGATGGGCGAACAGGGCTCGATTGGAGCTTTGAAGGCAAAATCAAACTCCCCCTGGACTGCTCGTCCCCCTTTGAGGCATCGTTCTCGCTCGGGGCGGACAACGCTTTTAGCCTCTTGGGGGGTGAGATCGGCATGTCTGGAGAAGCGGGTCTAAAGGCCGATCGGGTTGAAGTCTGCGCTCTCGAGCTGCCCCATGGGTTCGCCAAGGTTGAAGTGGAGGGTACGTGGACTGTGGTTCGCAAGCCGGTATTGGTGATGATCGCCTACTTCAACACGGCGGTGGGGGTGGCGGTCGACAACATCGTGGTCGTCTTGCACATTGAGGAGCTCGTCGCAAAGGTTCTGGGTGAGTTCTACATCGATGGCAAAGCTCACGTTGGCGTAGAGAGCGATGTGACGTTGCTGAACGAATCACCCTATTGGCGGCTCGAGAACTTGAGTGTCGAGGGTGGCATAGGTATTGAGGGTGGATATCGGGTGAAATCCATTATTGAAGCCAAGATCTATGCAGGAGCCGATGGCACGGTGGAGCGCCTCCGGCCAGGCCCTGTCGCAGGGCCGCCTGTGGATGAATGGCACTTTGACAAGCTGACACTAAAGGGGGAGGTTGGTGCCAAGTTTCGGGCAGGCTGGTTTGAGCGCGAAGCAAAGGGAGCCATCGAGTGGACCTATCCCCCGGCAGAGGGCATCGTGCAGGCGATGGCTGAGTTGTCCAAAGGACCGTGGCAGCTGGTCGGCCATGGCTACGGCGAGGCGTACTCTGTCTTTCACGGGTCGGCAGCTAATCAGCGGTCGCCATTTCGTTCTTCTGACGTAATAGCGGCAGAGGCGGTTGCCACAGCGAGTGAAGTGCTGGTCAGCAACGTGTACACTTACACCGAGCCCACCCTGGCGCTCAACCCGTCTGATGACCATGCCCTGCTTGTGTGGGTGCACGACGACGTGGGCAAACCACTGGGTCAGAACTTTGACCTGGCTTGCAGCAGTTGGGACGGCAGCACCTGGAGCCCACCGGACCGGCTCACCGACGACACCTACCTCGACGGCGCACCCCAGGTCGCTTGGGACGGGAGCGGCCAGGGCGTGGCAATTTGGGAGCGGCTGAACGATCCAGCACTGCCGGTGACCGCTACTCTCGACATAACCACGATGAACAAGGTCGAGGTCGCTTGGAGCGGTTACGATGCCGTGACCAAGACATGGCGCCCCACGGCCTGGCTCACGACGAACAGCGCCTTGGACCACAAGCCTGTGCTGGGCCGCAGCGCTTCTGGCGGGATTTTGGCCGTTTGGCGGCAGAACGCGGCAGGCCAGGTGAGCGGGAACATCACGGATACCGACAGCATCCTGTACGCGACCTGGAGTGGCACCGGATGGACGGCGCCTGCGGCAGCCGTGCAACAGATCCCTGGGTTGTCAGACCTGGCAGTGGGAAACGGCGCTGGCCAGGCCACCATTGCGTACACACAGCTCATCACTGCTACGGGGGCCACCACGCCGACCCTGCAGCTATTGGTAAGCTCCTGGGATGGCAGCAGTTGGTCCCAGCCGCAGCAGTTGACCGACGATGAACTGGAGCACACCAATCCTCAGCTCGTGTACAACCTGTTCAACCAGCCGCTGCTCGTCTGGCAGGCAGGGGATAGTCTGGTGCTGAGGAACCTGAGCACCAGCGCAGAAGCCACGTTGGAGCTTGATTCTGACTTGCAGTTGGACGAGTTCCATGTGCACCAAGATGGGTCCGGTAACTTGGCTGCGGTGTTCACCGGGCAGAGAGCCGGGCAGCGAGACTTGTTCGTGGCTTTCTACGATGCCGCCCATGATGCATGGGGGCAACCAGAGCAGCTCACGGACGACAGTCATTCGGAGGGCTACCCGGCCCCGGCCCTGGACTCCACTGGGCGTCTGGTGATGGGCTACGCATTGACGCAGCTCACCCCGATCACCAGGACGGCGACCATCTCCGACACCGGCGAGGTCATCACCTACACCATGCCCATGGAAGGCCAGACCGACCTGTACACCCTCAGCCACACGTTCGCCCAGGACCTGACCGTGGGCGACCTGGCGCTCTCCAACGACCACCCCTGGGCCGACGAAGCTATCACCGTGACCGCGACCGTCACCAACAGCGGTGCCCTGGCCCTGAGCCATGTGCGCGTCGACTTGTACGATGGTGACCCTGCCGCCGGAGGCGTGCTCATCCAGGCGGTGACCCGCACCGAGGCATTAGCCGGAGGCTTCGCGGACACGTGGGCGATCACCTACACCGTGCCGGCGACGGGCGGCCAGCACTTGCTGGTGGCAGTGGTTGACCCACTCGGCCAGATTGCCGAAGTCGATGAGAGCAACAACCAGGCCTCCCTGCCGGCTCTGGGGCCCGACCTGGAGCTGGTCAGTGCTGGAGTCCAGTACTGGAGCGGATCCAGCGTAGACCTGCAGGTGGAGGTGTCCAACCTGGGCACGACCAGCAGCCCGACGGCGACGGTAAGCTACTACTGGGAGACGATCTCTGGGACGCTGGCCATCACTGATACATTGCCTCCGCTGTTTTCGGGCGAGAGCAGGATGGTGACCACGCCGTGGGACTATGGCCTGCTGGCCACCGGCACGTACACCCTGGCGGTGGTGCTCAACCAGGATCAGAGCGACTTTACCGAGACCTTCGCGGACAACAACGAAGGCCAGCTCAACCTGGAGGTGCTCCCCGACCTGGCGGTGAGCCCGCTGTACGTGTGGGCAGAGAACCTGCCTGGGGGGCAGGTGGCCATCACAGTCACGGTATACAACTTTGGCAGTGTGGCCGGAGGAAGCACAGATGTGGCCATCTATGTGGATAACCCGCTGACGGATACAGCGCGGGTGCACCTGGAGACGATTCCTGGTCTTGCTGCGGCTGGCTCGACCCAGGTCACGGCGACATGGCAGCGAACCCCCGGAGAGCACATCATCTACGTGGCCGTTGATCCCGAGCGCACCGGGCAAGAGCTGACCTGGGCCAACAATCTGGCCTCCGCTTCACTGCCGGAGGCATCGCTTCTGGGCGGTGTCAACAACGACGGCCTGGTCGACTCGACCGACGCCCTGATCATCCTGACCGCGGATGTCGGGCTGGACACGACGCTGTTCTGCCCGATGAACTGCGGCGACGTGAACGCGGATGGCTTTGTCGACTCGACCGATGCCCTGATCGTGCTGACCTATGATGTGGGCCTGAGCGTGCCGTTCCCGGTGGGGAGCGGTGTGTGCCCGGCGAGCATTACGCAGCCGCCGGGGTGCAGTCCGTGACGGGTCGAGCAGACAGCAGCAAGCAGACAGCAGGCAGCCCCGCGGGGCGGGGCTGCAACCCCGGCAACCCTGCAGAGAACACAGGGCGCAGTAGCGGGAGCACGGGGTAGTGACGGACAGCGTCTAGTTGTCTTGGGCTTGTAGTGGGCACGTCGATTGATCGAGAGTTTGTTTGTCCCGGTGGTGTCATTTGCAGGGTTCGAGTAGACGCGCTATAGTCAACCCATAACCAGTGCGCCACAGCATCCGTGGCGACGTCTGATCTCCCGGATTGTAGCACACTCTGACGCCGGCCCGGGCGCGCAAGCGCACCGTGGCTGGCGTTTGTTGTTTGCGAGTAGTCATCGTCACTGAGAGTGCACCCTGCGTCGGCATGCAGTGCCTCATTCCACACGGTTAGCCGTACGGAGCGGTTAACCTGCCTGAGAAACCGTGTTCGGCTGTACCCTGCAACACTTCTCGGGAGGTGCATAATGTCTAGACGGTGCTCGATGCTCCTAGTTGTCTCTTTGTTGGCCTGCTACCTCGGTGCAAGAACTACTGTAGCGGAAGCGGCGCACACACGGCTATTGCCGTCCTCAGCCCCTCAGATCGACTCAGACGCCAATGTCGGGGTGATGTTCCTCGCCCCCATCGGCATACATGAGGATGACGACCTCTTCGCAATCAATAGGTCGAGCGGTAGGCTCTCCTCCACCAAGGCCGAATCTGGTAGGCTGTCAGCCGACGGGTGGAACGTGGAACTCGTTGGCCAGATTGGCGGCACGGCAAGGGCCGTGGCAGTCCAGGGCAATTATGCCTATGTGGGCGTCGGCCCGCGACTGGTCATCCTGGATATCTCCAATCCCGCCAACCCGGCCGTGCTTGGACAGACGGGCGTCCTGCCCGGCGTTGTGTATGGCGTGGCGCTGGCCGGCAACTATGCCTACGTCGCGGATGAGATCGGGGGCCTG
>JAEAMG010001453.1_pt1 | contig 18115 bp, 13 predicted proteins | sample 8958741 | NCBI WGS metagenome assembly JAEAMG01 (sample SAMN16933256, study PRJNA681125) | bioreactor sludge metagenome | isolation source: anaerobic bioreactor treating anionic surfactant - SDBS | place: India: Bengaluru | collected 2019-02-28 | reverse complement strand
CGGGCGGCTGACGGACCCCGGCTTCCGCGTGGAAACACAGCGCCTCAGTAAAGACCCCCGCGACCTGAACTATCTCCTGGCCGGAGCCCTCTATTGCGACCAGCATCCCGTGGACATCTCCTATATACGGTCGTTGCTTGACATTTATCGGGCGGACTGCGCCCGTCCCACGCCCGGCTACATGGCCACCCACGTCATTCTTTCCTGCCAATGGCTGCGTGAACTCGGTTGTGACGCCGCCTTCCCCGAAGTGCAATCGCAGTGGCCCGGCTTCGCCGACGTCCTCGAAGCCATCGCAAGCCGGGAGCATGCCGAAACGGACCTCGCCTTCGAGGCCATGATGCTCCTTTATTATATAGGAGAAGGCGCCCGTGTCTGGGATGCCTGGGTGGATACCGTTCGCGCGCTGCAACGGCCCACCGGCGCCTGGGGCTACCGACCGCAAGACCCCGACCACGGCCATCCCACTGTGTTGGCGCTGTGGGTGTTGCTGGAGCAGGCGTTGCCCGGGGCGGAAAAGAAACCTTGGGTGTATTGAGGGTGTAGGGTGTAGGGTATAGGGTATAGGGTATAGGGTATAGGGGGTAAGGTATAGGGGGTAAGGGCGGCGCGGTAAATAGTGCACGAACGAAAATATAGGACTTATAGGACCTATACGGTGCGATGGATAATTGTATTGCCCTGAGACGCCCGTTCCTAAACCCTAAACCCTAAACCCTAAACCCTATACCCTATACCCTATACCCTATACCCTATACCCGATACCCGAAAATTTTCTTGACATTACCCCCCTCCCCGTGTATCATATATACAGAGACGAAATAGGTCTTTTGAAACTAATGTATTGATTTTGGGCATGTTAATAGTGTACAAAGGAAAGAGTAGGTATTATTCAGGTATGAGGCAGAGACAGTGTATCTCAAAAAATGCCCCTGTATACGTGGGCGGCGACGCCGGCACGCGGAGTACGGGGGGCTTTTTTTTACCCTGTCGCAACAACAAAGGAATGTAATGTCATGAAGAAAGTGGGTATCGTTTTATTGCTGGCATGTATGCTGGGGCTGCCTGTATTCGCCCAGACCGTGCCCGACTTCCAGCTGATTATGAACACCCTCCAGTCCAAACTGGACGCGGTGTCCACCAACGCGTGGACCGCTTCCGCCTATTCGTTTGTGGTGGGGACGTCCGGGTATACGCCGCCCTTCAACCAGACGAACCCGACATTCCCGGGGCGCAACAACACCGAGGACAATATCAAGGACGACGACTTGCTCGCCCTGCTGCAGAAGGTCCTCGAGAACGATGCCTGTGTCCGCGAACTGTTGGGCGGCACCTTTGTGGACAATGTGCGTGCCCAGTTCTTCGCCAACCAGGCGCTGATCCAGACCCGGGAAACCTATTTCACGGTGAAATTGAATGATTCCACCAGGATTAGTCTAAACTACGTCATATCGGCAAACAATCGCCCCGCGTGGACCGACCCCGCAACATTGTATACGGGTCTGGATGCTAAAAATATTCACCTTTGCGTGGATAGCGGCATCTTGATTGTCGGCACTACGTGCCTTGATCAGGCGGTGGATATCCCGAGCCTGTGGGGCGAGGACGGCCTGCTGAATAGCGCTCCTGGGGCTGCGGGGCTGGGCGAAGACCTGCGCGACCTGCTCGCCGCCTACCTGACCATCGGCCAACAGGGCGGTGTGGATTACGTGCAAGCCCTTATTTTCCAGACCTTCTACAGAGGGGTGCTGCCCAACATCATGCAGCTGGTGCTTTCCCTGATCGGCAAGGCGGAAACGGAACTGGATATCCAGGCGTGGCTGCCGGACCTGGACTTTGATACGGTCAACAAGGAATATGACACGAGCGTTTCAAACGTTACGATTTCGCAGACCTTCAGCCCGGCGCTGCGCATTTGTCTTAGTGGTGACCCGCCGTGTTCCTCACAGTATGTGGATATCCTGTATGTGAACGCGACCGTGTCCAATATCAAGCAAGGCATTCTGGATCACTGGCTGAACTGGTACAACATCGGCTCGAACGGCTTCGGCACGGGTTTTGCCACGCGCCTGGCTGCCACGGGTGACCTGAACCTGGACGGCAAGAGCAATTACACCGCCTATGTGGAGGCGGGCATGAACCGGGCCAACTGGTTTGTATTGGCGGGTGCCGGTGTCCAGTTCTACTGGACTTCCGATCTGATCCAGCCGGCCGCGCCCATTGATTACGGCGCCCAGGCCTTCTTCAAGGCCGAAGCCTCTGGTATTGCCGGGCCAACCTACAAGTGGTATTCCGGGCCGACGCCGGCCACCCTGACCGAGGTGGTGGGTGCCACGGGTACCACCTATAACCCGGTGATTAATTTCTATTCCTCGCCGGGCAACACGCAGGTGCGCTACTACAAAGCGGTAGCCACCGCTTCTGCATGCAGTTCCACAATTGATCTTAACAGCACCACGGTCGCGGTCACCGGCGGCGCTCCGCCCGCGATTACCTTTTATGAGCCTTTTGTACAAGATCAGAGCGGTCAGTATCAGCCGGGCCAGAACGCGTCCCTGTCCTGCCCCGCAGGCGTTTCCGTGGGTACGCTCACTTACCAGTGGCAGAAATGGGAGGATGCGTTTGCCGCGTGGGTGGATATCCCCGGCGCCACCAGCAGCCTGCTGGAATTCAAGCCCATTTCCGGAGCGAATGCCGGCGATTACCACTGTGTGGTGACCAATACCATCGCGGGCAAAGAAGACAAGGCCAACGTGCCCTATTCAGATACCTCCAACGCGGCGACCCTCGACGTGGCGCCGGATATCATTATTGATCCGCAGCCCGTGGGCGCCGACCTCAACATCGGCGGCAACCATACCATGTCCTGCGGCGCGACCGTGGAGTCAGGTGTTCTGAGCTACCGGTGGCAGTTCAACCCCGGCACGGGCTATGTCAATCTGACCTCATGGGTGGATAGCGGCACTAACTCCTTCACTACGACATGGAACATTGCCGGCGCCCAGATTAGCGATTCCGGCACGTACCGGGTGCAGGTGCAGAACACCCTGGCGCCCTTCGGCACCTATTTGAAGAATTCCGCCACGGCCGCCGTCAATGTCAGTTCCGGCGCCGTCTATTATGTGGACCCGACCGGGAACAACACCACCGGCAAGAGCTGGGTGAACGCCTTCTGGAGCCTTCAGGACGCTATTGACGCCGCGAACGCCGATGCCGGTGGCAACGGCGGGGAAGTGTGGGTTGCCGGCGGGCCGGAGGGTACCCCCATCGTCTACAACGAAATGCGCACCGTGTTGTGGGGCGGCAGCGTGGGCGACCCCGGCAGGCAGGCCGGTTCCCTCATCATGAAATCCAATGTCGGCCTGTACGGCGGCTTTGAAGGCTATCGCGGCGGCGCCGGGCGCCAGGAAACGAGCCGGCTCCAGCGCAATCGCGCCAAGAACGTCTGCGTCATTGACGGCAGCACCAGCCGTGGCGGCCTCCCGGCCTATCACGTTGTGGTCTTCGGCGCCCGGCTTGCGGCCACGGTGAACGCCGTGGTGGACGGCTTCGTCATCCAGGGCGGCCATGCCGCGGGCATTACGGCAGACTACCACACTTGGCGCGGCGGCGGTATCTATAACTACGGTTCCGCGCCGACCATCGCCAATTGCATTATCCGGGACAATCGCGCCCAGGTCAGCGGCGGCGGTATCGCCAATGAAATCGCTCCTTTCGGCCCGGGCGATGCCCAGATCGTCAACTGCGTGATTCATACCAACCATGCCAACCGCCAGGCGGACGGCGGCGCCGGCCCCGGCGGCGGCAACCCCATCCGCGGCGGTGGCGGCATCTTCAACAACCAGTCCTCTTCCACGGTGAATATGGATACCATTTTCGGCAATACCATTGACACCACTTATGTGGGTGATCCCCTGCACCACGGTGAACTCAGCGGCGGTATCTATACGTGGAATGCCACGCCGACCGTATCCAACACCATCATTTGGGCCAATACCGGCGGTATTCGTCATGAGAAGCCGGCCACGGCCCCGCCGGTACAGGACACCACGGCGACCTACAGCGATATCCAGATGACCGCCGGCACCTATCCCGGAACGGGCAACATCAGCATCAACCCGGCGCTGACCAACAATACCTATGAAGGGTTGGTCGGCCCCACCTTCAGCGACTTTGTGCCTAATGTGGGTTCGCCGGTGTTGAATGTGGCTGACCCGAGCATTTCGGGCGGCGACGACCTGCTCGGTGTGCCGAGGCCCATCAACACGGTCGCGGACATGGGCGCCTTCGAACTCTCCACGGTTGGCCCTGCCCCGGCGTGCCTGCCCACCACGGTGGACCTCGCCGTGACGCCCGATACCAGCACCATAGATCCGTTCTCGGTGTTTGATGCCGAAAACAGCCTCTTCGAAGCGCCGTTGTGGAAACTGAGCATTACACCCAAGACCTTCAGCTGCGCCGACATTCCTACCACGACCATCCAGGTGGTCGCCAGCGACATTCTTGGCCGCACCGGCTCGTGCAATGCCACGACCACCGTGTTTGAGTCCGTGCCCCCGGTTGCCGTATGCAACAACATCACGGTGGAACTGGACGGCACGGGCAACTACGCGCTGACGCCGGCGGATATCGCCGCGCTCAGCGCGGGTTCCTCCGATAACTGCACGCCGGCGGGTTCGCTGATCATCAGTGCCGTGCCGGCAGCCTTCACCTGCGCCAATGTCGGCCTGCCCCAGAACGTCACCATCACGGTGGAGGACGCCTCCGGCAATGAGGCTTCCTGCACGGCCCAGGTTACCGTCAATGACAGCGTCCCGCCGGTGCCGCCGGCCAGTCCGGCCGCTATCAGCGTGGATCTGCTGCCTAACGGCACACGCCAGCTGAACCTGACCGAACTGGAGTCCCTGGCCGCGGGTACGACCGACAACTGCGCGGTGGACCTCCCGGCCACCACCGCAAGCCCCGCCAGCTTCACCTGTGCGAATATCGGCACGAACAGCATCGCGATCACGGTGTACGACATTAACGGCAACTCCGCTGTCGGTTCAGCCGACGTGACCGTCAATGACGTCACGCCGCCCGTATTCACCGGCATATCGCCGCGCACACACGTTATCGTGAACGGCATCTACACCGAAGCGGCCGCGAAGACCGGCGTCACCGCCGACGATGTCTGCAGCGGTGATGTGACCGCAAGCATTGTGGTGACTGCCGTGGACGAAGGCGATGCCCCTGTGGCCTTCCCGATTGACCCGAATGATCGCGGCGACGGCCAGCCGTGGGTTATCGCGCCCGATATAGATTACGTTTTCGATATGACCTATACCGTCCAGGACGGCAGCGGCAATGTGAAGACTGAGACAACCACGCTCACCTTCTTTGCGCTGCAACTGCCTGAAATCACGATCCTCGGCGAGAACCCGGTCACGATTGCGTGCCCCGGCCCGTATTCGGACGCCGGCGCCACCGCCTATGATCCCGAAAGCGCGTCCGATATTACCGCTTCCATGAGCACCATCGTGGCCGTCAATGCCGGCGTACCCGGCGACAGCTACACGGTCACCTACAGCGTGCCCGTGCCCGGCTATCCGTCCATGCCGCCGGTGACGGCCGTTCGCGACGTTATCGTCGAGGATACGACCGCGCCCGTCATCACGCTCGTCGCGGAGAATCCGCTGTACTGGTCTCGCGGCGATGTATTCCCGAATGACGCAAGCATTCGCACGGCGACGGACGAATGCGACGGTGACCTCACCGCCGCCATCGTCACCACCGGCGCGGTGGATGCCAACACGCTGGGTACGTATAACCTGGCCTTTGATGTCGTGGACGGCGAAGGCAACCCGGCCGACACCGTTGGCCTCACCGTCATCGTTGTTGACCTGCTCGAAATCATTACGCAGCCCGTGGGCGCGCGCCTGTACACCACGGACGATCCCTATGAAATGACCGCGGCATGGCGCAATGGCGTCAATGTCAGCGGGTACGAGTGGTACCAGGATGCGGTTGGCCTCGGCTTTGTCGCCGACCCGACAACCCCGAATACGGTAACGCTGAGCGTGGATCCCGCGGCGCTGGGCGCCGGCACCTACCAGTACTACCTGGCGGTCAGCGATGAGTCCGGCGATACCGAGACCGAAGATGCCACGATTGAAGTGGGCGCCCCGCTCAGTTCCACGCCCTTGACTGATCTGCTGCTGCAGGAAGCGGAAACCTCCACCTGGAGCATCACGGTCACCGGCGGTCTCGGCGCGGTGAACTACCAGTGGTACGCATTGCGCACAGGCGAGACCACGTGGGTGCCCGTGGTGGACGGCGGCTTCGGCGCCGGCGCCTACGATGGCGCCACAACCGCCTCGCTCAAGTTCCAGCCCTTCACGGCGGACATGGTCGGCCAGTACCGGGTGGAGGTCTCCGATGACTACACCTCGATTATCGTGGGCCCGGCCAATCTGACGACAGGCAAGCCCATTCCTGTGGCGGGTGTCTTCGGCATGGCCGTACTCGCCCTCGCCACAGCGCTCGGCGGCGCCAGCGCCCTGCGCAAGCGCAAATAAACGACGGGCGGCAACGCCCCCCCAGAAACGCAACGACAGCCGCCGGCTCCACGGAGCCGGCGGCTTTTTTCGTTGCAGGCGGAAAGGACCGAAAGGACATAAAGGACCGAAAGGACATAAAGGACTAAAAGGACACACGCCGCTACATACACTCCGCGACCGGCCGCGCCGCCACAACGCGCCCAGCCGAGATTTGGTTGGCATTTCCTGCGCCGATATGCTACGATAATCCGAGAATTATATTGCGACTACAGGTCCTCTATGTCCTCTATGTCCTCTATGTCCTTTGTGTCCTTTTAGTCCTTTATGTCCTTTAATCTTCTACTACACCGAAAGGGTATATCCATGCCCGAGGACTTTATTCCGCCGCATGGGGGATACAAGGACCTGATTTCCTACCAGAAGGCCAAGATCATCTACGATGCCACGGTGTATTTCTGCGGTCGTTTTTTGGCCTACGATAAGCGTACCCGGGAACAAATGATACAGGCCGCCCGTTCGGGCAAGCAGAATATCGTGGAAGGCAGCTTGGCCTCGGGAACTTCAAAGCAAACCGAGCTTTTTCTGACGGGTGTCGCCTGGTCCAGTCTGGGAGAGCTTCTTGAAGACTACGAGGATTATTGCCGTATTAATGCCATCACGGAATGGAGCGACGAAGACCCAGGCAGGAAACGGATGCGCGAACTCAACCGTATTCCCAAGGCGGATTACGAGACCTTCCGCAAAGGTATTGAAAACGAAGATACCGCCATCTGCGTAAATGTAATCTTGGGATTAATTAAAGTAACGCGCTATCTCCTGGACCAACAGATGAAACGGATGCGGAAAGACTTGGTGGAGGACGGCGGCCTGCGGGAAAGAATAACCCGTGCCCGGTTGGAAGAACGGGAACGCCAGCGGCGGGCAAAAAAGGAAAAGGACAGAAAGGACGGAAGGGACAAAAAGAATGGGAGGGGTACTGAAGACAGGGGCAGCACTGGGGATGGTTGACTAAGGTTCTTGGGCGATTGTGCGGGCATGGGTCGGGCGTTGATGGTACAGGTGGTGCGGGCGTTGCGGGGCGCGGCGGAGCGCGCAGGCACGTAGGGGCGCGGCGGGCACGTGGGGTGAGTGTAGCGGTGCCTGTCCTTTACGTCCTTTACGTCCTTTATGTCCTTTACGTCCTTTATGTCCTTTATGTCCTTTATGTCCTTTATGTCCTTTATGTCCTTTATGTCCTTTTCCCCCCCTCGCCCGGGATTCCATCCATGCCGCAAAAAAAGCGGTGTTATGAAAGGATCCAGCCCAGAGAAAAAAGCACGCTGAAGAGAAGCAGTATTTTCCCCGTTTCGGCAAGACATTGGTTCAGGGCGGCGCCATCGCGCTGGGTAAATACGATCCGGATACACCTGGCTGCCGGCAATAAGGCAAACGCGGCGGCGCCGGCACGGCCATGGCCGGCAGCCACGGCAAACGCGGGCAGACCCAGCAGCGGCACGAGCAGGCACGCCAGATATTGCAGGCGGACATAAGCGACGCCGAAACGGACGGCAAGGGTTTTCTTGCCGGCCTTCCGGTCCTGGTCCACGTCGCGCAGGTTGTTTACGGTGAGAATGGCCACGGACAACAGGCCGGGGGCGAACCCGATCAAGACCGGCGCCCAAGGCATGCACAGCGCCTGTACATAATAGGTACCGGCGACGGCCACGGGACCGAAGAAGACGAGCACGAAGAGGTCGGCGATGCCGATGTAACCCAGGGGCAGCGGCCCGCCCGTATAAAGCACGGCGAACAGCATGGAGAGCAGTCCGATGAGCAGGATGGGCCAACCGCCGCGATACACCAGGTACAGGCCGGTCAGGGCGGCCAGGGCCAATACCAGCAGGGTGGCGTTCCGCATCTGCGCGGGTGTTACAAGCCCGGCCTGGGTGGCGCGGACGGGCCCGAGCCGTTCGCTCGTATCCGCGCCTTTGAGATAATCAAAGTAGTCATTGGCGTAGTTCGCGGCAATCTGGATAAGCACGGCCGCGACCAGGGCGGCACACCCCGCCAGGAGATGGAAAGCACCATCCCCCCATGCCAGAGCCATGCCCAACATCACCGGAGCCACGGCGGCGGGCAGCGTTCGGGGGCGCGCCGCAGCCGCCCATACTTTAAAAGAGGGAATGTTCATGAAAGCCTTTCCGCAACGTTGCGCCGGACAGCCGCCGCTTGCGGACCTGGGGTACTTCTTATTTTCTACAAGAGGGGACGTCGGGAAGAACAGTATGTCCCCATCCGCCTTTCGTGGAACCTGCCGGCACTGTTCCTTCGCGCTTCAGTATAATACATCCCGGGGCCATACAACACACCTACCCTTAAAAGAGCAGCCGCTTTTCATGCCACCCTGGGATCGCCGCTCCCCAGAGCGGCTTGGGACGGGGAACGGCGCGTTATCTTGAGAAAAGTTATCTGCAAAAGAGCAACTGTCAGGCCGGGTCTCTTTCATGGGCCTTGCGGCTTCCCCGTAAACAATGGAATCGGACAAGTACGTTGTTCACGCTTTTAGCGTGCGGGGCGTCGCGCGGTTTTGGCGCCAGCCCGCGTACAAGATCTCGTTGCCGCATCGGGTCAGTACCGCGCGCTGGCGCCAGTCCCCCTTTTCGTTCAGTCCGCCTTTAGTCCAACACCATTTTTCCTCTGGCGGGGTACCTGAAAAAGCGTATTTGTTTCGCAGCGGCGCCTTGTTTTATGGTAAGATAATAAGACTGTTGTCTTTTCCTATGGAGAGTCGTACTTCCCAATAAGAAACCGGATTATGCCGGTTTTAAGCGTATGTGAAGGAAATTCATTATGAAACTTACCGTCATGAAGCTGGTTTGCCTTGTAGTGCTGCTGTGCGGCATCTTTATTCTTTGCCTGTTGTATGATGTGGAGGAGGCGAATCAGGCGCTTCGCTATATTTTACGCCAGTGGCCGAAACAGGCGGATGGGTCCCGGGACCTTTATCTTCCGGGCATGATCGCCGGTATCGTTATGTGCGTGGTCGGGGGCTATGGGTTTCTTCCGCGCTTGTGCCGCAGGAAAGCGAAGACGGTGACTTATGCCGGCAGCCAGGGGGAAATCAAGGTGGAATTGAAGCCGGCGCGTAAGATGCTCCTGAAAGTAATGCGCAAAATGCCTGAGATATATTCCATCAAAGTGGCACTCAAACCGGACAAGGAAGGCAAGCGCATAGGGATTCTGGCGGATGTGGTTTTGAGGAACAGCGCGGCACTGGGCGCCAACCAGTGTGCCAAGCGGGTGGCGGATTATCTTACGACCGCCGCAAAAGAGGTGCTGGCGATTGAAGAGGTGAATTCCGTCCGTGTCAATATCAAGGGGGTCCACGGAAGCGCGTCGAAGACAGGACGCCAACTGCGGGAACATGTGGTGCGGAAAGAGGAAGAGGAGGCGATTGCGTATGCTCTGACGCCGGCGGCCTTGAATGCGGTTTCTCCCGGGGAGGATTCCACCGATAACCGTCCTACCGGCGGAGCCGCTGCCGGGAAGGAATCTGAAGAAGCCATCGGATTGCAGGAAGACATGAATGCCACAGGAAAAGCGACGCAGGAAGGGGCCGCGGCATCCTCCGGGTTGAACGCCAACCTGCGCGGGGGGGGTGATGATTTTGAAATCACGCTGCCGCCGCTTCTTGATCCCGACGACAGCCTCACCGATGCGTCCCAAAAACCGGGTACGGCCGAAGGTCTTTCCGCCTGGGACACGGAACCCCTGGATGCGCCCGGGGAAAAGAATGCCGACCCGCAGAATCCTGATGCGGGGAAAGAACCGGATATTAAATGGGATTGACACCTTTTCCCATCCCCTTACCTTTATTAGACGAATGCGATTGAACAAGGATGCGTGAGAAAAGACGCTTGTATGCTGGCGAAACGGATCATACCCTGCCTTGACGTGGCCGATGGCCGGGTCGTTAAAGGCGTAAAGTTTCTGGGCCTGCGCGATGCGGGCGACCCGGTGGAAATCGCCCGCCGTTACGATGAAGAGAAAGCGGACGAGATCGTCTTTCTGGACATTCGCGCCTCGACGGACAACCGGGACACCCTGGTGGATGTAGTACGCCGCACGGCCGAGCAGGTGTTTATGCCCCTGTGCGTCGGCGGCGGCATCCGCACTATGGACGACATCCGGCGCATGCTGAACGCGGGCGCGGACAAGGTGTCCGTGAACACGCCCGCCATCGAAGACCCCGATTTCATCAATGTATCCTCCGCGCGATTCGGCGCCCAATGCATCGTCGTCGCCATTGACGCCATGAAATACCGGCCCGGCGAAGGGGAAGGCTATTACGTGAAAAGCCACGGCGGCCGGGACGGCGGACGCGCCACCCGGCTCGAACCCGTGGCCTGGGCCAAAGAGGCGGAACGGCGCGGCGCAGGCGAGATCCTGCTCACCGCCATGGATTGCGACGGCACCAAAGACGGCTATGACATTGAACTGACACGCGCCGTGGCCGATGCCGTGGGCATTCCGGTGATTGCAAGCGGCGGCGCGGGCACACTCGAGCATCTGCGCGCCGCACTGCAGGAAGGCGGCGCAGATGCCGCGTTGGCGGCTTCCATCTTTCATTATCAGGAACACACCGTCCTGGAGGCAAAACGGTACCTCGCCGAAAAGGGAGTTCCCGTGCGATGCTGAAACAGGATGGAAACAGGCAGGGACTGGAACAGCATGTGCGCCGTTGGCGACGCTCACATGTCCTCTAATGCTCCAAACCGCCGGCTTGGAGAGGTCCCTTCGTAATCTTTTTTTAACAAGGAGTTCCTGTAATGATAGTTCCCTCATTGGATGAGTTTCGCAAACTGGCCCATGACAACGCGCTGGTCCCCGTATATAAAGAAATCCTCGCGGACCTGGAAACGCCGGTCACGGCCTATTTAAAGGTGGCGCGCAACGCCTCCTATGCGTTCCTGCTCGAGAGCGTGGAAAAGGCCGACACCATCGGCCAGTATTCCTTTATCGGCGCCAATCCCTCCATCGTGTTCCGCGCGAAAGGCATGGAAGGCGTAATCTTACGCAACGGGAAGAAAGAACCGTTTTCCTCTGAAAATACGTTGAATGAATTGCGCAAGCACATGGCACAGTATCAACCGGCCCCGGTGCCGGGCCTGCCCGCGTTCCACGGTGGCGCCGTAGGCTATATTTCCTACGACCAGGTGCGCCAGTTCGAAAAACTGCCGGACGCGAATCCGGACACCCTGGGCCTGCCGGACCTGTATTTCATGATTACGGACACGCTGCTGGTGTTCGACCACGTCAACAATAAGATCAAGATTGTGTCGAACGCCCACGTCACGGACCACCCGGACGCGGTATACAACGAAGCGCTGCGCAAAATTCATGAAATCGAGCAGCGCCTGCGCGGGCCGCTGGTTGTGGCGACGGAACGCCTGCACAGTGCGCCCGAAGAACCGAAAATTGAATCCAATTTCACGAAAGAAGCCTTCTGTGACGCGGTAAGCAAGGCGCGGGAATACATCTGCGCCGGCGACATCTTCCAGGTGGTGCTGTCCCAGCGCTTCAAACGGCAGGTCGGCCTGGGGCCCGTGACCCTGTACCGCGCGCTGCGCTGCATCAACCCGTCGCCCTACATGCTGCTGTTGCAGTTCCCCGATTTCGCGCTGGTCGGCTCGAGTCCCGAAGTCATGACCCAGGTGAAGGGCGACCGCGCCATGGTGCGGCCCATCGCGGGCACGCGCAAACGCGGCGCCACGCCCGAGGAGGACCTCGCGCTCGAGGCGGAACTCATGGCGGACGAAAAAGAACTGGCCGAACACATCATGCTGGTGGACCTCGGCCGCAATGACATCGGCCGCATCAGCGAAGCAGGCACGGTGGCGCCCGTACCGAACAAACTGATGGTGGTGGAACGGTATTCCCACGTCATGCACATCGTCAGCGAAGTGGCCGGAAAACTGCGGCCCGACTGCGGCGCCTACGAGGCCATCGCCGCCACCTTCCCTATGGGCACGGTCAGCGGCGCGCCGAAAATACGCGCCATGGAAATCATAGACGAGCTGGAGCCGGAACGGCGCGGCCCCTATGCGGGCGGCTGCGGCTACATCTCGTACTCGGGCGACATGGACACGTGCATCCTCATACGCACCATGATCCTGAAAGACGGCTGCGCCTACGTGCAGGCCGGCGCGGGCATCGTGTACGACAGCGACCCGGAACGGGAATACGAGGAGACGGTCAACAAGGCGAAGGCCCTGATGAAAGCGGTGGAATACGCGGAGAAAGGGTTGGAATCATGATCCTCATCATTGACAACTACGACTCGTTCACCTACAACCTGGTGCAGTATTTCGGCGAGTTCGAGAAAGACATCCGGGTGTTCCGTAACGACATAATTTCCGTGGAAGAAATCAAGGCACTGAAACCGGACCGCATCGTGGTGTCGCCCGGGCCGTGCACGCCCTACGAGGCGGGCATCTCCATGGACGTCATCCGCAGCCTCGGCCCGAAAATCCCGACCCTGGGCCACCAGAGCATCGGCGCCGTGTACGGCGGCGACGTGGTGCGCGCAGGTGTCATCATGCATGGCAAGATCAGCGAGATCACTCACAATAACAACGCCTTTTTCAAGGATGTGCCCTCCCCCTTCACCGCGACGCGGTACCATTCCCTGGTCATCAAACCCGAGACCTGCCCGGACTGCCTCGAAATCATCGCGCAGACCCAAGACGGCGTCATCATGGCCGTGGCGCACAAGAACTACCCTGTCTGGGGCGTGCAGTTCCATCCCGAAAGTATTCTCACACAGCACGGCAAGACCATGATCAGAAACTTTGTCGGGGTGTGAGGCGGAAAGGGTATGCGAAAGCGCTTTGTTCGGGCGGTTGTGAGTGACGTGATTGGACCGATCCGACAGATCGTACACATCCGCCCGATCAATCCAATGCAAGCGGCGATTATCTTTGGTATACTTGCCGCCTGTTATCAGGAATCAGGCTCATCCGCCATTAGACATGTTACTGTTTGGGCTAATTCCGGAAGATATTTTTTGACAATTCCCCAAACGACCGCATCTTCAACACGATCATACCCGTGAACCAGTACATTCCGAAAATTAACAATATCGCGTTGCGCAGGAATTCCTCCGGCAATCTCCGAATCAATTTTGTGCAAGCGATTAAGCGCTTCACCAAGGGTAATAAACTGCCGTTCCACGGCTGATTTACAGGCCATGTCTCCCGCATAATCGCTATAGTGCTTGCCTTCGGTGAACTGCCTGATAAGCGAACAGGCCTCTTGCATATCATAAAGAATGGATTTGACTTCAGGCCGTATAAAGCGTCATTCTCGAGGCCGCAATACCCTCCAGAAAATAGGGGTTTCGGATTGCAGTTGTTTCTACCAGGTCTATGTCGCAAAGGAACAAATCCTGCAAGGAGGCCAGCAAACCAAAATAGCGCTGTGCGTGTTCCTCTGGCGTACAAGGTTTAAAACGCACCAAAAAATCCAAATCACTTTGTCTCGGCACATACCTTCCCGCGCAGGCAGACCCGAATAACTCAAGTGTGGCTACGCCGTACTTGTTGCATAGATGTTCTAGCGCGCCTTGTTTGTCAGCCAACGGGTTATGCATATATGACCCTTTTATTGTTGCCGTCATTGTAGTCTGTTTTAATTATGGCACACCTTCTTGACACAAAACTAACGTCCATACCCTTTTTCGGACCGCTGAAATAGACATCACCTGGCAGTGTATCATTTTACCTTAAACTAGCATCAAGTGATTCCTTCTTTAAATGCTGGGATGTATACGTTAAAGTGTTCGTTAATAGACAAGAATGTTACGTCAGAAACTATGTGCAGGGTGTTAATCCAGGCAATAAAAGAAATACACCAATCCAAGGCACCCCAAGAGATGCGGCCATGACAACCTTACTCGACAAGGCATTTTCAGAAGCGGCACAGCTGTCGGAGATTCAACAGGACCAGCTGGCGCGGATAATTTTAGATATTATAACGGATGAAACTGCGTGGGATACTTTATTTGCGGATTCACAAACCCTCCTGGCGGATATGGCCTCTGAGGCGCTCACGGAATATGAGGCAGGCAACACAAAAACCTGCATGCTTGACGACCCGTGATATCTCATACGACACAGCAATTCAGGCATTAATATGCCCTCTTGCCGCAAGAGACGAAAAAACAGGCGCGACATGCTTCTTTGAGGTTTAAAGAGAATCCTAACCAACCCGGCATACGATTCAAGTGCGTACAAGTCGGCAAGGGGGTCTATTCCGCCCGCGTGAACAAGAAAAACGGAGACAGCCTCCCTCGCGTCCCAGGACCTTATTGGTACAAGTGATTTCGAAGCGCGTCGGTAGATGTCCCGCTTTTTAGATTGACTTACCCCCGCTTCACGCGCGGGCCGTCCGGGGTATCCTCGATAACCCAGCCATCCTGCAGCAACTGGTCACGGATGGCGTCGGCCTCGGCGAATTTCTTTTCGCGGCGCGCCTGCTGCCGGGCGTTCACACGGTCCAATACCTCCTGGGGCACGCCTTCTTCCACAGGCGGCGCGAACACGCCGGTAACCTCATTCAGCCGATCAAGCAGGGCGAGCACGTGGGTGGCGCCTGCGCTGCCCACACTACCGTCATCCATCTTGCGGTTGACGTCGCGGAGGAAGTTGAAGACCACGCCCAGCGCGCCGGAAATATTCAGGTCGTCATCCATATTCGCGATGAATTCCGATTCACAGTCCCCGCATTCCTTGAGAAGATCATCCCCCTCGCCACGGATTTCTTCAAGGCGGATGCGGAAATCCCGGATGCGCTTCAGCGCCTGGGAGGCGGCAGCCACGGCCTCAAACGAAAAATTACTCGGCTGCCGGTAATGGGTGGCAATGAGGGTATAGCGGATGGCCAGGGGCTCCAGCCCCTTGGCAAGCAGGTCGCGCAGGGTGTAGAAGTTGCCCAGCGACTTGGCCATCTTCTTCCCTTCTACCATCAGGTGCGCGCAATGGAGCCAATAGTTGACGAAGGCTTCCCCCGTGGCGCAGCAGGACTGGGCAATCTCATTCTCATGATGGGGAAACATGTTGTCAATGCCGCCGCAATGAATGTCAAAGTGGGCGCCGAGATATTTCATGCTCATGGCGCTGCATTCGATGTGCCAGCCGGGCCTCCCCTTCCCCAGTTCCGTCTCCCAGTACACGTCACCGTCCTGTTCGTCCCACGCCTTCCACAGGGCAAAATCCCGGGCTTCCTCCGCCTCATACTCGTCGGCGTCCACACGGCCGCTGGCGCCTTTTTTCAGGTCGTCCAGGTTCATGTGGCTGAGCCGGCCATAGTGGGGAAAGGTGTTGAGCCTAAAATAGATACTGCCGTTCTCTTCGTAGGTATGACCGCTATCCCGCAGTGCTTTGATCAGTTCCACCATCTCCGGGATATGGTCCGTGGCGGCAGGATAGGCATCGGCACGCCAGATGCCCAGCGTATCTATATCCTCGAAAAAAGCGCGCGCGTAATGGTCCGTAATTTCTTTCAGGGATTTACCCGTTTCGCGGCAGGTGCGGATCAGTTTGTCCTCCACATCAGTCAGATTCATCACATGCTTCACTTTGTAACCGCGAAACGTAAGGTAACGCCGCACCAGATCCTCGAACATATACGCCCTGAAATTCCCGATATGGGCGTAGTTATAGATGGTCGGGCCGCAGGTGTACATGCCCGCCTCGTGCGGCCGAATGGACTTGAAAACCTCTTTTGCGCGCGTCAACGTATTATAAAACATCAATGGCATGGGATATCCTTCCAGCATCCAAATTCACAGATTGAAAATGCAGGCGCACCTCGTGTCCCTGCGCAACCATTCCCCGGGCGCCACACCGCGATTCGGTACGGCACGGGACACACCTCAAAGCGTGAATAGCATAACAAATGAAGGGTTAAAAGCCAAAAATGGTCGTGTCTTAAGAAAAATCTACACCGCATATATGATTGAACCCATTCCCTCTATTCTCCTCTGATATTTTATAAACACCGGGATCGCTGGCATCTCTGCCGTCTAAGTCAACGCAAGGCTGTCTTGCCACGCCTGGCCGGCACGGATGCCGGCGATCCCGGTAAAGTACAATTTCATTGGTTACGGGGGAGGTCGCAAAGCCTCATGAAGGGCTGCCCCTAAGTCAACAAAGAGCCTGGCAACATCCTTCAAAATGCAATGTGATATACTCTCCCATACACGCTATCTTCATTTATCCTCCAAAGGAGCGGATATGCTGGACTTAACACTCCCGGAAACGGCATTTATGAACACCGTCCTGCGCGAGGCGGCGCAACTGGCTGTTGCCATACAGGCGGAATCCGCCGCAAGCGCCATGCTCAAGGAGGACAGCACCCCCGTAACCGTGGCCGACTTTGCCATTCAGGCCGTAGTCGCCTGTCGGCTTCGCGCCGCCTTTCCCGACACGGTGCTGGTGGCCGAAGAGCGCGCCGCAACCCTGCGCGCTGCCGGGCAGGAGGAAATGCTGCACAGAATTGCAGCCTTTGTGGCTCGAGTGATTCCCGGGGCCACCGGCGCCGCCGTGTGCGACTGGATAGACGAGGGCATGGGTGAACCTGGCGACCGCTTTTGGACCCTGGACCCGATTGACGGCACCAAAGGATACCGGCGCGGCGGCCACTACGCAACCGCCCTGGCACTGATAGAAAACGGAACCGTACGCTGCGGCGGCATGGCCTGTCCCGTGATGGCGGCAGACTGCGCCGCAGACAAAATGGGCGGCGGCATACTGGCCCTGGCCACACGCAACGGCGGTGCGGGATACACCCCCTTGAACGCAACCGACACAGGGTTTCTGCCCCTTTCCGTGTCTGCCTGTACGGAACCCGCACGTGCCCGCCTGATGCGCTCCTATGAATCGGGACACACCAACGTGGAAGAACTCGAAACCGTGGCCGCCCATTTGGGCATCCCTCCGGACCAATGCGTACGCATGGACAGTCAGGCCAAGTATGCCTGCATGGCGGCCGGCAGGGCCGAACTCCTCTTCCGCCTCCTGTCTCCCGCACAGCCGGACTACCGCGAATGTATCTGGGACCAAGCCGCGGGCGCCCTGATCATCGAAGCCGCCGGCGGCAAAGTCACCGACCTGCGCGGACATCCCCTGGATTTCTCCCAGGGACGCAAACTCACCAATAACACCGGCGTCTTCGCCTCCAACGGCCCGCTACATGAAGCGGGACTCCGCGCGCTCGAACACACCCTAAAACCATAATCAGATCCGCTTCCTCTCCGGAGAAACACAAGGCCCAACCTGTTGATACAAGGCACCAACGCGGGCGTTGCCCGCAACCCAGTTAATGCGTTCTTTTTTAACCTTATTTTCGTAATGCCTTGGGCGTGTTCTTTATCCTGAAAGGATTGAACAACAAAGCCCAGTTCCTGCCGGATATTGGCGTAAAGTTTCCCCTCGGCTTCTTTATCCTGAAAGGATTGAACAACAAAGCCCAGTTCCTGCCAGATATTGGCGTAAAGTTTCCCCTCGGCTTCTTTATCCTGAAAGGATTGAACAACA
>JAEAMG010001442.1_pt1 | contig 18133 bp, 15 predicted proteins | sample 8958741 | NCBI WGS metagenome assembly JAEAMG01 (sample SAMN16933256, study PRJNA681125) | bioreactor sludge metagenome | isolation source: anaerobic bioreactor treating anionic surfactant - SDBS | place: India: Bengaluru | collected 2019-02-28 | reverse complement strand
TTCACCAATTAAAATGTCTATGCGATAAACCATTTAAAATGTCCTGTTTTTAACTACAAGAGTCAAGCACAGGATTTAAATTTCTTTGTTCAATAATTGCTTTCTGAGCTTTACGACTCGGCATACTTTTCTTGGCACGGGAACGTTTATTCTGTTTTTCCAACTCTTCATGCTGTTGCTGGATATGAGCCAGAACCGAGCCTAATCTTTTATTCTCAACCACTGCATTTTGCTGTAGTCCAGCCAGTTTATTGAAGACGCTGTAATTGAGCTTTCGGCCTTCGTGCATGATGGCTACAGTGCCATCCGGGTACTCCAGAAATGAAATGTATTGCCCAACAAGTTTGTGATTCAGTGCTGTTGGCTCAAGCATATAAATACACTTGTCATAAGTGATGGTCAGGTTCTTCGTGACCTTACGCGGTTCCTGCCAAGTAAAAATATCCTCCAGCTCAGCATCAGATTCGGTTAATGGTCGATGTAAATTCTTTGAGTTTCGCGCACATTTGGCGAACTTCTGATTGAACTGCTCAATAAAGCAGGGCAGCCAGGCATTTGCTTCGGCAATCGAACTGATACCCTCCAGGCGCATCTCCTTGATCAGACGGTCCTGAAGTGTCCTGTTGGCACGTTCCACACGTCCTTTTGCTTGTGGTGAGTTGGCAAAGATAATATCAATGTTTAACTCATTCAGAATCCGCCCAAATTGCGTGATCTTGCTGTCCTGGCTCGATTTCTGATTCACACGAAATACCGAATGTTTATCGCTATAAAAGGCCAGAGGCTTACCGTATTGTTCAATGTAGGCTCTGGTTGAAAGCATATAGTCGAAGGTCGTTTCCGCCTCACAGAAGCGCAGATGCAACAGCTTTCCAGTGGCATCATCGATATACACCAATAAACAGCACTTAGCAGCGCGTCCTTCGAACCAGTCATGATATGAGCCATCAATCTGGATCAGCTCACCGAAGCAATCCCGGTTATAACGTGGCTGATATGGACGTTTAAGGCGCTTGGATCGCGGAATCCAGAGGTCATTTGCAGTCATCCAGCGCCGAAGCGTTTCTACCGGGATATCTAGGTCAAACATGCTGCTGAGCTTCTCATGGGCCAAGGTGGGTCCAAATCCAAGCAGATGTTCAGAAATAATGGAAAGACATTTTGATTTTAATAAATCATCATGGCGACGATGACCTGGTTGACCACGACTGGCATGTGCCATACCTGAGACACCATCTTGATTGAGCTTTTGTAATAACCGGGTAATTTGACGGGTTGAAAGATTGAGAATTTCAGCAGCACGGACTTGTGTAATACGTTGATCTCGAACGTCTTGCAGAACAGCAAGACGTTGAATTTCTTTGTCAGACATAGTGATCAGCATCTATATTTCATATCCAGTCCATGATGGCTAAACCATCATAAACTAGACATTTTTATTGGTGAGAATATAGACATTTTGAATGGGTTCTAACAAAAGAATTTCGTATAACCTCCATTATGTTAAATAATATGACATTAGACTAAAAGAGAGAAAATGCTAGAGGTTGCGAATCTGTGAAATTTCCTCTGGTGAAATTCCTAGTGACTCTAAAAATTTCTGATGCTCTTCAGGCTCCATTTCTTCAAATTTTTGATGCCACTTCATCATATCTTCTTTTGATAAACCAGCCGCAGTCATAATTTCTACCCATTTCGCTTTATTCATGAACTTTTCCTTTAATAGAATTGATTTTTTTAATAACTCAATGATGGCTTTTTGCTGAACTCTTAAGTTATTAATCTCTTTCTCTAATGCCCTAAAATGATTTTCCAAGATTTGACCTTGGGATATGCTACACGGTTCTAAAAGCAAGCGGATATCTGAAATTGATAGTCCGTAAGCGCGATAAGAGACTATACTTTTCAGTCGCTCGATCTCACTTTCACCGTACCATCTGTAACCATTTTCAGCTATAAATCTGGGTTTTAATAAACCCTGTTTCTCATAATAAAGAACTGTGGTTCTCGATAAATTGAGACTTTTAGCTAAGCGAGATACAGTAAGCATATTTTTTGTCATTCGTTCATTGTTCAATTAAGGTAAACCCTTTACTTATAGACAGGTCAATCTTGAAAAATGATTTATTTCACAAATTAAGGATACCCAAAGCACAGTCATTTTTATTTTAGGCTGACAGCTCATCATCGCTCCTCAGCTATCGATGAAATAAAATATGTAACTGATTTCAACCCACTATAAAATAAAATTTTGATTAATTACAGGAAATGCACATGGTCTGGCTTATTGCTAAGTATGCGCTCACAGCTGGGATGGTAATACTTATTTCAGAAGTGGCAAAACGTAGTGACCGTTTAGGCGGGTTGATCTCAGCCTTACCCATTGTAACGGTACTGGTGCTGATATGGATGAAACTTGAGCATCAAGATCCACAGAAAATTTCAAATCATGCTTGGTACACTTTTTGGTATGTGGTGCCGACCTTACCGATGTTTTTAGCATTTCCCCTCCTGTATCAGCGTTATGGATTTTGGCCAGCTCTAGCCCTTTGTTGTGTAATGACCCTGGTTATTTTCCTGGCATGGGCCGCTATCTTGCACCATTTCGGTATTGATTTAATGTAAAGGATGAAACGATTACTCAAATTGAATCAGGATAAATCATTTTTTAAGGAAATATTCATTTCGCTAAAACTCACAACCTTAGGGATTATCAAAAGCATTGTAGAGATCAATAGATTTTTCAAGATACTCACTCTTTAGATAATTGAAGGTGGATAATATGAATAAGCATCATGGGGAAACTGTGTATACCAAACCCGGGCGTTTTTATTTCCCTTCTATGATTGCCCCCATCAAGCAGGAAAAGCATTCAAAAATAGCATTCATTAGAGCTTAATTTTAAGATCCGAAGATTATCTAAATCTTGATTTGATCGCCAGTGAACAAAATACCGATGATATGCAGCCTGAATATAGATGCAGTCCTGGATTGATGGGTATTTAAAGCAAGTTATTTAAAATGGCATAGGTATAGATACGGATTTATATTTGCTATTGGCTCGCTCAATTAAGGTTTCGTCATCCTATATTGACTATAATCATGTGGATAACAGCAAGAGAGTTTATTGTGCGCCATTCTTATCATATCGAAAAACATTATATTGAACGTGCTGGATGGTTACGTGCAGCGGTGCTGGGGGCAAATGACGGGATTATTTCAGTCACCAGTCTGGTGGTGGGAATTGCAGCCAGTGGCGCATCTACCCATACCCTACTGGTGACCTGTATCGCCGGATTGATCTCTGGGGCTGCATCAATGGCTGCGGGTGAATATATTTCGGTTAAATCCCAGCAAGACATTGAACAGAATGATCTGGAGATGGAACAACGTGAACTGCAACGCCATCCCGAACATGAATTGAATGAGTTAAAAAATATTTACATACAACGCGGATTACAACCCGCTTTAGCGCAAGAAGTCGCGCAACAACTGACTGCACACAATGCTTTAGATGCACATGCGCGTGATGAAATTGGTATTTCAGATCATACTTCTGCCCAGCCCTTTCGTGCTGCATTCTCTTCAGCCATTGCATTTACAGTCGGTTCACTCTTTCCTTTAATTTCAATTATGCTTCTGCCTGAGCAATACTTAGAGAAAGGCGTCATGCTGATTGGAGTATTAAGTCTTGGCATTATGGGTGCCTTGGCCAGTTATGCTGGCGGTGCAAGTATTTGGAGAGGTTCGATTCGGGTGATGATTTGGGGAATTATCGCCATGTTATTCAGTGCTTGGATCGGATCATTATTTAATGTGAGCGTGGCATAAGAGCGCTTTTTATATGTTCCCCCACTCACTCTACCCGTGATGGGTTTGACATCTTCACCGCCCTTTAAGGACGGTGATTCCTACTGCTAGATTATGCCCAAGCACAAGTATGTTCTTAGCGCTGTTCAAGTCGATCAACGGGGATAGAACAATACTCCATAACCCATTCAATAAAGGCTTATCTCTTTTAAAATATCGCCTTCACTACCGCATATATGATTATGCAGTAGCCGAATGAATATACTTGCGATTATGCTGTGAGGACATCACGCTTTTCTGACTGGATAAACCCTTAGGTGAATAATAATGATTGATAAAAATATCCCGCTCACCGATTTACACCGCCACCTCGATGGCAATATCCGTCCGCAAACCATTTTAGAACTGGGGCAGCAATTCCAGATTCAACTGCCTGCCAACACCCTGCACAAACTACTACCGCATGTTCAGGTCATGGACAATCAGCCAGACCTGCTGAGCTTCTTAAACAAACTGGACTGGGGTGTGAAAGTCTTGGGTAATTTAGAAGCCTGCCGCCGTGTCGCATGGGAAAATATGCAAGATGCAGCACAACAAGGTTTGGACTATGTCGAACTGCGCTTTTCACCCTTTTATATGGCGATGAGCCATCAACTTCCATTGGCTGGCGTAGTCGAAGCCGTGATTGATGGCGTTCAGCAAGGCAGCCGTGACTTTGATCTTCCTGCTAAGCTCATCGGTATTATGAGTCGTACCTTTGGGCAGGTTCGCTGCCAGCAAGAACTGGATGCCTTACTGACTCATCGTGACCAGATTACCGCACTAGATTTGGCAGGTGATGAACTGGGCTTTCCAGGGGAACTGTTTATTGATCATTTCAAGCAAGCTCGTGATGCAGGCTGGCACATCAGCGTCCATGCAGGTGAAGCCGCTGGTGCAAGCAGTATTTGGCAAGCGATTCAAACCCTCGGTGCAACCCGTATCGGGCATGGGGTGAAAGCTGTGGAAGATGCAAAATTGCTGGATTATTTAGTTGAACATCAGATCGGGATTGAGTCCTGCATTACCTCAAATCTGCAAACCAGTACCGTTGCCGATATTGCTCAACATCCGCTTAAAACATTTCTTGAACATGGCATTTTAGCCACGATTAATAGTGACGACCCTGCGGTTGAAGGCATTGATATTCAACATGAATATTTACACGCAGCACCACAGGCAGGCTTGTCCGAAGCACAAATCCGACAAGCGCAGCAAAACGGTTTGAGCATCTCCTTTTTATCCGCTCAGGAAAAACAGCAGCTTCAAGAGAAAGTATCGCAGCATAACGCCTTTTCAGGAATCAAGTAACCACTTGCTCTACTATAGCTAATTACTTAATTTAGCAGTACACCAAAAACCTTATAAAATGGTGTATTAGAAGCCGTCTAAAGTGTCTATATCCTCACCTTTAGAGAGAAAGATTATTTAACCCTAATCCTGTTTAAGCCAATGATTCTATAATCTGAATGGTTGGCTTATCTCGATGGGTTAATTGGTATTCACATAACGAAGCATAAATCCCTCTTAAAAATCCCGAAATACTAATTGATGACAGGCCCTAGTTTTTAGCAAAAAAAATAACTATACTAATTGGAAATATAATATGATAAGTGCAGTAAAAATTAGTTGGGGGTAATTATATGAATAACTTACATAAATATATAGCTAAAACCGTAGGGTTAATTGTGACTCTTGGTTTATCAACTCAAGCCTTTTCTGCAACTGCTACAGGGACACTAACAGTTACAGCAACTGTTGCTAATACTTGTATTATTGGTGACGCAACGTTAGCTTTTGGTAGTTATGAACCAGTGGTAACTAATGCTTCTGCTAATCTAGATGGCTCAACAAAGATATCCATAACCTGTACAAAAGGTGCAAGTGCTAAAATCTATTCAACTACAGCTACAGCCGACCGCAAAATCACAAATCAAACTGCTGGTACTGATGCATTAAGTTATACACTATACACAGATTCAGGCCGATCTACAGCGCTAGGAATTGATGATACTGCAGGTACTATTGACGTGACGAATGCTACAGGACAAGCTCAAGATATTGATTTATATGGAAGAATAGCTGGAGGTCAAAATGTTTCAGCGGGGGATTATGAAGGTACAGCTAACTTAACAATCTCTTATACACCTTAACAATATTTTATTAAGAATTTTTAAAAGGAAGTCGATATGTGCTTATTAACTAGGTTTATATTCGGCTTCCTTTTTAGTTTATCTGTAGCACATGCAACCAGTATTTCCCCTACTGTAGTTGAGTTATCATCCAAAAAGAAGGTTACTTCAATTACGGTCGAAAATAACTCTGATACAAATTTACGTTATCAAGCCAACACGCTCTATTGGTCACAAATTGACGGTAAAAATCAATATGCTGCAAGCAATGAATTACTGGTTGTACCCGCTATTGTTGAAATACCTGCTGGTGCCAGTCAAATATTTCGAGTAACCCCACGATATCCTCAAATAAATAGCATTGAGAAAAGTTATCGTTTAATTCTTGAAAATATTACAGAAATTGCTCCACAGGAATCAACTAAAACGAATAGAGTAGTTTTCCTCATCAGTCATGATCTTCCTGTATTTTTATCTCCAAACACTAAGCCAATTTATAATTCAAGTTGGCAAAATTGTAATGCTCCTACAGGGAAAGGATGTATACGCATTGAAAATACAGGTAATAAACGGTTACGCGTGTCTGGAATTTATCTAGAAGGTACCAACTGGAAAAAGGAATTAAAAATTGTTGATGTAATTCTAGCTGGAGCATGGCAACAATGGATTTATGATTTACCAACTGGTCAAAATGTTCCAATAAAAATTAAAGTAAAAACTGAAACAGGTTTCATTGAGCCTATTTTTGCACCACAACATAATGATTCTTTACACTAATAAAATGTTAATGGTGAATGATCTATGTATTTTTACCATTCTTTGCAAATGCCCAAGCAAATGTGCCGGACTAAACAATTTCTTTTAGCCAATGTACTTTGCTGTTTTTCTTTTTCATCAACATTGCATGCAGCTTTGAATTCATCTGAGAATTCAAATAAAATTGAATTATTACCAGAACATAATTTTCAATCTACTTATAATAATGGTCACAATAAAACAGAAAATACTCCTAATAGTCCTCAGCTACAGAAACCCCATACAGCAGAAACATATCTCGTTGAAATTATAATCAATGAAAAACCTTTACCAGATATTTATCGTGCAGAAAAACTTGCTGATGGTCGCATAGCGCTCCCTCTTGATGTATGGGAGTTAACAAGGTTACTTCCTCTTGAAAAAATTACTTCCTTACCTGATGCACAGCAAGGATATCTCCTCGATTCAATTGCAGGCTTGACGTATCAATTTAATAAAAGAATGCTGACATTAGAGATTAATGCGCCACCCCAAGCATTTAAAGACAATTCTCTTAACATGCACACTAATAAAAAATTTTTACCTAATCTTTCTCCACCTGGAGCTTTCATAAACTACAATCTTAGTGCCACAGATTCGGGACATGATGAGAGAAGTTATGGAGCATTAATTGAAGGAGTCGTTTTTAATCGTTGGGGATCTGCAATTATAGGTGGTGTTATTCGTAGTAATAAAAATGAAACCAAGACTATTCGAACAGACACTTATTGGCAAAAAGATATACCAAACCGAATGCTATCTTTAACGCTTGGGGATACTATTGATCCAGGCAGTAATTGGAGTCGCCCAGCAAGGTTTGCTGGTATTCGCTGGGGACGAAATTTTACTCTGCAGCCAGGTTATATATCCTCCCCAATGCCCTCTCTTTCTGGCTCAGCTGCTCTACCATCTACAATTGATGTCTTAGTGAATAATCAAAAACGCCAAAGCGAAACTGTAGAATCTGGTCCATTTGATTTGACGAATATCCCTGTTACTACCGGAGCTGGTGAAATAAATCTTGTAGTAAGCAATATGCTTGGCGAACAAACCTTGATCACACGTAGCTATTATACCTCGCCTAAATTACTAGAAAAAGGGCTTACTGACTTTTCATTTCAGCTAGGTTTTCTAAGAGAGAATTATGGTATTGCCAGCAACGATTATGGAAGCCTATTTAGCTCTTCAAATTGGCGACAAGGTTTAAGCAAAACAATAACGGTCGAAGGTCGTTTAGAATTACAAGAAAACCGCCAAGCGATTGGAGGGATGATCGATCACGTTTTAGGAAATTTTGCACTTTTAAATCTCGGATTCGGCTTATCTCGCGACCATGATAGCCAAGGTGGTCATTATTTGGTGGGATTAGAGCGTACTGGACAAAGTGGTAGTGGTGCGATTAGATGGGAGTATTTTTCCAATGACTATAATCAATTTGCCTCTACAGATACAGAAATAAAGCCACGCCAACGTCTTTTTGCTGGATATGGTCTACCTATTTATCGCAATATTTCATTGGGTTTAAATTACATAAATCAATCAAATTGGAATAATGAGGCATTCGATTTGTTATCTGCAACTGTCAATTTTTCTCTTCCAGAAAATATTTATTTAAATACCTATGCTAGTACACGACTTGATCAAAATAAAGATTGGAATTATGGACTAAATCTAACAATACCTTTAGGTAAACAACGTAGTTTCTCTGCAAATTCACAACGTAATAATGATGGTCATCATGTAAATACAGCTAATCTCAGACAGTCTGCACCAGTTGGTCCAGGCATCGGATGGGGTATACAGACGAGTAATGATCCAAACCAAAGAATTCGTGCTGATTTAATATGGAATACAAAGGTGGGGCAGATTACTGCAGACGCTGCCGACAATTCAAATCATGATGTAGCACTCCGTTTTGGTGCAAATGGTTCAATAGGTTGGTTAAAAGATTTACCATTTGCTGCACCAAGCATAGGTCACGGCAGTTTTGCTATTGTAAAAGTTGGAGACTTTGAGCGAGTTCCTGTATATCGTAGCAACCAATTGATCGCTTATACAAATAGTCAAGGCTTAGCATTCGTACCTAACTTACTTCCTTATCAGCAAAATAAAATTAGTTTGAATCCAAGTGAATTACCTTTAGACGCTGAAATTAATGGGACTGAAGAATATGCCTTACCTTATGCTGGAAGTGGCGTATTTGTAAATTTACCTGTGCGCAGATCGTATAATGCATTAATTACACTCAAACAGCCAGATGATGCACCTGTGCCATTAGGAGCTAAAGTAAAATTAGCAGGACGTGATGAAGAATTTATTGTGGGTAAAAGAGGCGAAGTTTACCTGGTTAATCTGTCTGAAATGAATCAAATCACTGTAACTTGGCCAACAGGATCTTGTGAATTGAACGTACCATTAGAATTAAAAAGCTCAGGTGAGCCTCAAACGAATTCCCTATTATGTGGAAATTAAAAAATATACTTTGTGCTGTCTATGTTTGTGCATATGTTTTATTACAAGCACTGATCTCAGTCACTCATGCTGGCAGTTTCGGGGTAACGCCTACAGGTATAAGTTTGGATATACTTAATAATAAAAGCATTATTGCAGTTAACAATCATGGTCATCAAAAAGAAATCATTCAAGCAGAAGTGTTTTCATGGATACAATCTGATGGTCAAAATCAATATATGCCAACGCAAGAAGTTTGGGTTGAGCCAAAATTATTGACAATTTTTCCTGGAAAATCCCAATATATACGTGTGGGTACAACGCAGAGGGAACCGATCACACAAGAAAAAGCATATAGACTACTGTTAACAGAATTACCCTCGGCTATAACAGAACCATCTGATATAGAAAATCAGCCTCAACACATTAATGTTCTTCTGCGGTTAAATCTACCCGTTTATGTCACCCCAATAACTCAAATTCGACTTCAACAATGGCAAGCGCAACATAATAATAATGGAACAATTTCTATAAAAATGAAAAATGTAGGTAACTCACATATACTTATTAATGAAATATCAATACTTGCAGATACAGAGTATGTTATGAATAAAACATATAAGGTTGTACAGCCTCACCAAAGTCAAACTTGGGAGATCACTCAACAGCCAAACATTTCAGAAGATTCTATTAAGATCAAAGTAAAAACAGATATTGGAGAACAAAATCTTTTACTTAAGATCTCTCCAGATCATTTAAAAAAAAATTGAAGGTAAAATAAAAAGGTGTGCGTATGCAAAAAATATTTTTCCTACTTTTGACTCTTATAATGCCTAAATCAGCATTAGCACTTTGTTTAGGTTGTTCATGCAGTGTAACTAGTCCATCACTAGCTTTCGGAGAATATAAGCCTTTATCTTCATCTCCCACTTACGCTACGAGTACTCTTACTCTCAACTGTTTCTCAACGGTAGGATTATTTACGATTCCTTACAATATTAGTTTTAGTGCAGGTAACAGCTCAAATTTTAATCCACGACAAATGAAAAAGAATGCCATAGATACGTTAAATTATAATTTATACAAAGAGGCTGCATACTCACAAATTTTAGGAAATGGTGCTAACGCGACATCCACTATTAATGGAGAGTTAGCTCTTCTTAAACTCCTTCAAAGCGAACAAATTGATTTCCCTATTTATGGAAAAATACCTGCTAACCAATTTACAGTACCTGCGGGCAACTATACTGATACAGTTACAATTACTGTGACCTATGACTAAAATATATTCTAATTTTAATTTAGACGGTAATATCTACATAAATAACAGAAGTTAAAAGTAGAGGTTAAGCAGCTATTAGAAAGTGACCTTTGTTTGCTTGGTCTGGTCTGGTCTGGTCTGGTCTGGTCTGGTCTGGTCTGGTCTGGTCTGGTCTGGTCTTTCATCATTGTAATGCCTGAGTAGCACTGCTACGCAAGAATTTGTTGCATAATCTTGTACTTCATTCAAAGTTATCAAATAAATGTTTGTTCAGCCAACAGCACTGAACCATAAGATTGTTGGGCAATAAATTTCCTTTCTAGAATACCCCGATGGTACGGTAGCGATTGAGCATCAAGGTCGGAAGATCAATTACAGTATCTTCAATAAATTAAGTCAGCTCAACCAGCGCGAGATTATTGAGAATAACGTTTAAGTTCTGTATTGCTACAAATTCAACAACAGCATGAAGAACTGGAAGAACAAACAAACGCAATCGCTCTCAAAAGATGCTAAACAGACATGCACAGAAAACAGCGGTTCAACAACGAAATCTGAACCCTGTTCTTGACTCTTGCAGTTAAAAACAGGACATTTTAAATGGTTTATCGCATAGACATTTTAATTGGTGAATAACGGTTTTAAGATTACGTTAAGATCATTAGCTTACATTGAGTCATACCCTCTAGAACGACCTCGTTCAACCGACTTAGAAACAAGTCGGTTTTTTTATGAGCTTTTTTGACACTTCCTGCTAACAAAAAGGTTATTTTTTAATCAAATTGAGAATTTTTTCAATGTTCCCGGCCTTTCCAGGGCAAAAATTATCCCCAATTTCTGTGGACAACTCATGGGATAAAAAAACTGTATTTACGGGAAACTTAACGATATTTAAAAATACTGATATTTACCCGTCCCTGGTTATACTCAGGTCATGGTATGAATCGTATCCTTAAAACGTTTCCAGGCCACATAGAAAAACAGCACGGCAATTCCAACCAGCCATAGAAACGACGGCCAAACGATATTCAGCCCGGCATTTCGATACAGAATGGCCTGGGCCAGTTCAACAAAATGCGTGGTCGGAGCGATCAGCATCAGATACTGCAATACCTCTGGCATGCTTTCCCGCGGTGTCATCCCGCCTGAGAGCATTTCCATCGGGATCAGAATCAGCATCATCAATAAACCAAACTGCGGCATCGATTTCGACATGGTGGCCAGATAAATGCCCATCGAGGTGGTGGCAAACAGGGTCAATAATGCCCCAAAGAAGAAGAGCAACAGGTTCCCTTCAATCGGAACCTGCAAGGCCAGCTGTACCACCAGTTTCAGCCCGGCAAAAGCTGCAATCAATACCACCAGGCTCATGGACCAGACCTTGGACATCATGATTTCAAACACCGTGACCGGCATCACCATCAGGTGTTCTACCGTGCCGTGTTCACGTTCCCGGATTAAAGCTGCTCCGGTCAGAATGATGGACAGCATCGCCACATTATTGATGATTTCCATGACACTGCCAAACCATTTCTGGTCCAGCAACGGGTTAAAGCGGGCACGCATCTCCAGTTCAACCGGCATGCTGCTCACTTCCCGGCTATGCAACACATATTCACTGACTTCGGACTGAATAATCTGCTGAATATAGCCAGCCCCGGTCATCGCCTGAGACATGCGCGTAGCGTCGACATTCACCTGAATCGCCGCTTCTTTTCCTGCAAGCACATCTTCCTGAAAATTCACTGGAATATTTAGAGCAAAGGTAAATTCCCCAGCATCCATTCCGGCATCCATATAATTCAGTTCAGTGCTTTGTGGAATAAAATACGGTGGATAAAATGCCGAGGTAATTCGCTCGGACAAAGTTGAATGATCTTCATCTACAATTGCAATCGGAGCCATGTTCAGGCTATCGGTCATGGCTGTGGCTGCCGTATAAATTGCCACAGTAAAGGTGTAGATGATCAGGATCAGCATGACTGGGTCACGCCATAGACTCCACAATTCCTTGCAACCGAGCTGGTAGATATTCTGTATTTTCTGACGGAACATCCTAGGACTCCTGTTTTTTTAGCGCCAGGATTGCCGCACACATAATGACAGGCACTGACAGCAAGATTACCCAAAGAGACTGATGCAAGTCCTGAAAACCTAAAGCTTTGTTAAACACGCCACGGCTAATATTCACCATATGTGTAGCAGGATAAATCCCGCCAAACCAGCGGCCAAATCCTTCTAGCGAGGAAACTGGATTAATAATACCGGCAAACTGCATCACCGGAATCAATGTGCCAAGCATCACCAGAAACATCGAGGCTATCTGACTTTTGGTCAGGGCTGAGGCCAATAAACCCGTACCGGTAGAAAAAATAATAAACAAGAATGAAGCCAAGGTCAGGGTCAAAAAACTGCCTTTGATCGGTACATCAAACATCAGCACAATAATCAGGCACATCAGGACATAGTTCAGCATGGCCAGCACCACGTAGGGAATCTGCTTGCCAATCAGGAATTCGCTACGGGTGACCGGGGTGACATATAAATTCACAATCGAACCCAGCTCTTTTTCCCGCACCACAGACAACGCAGTCAGCATGGCCGGAATCAGCAGGATGAGCAGCGGAAATAAGGCCGGTGCCATTGCTGGCAAGCTCTTGATATCCGGGTTATAGCGGAAGCGGGTTTCCACATTGACCGTACTCGATATTTTGTACCCACTTTGCTCCAGCACCTGCTGCATCAACCAGTGTGCATGAATGCCCTGTACATAGCCCTGGACCGTTTCGGCACGCTGGGGCATAGCACCGTCGATCCAGGCACCAATCTTGACATTTTCACCCCGAGCCACATCCCGGGCAAAACCGGGTGGAATCTCAATAGCTAAAGCAATATCGCCGCTGCGCATGCGCTGGTCCAGGTCGTCGTAACTTTGCAAAGGTGCCTTTTCGATAAAATAACGCGAACCGGCAATACTCATGCTGTAATTCTGACTCAGCCCGGTCTGATCCCGATCCAGCACCGCAAAAGTCAGATCATCCACGTCCATAGTAATGCCGTAACCCATCACAAACAGCAGGATAATTGAGCCGACCAATGCCATGGTGGCGCGAATCGGGTCACGGGCCAGTTCTAGGGATTCTCGCCAGGCATAACTGAGCAAACGTTGCAGGCTAAATCGGCTGGATTTTCTCTGCTGCATCCCGGCTGGCTGAAGATCAGCTGGACTACTCTCCAGCTCTTCTTCAGCGGGAGTCTGGCTGCCTGCACCAGCATCCAGCAGATAGCCAATAAATGCCTCTTCCAAAGACGCAGCCTGCCGATTCTGCATCAGTTGTGCCGGTGCAGCACTGTCCAGAACCCGACCGGCATGCATCAGCGACATACGGTCACAGCGCTCGGCTTCATTCATAAAGTGCGTGGAAATAAAGATGGTGACCCCATCTTTGCGCGACAGGGTAATCAGATCATGCCAGAATTTATCCCGGGCAATCGGGTCCACGCCTGAGGTCGGCTCATCCAGAATCAGAATTTCCGGATTATGCACCAGTGCTACCGCCAGTGACAGACGCTGCCTGATCCCGAGCGGCAAATCGTCAGGCAATTTGTCTTTCAGTTCCATCAAATCGAAACGCTGTAGCATCTGCTCAACACGCGCATCAATCTGTTCTGCCTGCACATGAAACAGTTTGGCATGCAGTACCAGGTTCTGGATAATCGTCAGTTCACTGTAAAGTGAAAAGGATTGCGACATATACCCAACACGCCGACGGGTAGCAATATCACTGCCTTGCACCGGTTGCCCGAACAGCCAGGCTTGCCCTTCCGAAGCCTCCAGCAATCCGGTCAAGACCTTCATCGTGGTCGATTTACCACAACCATTCGAGCCTAAGAATCCAAATATTTCTCCACGCCGAATTTGGAAATTGACATGATCCACTGCGGTAAAGTCACCAAATTTGACCGTCAGCTCCTTGGCTTCCAGCGCATAGCCATCCGAACCATCATCCGCTAAAGGCGGAATCACCACCGGTTCATAACCCTGTTTCTTTTGCTCTGGCAACAGCTTGATATAGGCTTCTTCCAGGCTATGGCTATCAGTCTGGGTCAGCAACTCTTGCGGAGTCCCGGTTTGCAAAATGCGACCTTCATCCATCATTGCCAGCCAATCAAAACCCTGTGCTTCATCCATATAGGCAGTTGCCACAATCACACTCATCTGTGGGCGGACATTACGAATGCGGTTAATCAACTCCCAAAATTGTGCACGTGCCAAGGGGTCAACCCCTGTAGTTGGCTCATCCAGGATCAGAAAATCCGGATCGTGAATCAGGGAACAACACAGGCCGAGTTTCTGTTTCATCCCGCCGGACAATTTCCCGGCCGGACGATCGAGAAACTCATATAGCCCCGTACTTTTGGTCAGTGCATCAATACGTTTTCGGCTTTCTGCAGCATTATGCCCAAATAGACGCGCGACAAACTGCAGATTTTCTTCAACCGAAAGGGTTTTGGACAGGTTTTTACCGAGTCCCTGCGGCATATAGGCAATATGCGGACAGACTTTTCTGCGGTGCTTTGCATCGGCGATATCACCACCGAGGACCATCAAGCGGCCTTGCTGAACCACTTTGGCACCGGCCAGCAATGCCAGCAGGCTGGATTTCCCCACGCCATCCGGACCGATCAGACCCATCATGCAACCCGCAGGCAGTGACAGGGAAATGTCCTTTAAGGCCTGGGTTTTGCCATATTTCAGACTGACCTGCTGAATGTCGGCAACGATTTCACCCTGTGCAGATTCTGTTGTCATTATTTAACCAGATTGCTTAGGAATGCAGGCCAAGGCGCATTCTCGTCAATTTTGATATAGGCCACACCTGGAAGACCAGTTTTGACTTGCTGGATGTGTTTTTGTAACAACACTGGATCAATTTTTGCCTTGATCCGGAACATGAGCTTCTGACGTTCACTCTCAGTTTCCACCGTCTTTGGGGTGAACTGGGCGGTATCGGCGACAAATGATACCTTGGCAGAAATCACCACGTTTTTGGCCGCATCCAGTACGATACGGACTTCAGTGCCTATTGCGATACGTCCAGCCACGGTTTCCGGCAGGAAGAAAGTCATATACACATCAGACAGATCGATCAGGTTCATAACCCGTCCACCTGCCGAAATCATTTCACCCGGCTGCGCTACCAGAAACTGGACACGCGCCTTTAACGGTGCCTTAAGCTGGGCATCTTCAATATCAAAATTGATCCTTTCAATTGTTGCCTTGATAGCATCGACTTGCGAGTGTGCACTCGACACCTGGCTGCGCGCGGCCACAATCGCACTTTGTGCACTGTCCACTTGTGCTCTTGCAGCACTCAGCACGGCTGCAACACTTTTGACATCAGCGCGCTCATCATCCAGCTGCTGTTTAGAGACTGCCCCGTCTTTGGCCAGAATTTCGGTTCGTGCCAGACGATTTTTAGCAGCGACCAGTTCGGTTTCACGCTGCTCGACCATGGCTGCAGCTGCCGCTTTTTCACTGATACGCATGGCCACCTGGGCTTCTGCGGTCGCAATGCCATCCTGTGCCTGACGCTGCTGGGCCTGAACTTCACGCAGCTGTGCTTCTAGTGTAGAGACTTTAATCCGTGCCAAAACTTGGCCAGGCTCAACAAAATCTCCCTCCTGTACCAGAATTTCTTCCAACTGGCCAGATAACTTACTGGAGATATTGATTTCAGTCGCTTCAATCCGCCCATTGCCACTGACTAAAGCCTGTGTATCCGGCTGGTTCATGTTTTTCCAAACCAGATAGGCCACCAGCCCCAGAACCACAATTGCACCGACAACAGCGAGTTTCTTTATATTCATGTGCCTGCTTACCCAAATTTTATTCTAAAGACATCTTTCAAAATTATTTTATAGGAGTCATGTCACCCTCAATATGCAGCACAAGATGACAGTTGAGCGGATAAAGCGACTTTTTGCTGTCAATCCACTGTGGTTTAATGCTCAGTCGCTTAAGTTGTGTACCCAATTAAATTAAACAGGATCCATATGAGTGATGACATCAATCACCTGATGCTTCTTCATCACCAGATTTCTCGCATTCACTGAAATATCATGTCCTTGACGAACACTCAGATTGCCATCGACCTCAATATGTGCATCTACGATAATCATATCTCCCATTTTACGGGTCCGAATATTATGCACGCCTTGAATACCTTCAGTGGAAAGGAAGGTCTGTTCTATGGCCTGAATTTCATGTTCATCTGCCGCCCGGTCCATCAAATCACTTAATGCTTGCCAGCCAAATTCCCACCCCATTTTAATAATCATCAAACCGACCACAAGGGCAGCAATCGGGTCAAGAATAGGATAACCGAACAAGTTTCCTGCAATCCCGACCAGCACCACCAAAGATGAAGCGGCATCGGAACGGGCATGCCATGCATTCGCTACCAACATACTTGATTTGACTTTTTTGGCAACTTTCAGCATGTAACGAAACAATAATTCTTTGCCTACCAGGGCCAGCATGGCGATATACAAGGCCACTGACTGTACTTTCGGAATCTGTTCCGGATTGAGAATTTTATTGGTTGCCATGACCAGCATTCCAATGCCGACTCCCAACAAAAGCAAGCCTAGAATAAAAGAGGCTGCGTTTTCAAAGCGGTAATGACCAAAAGGATGATCGTCATCTGCCTCTTTTTTACTGTGATGGTTGGCAAACAGTACAATAAAATCAGCCACCAAATCACTGAGGGTATGAATACCGTCTGCAATCAGGCCTTGGGACTTGGCAAAAATCCCGACCACAATCTGAAAGATCGATAAAACCAGGTTAACCCCTACACTCACCCAAGTGGTTTTACTCGCTGCCTGAGCACGCTGTTCTGGACTAATTAAATCATCTTCATGGGTGTCATCGTCAAAATGCTGTACAGACATCGCTGCTCCAGTCGCTCAGTTCACTTGATTATTATCGATTATATATCAGTATGATGGGGTATGAGCTTTATCAAGCATGCATTTTTCTTCAACAAGACATCCCAAGGTATTTGCAAGTAGAAAAGAAAGAATTGACATACTCCCCCCACTTTCGACTAGCTCCTTGCGAAACTCGTTTCTCAGGGATTCTAAAAGCAAAAGCTCTTAGGTGAATTCCTCACGGATTTCACTTGCTTTCTGCTTCACAGGGTGACCTTTACCGCATCCACCCTCCACAGACAAAACGGTGTGTCCCACCGCCGAAATGTTACGAGAAGCGTTAATATCCGCATTCTCGCTAAAGCCACAGTCCATACAATTAAAGTTTGCCTGAGTGAGCCTATTTTCTTTTGCAACATGACCACAAGAACTACAAGTCTGACTTGTATATTTAGGGTCAACTTTAACGAGTAAACCACCTCGCCATTGCTGTTTGTACTCCAACATATCGACAAGCATCGACCAACTTTGATCCAGGATTGACTTGTTAAAGTATTGTTTAAAAAAGAATTAATATATTAGATTTTTTATGGCTTACGCCACTCGCTTATATCCCCCACCTGGCTGTCGGTGGGGGTCTTACGCTCGATTAAGATAAGCTGTTGATACGTTAACAAACCATTGTTTCTGTCCCGATGATTGTAACCAG